>Ga0196964_10000394_pt1 | contig 28289 bp, 17 predicted proteins | sample S1_10metaG_FD_148615 | JGI IMG/M metagenome (GOLD analysis project Ga0196964, IMG submission 148615) | Soil microbial communities from Anza Borrego desert, Southern California, United States - S1_10 | ecosystem: Environmental > Terrestrial > Soil > Desert | place: USA: California | collected... | reverse complement strand
GCGGACCTGACTGAAACCAAACAGGTCATCAAGATGCTTAAGGATCTCGGCATCGCGATCATCAATCTTTCGATGGCCAATCCGTACAACAACATGCATTTTGGCAGGCCCTTCGAAAAGCCGCCGCTGGACGGCTATGAAAGCCCGGAACATCCGCTGATCGGATGCGCGCGGCACTTCCGCATGGCCGCTGAGCTGCAGCGGGCGTTTCCGGATCTTCCGATGGTCGGCACCGGCTACTCGTGGCTGCAGCATCATTTCCTGGCCTGCGGAGCTGCCAACGAGAAGGCGAAGAAGATCACGTTTGTAGGCGTTGGCCGTGGCGCGTTCGCGTACCCTGACTTCGTGAAGGACATCAAGGAAACGGGTAAAATCGCGGACGAAAAAGCCTGCATAGCGGTTTCCAGCTGTACGGCGCTGATGCGGGCCAAAGGGAATGAATACGGACAGTTCCCCAGCGGCTGCGTGCCAAAGGACAAGTTCTACGGGCCCATCTATCGCGAGGCAATCAACGCGTACAAGGCGGGGAACAAGCCGAAGAAGTGAACGGCACGAACACGACTTCAACACAGAGACACAGAGGTCACGGAGAACACAGAGAAGGGATTTTGGATAAGACTTGCAGCTTTTGCACGCGATAATAAATGAGATAATCAAGAAGCTGTTCTCTGCGTCCTCTGCTGCTCTCCGTGCCTCTGTGTTGAAGTCGTGTTCGCGGTTATCAGTTCGCCGTTTTGTAGTTCGAACTCCGGACAGGCGGTTTATATAGTGGAGAGCTGGAAATCGAATCGGAATCAGGATGACACAATGACCCAACTGCACAAACTTGACCTGGCCTGGAAACTGCTGATTACCATGTTCCTGATCGTTCTGAGCTCGGGCTTCGCGGTCGCGGAACTGTATCTGCTGCACACGACGGAGATGGTCGACGGCGAAAAAGGCATGTCGCTCGACGATATTACGCTTCAATTCTACGGCAGCCCAGTTCCCACGATGATCACGAAAGTAAACGGAACGATGAAGAAGTATTTTGCTGAGACCGGCGAAGAGAAGGATCTCACTGACGAAGACAAGGCGGACATCCAGAAAGTGGTCGAGTGGGTTGAAAAAGGAGCGAAGGAAGAGGAATACGAGTTTACCGATCCTGAGGAGAACAAGAAAAAGAGCGGCCCGATCGGAAAGATCTTCAATAATCATGGCTGCTACGATTGCCATTCGGCCGAAGCCACGATGAAAGGCAATAAGAAAGACGCGCCGCTTGACACCTGGGCCGGTGTCTCGAAGTACATCAAGCCCAACACCGGAATGGACAAAGGCCGTCTGCTGGCGCTCAGCCACATTCACCTGCTCGGCATGGGCATGATGTTCCTGCTCGCTGGCGCGGCGGTGGCACTTTCGGCCTGGCCGAAGGGAATCAAGTGCGCGCTGATCGTTGGCGGGCTGGGCAGCATCCTGCTGGATATTTTCGGCTGGTGGGGCGTGAAGTGGTTCGGCGCGCCGCTGGCACCGGTCGTCATGGCCGGCGGAATTCTGATGGCCGTATCCTTCGGTGGATCAGTCTTCGTGGCCCTTTACGACCTCTGGCTCCGGCGCGACAAGAAAAGTGAAGGCGCCGTGCTGAAAGATGTGCCCGCGGCCGCCGCTGCGCACGGCGAGTAACGGCAGGGGCCAGGGTTTAGGGTACAGGTTCAGGGGCTGAACAACAGCCCGAGACCCTGAACCCTGAACCCTGAATTCAACCCACAGAAAAAATTCTGAATTTCTCTCAAGTGGATCAGCCAGCCCACCGATACCACTGCTAACCGTCTGTCCATACTGTCTTGGACGACAACATCACAACTAAGTGGGGGAGACGCTGCGGGAAGCAGCAGGGAGACTCCGTATGCCGGCAGAAAACACTGCAGACTGTGCGACCGTCATTGGTAACGACGTGGTGATCAAAGGTGAGATCACTGTCGAAAAGGGCCTGCGCGTGGACGGCCAGATCGAAGGCGCCGTGACGACGAAAGGCAAGGTTCACGTAGGAAAAAGCGGCACGCTGACGGCTGAAGTCAACGGCGGCTCCGTGATCGTCGAAGGCAAGGTGAAGGGCAACATCACCGCCACCGATCGCGTGACGCTCGAAGCCTCCAGCAACGTCTCGGGCGACCTCAACGCCACCCGGTTGGTGGTGCTGGAAGGCGCGACCTACGTTGGCAAGGTCAACGTTGGACCTGACGCCGTCAAGGGCGGCTCGGCAGCGCCTGCGGCCGACACGAAAGTTCCCGCCGCGGTAGCCGCACGCATGGGCAACACGGTGACGAACGGAAAGCACTAAGGACAGTTCCTGGTTTCTGGTTTCTCGTTCCGGATTTACAGCCGGAATGACGAAACCAGGAACCACAACCAGAACCTGGAAGCTGGTCAATGGGATTGTTCACTCGCAAAGAAACGGGGCCAAAGGAAATCCGCTGCCCCAACTGTGGCGGCACGCAGGAAGCCAGCGCATCCGCGCAATCCGTCGTCTGCAGGCAGTGCAATACAACGATCAAGATTGCGGATCAGAAAATATCGAACTACTCTGCTACCGTGGCCGTGGAAATCTTCGGCGATCTGGTCGTTGAGAAAAAAGGCGCGCTGGTCGTGCAGAAGCGCGTCGTCGCCTCAAACCTGGATCTGAAGGGCTCGCTCAAAGGCAACACCATTATTTATGACTCCGTCCATATCGGGGCCGGCGCGCAGCTGGCCGGCGACTTGAAAGCGCGCGTTCTCGAAGTCGAGGACGGCGCCGCGCTGAAGGGGCATCTGACGATCGTGCCTGCCAACGGCGGCGCATTGCCTGATCCGCCGCGCGAAGTGGCGCTGCGCATGAAAGCGTAGGATATCACTCCCGCAGCGCGGTGCTCTCCGTGCGAATGCCGGGAAAACCGGAGTTTACAATTCCGTCTTCGCAGAGAAGATAGGGCGTAAAGGCTCCGGAGTAAGCTTTTCACCGTGACGATCCGTTATTACATTCACGCCTGGCAGGGACTGCTGATGTTCGTGGCGGGAGTTATCAGCGTGCTTGCGTCGTTTGGCGGATACATGAAATCCGGCGGCGGCGAAGAACTGCTGCGCCGCGCGCTGATCAATCTTCAGGTCGGCAAAGTCAGCTTTGATCCAATCAACTTCGATTGGAAAAAAGGCGAGATGACCGTCACCAATCTCAGCCACGATCGCACGTTTGAATGGCCGAAGGAAAATCCCGTCGCGCGGGTCTCGGGCCTGCTTGCCGAGAACGTGACCGTCCGCATGGACCTGCTGCCCTGGCCGCCGGCCGTGAAGAGCATCACCGTGCGCGGAATGCCAAAGACGGAAATTAAGGTGACGGAAGATTTTCTGCAGTCCGGAAAAGTTCAGCAGTTCAGGGCTGAGCAGCTTCCAACGGTTTACTTCGTCGACTGCGACCTGAAATTTACCATCGTTAAAAAGATGGAAGATACGGATGGCATCGGCCCGCTGCATCTTTCAGGCTGCGGCGGCGAACTGCGACAGGGCGCCGCGGGCGAGCCGCGCGGCGCGTTCAGCCTGCGGCAGCTCAACGGCCGGCCTTTCAACTTCAAACTTGAAACCATGGAAGACAGCCGCTGGGTTTTTACTGGCGATGTCATCCAGATCAACACGACAGAAACCTTGAAAACAAATCAGAAATGGCCGGCGATGGACCACTTCGATCCGGTGGTGACGCTGGTCCGGGCGCTTTTCAGCGGCGAGATGAACGCCAAGGGCACCGTCAATTCATTGCGCGTTTCTGTTCAGCCCAAAACTGAAAGCCGGAAGTTCATCTGCGACGGCGAAGTCGGCTACAGCAACCTCGAGCTTCAATTGCCCAAGCCGGAAAAGGAAACCGGACAGGCGCTGCCGCTCCTGCTTGACCGGCTGCTGGGTGCCGACCGCGATACAGGCGACAAAGACAGCTCCATGTGGCCGCGCTGGATGCAGGTGGACAAAATCAAGACCGGCGAACGCGGACGCGTCACCTTCCACATGACGGACGGCATTCTGAATTTCAGCTGCGATGAAGGCGTCGGCAGCGCCTTCACCGGCGTGCGGAAGGACCAGACGTTCCCGCCGCTGGAATCGCTTAAAGGCGCCGTTGAGACCGATCCTGAAGGCAAGACCAAGCGCATTGTTCTGCGCGGATTCCTGGGCGATGAGCTCAGCTTTGAGACGCGCATGGACCGGATTGAAGACGGCAGCCGCACCTACGAGCTTCTGCTCGAACCGCGCGCGGGCGATTCGAAGAAAGTGACCTTTGGCAAGCCACTCTGGCGCTTTGCTTCGCGCGTGCAGGATTACCTGAATGCCAAAAAACTGCCGGAGCCCGATGAGATCGGGCACCGCCCGCTGGTTGCGTTCGAGATGGAAACCGACGCGCGGCACTTCCCGTGGAAAGAGATGCTTCCGCCCGGCATGCGCGATGTCTCCGGCCACATGTACGCCAAAGGCCGCTTCACTGACGGCTTGCGCCTGCGCCTGGATACCATCACGCTCGACGACCACAGTTCGTTCATTTTTGGCGGGAGCGAAAGCGCCGCGACCGGCAGCACGTCTGATTTCGGACCGCTGTGGCAGGCGCTGGAAGGGCTCTTTGGCACGACGATTCCCTGGCGCATGGGCGAACTTTCACTGCAGGGCAAAGCTGAAGTGCAGTTCGGCCCCGACGGGCGCTGGGAAACGACGGTGCTCAAGGATTTCAAACTCTCCTCAGGCGTGATTTCACATGCGGGGCTCGTGAGCGAAGCGGGCGTCGCGGCGCCGGTGATCACGGCGCGGCATAAGCGACTGGAGGATCAGAGCGAGATTCTGATTGCCGTATCGGTGCCAAACCTGTGGGACCTGAAGCTGATCGGCAGCTGGAAGTGCGAGCCGGGTAAGGCCTGCGCCGGCGAATTTACGCTGATCGAAAAGGATGTTCCGCTGGCGCTGCATCCACAGCGCGAAGTACTGCCGCAGACGTATATCTCGGCGGATAAACGCCGTGTGAACCGCACCAGCATCGTGCGCATTGCCAACGGCAAAGTGGAACGCGAATTCAAATAGCCGCCAGCCGTATGCTTTGATGCGCCAAACAGTCTTGTGGAGCACGTCGCGTGCCCTCCGCCCCTGCTCAATCCGAAACTCAGCCGCCTCCGGCGCCGCTCGCCTGGCGCAAAAATCCGGACGCGCTTAAGGCCGCACTTGTCTGCCCGGATTGCCGCGTGCCGCTGGAGTCCTCCCCTGCCCTGCGCTGCGGCGGTTGCGGTTTCACGGTTGAAGCGGAGCAGGGCGTTCCAAGACTCTGGCCGCCGTCCCGCGCCGCGGAACTGCAGAAGAGCATTGCCAGTTTCAAGACTCCGCACAGCAGCGCAAGGCAGAGCCCGCTATTGCGTGCACTGCTGCCGCCCGGTCCGGTCTGCGATCCGGATGAACGCGCGCGTCACGCGCGTGTGAAGGACGCCATGAGCAGCGGACTGATTGTGAATCTCGGATCGAAGTCCGCCGATTGGGGCGCGCACGTGGTCAACCTCGATCTGGTGCTCCCCGCGAGCGGCGCGGAAAACGTCGACATTCTCGGAGACATTGAACGGCTTCCATTCGCGGACAATTCAATCGACGGCGTCATCTGTACCTATGTGCTGGAACATGTCGGAGACGGGCGGGCGTGCATTGACGAAATTGCGCGCGTAGTCAAGCCCGGCGGCCAGGTGTACATCACCGTGCCATTCTTGTTCCCGACGCACCCGGACCCGCTAGACCGCTGGCGCTGGACGCTCGACGGGCTTCGCTACTCCTTTCGCGCATTTGATGAGATTGAAGCGGGAACCAGCGGCGGACCCTTCACCGCGTACGTGGCGATCGTACCGACGCTGACGGCGTCGCTGTTTTCCAACTTTTACCTGTTCAACGCGGTCCGCTTTACACTCGGCTGGCTGCTCTGGCCGCTGAAGTTCCTGGACCTGCTGGCGTGGCGCTCGAAAAAGTCGTACATGGCAGCATCAAACTTTTATTTCCGGGGACGTAAACGCTGAATTATCGCCGATCAGAAGTGCGGCGCCAGACGTATAAAAGGTTGAGCTCACGTAACGAAGGAAGGAACAATTGATTCGCGCGATATCGGTCACCCGTTACCCGTCACTCGTCACCCGCGTGGAGGCAGAGTAAACGTGGAACTCGCCGCTTTTGGCGTCGCGGCCGGCGCCTTCGTGCTGGCGCTGATTTTTACTCCGCTGGTGCGTGCGGCAGCGCTGAAGCTCAACTTCGTCGACAAACCCGGCGAGCGGAAGATTCACGACCGCGAGATCGCGTATGGCGGCGGTATTGCCGTTGCAATTTCAGTGGCATTGATCGTCTTTGCCGCCGTCCCCTTGTTGAAGGAGCATCTCCCCCGCCCCGCGACAGACGACCTGGCGCTGAAAACGATTCTCGTTGTCGCGGCCGGTTCGTTCGGCGCGCTTCTGCTGGGGCTGTACGACGACAAGATGAAGCTTTCTCCCTACGCCAAGCTCGCCGGACAGCTGGTGCTCGCAATCGGCGCGGTCGCCGGCGGCGTGCGCATCACCGCGCTGGTGGGAGATAATCTGTTGATGCAGGCCGTGACGGTGCTGTGGATCGTGCTGATCACCAATAGCTTTAATCTGCTCGACAACATGGACGGTCTGTGCTCCGGTACTGTTGCGATTGCCGCGGGCGTGCTCGCCATCGTCACGATCGACAGCGGCCAGTGGACGCTCGCGCTCGGGCTATCGGCTCTGGGCGGAGCGTGCTTCGGATTTCTTCGCTTCAACCGCGCGCCGGCGAGTATTTTTCTCGGCGATGCAGGCTCGCTGTTCGTCGGTTTCCTGATGGCGTGCTTCACGGTGCTGGCGACGTACTACCGCTACCGCGAGCCGAGCCACCTTGCCGTCGGCATTCCCATTCTCGTACTGGCCATTCCGCTCTATGACACGCTCTCAGTGATCGTCATCCGCCTGCGTGAGAAGCGGCCGATCATGCGCGGCGACACCTCGCATTTTTCACACCGCCTTGTCGATCTTGGCATGACGCGCCGGCAGGCGGTGATGACCATACACCTGGCGTGCCTGGCCATTGGACTTCCCGCAACGGTGCTCGGGCAGCTTTCAGAGCCGCGCGGCTTTCTGATCATTGGTCAGGCCGTGCTTGTTCTCACCATCGTCGCGCTGCTGGAGCACGCCGGGCGCACGCGGGCACGCGAGATGAAATCAGCAGCCGCCTCTTCCGGACCTGCACCCAGCGTGGATGCTGCTCACTCCCGTGAAACGGCCGCGTCCACGCGACCGGAGGACCCGGCGTGAGCCCCGAGCTATCCCGTGCACTCGGTTCGGGAGCCGCCTTCCTCGCGGGCATGTACTTCGTCGCTCGTGCTGTGGCGAATCAATTCATCCCCTACAGCGGCGAAACGGGCTTTGCGAATCTCATCCTGCTGCTGCTGGCATTCTGTCTCGGCGCTCGCGCGTTCGGTTCGCGCCGGCGGGCGATCATTCCCGAAACGCTGCTCGCGCTTGCAACACTCTGGCTGGGGCTCACGCTCTTCGGTTTGCTGCGCTCGCCGAACTGGGGCGCGGGTGTGCCGCTTGCCGCTGACGCAGCCACCTACATGCTCGTTCTGCTTTCAGGCGTGCTCTGGATCTCTTCCGAGCCGCCGGAAGACCGTGGCGCCCTGCTCGCCAGTGTGATCAAGGGATTTGTGGCCATGGTTTTCGTCGAAGCGGCGTTCGGCGTATGGCAATACCTGATCGATCTTCCGCGGCTTCAACAGCAGATTTCCAGCGGCGAAGAACTGCTGCCTGAATCACTGCAGGGCGCGCTGGGACTTGCGCGCGTGCGCGGCACGGACGTCTTCGGCACGTTCGGAAATCCCAATTCGCTCGCCGCGTACCTCGTAGCTGGAATGTGGCTCGCGATTGGATTTGTCTGGGAACCGTTGATCGTTCCACGCAGTTTTCGAATGCAGAAGGATGGCACTGCATTAGAGGCTGAACTCCGGCCGCCATTGTACAGGCTCGCCTTCTTCGCCGCTCTCGTCATTTGTCTGCTCAGTGCTCTGGTTTTTACGCACTCGAAGGGTGGGCTGCTCGCCTGCGTGCTCGGAGGAATTATTTTTGCGTTGCAGCGGCTGGGGATGACAAGCGAGTCGCGCCGCAGGCTTTTCAATCGGCTGATACTCGCGGGAGTCGCGCTGGTGCTGCTTCTCCTGGTGCTCGGCTTTTTTGGTCTTGTACCAATGCCTCTCTCGCTTGAAGAGCGCTTCGGTTACTGGCGCGCGGCGCTTGGCATGGTCGGAGACTATCCCGCGATCGGCGTGGGACTGGGCGGCTTTGCTGACCATTACGCCTTCTACAAAGTGCCGCTCGGAAAAGAAACGCGCGAAGCACACAACGATTACCTGCACATGCTCGCCGAACTCGGAGTACTCGGCCCCGTGCTTTACCTGGCGTTGTGGGCGCTCGTGCTGCGTGCGACGTCGAGAGTGAAAGCGGAGCACGATGAAGCGGCCGGGCAACATGCGGAATACGCCCCGAATGCAATGCGCCTGGTTGCCGCAGGCGGCGTGGTCGCATTTGTTCTCCTGTATGTCGCTTTTCAGCCGTTTGGCAGCGTTGAAGTTCTTAAACTTGTGATGGGAGAACCAAGTGGGCGCGCCTGGCTTTACTGCCTGCAGACGCTGGCGCTTCCGGCACTGTATGCCGCGACCGTTTATCTGCTGCCGCGAGCTGGACGGATCAATGCCTCGATGGTTCAGGGTTACCGGGCTGCCTTGGGCGCGGTGCTCATTCATGAACTGATTGATTTTGATTTTCGGGCGCAAGCGCTGCTGACCGGGCTGCTCCTGTTGGGAGGCATGTTTTACGCGCTGGCCCACGCGGACGAATCACAGACTGTGCCGGACAAGGAAGGTGCGCGCACGCCCGTGCTGCAGAAATTCTCCGGAGCTGCCGTTGCGTTGCTCGCGCTGCTGCTGATTCTGCCGGCGGTCGTCATTCCCAGCAGATCGGGAATGGCGCGAGCAGCCGCCGAAAACCGCGAGGACGAAGCGCGCGAACTGCAGCGTTCGTTGCAGGAAAGCGATGTGAATTTTTCCGAACGCAACAAAGAGCTGCGCGCGCTCCGGCGTGAAATTGCAGAACTGCGGCAGCAGGCCGCAGTGGCGGCGCCGTATGATTCGGCAGCGTGGCTGGATCTAGGGCTGGCCTACGATGCCATGCAGGCAGCGTACGGCTCGCGCTCGGCCCAGACTGAAGTGTTCCGTTTCCTGCACGAAGCCGAACGCCTGCGTCCGCTGGCGGCGCACCCGAAAATTGTGCTCGGCGATTTTTATCTGCGACGCGCGCTGGGTTTCGTGACCAGGCGCGAGGACCCTGGAACGCTGGTGCTGCAGGCACACGCGTTCTACAGCGCCGGAGCCGCGCGTTACCCGCTGTCGCCAGGATTGCGGCTGCTTTGCGGCGATGCCCTGCTGGTCCAGGCCATCTCGGATCATACGTTCGCGCCGCAGCAGTTCGAGCGGCGCGTCGGCGAAGCGGCCGCAGAGTATCTTGCGGCATTCCGTACGGATATGCGCATCGACGACGTCAACGTGCGGCTCAGTGGAATGTTCACGGATGCCCACTCGGCAGCCTTTCCGCGGCACGGCCAGGACGGGTTGATCGAAAACAATGTGCGCGCGATTCTTTCAAAGGGCCCCCGGTTATCGCCGGAGACCGTGCGCGGGCTGAAGCTGCGGCACCTGGCGTCGCTCGCCTCTCTGCTGCAGGAAAATCGCCGGCGTGGGACGCTGTCTCCTGAGAAGGTCCGGCAGCATGGCTCGAATTTGATCGATAGCGCAAAACAATTCGTCAGCGCTGCCAGCGCGGTGGATGAACGCGCTCACGCCGCCCTGTTTCACGCGCTCAGCTTTGAACTTGCGGAGCAGCCTGCGGCAATGAAATCGGCAGCCTGGGCTGAAGCACGCGAGCTGCAGCAGAAGTCCAGCGCGAGCGGAACGCCCGGGACGCCGCCGGAGCTCTTCAATTTCCTGTCCGCGAAATGGGGCCGCTGAAGATCAGCGTGTCCTGGTGGGCACGTCGAACCAGCCGCGCTGACGCTGCAGGTCGAGTGACCCACGTGCAAGGCTGCTGTAGCCGATTTCGGAATGGCCCAGATAGGTTTCGAAAAAGCGCCTCACGTCTTCTCGATTCACGTTTTGCAGAATCCGCATAGCGCATCGGAGGTGCTGGTAATCGAGTTCAGAGTGTTTTTCGAGTACGTAAGCGACGAAGTCCGGATCCGCAGCGTGCTCCCACTCGCCAACGACTTTCTGATCGAGTGCGAGTTTTTTTAAGCTGAGAAATTCTTGAATCGGAATCATGTCACAACCCTGACGCCCGTTCCTCGAATTTTATCCTGCACTTGAGAAAAAGGAACAGGCAAATCATCTGGTGGAAAGGAGGACATCGCGCCGGAAGTAACCCATTCTACGACTCCCTCATCCGTCACCTTGATAAACCCGCTCAAGTAACGTCCGCTTTCGATTTTTCGCGCAGCGTTTCGCAGAACATCAACATGAATAGTGCTGGCCGAATCAATGAAGATCACACCGTCGACCGTGTCAAACACTGAGCTGCGCATTTCACCGAGTTGGAGTGAACCAGAGTTCACTTGGATTCGCGAGTTACCAACGATTGTCTGCTCAAGCCTTAACCTGGCAGTTAATGCCTGTGGATTTAGCCGACTTGGGTCATAATCAGACATGTCGTACTTTAGCAAAACTGGCGGCCCTTTCGGGCCGCCAGTTCTGCTTTCCCATCGAAGAGTTAATGCTTACTTGCCGATCTTGTTCATGATGTCGATCAGCGGCATGAACAGCGCGATGACGATGAATCCGACCGTGAGTCCCATGCCGACGATCAGGAACGGTTCGAGCAGGCTCATCATGGCACCGACCAGCGTGTCGACTTCGCTGTCGTAAGTGTCGGCGACCTTGATCAGCATCTTGTCCAGTTCGCCGGTTTCTTCACCGACCTGGATCATGTTCACGACCAGGTCGTCGAACACGCCCGAATGGCGCAGCGGCTCGGCGATCGTATCGCCTTCTTTGATCGAGTTGTGAACGGTTTCGACGGCGTTGGCGACCACCTGATTTCCAGTCGCGTTCTTGATGATCGAAAGCGCATCGAGAATCGGCACGCCCGACTGAACCAGCGTTCCCAACGTACGGCAGAAGCGGCTGATTGAGGACTTCGAAATAATGATGCCGAAGACGGGGATCTTCAGCTTGAACTTGTCGATCAACAGTCGCCCCGCAGGTGTCTTTGCCATCATCTTGACGCCGACGAAGGCAATGACCGGCAGGAAGACCAGCACATACCAGTAGCTGACCAGGACGTTTGCGGCCATCAGCAGCACAAGCGTCATGACCGGCAGCGTTCCGAGTTCCATTTCCTTAAACATCTGTTCGAACTTCGGAATGATGAAGATCATGATGAACGCCAGAATACATCCGGCGATCGTGATTACGGCGATGGGGTAGACCAGCGCGCCGATGATCTTCTGCTGCAGGCGCTGCGCCTTTTCGCGGTAATCGGCAAGACGCGCGAGGATTTCGTCGAGCACACCGCCGGCCTCGCCGGCGCGGATCATGTTCACGTACAGTTTGTCGAACACGCCGGGATGCTTGGCCAGTGCTTCAGAGAGCGACGAGCCGCCTTCAACGTCTTCCTTCACGTCGCCGACTGCGTCCTTGAGCAGGCCCATCTTGAGCTGTGTGTGCAGAATGTCGAGACTGCGGACCACGGGAAGACCGGCGTCGAGCAGCGTGGCAAACTGGCGGGTAAACTGGGTAAGCTGTTTCTGATTGACCTTGAAGCTCAGCGACATGCCGCCGCGCTTGCGGCCGACTGCCTGCGGACGTCCCATTGCTCCAGTGTCAGGTGCGCCGCCGCCTTTGGCTTTTCCGCCTTTGGGAAGGACCTTCGTGGGAAAGAAATTGAGCGCGCGAATTTTGTCGGCTGCTTCGGTCTCGTTGACCGCGTCAATCTCAGCCTTTACTTCCTTGCCCTGGCTGTCCATGGCTTCGTACACAAAGGTCGGCATCTGCGCCTCCTGCTGACTCCGGCTGATGATTTTATCGCGGGCAACGTGAATTACTCGTCTAAGTATGACTCGTTTTTCACGTCTGTCAATGCTCGCAAAAAGTGTTTGTCCCCTTTTGAGGTCGCTTTAAACCGACTGGTTATAATATGATACATGCACCCGGTTGAGCGCGTCATGCAACGCCGACTCGACGCGTCTTGCGGGCACAGGCGTCGTTTTAATGTTGTCGATTCACAAATTTTGTTTAGACCTTTCGGCGGTTTTGACTGTCTTATTCTAGCAGTAGAGGTCGTTCGATTTGCACTTGGTATACGTTAGGGAGATTCAACTGATGTACTCGTCATCGGTCCGCCACCTTCTTCTGGCGTGCCTGCTTTCTGTCAGCCCGCTTCTGATCCATGCAGGACAAGCTGAAGGCCCCATCGAAGTCTCGGCACCGCCGCTCGCCGCCGCCAAGGCCCAGATCGCCCGATTGAATGCGACGGATAACCTCGAGCGCGAAGACGCCGAACGTGAACTCATGAAAATCGGCTTGCCCGCGCTGCCTCTTTTGAAGGAGGCCATGAAGAGCGCGGACCCCGAGACAGCCGCCCGCGCCAAGCGCCTGGTTGGCAAGCTGACCGAAGTCGCGGGCCGGCCGCAAGCGTCATATGCCGAGATTATGCCCGCCAACAGCATCTTCTTCATTGAAGCAGCCAACTCGCGGCAGACGCTGGACAAGCTCAAGAACAGCCCGCTAGGCAAGTTCTGGGATTTGCCGGCGATGCAGACCTTTTATAAAGGACACCGCGAAGCGCAGGTGCCCAACGATCAGAAGATTCTCGATACCGTGCGCGAGCTGCCCAAACTGCTCGATGGAAAAGTGCTCTGGACCATCGGCGCGCCGGATACGGCCGAAGCGGCCGAGCTCGATCCGCCGATGGTTTACGCGGTCGAGTCCAAGCAAATGCCGCAGCTCGAAGCCACAGTTCGCCGCCTTTTCGAAGGCATGACCGATCCGCCGAAAAGCAATCGCCGCTACGGCCCCTTCACTGTGGAAGAACACATCACGGCGCAGAGCGTCTTCGGGCAGGAAAGCATTATTCATTCGCTCACGCAAAAGGGCATCGAATCGTTCCTCGACACGCTTGTCAAGCGTCCGGAAAAAACGCTGCAGCCGGAGCTTTCTGAAGTTCGATCGCTGCTGCCGCAGTACGATTTCATATACCACCTTTCGACGGATGGCTTCAAAGATCTCTGCGACAATGGACAGCTGATCGACGATCAGCAGCTGGAAGTCGTGGAAAAAGTCGGCTTCATGCCCGGCAGCGCCTGGCAGGGGCTGATCGCCGTGACGCCCGACGGTTTCGAAGACATGTTCCGCCTGAAGATCGGCGGCGGCGAGAAGAATCAGGGCATAGCAGCCGTGCTCGCCCAGCTTGCGGCGACAGTTCCACCACCGCCGCAGGCCGGCGCGCCGCAGGCACTGGATCTCATTCCATGGCAGGCCGGACTGCTTCTCTCCTTCCAGGGGGACGCCGCAAAGAACGCTGTGGCAATCGGACGCGCGCTGCGCAACATCGATGAAGTGTTCGCCGCGACCCCGCCCGCGCCGGTTCAGCCTCAGGCGCCCGCGCCTAATGCTCCCATCAAGCCCCAGGCTCCGCCAGACCCGAACAAACCGGTGATCGCGCCTGTCGATCCGGCTAAAGCCAACGCCCCGAAAGCCAACACACTGGGTCAGAAAGCGCTCGCCGAAGGCGGTCTCAAGGATGAGAAGCCGCAGCCACCGATTGCGGCTGAAAAGGGACCGGCCAAGGCGGCCGCGGAAAAAATTCCGCCGCATATCGCCCGCTTTGAAAAGTTGGGCATGAAGCTCGAGCAGTTTCTCGAGCAGGTTGATGGCCCGATCCAGCTTGCACTGTTCATGCAGCACATCGAAGACGACGAAGCGCCGGACAATACGCCTATTTCGCCGCTCTTCGCGGTGCTCCTCAAGGATCCCAAGATCGTCGAGCAGTCGCTTGAGGCCGCGGCTGCCGGGCCGACGCCGCGCTTCAAAAAGGAGACGCTCAACGGCGGTACCAGCTACCTGGAGGCGGATGGCGACGAAGAATCGAGGCCTGGATTCTGGCTGAAGGGAAATTATCTCGCCTGGTCCAGCGAGCGCGATCTGCTCGACCTGGCCGGCGCGGCGCTGCTGCATGCCGGCAAGAACGAACGCATGGCTGACCGTGCCAGCTACAAGCAGGCGCTCGCGCAGAAGCGCATCGATCCCAAGGCGCTGATGACCTTCTTCGGTGACGCGGAGCAGGTCCTGGAGATGCCGTACAAGCTCGCAAAGATCAACTGGCAGGAAGACGATGCCAATCCCTGGCCATCTTATGATCTGATCCGTCCACTGCTGGCGAACAAGCCGATTTTCCTCGAGTTCAAAGCCGCACCTGGCGGCCTGCAGGGACATGCGATCACGCCGCTGACGTTGATGGGAATGATCGAAGCCTTCCGGCGCCCGCTGATCGAGGCTGGTTTCTGGTAAGCGCTGCTGTTCTGAAAGTATAAAATAGAAAGAGAGCGGAGCAGACTTTCAACAGTCTGCTCCGCTCATTTTACACGATGATCAGTAGTTGCTGCCGCCGCGCTGCGCGTCTCTCGAGGATGCTCCGCTTGAGCCGGCGCCCTGCGATCCGCGCTGGCCTGAGATGCCGCTTTGGCCCGAGGCACCGCCGGAGCCGCTGCGCTGCTGCTGCTGCATTCGGCCGCCGGACTGGCTGGCAGCCATCCCAATCTGGTCGAGTCCCGTCTCGACGCGATTGAGCAGCGCTCGCAACGTCTGCGGATCAGTCGAATTGCGGGCAGCCTGCAGCTGCTGATTGAGATCATTTACAGTCGCCTGTATTTTGGCAACCTGCTGCTGGCATTGCTGGGCCGACTGGCCGCTCTGCATTGCTTGTCCGCCGGAGGCGCCGCCGCGCGGCGTGTCCTGCGCTGCAAAGGCAGCGTTGACCAGGACGATTGCGGCAATAGCTATCAGACTACGCATTACATTTTTCTCCTCATGCTTGCATATCGGGAGAACCGGTTCTCCCTCGTCGCGTGAAAGCTTCGCAAGTGCGGTGGCAGTTCCTCGATTTCAGACGGGCGCCCGCGCGCCGTTAAAAAAAGCGTATCTATGCATTGGCGTTTTGAGTCCTCGTTATGCATTGCCGGCAATCCGAAACGCCGTATTCGCCGCTCACATCGGCACTGCTATTCTTCTGGCAGCACATAAGAAGCAGGGGAGCTGCGCAGAGCATTTTTAAAACATAAAGAACCCCTTGCGGCCACTCCGCGCACAATATAGAACGTGGAACTTCCCGTTTTGAGCCGCTCTTAAAAAGGAGTGCCGTCATGCGTCCGGTTCCTGTACTGTTTTCTATACTGACAACGCTGTTTTTCGCAGGCCACTCATTCGCTGCAGCCACGCTAGTGCAGGACATCAATCCCAACCCGCAGGCGATCGGTTCATCGCCCGCGAACCTGGTGGTGATGAATGGAGTGCTCTACTTCAGCGCCAACGACGGCGTGCGCGGAACGGAGCTCTGGCGCTACGACGGAACCAGCGCCAGCATCGTGAAGGACATCAATCCGGGCGCCAACAATTCGTCGCCGGGCAATCTTCTGGTCATCAACAACACCATTTACTTTACGGCCAGTGAAGACAACACCGGCACCGAGTTGTGGAAGACCGATGGAACCGAGAACGGAACGGTGCTGGTGCGGGATATCAATACCGGCACCAGTTCCTCAAGCATCTCCAATCTTGTGAACCTGGGCGGCACGCTGCTCTTCCGCGCAACCGATGACACCAATGGTTCGGAACTGTGGAAAAGCGATGGCACAGAAGCCGGCACCGTATTGGTCAAAGACATTAACACCGGAGGCAGTTCCTTTCCCAATGAACTGGTCGTGCTCGGCTCATCGGTGCTCTTCAGCGCCACGGATGGCACCAACGGCACAGAACTCTGGATCAGCAACGGTACGTCTGCAGGCACGACGCTGCTGAAAAACATCAACACCAATATTTCCGCTTCATCCAACCCCAGCTATCTGACCGTCGTGGGGTCCACTCTCTTTTTTGCAGCCAACGATGGGACGAACAACCAGCTCTGGCGCAGCAACGGCACCGGAGCGGGAACAGTCGCCGTTTTCAACGTGACTGCCTCCGAACTTGTGGCGGTCGGTTCAACGCTCTTTTTCTCCGGCTTCGATGGCTCTGAATCGGAGCTCTGGAAGAGCAACGGAACCGCCGGAACAACCGCGCGCGTGGCCGACATCAATCCAGGCGCAGGTGCTTCATCCAGCCCGGCAAGTCTGACCGCAAACGGCAGCTTTGTTTTCTTCCGCGCCAATGACGGGACCAATGGCAGCGAACTTTGGAAGAGTGATGGGACCACGACCACGCTGGTAAAGAACATCAACACGTCTGCCGGCGCCAGCTCAACGCCCTTTAATCTGAAGAGCATCGGCTCAACGGTTTATTTTTCAGCCGATGACGGCAATAACGGTTTTGAGCTCTGGAAGAGCGATGGAACCAGCGGCGGCACGAGCATCGTAAAGAACATTGCCATTTCCTCGATCAGCTCCTTCCCCTCATCGCTTACCGATTTTGGAGGCGTGCTTTATTTCCAGGCGACCGACGAACTCACCGGCAGCGAGTTATGGAAAAGCAACGGAACCTCGGCCGGCACTGTGCGCGTTGCAAACATTTCCTCAGACGAAGCCAGCTCGCGCCCGCAGTCGCTCATTGATGTGAATGGCACGCTGTACTTCACGGCCGACGACGGCTCGGGCCGCGAAGTCTGGACCAGCAACGGCACCACGGCCACGCTGGTGCAGGACATCAACACGGGCGGAAGCTCGAACCCGTCCAATTTCATTATCGTAAACGGCACGCTGTTTTTCACCGCCACCGATTCAACGAATGGCACGGAACTCTGGAAGATCAGCGGCGGAGTGGCCAGCCGCGTGAAGGACATCAACGTGGGCGCGGGCAGTTCCTCGCCCTCGAGCCTTATTGCCGTCGGCGATACGCTCTATTTCATCGCCTTCAATGGCTCCAGTCCGTCGCAGATCTGGAAAAGCGATGGCACGTCCGGTGGGACCGTCGCGGTCACGACCTTCTCAACCAACAGCCCGGCGCGTCTCAACGAACTCAACGGCAAGATACTTTTTTCTTACGACGGAGGCCTGCTGCAAGGCAATGAGCTCTGGAGTCTCGATCCGGCGAACGGCAATGCCGTCTCGCTGGTGAAAGATATCAATTCGGGCGTCGGCGGCAGCACGCCCAACAATTTCAAAACGGTGGGCTCGCTGGCGTACTTCACGGCCTTCGATCCGACGAACGGCACGGAACTCTGGGTGACGGATGGCACGCCAGCGGGAACGGTGCTTGTGAAGGACATCAACTCCGGCAACAAAAACAGTTTCCCAAGCTCCTTTACCGCCGTCGGCAGCACGCTCTATTTCCTGGCGACTGAGGCGGCCACGGGCACAGAGCTCTGGAAGACAGATGGAACCACCGCCGGCACTGTCATCGTCAAAGATATCGTTTCAGGCACGGCCAGCTCATCCATCAGCGGGCTGATCAATGTCAACGGCACGCTCTTCTTCCGCGCCAATACCTCCACTGCAGGCGCCGAAATCTGGAAGAGTGACGGCAGCGACGCTGGCACCGTCCTGATCAAGGACATCAATTCAGGAACGAGCAGCTCAAGCCCGGCCAGCGCGGTCCAGGTATTGCCTGAAGGCGTCGTCGCCTTCAGCGCAACGGACGGCGTCAATGGCGCCGAAATCTGGAAGACCAACGGCAACACGCTCGACACGATTCTCGTTCAGGACCTGGTCGGTGGAAGCGGCTCGTCGAATCCGGCAAGTTTCACCGTCTCCGGCAGCAACGTGTTCTTCTCGGCCAACAATGGCATCGATGGTGTTGAACTCTGGGTCATGCCGCTTTCAGACTTCAACAATGCGGTTCCGAGCGTCACCGGCATGACGCCCACGTCCGCATCAGAAGGCAGCGCCGGAACGAACATCGTGGTCAGCGGCAGTGATTTCACCAGCGCTTCGGTGGTGTACTGGAACGGTTCACCGCGGCCGACCACGGTGGACAGCGCCACGCAGGTGACTGCCGCGATCCCTGCATCGGACTTCGCCACCGGTGGCACGTACAGCGTTACCGTGTTCACGCCCGCACCCGGCGGAGGCACCTCTGCGGCGCAGACGTTTACGGTGAACAATCTTGTGCCGACACTCACCAGCATCTCGCCGGCCACGGTATTGGTCGGTTCTGGCGCGCAGACGCTCACGCTTACCGGCACAAACTTCTCGCCCAACTCCGTCGTCGAGATCAACGGCAACGCGCGCAACACGACCTTTGTCAGCTCAACGCAGCTCACCGCAAAAATCCGCGACAACGACGTCGACGAAGCGGGCACCGCGGACATCATCGTCACCAATCCGCAGCCCGCCGGCGGCGTGAGCAGCGCAGTGGTCTTCAATATCAGCAACCCGGTGCCGACGCTCACCTCGATCAGCCCGACGTCAGCCGCCGATGGCGGCTCCAGCGCGAGCCTGACGATTACCGGAACGAACTTCGTGACCAGTTCAGTCGTGCAGTGGAACGGCACGGCGCGCACGACCACATTCGTAAGCAGCACGCAGCTGGTGGCGTCGCTGGGCGCGTCCGATCTGGCGCTCGCGTCCGTCAACAAGATCTCCGTGTTCAACCCCACACCCGGCGGCGGAACTTCGTCGGAGCTCGATTTCACTGTTGGCAGCGCGCCGTCTATCACCAGTTCGCTTGCGGTGAGCGCGCAGGCCAGTTCGAAACTCAACTACACGATTACTGCAACCGGCTCGAGCCCCATTACGTATACCGCCACAAACCTGCCCAGCGGCATTACGCTTACCAGCGGCGTGCTGAGCGGGACGCTGACGGAGATCGGCAGCTTCACAATCACACTGACGGCGACCAATCAGCTCGGCAGCGACACCAAGACGCTGGTCTTGAGCGTCGATGCAATCGGCGCAGCCGCCGGAGCGAGCAACTCCGAGCTGGATTCAGATGGCGACGGCTTCTCGGACGAATTCGAAAAGAGCCAGAATACCTCCGAGCTCAATGCCGGCGTAACGCCGCTGGGAACGCAGACCGTGACCGCACCCGAATCGCTGTTCATCACGAAGCTGGGCCTGACGCTCGCGTTCGGCAAGCCGGGCACAAGCAGCCTTTCGCTGAGCGGAATCCTTGTCGTGCCCAATGGCTTTACGATCAGCGGAAGCAAAGTTGTTGTGGATGTCGGCGGCGTGATCCAGACGTACACGCTCGATTCGAAAGGCTCGTCGAAAGTCGGCAACGATGCGCTGAAGATGAGCATCAAGGCCAGCAAGGGAGTGGTCGCGGCGCAGTCGTCCAAGTTCTCAGTCACGTCGAAGGCCGGAAGCTGGGAAGCAAAGCTCTCCGATGAAGGCCTGATCGATAGCGATGCGAGCAACGTTCCGAAAACGGTCACGGTGAACATTCTTTTTGACGGCAAACTTTTCAAGGCGGACGTGCCGCAGCTCTACAACGCGAAGAAGGGCTCAAGCGGCAAAACCAAGCTGCCGACCGGTGCTACGACGATTCCAACGAAATAGCGCACGAGCACTTTTTGCAGAAAGCCGCGCTCCGGCGCGGCTTTTCTGTGTCGCCCTTGCGAACCCGCGATCAGACATACTCGTAAGCGAATTATGGAGAAGCGCGCGGCTTCGTTCCAGTTTCACCTCTCGACGTTGCTGCTGGTAGCATTAACTGTCTCCGCAGTGGTCTGGATAAACATTCGCGATGAGAATTCAATTGGATGGCCGCATGTCTTTCTTAAGCACGTCAATTGGGGACTTAAGCTTTCACACTGGGACTTCATGCCGGAGACATTCCTGATTGATGCGATTTTTGCGGCAGCGATACTGTTCGATGTCAACGTTTACATTCAGTTCGTCCTCAATGGTGGCGACTTCACCGCCAGCACGCCCCGTTCACGGCTGATCGGCCTGCTCGGAGGAATAGCGATCCTGTTCGTCGTGGGACCATTCCTCGCTCTTCGGTTTGTGAAAGAAGATAGTCTCTGGTCCGGAGCCTTTTGCCTGAGTGCGCTGATGGTGGCGATCGCAATTGTGATCGCGCGAGCTACCCGGCGCACAGGACCGCAGGTGTACCGGCTCTTCTCGGATTAAATTGCGCACGGTGCTGAATTGCTCCCGCCCTGGGGTGCGAACGGCTGAATCCGTCAGAAGGCAAAAATATCGCTTGAGCCTGTCTGCAGACGCCGCTCCGCACAATGCGCCCAATTTCGTGAAGGTTAGGAAGCTCGTCCTTGATTAATGCTATCAGCAATGGGGAAGTTCCCTTTGTATCTCAAGCATAATCAAGGGAAGCAGGCAGCCCAAAGTGATCCGCTGGATACGCAAGCTATATAACCGCTGGGAAGTCGAAGCGTTTCGGCACGCATTGCTGAACGACGCAATGCGCTGGATTGCACCCGCGCCGTGCCGGCCCGAGCCGCACACGTGGTCGGCGGACGATGTGACCTGCTCCTGGCTGGGCCACAGCACGGTGCTGATCAATTTTTACGGCATCACGATTCTCACCGATCCGGTGCTCGGCAGGCGCATGGGATTTAAACTTGGGCCCTTTGTGCTCGGACCCAAGCGCTACGTCCAGCCGGCGTTGCGCTATTACGAGCTTCCCCCGATCGACCTGGTGCTGGTCAGCCACGGCCACATGGATCATCTGGATTACTGGACGCTGCGCCGCATGGACGCGGCGTCCACCGTGGTCACGTCGCGAAACACGTCCGACCTGCTGCGCCACACGTGGCTGACGGACGTGCGCGAGCTGGGCTGGCATGAAATCACGACGCTGTTCAGGGATCGCGGCGGCCTGAAAATTCATGCGTTCCCTACTAGCCACTGGGGCGCCCGCGTGCGCTCCGACCACCACCGCGCCTGGAACGGTTACATCCTTGAACGCAACGGACGCCGCATCCTTTTCGGGGGCGATACTGGGTACACGCGCATGTTCGAACAGCTGCGCTCGCACGGTCCGTTTGACATCGCGATAATGCCCATTGGCGCATACCGGCCGTGGCTGGTGAATCACTGCACGCCCGAACAGGCGCTGCAGATGTGCGATGAGGCCGGCGCGCAGTACATCGTCCCCATTCACCATCAGACGTTCCGTTTAAGCTGGGAGCCCATGGGCGAACCGATTGCGCGGCTTGAAAAAGCCGTCAGTGACGCTCCGCACCGCCTGGCGCTGCGCCGCATTGGCGAAACGTTCGTTCTGCCCGCAGCACCAACGCAGCAGCTGACCCATCCCTTCCTGCAATCAAGCGAACTGAGCAAAGCCGCAGGCGAGTAACGTTATAGCCCTCAGACCGGAATCCGGCGCACTCGTCTTTGACGAGGACATCGCCTGTCCGCCCAATGTCGTTTCCTTTGATTCCATACTCCCGGTTGATGCCGGGCGAAACTGGAGAGGAGACGAGCCGATGCAACTGTCACCCGCGCAGAAATCTGCGCAGCAGACCCATCTGTTAAAGAGCGCCCGCCGCACGCGCTGCGGCATCCGCTTCCGCCGCACGCGATTTCTGCAGAAGAATGTCGCGGCAAGCGCTGAAATCGCGACCTGCGAGAAGTGCCGCAAGCCCAAAGAACCGGATGCAAACGCCTCCCGTGTCAGGGCGCGTAAGTAATCGTGAGCTTCGGCCGCGCAGTCACCGTCGGCGATTCGCTGGAGTGGACGATGACATTGTCCGCGGTTCCGGCGTAATTCTGGAACGTAAACCCGTTGTTCGTCGACGGGTTGTTGATCCAGTTCTGAACCAGCGCAATGCCGGATGCGTTCAACGTCGTAGTCCTCGAACCGGTTGCATTGCAGACGACGGTGCCGAGGGAAGTCGAGCCGCGGTCGTTTGCGCCTGAAGCGCCGGCTGTCTGCCAGTTCGAACCGGAAGCCCATGCTTTCCAATTCGCGCCCGTTTCAACCCACGCGCGTTTTAGTTCGTAGATCGTGAACGTCTGCGTAGAAGCATTCGTCACTTCGAGCGTGATCTGAACCGACTGAATGGTGCTGCCGGCTGGAATTGCCGAGAGATCCCACTTGATCAGCGCGCCGATATCCGTGTTACCGCAGTTGAACTCGAACGTGGGATCGTTCCCGAAGTTGGTGGTTTGCGAACCATTCTTGATGCAGGTGTCCCGCGTGCCGGCGTAGCCGTTCACGCCATCCTGGAAAGTGACTGTAATCGGCGAGGCCGTCACACTCACGCTGCTGGTGGCTGTGGCGCCCTGCGCATCGCGGATGGTCACCTGCAGGTTGTATGTGCCGACCTTCGGGAACGTCGCAACCGTGTTCTTCGCCGCATTGGTGCCATTGGCGCTGAAGCTGACGGTGCCCGGCGGCGTGCCGGTCGTCGCCCACGTATAGGTCAGCCCGCTTTCCGGCAGATCGTCAGCGCCCAGCACGCTCAGGTTCGACGTTCCGCCTGCCGGAGGATTGGCGGACGAACTTGCCGCGACAGCTACGGTCGGCGCCGCATTTGGATTAACGACGACGTTCACGGATCCTGTAACACTTCCGCCATGGCCATCTATGACGGTCACCGTCACCAGATACGTTCCAGCGGCCGCATAACTGTGGGTCACCGAATTGCCCGTGGCCGTGGGACTCCCATCTCCAAAAGACCACGTATACGTCAGCGTATCGTTCTCAGGATCGGACGCCGTGGCGCTCAACGTAGTGGTCAGGCTGTAGCGCACCGGATTGGGCGTCGCGGTTGGCCCAGAGAGGATCACCGGCGCAGCGTTGAGAACATTGATCAGCACGCTGCCTGAGACAAGTTCATAATTCGTATCGTCGGCCGGATCGAAGATGACCGAGAGCGTCTGGGCGTTTCCGCGGCTGAGAACCGTTCCGGCCACAGGCGAATACGCAAACGTTCCCGGCACATCCGCCGTTGCATTGAGCTGCGTCGTGCTGAGAGCGGTACCGTAAACGATGTCCGCCGGATTGGCCCAGGTGAGAACAGGGATTGCCCGGAGCACATTAATGGTGGTTGATGCACTACCAGTAGAATAGTTCGCCGCATCGGCCGGCGTGAACGCAACCGAAAGCGTCTGCGCATTGCCTGCATTCAGCACCGTACCCGCAGCAGGCGTGTACGCGAACGTGCCGGCGACGTTCGAACTCGCATTGAGCTGCGCCGCGCCGAGAGCTGTTCCATAGACGATGTCCGCCGGTGCAGGCCAACTGATAACAGCCGCAGCCTTAGACACATCGATATAAACATTCCCAATTGCGCTCGTGTAATTCGCGTTATCTGCAGGAGAAAACGTGACAGATAGTGTTTGCTGGATACCTGCGTTCAGCAAAGTGCCGGCAGGGGGATTATAAGCAAAAGTGCCAGGCACATTGCTAGACGCGTCGAGCTGAACCGCTGAAAGCTGAGTGCCATAAACTATAGTCTGAGGGTTCGACCAGCTAAGCGTCGGCACAGCTTTATCGATCTGCAGGAGTAAACTCGCTGAAGATGATCCGAACGAATTAGATGCCGATAACGTTACGGTGAAATTTCCACTTTCCGTCGGTGTACCAGAAATCACTCCATTGCTGAGTGTTAAACCTGACGGCAAATCTGCCGCCAAAAGACTGGTCGGATTGCAAGTGGCGCTAATGGCATACGAGAACGGTGTGCCGAATGTTCCAGTTGCATTAAGTGCACTCGTAATTTGCGGGGCTGCGGATCCGTTGATCAGGTCTAGTTGCAACAGGAATCCGCCGGTGTTAGTCGAGTTGAAACCACCTAATGCACCGATGCCAGCGTTTGTGCTACCAAATGTGCCTGCAGCGAAGATCTCAGTGGCAGAGGTGAAAAGCGTGTTTACGTTCTCCGCGCTTGAACCGCAAAACCTCTGTAGACCGTTTGACGCAAACGCAGCACGAACCGCCCCAGAGCCGGCATCTAATGCGAGTATGTAACCGTCTGCCGCGCCTAAAGTGGAAATACTTCCATTCGCACCAACGCCTGCATTGGTACTACTGAAGTCACCACTCAATAACAGAGTCGTCCCGGAAAACGCCAATGCACGTCCGTAATCGTTGCTGGAGCCTCCGAACTTTTGAAATCCGCTGTTTCCAAAACCTGTTCGTGCCACACCGGTCGACGGATCGAGTGCAATGACATACGCGTCCGACATTGAAGCTGTATAAAACCCTGACGTGCCGATTTTTGCCCCAAAGCCTGTAAAGGATCCACCTAGATAAACAGCTGAATTCGACACGGCCAGAGCCGTTCCGTTGTCTGCTCCTGCACCTCCGAATTTCTGTATTCCGTTCGATCCAAAGCCCGTGAGAGCGGCGCCTGTCGTCGCGTTTAGTGCCAGCACAAATCCATCAGTTCCACCATTTGTGGCGAATGTGCCTGTGCCGCCAATACCAGCGTTCGTGCTGTCGAAATCGCCGGCCACAAACAAGTAATTTCCGTTACAGGCGATCGCACGAGCAATATCCGCACCGCTTCCTCCGAATTTCTGAAGGCCACCAGAGCCGAACGTCTGCACGGGCAAACCCGTTGTGGAATCAAGACGCATGATAAAGGCATCATTGGCTCCTGCGCTAACCATCGAACCGGCACCGGGAACAGGAGAAACCGTCCCATTGAATTCACCCGTTACAAGCAAGTCTGAACTCGCTGTGGTAATTGCATAAGCTCTACTGAAGCCGCCAACTAGTTTCGCGATACCATTCACGCCAAAGTCGCTCACGAAATTGCCGGTGGCTGAGTTTAACGCTGCAACAAATGACTGCCCGCTCGAAGTGCCACACACATAGAGATTCGAATCCACGCATATAATGCCGTATGCAACATCACCTGCCGAAGTGGAATACGTTCGCGTCCAGCCATAGCTGCCATTCGCATTGTAGCGTGTTACAAACCAATTATTACCACCTGTATTGCCTCGAACATCCGTTCCGGCGAAAGGATTAAAATCCAGAGAACTCGTGTAGCTACCGGCTATGTAGCGGTTCCCACTTGAGTCCAGAGCCACTGCCAACGGAGATCCTACCACAACCGGAGGCGTGCTAGTGGCGATCACGTCGGGGATAACATAAAGAAACAAAATTGAGTGTGTTCGATCCGAATTCGTTACTGCATTTAAAACTAATGTAAAATGTTCCCGCACTCGCAGGTGTTCCCGAAAGAACACCGGTGCTCGCATCGAATTGCAAACCGGAGGGAACGTAGGAAGCTGACAAAGTATAAGGAGCGTTGGTCGCTGTTACGGTGTGATCAACCGGAGTTCCAAGCGCAACAGCTAAGCTGGTCGGACTCGTTATTCTCGGCAGAGAGCGGCCCGTATTGGCATCAAAGCCGATCACAAAGCCGCCATAGCCTGTCGAATTCACATAGCCTGGCCCATCTACTCCCGCATTGGAACTCTGACTGGCTCCCGTCAGATACAATCGGTCGCCAATTGAAATCAAGTTTCCGAAGGATTCAGAGAGAGAACCGCCGAATTGAACGAACCCGTCGCCGCCAAACCGGTACCGGAATTCCACTTTGTGAATCTAGAACTGTAATCACCAGGTCGCTTGATCCAACAGTCGAAATCGATCCCGCCGACGAAAGTCCCAGGTTCGTACTCGATGTTGTCAGCAGCAGACAAACTTTAGTCCCATTGCACCTGACATCCACTGCTGCGTCGTGTGCCGTTCCACCGATATGAACGACACCGCCGTTTCCAAACGAACTTTTCGGTAAACCGGTGTCTGCGTCGACTGCAAGAACCATCGCATCTTGATTGCCTATGGTGCCAACGCTCCCGCTGCCTCCGAATCCTGCGTTAGTGCCCGTGAATGTGCCTGCCATAAACAACGTAATTCCAGAAAGGGCGAGGCGACTTCCGACATCCCCGACCGACGTCCCTCCAAAGATCTGCATTCCTGCATTGCCGAATTGAGGCACCAGATTTCCCGAACTTGAATCTAGTGCGAGGATTGCTGCGTCACTGTTGTACTGGCCTGCGCAATAGAGCACCGAGCCGTTAAGCAGGAGGCCTTTCAGCTTGTCGTTCCAGCCAGTTCCAAGGTGGTACACCCCGTTCGATGCAAAGCTCGGAACCGGTACTCCAGAGATCGCGTCGACGGCAAGAATGAAAGCGTCGTCAGAGCCGGCAGAAGCAAAGCCTCCCGAACCGCCAATTCCTGCATTGCTGCTCCAGAAGCCGCCGCAAACGAAAACCGTCGAACCGTCACTCACAACGTCGCTGGCCTGATCGATGTTGTTTCCGCCGAAACGCACCCAGCCATTGGTTCCAAAGGTCGAGATTGGAGTTCCGGATGCCGAATCTATTGCAAAAACAAAAGCGTCCGAAGATCCAATAAAGGTAAAGCTTCCGCTGCATCCAAACACCGGATTCGCAATGCTAGTATTGCCGCAGACGTAAACAGTCGATCCGCACACTGTAATTGAAGCGCTTGCAGTGCTGACGGTTCCCCCGAACGTTTGTGTCCACGCATAAGTACCGTCAGCGTTGTACCGAGTAACATACGTACACGTCGAGTCCGCGGGTGTTGATCGGCTGTCTTCGCCAACGTACGGGTTAAAATCGACGGTGCCCGTGAAGGTTCCCGTCGTGTAACGGTTTCCTGCCCCATCCAGCACTGAAGCGATGGCCGCGCCTTGGAAAAGTGAAGGTGTGTTCAGCGACACCTGATCCAGCCCCCAACTCGAGGAAGCGAGCAGAACTGAGGCGAAAAGTACCGGCAGGATGCGGCGGCAGATGAGTGCGCTCATGTAGCGGGACTCCATTTCTAAGATGTTTCTAGGGGTTAAAAATATAAATATCGTTTGCGGCTTGTAACACCTGTTGCTGAGCTCGCAAGGAAGAACTTGCAAGAAAGTTCAAAAAACTTTAGGCACGTGTGCAATACGTGCTTCCTATAAAACTCCATTCAATTTTAGGTTTCGAGCGCAGTCGTGAGACGTACAGTAGCTCACTGCGCGTGTGCACTGTTGGGGCTGCTTGGATTTGCGTGAAAACTGGCGAAACGCTTCATCTCAGTGCACCACAGGAAATCACAAATAATCACAAAATATATCAACTTTCAGCTGCGGACTCTGCCGTTTCAGTGTATCACCACAAGTAGACAAGTTACTGGTTTTCCTGTCGCTCTCATTTACGAGGTACGCTCATGATAAGTCACATAAATCGCGCCGGCTCTGCGCTGCCTTTTCTGGCGCTCGCGCTGCTGTCGTTTGCCGCTCCAGCATTCGCAGCCAACGACCACATCGTTTTTGAAGGCAAGGATGGACCCGGCAAAGGCAAACACCTTGTCTTCCTGGCCGGAGACGAAGAATACCGTTCGGAAGAAGCGCTGCCGATGCTGGCAAAGATTCTCTCGCAGCGCCACGGCTTCAAATGCACTGTACTGTTTTCTGTCGATGCCGACGGCACGATCAATCCGGATAACCAGAAGAGCCTCTCGAATTCGTCCGCGATTGCCTCGGCCGATGCCATCATCATGCTGCTGCGCTTCCGCAACTGGCCTGATGCGGACATGAAGCATTTCGTGGATGCGTATCTGGCCGGCAAGCCCATCATCGCGCTGCGCACCAGCACGCATGCCTTCACCGGGATTCAGGGCGAATACAAAGCTTACAATCAGTTCGGAAAGAAGGTTCTCGGCGAGCAGTGGGTCAGCCACTGGGGCATTCACAAGAAGGAGGCGACCAAAGGCATCATCGAGCCGGCCGCGAAGGACGATCCGATTCTGCGCGGCGTCGCCGATATTTTTGGTGACACGGACGTTTACGAAGCCTATCCGCCGGCCGATGCAAAGATTCTGGTGCGCGGACAGGTGCTCAAAGGCATGAAGCCTGAAGACCCTCCGGCTGATTACAAGAAGAAGCGCGCTACCGACAAAGCCGAACAGGGCGTCAATGATCCGATGATGCCGGTGGCCTGGACGCGCGAGTACAAGAATGAGGCCGGCAAGACGAACAAGATCTTCACGACAACGATGGGCTCGGCGACTGATCTGCAGAGCGAAGGGTTGCGCCGCCTGGTAGTCAATGCGGTGTTCTGGGGCCTGGGAATGGAAGTTCCCTCCAAGGCCGATGTCCAGTATGTCGGCGAATTCA
>Ga0196964_10000393_pt1 | contig 28324 bp, 24 predicted proteins | sample S1_10metaG_FD_148615 | JGI IMG/M metagenome (GOLD analysis project Ga0196964, IMG submission 148615) | Soil microbial communities from Anza Borrego desert, Southern California, United States - S1_10 | ecosystem: Environmental > Terrestrial > Soil > Desert | place: USA: California | collected... | reverse complement strand
GCCGTTGAGTACGAAGCCCAACGCGATGCCCGCAACCAGTGCGATCAGTATATACAAAGTAAGGCGGCTCTTTTTGCCGGACGACTGAATTTCTGCCATGCTGACCGAATAAGGTCACAAGATAATGCTATTCGGTATTTGTCAGAATTGCAGTGCCCCGCCCATGGATACATTGCCCTGCAGGCCACCGGTGTGAATGCACAGGATGCGTGACTGCGCGGGCAACTGTTGGCGCTGATGGAGCTGCTCCAGTCCGTACATCATTTTAGCCGTATACACCATATCGAGCGCGATGCCCCATTGCGCATAGCAGCGGTTCATAAAAGCTGCGAGTCCGGGTGTCCATCTGCCGAAGCCGCCGAAATGGAATTCGTCATAAAGATTCCAGCTCTCTTCCGGAATGCAGGGAAGAAATGAGCGGATCTCGTCCCGGAGGTAGCGGCCTCCCTTCATAGGAGCAAACCCCAGCATATACTGCTGCAACGGGAGAACACCTCTGATGCCGGCAAAGGTGGTGCCGGTACCGACGGACAACACGATGGTGTCATATCCAAGGGGGATCAGACCTGCAATTGCAGCCGCACCGGCCCGGCCGGCTTCATTGGCCCCGCCTTCCGGAATAATAAAGTAGCCGGGGTATGCTTCGGTGCGTGCAGGAAGCGGGGATGTTTTGTCTTTGCTGTCGTATTCTTCCCGGCTTACCGGGATCAATGTCATTCCGAGGTTGCGGCAGGCTTCGAGCGTTGGCGTAAGGCGGGCCGGTTCCATACCCCGGACAATACCTACGGAATGCAATCCTGCAGCGTGGGCTGCTGCGGCCATCGCAATGAGATGGTTGGAGTAGGCGCCGCCGAAACTAAGAACTCCCCTGCAGCCCTGGCTCAGGGCCTGTGCAAGGTTATGTTTCAGTTTAAACCATTTATTCCCGGAAATAACGGGATGGATCAGATCCAGACGGAGCATATCCACCCTGCCGTTACAGAAACCCGGCAGGGGCTGAATGACGATACGGCGCTCGTCAATTGTATCCATACTCGCGGAGGTAGTTCTCGTTATCCCGCCAGCGGGGGCGTACCTTGACAAACAGTTCCAGATGTACTTTCTTTTGAAGGAACTCTTCTATGGATTTGCGGGCGTTGATACCCAGCTGCTTGATCTTGCTTCCACCCTTTCCCAGCAGTATCACTTTCTGGGTTTCGCGCGCTACGATGATCTCGGCGCGGATCACATCGAGCTGCTCTTTCTCTTCGAATGCCTGTATGATGACGGCGGTATGGTACGGTATCTCTTCCTGGTATAGGTTATAGATCTGCTCCCGGATCAGCTCACTGACGAAAAACCGGACCGGGCGGTCCGACATACTGTCTTCAGGATAATAAGGCATACCCTCTGGCAGGTGTTTCAGGATGGCGGGTATTACCTTATCCGTATTTGATTTCTTCTGTGCTGAAACGGGCAGCACTTCCCATTTCGGAAAGCGCTCCCTGTATTTTCTTAGTTCCTCCTCAAGTGCTTTCTTATCCTTGATCAGGTCTACCTTGTTGACCAGGAGAATGGCCGGCACCTTCAGTTTCAGCCGCTCTGCTATGGCTTCTATCTCTTCGATCGGCTGCGTAATATCGTGTACCAGCAGTCCGACATCGGCATCTTCAAGCGCACTTTTTACATGGCTCATCATTTTTTCGTGCAGCTTGTACTTCGGCTCGATAATGCCCGGCGTATCAGAAAAGATGATCTGGTATCCAGGCTCGGTAAGGATGCCTAGTATTCTGTGCCTTGTCGTCTGCACCTTAGGTGACGTGATGACGAAATGCTCGCCCAGCAAGGCATTGAGCAATGTAGACTTACCTGCGTTCGGAGCACCGAAGATATTCGCAAATCCTGACTGATACTTTTCTTCCATGAGCGCGTAAAAATAGAATGGGCAGGGATATGAAAGCTGTTTTAACAAAATAAAAACGCAAAGGCTTGGTTGGTAATAATCCTTGCCATACATTTGCATCCACATCGCGAGGTAGAGCAGCGGTAGCTCGTCGGGCTCATAACCCGAAGGTCACTGGTTCGATCCCAGTCCTCGCTACAGATAAGAAAAAAACCACGTCTCCGGACGTGGTTTTTCTTTTTTTCCGACAACAGCTCTTTTCAATTGGCCGGGCAGCCTATTCTCCTATTTTTGCAGCCTGTTTCCATAGTGAAACGGCTGCCGGAAGCAGCGGAGAGAGATAATTTTTTTTATACATGCATGGCCGTGTCGGCCATGCGGAACCGTGACCGCGATACATGAGGAAATTTCGGGCAACCATCCTAATCGGGATCTTGGGGGGCATGACGAGCTGTACTGTCCCCGGCTACCTTACCGGAGAGAACAACCGGCAGAAACAAAAGGAAAGGAATCCCGTATTCCTGGACGACATTGCATTCTCAGGATCGAGCAAGACAGGACGAATAGAAAGACGCGCAGACCGCACTGCCTCAGGGATAAGGGATATAGAAAGAAAACAGGCGGATATCACCGCCCTGCAGGAAAAATATGCCGGACTGATGAAGGTGGTTCCATACGCGATCGGTAATTCCCACCTCTACCAGTTTATTGATGAATGGTATGGGGTGCGGTACCGTATGGGTGGGAATGACAAGAGCGGGATCGACTGCTCGGCATTTGTTCAGAAGCTGTATGAGCAGGTGTTCCATACTTATATCATGCGAAGCGCCTTTGAGCAGTTTACCATGTGCGCCGCTGTCTGTTCTGCCGACAGCCTGCAGGAAGGAGACCTTGTTTTTTTTAACACCGCGGGCAGACGTATTTCACACGTCGGCATTTACCTCACCAACAGTTTCTTTGTACATGCCTCCACCTCTCAGGGAGTTACGATCAGCAGTCTGAAGGATGCTTACTGGAAACGCTTTTACGCAGGGGCAGGAAAAATACTGGACGTCGCAACAGAAACACGCTGATCAGCGTTTGATCAGCTTCCGGGTTACTGGCTGGTAACCGTCTGCACTGAGATGTACCAGGTAAAGCCCTGAAGGAAGGCTGCGGATATCTATCATAGAATTATCCTGCGCTTTGGTCTGCAGCAGCAGCTTACCGGTAAGATCGGTAATAGCCGCATTCAGGGTAGTTTGAACATCGGTTTGCACCCTGACAAAATCACCGGCGGGATTCGGAGCCAGCACTACCCTGCTTTCTTTTCCTCCGGTTTCCGGCACGTCATTGACCGTACCGGAACCATTATATAAAAACTGGAATACCTTGCCATATGAGGGCGTTCCATTTACTGCGGTATCGGGTGCAACTGTAGATGATACTAATTCCAGCTGCGGTGCATTGGCTGCTCCGGTAAGCACATAGCTTTGATTCAGGACAGTCAGCGGATCAAGAATCACACCATCAAGCAGTCCGACAGCAACTCCGGGCTTCCCGTCATACATATGCATTTCGTTCTTCATGAAGCTGTTACCGAAACGGATCTCGATATTATTGCTGGTCTCATAGAACCAGACCTGGAAGTTGACAAAGACTGAATCTTCCGTATCATTAAAGAACCCCGCATTTGTAAACTGTACCTTGCCGATACGGTTAGGCGCAGCACCTTCTACTTTAAAACCTACCGGCGACTGAGAGCTCATGCTTCCTGAAGCGAGCGCACGGTCCCACAGATCTGCTCCAAACGCAACAAGCACCGACAGTGTATCAGTGACAGTTGCGCTGCTTGCAGGCCTGGTGCTGAATACTGCACCTTCACTAAACAGGAACAGCGTATCATTTACCGCATCAAACAGTTTGAAATCAAAGCCGAGGGGCACAGCAATATCATTATGTGCATCCCAGGGAATATTATTGGTAAGTGACACAGGACTGCTCAGGGATGCATAGGGCTGGTTGAAAATATGCAGTCCATAGGACACTGCTGTGGTCTTAAGCTGCGGTGAAGGCTTTGCACCCTTCATAAAAGGCCCGGGCTTTCCATTCTGGGCAAACAGGGTCAGCGGTAAGGAGATCAGGGCTGCTGCTAGTAATTTCATGTTCATATTCCGGCAATTATACATTTCAGCAACAAAATAGAAAAAATAACCGCATTTACCGTATGACCTCAGGAATTACGGTCCCGATGCACCCGCTGGGCATCTGAATATGCAGCAAGGCTGCAAGGGTGGCGCTGATATCCGTCATATGTACGGTGCGGCGGGTAGCGCCTTTCCGGATACCCCAGCCATACCAGAGCAACGGGATATGGCTATCGTAGGGATGCCAGGTACCGTGGGTAGTACCTGTCTGCCCGTATCCGAAGTAGCTGCCCGGATGGAATAGAATTAGCAGCTCTCCGCTGCGCTGCCGGTTGTAACCGTTGACAGCCATAGCACGTACAGGTTCGGGCACGGCGGCGCTCTCCGGGTGCTCCATATCCAGCACATAGGCAATCTCAGGGTCTTGCAGCAGATACTCTGTCAGCTTTGCCTTTACCACATCCAGGTCTGGGTATGATTCAGACTTCTTCAGGAAGACCTGGTAGTTCATGACCCAATGCACGACCGTGGAATCGCCCAGGGTCCTGTAAGCCCAGTCCTTCAGTGCTTTTGCTATGGAGTCTTCATCCCTGTTGACGGCAGGCACCCTGATATCGTTAAGAAAGCGCACATTATGCGCACCTCCATGATCGGCAGTGAGAAACAAAAGGTAGTTGTCCTTCCCTACCCGGCTATCCAGATAATCCAGGAACGCCGCCAGGTCTCTGTCCAGCTTCACATAAGTATCTTCAATCTCCACCGAATTAGGGGCGAACTGGTGACCGATATAATCGGTGGAAGACAGACTTACCGCCAGGACATCGGTAGCTTCACCCCTGCCCAGTCTTTCGCCATCGAGGCAGGCCTTGGCTGCCTCCAGGACAAAAGTATTGCCGGCGGGTATGGACCTGATCACGGACTTGTACGAGGCGGGAGCAAAGCTGTGCGGAAATGTAACGCCGCCACCCCTGAACGCAGCTTCATAGGCGTTGCTGTCCGGCAGGCTTTGGCGGTAGCGCTCCGCCGGTGCGCTGAGCTGCCAGCCTGTAGCAGCCAGGCTGTCGGGCAGCTTCCGTGCATTAAACCGTTCCATCCAGCCGGGTAAGGAATTGCTGTAATAAGTGCTGGTGACGAAATTGCCGGACTTGTCATCGTACCAGAAAGCCTTGCCTGTGTGCCCGGCAGGCAGGATGCTGCCCCTGTCTTTAAGCGATATGCCAATCACCCGGGAGCGGAAATTGGTAGCCAGGTTCAGTTCGTCCGTGATCGTTGTGCCCCGCAGGTTCCGGGGACTTTGACGAAGGAGCGGATGGGTGCCGCCGACGGGTGTTACCGTTGTGTCTTCTGTGCAATACCAGGCCCGCCGGGTCAGATTATCGATCCAGTTGTTGCCGGCAATGCCGTGGACGGATGGCACCGACCCGGTATAGATACAGGCATGACCGGGGGCTGTATAAGCGGGCAGATAATTGATCATTGCCTGCTCGCAGCTATGCCCCTGCTCCAGGAGCCGTCTGAATCCGCCGGTGCCGTAGCGATCGTAAAAACGGTACAGGTAATCGTACCGCATCTGGTCTATCACGACACCAACAACAAGCTTAGGCCGCTGAACGCCCGGCTGTTGTGCGAAGAGTTGCTGCGTGCTTAGTGCAAACAGTAAGAGAAAGGCCGATCTGAAAGACATGCATATGGCTTTATGGAGCAGCAAAAATGAGCAATCGGAGGCGCATAAGGGATTATTTTTTTATAATTTCGCGCATATTTTATTGAAATCAAATCATTTTACAGAAGCATATGGATTTATTTGCCAAATTCGAAAGTAAGCTAGGACCGATCGGAGACTACGCGGAGAAAGCACCCGGATACTTTGCATTTCCAAAGCTCGAAGGCGAGATCGGAAACCGGATGAAGTTTATGGGAAAGGAGCGGATCGTATGGAGCCTCAACAATTACCTGGGGCTGGCCAACCATCCGGAAGTACGCAAGGCGGATACGGAAGCTGCTGCAAGCTTTGGTCTTGCTTATCCGATGGGGGCAAGAATGATGAGCGGCAACTCGGATCATCACGATCAGCTGGAGCAGGAACTAGCTGCTTTCATAGGTAAGGAAGATGCGATGCTGCTGAATTACGGCTACCAGGGAATGGTGTCGGCTATAGACAGCCTGTGCAGCCGTCACGATGTTATTGTTTATGATGCCGAATCACATGCCTGCATTATTGACGGCCTTAGGATGCACCCCGGGCACCGGTATGTATTCAAGCATAACGATGTTGCCGATTGCGAAAAGCAGTTGCAGCGGGCTACCGAAATGGTGAACCAGACCAGGGGCGGTATCCTGGTAATTACCGAAGGGGTATTTGGCATGAGCGGAAACCAGGGCAAGGTTGCAGAGATAGCTGCCCTGAAGGGTAAGTATGAGTTCCGCTTGTTTGTAGACGATGCTCATGGCTTCGGTACGATGGGAAAGACCGGTGCAGGCATCGGGGAAGAGCAGCAGTGTATGGAACAGATCGACCTGTACTTCTCAACGTTCGCCAAATCAATGGCGAGCATCGGGGGCTTTCTAGCAGGCGACAGACAGGTGCTGAAATTCCTTCGGTACAATATGCGCTCACAGGTGTTTGCCAAATCGCTGCCTATGCCGATCGTTGTCGGCAACCTGAAGCGCCTTGAGCTGCTGCGCTCCAAACCTGAGCTCCGCGAGAAGCTGTGGCATAATGTGAACAAGCTGCAGCAAGGTCTCAGGGATAATGGATTTGAGATCGGCACTACAAACACGCCGGTAACTCCGGTGTTCATGAAGGGCGGTCTGTTCGATGCGACTCAGCTCGTATTTGACCTCCGTGAGAATTATAATATATTTTGCTCTGTCGTGGTATACCCGGTGATTCCGAAAGGACAGATCATTCTCCGCCTTATCCCTACCGCGGCGCATACAGACCAGGACATTGAAGAAACGCTGGCTGCGTTTTCGGCTGTCCGCGACAAGCTGGTCAACAAACAATACCCCCAGGAAATGCCGACCCTGAGCCCGGCTGTTCCTGTATAATATGCTAAACGCCCCCTCCGCGGAGGGGGCTATTTATTCCAACTGAAGATCAGACTATGAGAGTATTTATTGCCGGAGCCTCCGGACTTGTCGGCGGTAACTGCATGAAGCATTTCTCGGAACAGGGATGGGACGTGAAAGGTTCGTATTTTTCATTCGCCACCGAAAACACGGTTTTCTACAATACTCTGGAGCCAGGGCATCCCGACAACTTCGATGTAAAAGCATTTGCCCCGGATGTGATCGTTCACTGCGGCGCAATGACCCATGTGGACCTTTGCGAGTCGCAGCCTGAGGAAAGCTACCAGAAGACGGTGCAGAGCACGAGGAACCTCATTGACCTCGCAAAAGAATGCGGCGCCAGGTTCGTATATCTCTCGACCGACTATGTTTTTGACGGCACAGACGGACCCTACCTTGAGGATGATGCGGTAAACCCGTTAAGCGTCTATGCCCGTCACAAGCTGGAAGCGGAAGAGCTTTCACTAAAGGAACTACCTGATACCCTGGTGTTACGGGTGACGAACATTTATGGAGATGAAGTCAGGGGAAAAAACTTCATCGCCAGGATCATAGAGCAATGTATGAACAGGCAGAAGCTTACCCTTAAGCTACCGTATGATCAGTTTGCCACACCTACCAATGCCTGGGACATCGCGAGAGCAATGTTTGTTTTGCTCAGGGATGGTAAAAAAGGTATTTACCATATCTGCGGCTCCGATTTCATGAACCGTGTGGAGCTTGCGCTGCGGGTACTGCAATATTTTCCGGACGCTGAGTATGAGCTGATCCCGATGAGTACGGCTGAACTGCAGCAACCGGCTAAGAGACCACTGATTGGTGGATTCGTAAAGCTGAAGTTCGCCTCGGAGTATCCTGATTTCCTGTTTGGCACTGTTGATAGTTACCTTTCGCAGAAATGCCGTTCGCTTGCAAAGGATGCAGTGTAATGGTAGTGACCAAAAAAAGTCCCGATGCACCTGGTACATCGGGAAGGATTGTACTTACTAACCCATCGTAAGCATAGCAAATATCTGAAAAAGGTTTTGGAAAAGAAAATAATTTTTTCCGTATATCAGTGCTGCATGCCTAACCGTAGCCTTTGACTTTTAGTGCATTAAAGGACCCTTCCCCCTCCACGGGCCCGATTTGGCTGAGATTCCTGGTAGCTTCCTGCCATTTTGACACAAACTGCCCAAATTTTTTGCCATTTTGTCGCATGACAGTTGGTGGTATCTGCTTTGTAAGTTAGTTCTTATCAAAAGAACAGCATCATGTATAAGAACAGATCATCTTACCATATAATGCCAAAGGCTATCGGGGGCATTATTGAAGACATTTTCCAGAACGGTTTTCAGAACTTTTTCGGGGACGAGTCCTGGGGCGACGGAGTTACCGCCCCGGTCAATATCCAGGAAACAGAGCAGGGTTATGAGCTGCACCTGATGGCTCCCGGTCTTAAGAAGGAGGATTTTAAAGTCAGCGTAGACCGCAATGTGCTGCACATAACCTATGAGCATATGGAAGATGCCAGGGAGCAGCAAACCAAATGGCTGAGGAAGGAATACAAGCTGCAGACCTTTCGCCGGAGCTTTACGCTCAATGAGAAAGTAAACGTCAGCGGCATCTTTGCCAAGTACACAGATGGCGTGCTGATCGTTACACTTCCTAAAAAAGAGGGCGGGCAGCCTGCCAACCAGCATATCAAAGTAGACTAGCACGTACAAAAAAACAAGCGATAGTGTACTATCGCTTGTTTTTTTTATAGCAGTCCGGTCCCCGTTAGCGTATATAGCCCAGTATCTTCAGCATGCTTTGCGGTGATTGCTCCTTGGCGTACAGCCAGTCTTCGAGCTTTCCTTCTTTGTTATACTCTACCACTACGTGTTTTGGACTTGGTATCATGCAATGTTTGATACCACCGTAACCTGCCAGCTGGTCCTGGTATGCGCCCGTATGGAAGAACCCGATATAGAGCGGCTCTGCGCCTTTATCCTTATCCAGCTTGGGCAGGAATACCGCATTGATATGTTCTTCAGATGTGTAAAAATCATGGCTGTCACAGGTGAGTCCGCCGAGATGGACTTCATGATATTCCTTATCCCATTTATTGATCGGCAGGAGCAGAAACTTCTCGCCGATGCCCCAGGTGTCCGGTAAAGTGGTAATAAATGAGCTGTCGATCATATACCAGATCTCCCGGTCATTCTGCATCTTTTCATCTATAATGCTGTAGATAACTGCACCGCTCTCGCCCACCGTAAAGGAGCCGAACTCCGTGTATATGTCCGGCACATCCACCTTGTTCTTTCTGCACACCTTCTTGATATTACTCACGATCTCATTGACCATGTAATTGTAATCATAATCAAAGCCGAGCGAGTGCTTGATGGGGAAGCCGCCGCCGATATTGAGCCCGTCGAGCTCAGGACATATCTTTTTCAGCTGGCAGTATAGGTTCAGCACCTTGTTCAGCTCACTCCAGTAATAGATATCATCCTTGATCCCTTTGTTCATGAAGAAATGGAGCATCTTCAGCTGAAAGCGCTCATTTCCTTTGATCTTATCTACATAGAATTCCAGCACATCCCTGCTGCGGATGCCCAACCGGGATGTGTAAAAGTCAAAGGTGGGCTCTTCCTCGGTAGCGATCCGGATACCGATCTTTACCGGATCCTTCGCACGGATGGCTTTCTTGTAGTCTTCAAACTCGTTCTTGTTGTCCAGTACCGGGATTACATTCCGGAATCCTGAATTGATCAGCTGCGCTATATGACGGGTGTAGGCCTTCGTCTTGAATCCGTTGCAGATAATAAACGTATCCTTGTTGACCTTCCGCCTCTTATAAAGCTGCTTGATAATTTCGATATCGTAGGCAAACGAGGTCTCGATATGCACATTATGCTTCAGGGTTTCCTCGACGATAAAGGAGAAATGCGAGCTTTTGGTGCAGTAGCTGTAGTAGTATTTGCCGTCGTACCGGTGCTTCTTGATCGCATCATGAAACATCTTTTTTGCCCTGGCGATCTGCATACCGATCTTCGGCAGATAAGTCAGCTTGAAAGGCGTCCCGTACTTGTCGATCAGCCTTTTCATATCCAAACCGTTAAAATGAAGGTAGTTGTCAGCTACATGGAACCCTTCCTGGGGGAAGTCAAAGGTTTGTTTGACGAGATCAGTGTATGTATTGTTCATCTAGGAATTGACGGCAAAAGAATCGATGATTATATCCCTGGTTTTAAAGGAAACAAAAGTAAATAATTGATTAAAAGCAACGTCAATAATTTTTTTAGCCTGGCGCCTAAAATTTCAGGCGCCGGCAATGTTGCTTAAGTTTGCCCGAACTTCTTTCCGCATATGAAAAATGCTTTGCTCCAGATCAATCTCGCGGTTGTGCTCTGGGGATTTACCGGCGTGCTCGGCAGAAAGATCACGCTGGACGCCCCGGCACTGGTCTGGTACCGAATGCTCCTGACCGCCCTGTTTGTGGCTGCTATCCTGTTTTACCGAAAGCAATGGGTCAGGGTGCCGCGAAAAGACCTGGGCGCTATGACCATCATAGGTGCGCTCATGGGATTGCACTGGGTCGCGTTCTATGGATCCATCAAGCTTGCCAATGCTTCCATCGCGCTGGTCTGCCTTTCTACCGCCAGTGTATTTACCACCCTTTTCGACGCCTGGCTCAACAAGAATAAAATCGACCTGAAAGAACTTGGCATCGGTGCGCTCGCCTTGCTGGGTGTGGTAGTTATGTATCTGCTTCCTGAGATTGATTACGGTATCAGGGGAGGTAAGGTTGAAGACCCGCTGCCGAACAGGAACCTCGGGATTCTCGCCGGCGTTGTGGCAGCACTGCTCAGCTCCGTGTTTACAATCCTTAACAAACGCATCGCCGGCAAGTACCCGGCACGTACCATGGTGTTCTATGAAATGAGCACCGGGTGGATCCTGATCAGCCTGCTCCTCCCCTTTCAACTGCTATATGAACCCTCGACCCGATTGCAGCCGTCTATGGAAGATTGGCTCTGGTTAGTCATACTCAGCCTCTGCTGTACCGTATGGGCACAGTCGCTGGCGTTGAATGCCCTGAAGCACATCAGCTCGTTTACGGCGACCTTAACCGTTAACCTGGAACCGCTCTATGGAGTAGCGCTTGCCTTTCTTTTCTTTCAGGAAAATAACGAGTTACATAATGGATTTTTTGTTGGCATGGCTTTGATACTCCTGTCTGTAATATTACAAACAGTGCGTCTGATAAAGCCAGCACGATCGTCCCCGGGTTATATCAGGGAAAAAGGTGGGATAGACTAGATGGTGGAAGGAATGCACACAACACTACGGATATGAAAAAGGGATTTCAGGAAATAATCAGCAAAGAAGGACTGCTTAAGAATGAGCCGGCGATGATGGTGCTCGAGGATGGCAATACCGAACATGGACGACTGATGCTGACCAGCAAGCGGATATTTTTTGCAAGGAATATCATCAAGACATCAGGATTTGACAACTACGAAATCAGGGAACAGAAGCTGGAGCCCATCCTGGATATTGATCTGGATACGATTAATTTTCTCAACCAGGAAACCCATATCGTGGATGAGAATATCTTATCAATAACATACCTGCAGTATGAAACCGTAAAACTCTCTGTGATCAACTACGGTGAATGGGAAACTGCAATTCAGTCGGCCAGGATGAACCCCGATATTCCTGGCGATCCGAACCGGAAGTCAGAGGCAGCTTAAATTATCGGACATGTAAAAAGGACAGGCTGATGGTCTGTCCTTTTTTTGTTGTACCGGAAGTGGTGCCCCTCCCTTAAATTTGTTTAAACGCACCGGCTATGGACAAACTGGATGTATTGCTTCAAAAGATCGCAGAGCTGAACAGGCTTCCCAACAAAGAGCAAATTGACATTGACCTCATGCTCGACCACACCCGGGCACTGTATGCGGCGCTGCTTGAGCAAAAGGCTCAGCCGGCTGGCGGCCATTTACCGGATCCGAGTCCGGCCCCGTTACCTTCAGAGTCTATGGTAGCTGGTATAATGTCAGGCGTTTCGCGCCCGGAAATCACCGCACCACCTGTTGAGCTGGAGCTGACAGCAACTAACTACACGGCGCCAAAAGACCTGGCACCCGAACCACAGCCGCGTCCCGCCGTTCAAAAAGATTATCCTGACATCCGTCGTTCAATCGGTATTAACGACAAGTACCAGTTCATCAGCGAGCTTTTCAGCAACAATAAGCAGGCATACGAACAGGTGCTGGACCAGATCAATACGTTTGACACCGAAGACGAGGCATTCGAATGGTTGGAAGCTGAGGTAGCGACACAAAATAACTGGCGAAACGACGACGAAGCCGTCCAGTATTTTTATACGACCATCTCAGATTATTTTTCAAACCGTTAGGCAACCGGGCGCTGCGCTCTCCACTCATGGATGAAGCTCACCAACACAAGGAACGCACATAGCACTGCACCGGATATAAGCACTGTCAGGGGCTCGGGATGATGTCGTATCAGCCTGTGCAGGGCGAAAAGCGGACCGCCAAACAGGAGAAGCTTCAGCAACCAGTTTCCAAGTGGCAGCAATGCCGTAAGTGAAACACCCGTGAGCCTGCATATGTGAAACAGGTAGTATGCCACCTGCAGCCAGGTGCTGATGATGAAGCTGAGCGCCACACCCGGCAGGCCCAGCGCCAGATACAGCGGATACATCAGGGCACAGGCAATAATAAGATCTCCAACGGCACCTTTATTGATGATATCTCCCCGGCGCAGGTGCTGCAGGATGGCGGTGTAGTTGTAAGACCGTAATGGCAGTACCAGTAAGGAGACCTGGAAAATAATCACTGAAGGCAGATATTTTTCCGAAAAAGCAACCAGAAACAGCTCCCGCGCAAAAAAGAACAGGAAGAAAAAAAGTGGCAACACAATACAGGAAAGCAGTCTGCCTGCCCGGTAAAGAAGGCCGGCTGCAAGCAGCGGGGCCTGTTCCTTCCTGTCCGCCAGTTGCACCAGCACACTCGAGCTGACAGCGCCCAGCAGCAAAGGCAAAAAAGGGATATCCTGCGAGCCGTTGAAATAGATAGCAGAAATACCTGCGCTCAGGAATACAGAGATCATGAACTTATCGACCCAGCGAAAGACGACGATGGTAAGATCATACAAGCCCAGGTGCATCCAAAGCGAGCGGATGCTTAATACTGTTTCCTCGGAAAGGATGGCAGGTCGCACTGAGTTCCAGAGCCGGCTAAGTTCCCTGCCAATAATGACAGATCGCAGCATTACCCCCGCGCCAACCAGAAGAAACAATCTGTTCAGTTCAAAACCGGTACGTACGACCCAGAAGTGCACCAGCACGAACCAGATAAAGAAGAGCACATTGGCTACCGAAACGGTCATGAACTTCTTTGCGGCAAACAGGAGTGCCTCCTGAATCGTATAGATTGCATAGAGTAAAAGCAGCGAGCAGCTGACAAGCACTGAGACCGCTGCCCGGCGCTCCAGTACGGCAAAAACTATCGCCCCGGCAAGCACCCAGCAACCAAAGAGCAGATAGTGGTTTTTCCGCAGCCTGGCAGCGTAAGCCTTGATAACGTCCGGACTCCAGGTAATGAGCGTCGCGGGCAGGCCTATGGTCACGATCGTCAGCAACAGCAGCATACGGACCCAGAAGTTCTGATAATGCCCGTATTGCTCCTGGGTCAGGAGCCTGGAATAAGCCACCATAACCACCACATGCGCCAGTGCGGGAAACAGCTTGATCAGGAAAATAAAAGCTGCATTGCGGAACAGAGGTCGGTATGCCGGTGCCGTGTGGCTCAATAGCTGCAGTTCATTTTGATGATTCCGGCTGATTAAATGGCAACTGCTTCTGTCTCATTAGCGACTGTATCCTTTCGGCGCACGAAAAACCAGATCGCCGCAAGCAAGAGCAGAATCAGGATCGCACTGGTAATAAGCGCAATTCTGTCACCGATATAAAAGCTATCCGGGTGGAAACGGAATTCAATATTATGCTGGCCATGCGGCACCTTAATTCCGCGCAGCACATAGTTCACCCTGAATATCGGTGTTTCCTTTCCATCTACGAATGCTTTCCAGCCGAAAGGATAATAGATATCTGAGAATACCGCCAAACCGTCGCGCGAATTGTTTGATGCAAAGCTCAGCTCATTCAGTCCATACTTAGTCAGCCTGATCGCCGCGGAGCTGTCCCTGCCAAACTGATAGCCCTGGACATGGCTGGCCATATCCTGGCGGATAATAGCTGTCTTCTTGCTGTTCCAGGCATTGGCGACAACTGCGGTATCACCAATAGCGCCTGCGTTCATGGACAGCATTTCCTCATCCGCAGACGTGACAACCTTGGCTTCCTCTACAAACCAGGCATTGCCATTCACCCCCGGGTTAGGCTGGTAAACGGTCTGCTCCGAAGGACCTTTGAATATGATGTATTTCGTGTTCAGCATGTTCAGCACTTCGGCGTTAAACTTGCCTTTTGACTGTGCACCGCCCATATGCACATCAATCAGGTCCTGGTAAGTTTCCATTTTGGCAGGAGAATAACCACCCACCGCCTTGTGCCAGTAAGACTGAATAGCGTCATTATAAGGATCACGGCTCAGATCGAGGACACGGTAGTAAGGATCCTTGTCTCTCAGTATCTGCTCATCAACCGGCCTGGCAGTAAAAATGCTTTCATACTGGGATTCATCCATATAGTTGTCCTCGCTCAGGTAATTGTTCGCAACGGAAACCAGATCAATGGTCACCAGCAGACCGATGCCTGCCAGCATTATCGTTCTGTTGACCTTCCCTTTTGCGAACGCCCAGATGAGTCCGGCAGCAGCAGCTATGTAAAACGCACTGGTCAGCGCACTTTTCGTGGCCAGAGCGGAGCGGTCGTTTTTGAGGGCAGGCAGCAGTTGCTGCGGAAGCTGGGCATCAAACGTCTCATTCGTATAGGTAAATCCAAACATGCCGCCGGCAAGCCCCAGCAGCAGGCAGAGCCCTACGGTGATACCTCCGGCGATCTTGACAGCTTTAATGATGTCATCGCCCGATACCTTCCCACGGATCACCTCCATCAGCGCCCACATGCCGAGCATGGGAAATAAGAGCTGTGGCAGGATCATCGCAATAGTCGGTGTACGGAACTTATTGTACATCGGGAGGTTGTCGAAAAGCCAGTAATTAAAGCCGGGGAGGTGCTTACCGCAGGCCATCATAATGCCCAGCACCACCACTACGGCGATCCACCATTTATGAGTGCTCCGCACCAGTACCAGACCAAGCACGAACAGGAAGCAGATGATGGCGCCGAAATATACGGGTCCCGAGAAGATCCCCGTCTCTGCCTGAGGTCCCCAATACAGCGGAAGTTCCTGTGCCTGTCCGCCTACCAGCTCCGCGCTTTCAGGGGCCTTCTCAATCGGCTCAGAGGTAGAGCCGCCATAGAGATATGGGATCATCACACAGAATGTCTCTCCCACCCCGTTACTCCATCTGAATGCATAATCCTTGTCCAGCCCGCCCCTTTTCTTCTGGGCATCTGCCGGGTTCTTGTTGATAGTGAGCTCGCTCTCGCCCCCGCGCATCGTCACATCAGCATATTCTCTGGTACTTAGTATATGCCCCATCGAAGGTCCGATGGCAATCGCCGCCACGATCAGTCCGATTACGGAAGCCTTGACAAAATCCATAAACGGGCGCTTTTCCCGCACGAAAACAACCAGGGTACCGATAACATAAAAGAAAATGAGGATCATGGCGTAATAAAGCACCTGGTAGTGCGCCGTGCTCACCATGAAGGCAAGCGAAATCCCCAGAAGCGCTGCCCCGCCCAGCCAGGAGCGCTTATATAGCATCATCAGTCCGCCCAACACAGCCGGCATCAGCGCAATGGCCATCATCTTGGTATCGTGCCCCGCAGAAATGATCACCGGATTATAAGTAGCAAAAGCGTAGGCAATAGACCCGATCACCGAGATCCAGCGGTTGATGCCCATGACCTGCATCAGGATAAAGAAGCAGAGCATAGCCGTAAAGAAGAAATATGCCGGCTTCAGCAGGATGCCTGTCACTACATCATAGATGGGCGAGAGCAGGTTGCTGTTCTCCGGTATGCCGATCGTATAATTGGGCATCCCCCCAAACATGCTGTTGGTCCACAGCGGATTAATACCAGTGCTGTCGTGGTAAGCTTCCGTTTCATGGTAGGCAGCCTTCCAGCTGATAATGTCGTGCTGACTCAGTATCATTCCCTGGAAAGCAGGCATGCTGTAGAAAATGGAGAAAAGCGCAAACCCGACTATGATAAGCAGATGGGGCAGATACTTTTTAAAATCAAACGATTGCATAAAGAGATTTTGGCAAAACAAAAATAACAGTTCTGTTTACTTATGAAAGTATAGTTTTCTACACCCTGTTTAGGGCACCGGAACCCCGAAGCGGATCGTCCTCCGGCTTCCGGTGCCGTGCCGGACATTGTTGCAAATGGCGGGAACAGTCAGCGCATGTGCGGGAAACTCTTTGCAATTGCAACATTCGGAAACGCACTGTCTGGTGACCATGGTGCAATTGCAGGAACCGGAAAACAGCGGGCCTGGCACCATGGCGCTACTGCGGATTGTAAAATGCACCACAGGACATGGGATTACCGTTATCTTTCTATATAAGTTGAATAACCCGCACCAGGAAATGATTGCCCGGCAGGCCCGACGTACGCCGGAAGAGATAAATATATATTACAATCAGTGCATCCGATCTCCCCGGGGACTAAGATCCTGCAGCACCCTGGTCTCAATATCCAGCCAGAGCTGCCAGGCGGCGCGCACCCGGTCGGGACTGTAATACTGCTCAGCCAGGTCTATGAACATGCGGTAGTGACCGGCTTCCGAAACCATGAACTTATAATAGAACTTGCGCAGTGATTCTTCCTCGAGGTGCTCTGACAGCAGCCGGAACCGCTCGCAACTCCTGGCTTCGATCAGGGCGCAGATCATCAGCTTGTGCAGGAGCTTGTCTTCACCCGGTATGCCCTTAGGCTCAGCTGCCAGCAGCAGGTTTACATAATCGTCCTTACGCTGCCTGCCCAGGCGGTAACCTCTTTTTTTCATCTCTGCCCACACCATGCGGAAATGCCCCCACTCCTCGGTAACTACCGGCGCCAGCGCATTCACCAGATCTTCCTTATCCGGATAACGCTGGATCAGGGAAATGCACTGGGTGGCGGCTTTCTGCTCGCAGAAAGCATGGTCGGTAAGTATCTCCTCGAGAGAGATGCCTGCAAGATCCGCCCAGCGCGGGTCGGTGGGCATTTTTAGTCCGAGAATGGAATTGTTGGCTGTGCTCATTGATCCGGCAGCATTGATGTTCCGGGACAAAGACAAAATGTCTCGGCCATGAACGCGGCAAAGTTACGTTGCGGGCCGCAGGGAGAAAAGCAGGAACAGGCATAAAAAGAAATCCGGCAAAAGCTGGTCAGCATTTTGCCGGATGAAGGTTTTACTACTGACAGCGGACCGCAGCAGCAGGCACCGATATCTTAAGAAGCTTTTCTCTTAATAGAGCAGCCGATAGACTTGGTTGACGCCGGATCCACAGCTTTGCCTGCAAGCATGTTATCTATTGCCGACTGCAGGTACAACTGCGTAGATTCAGTCGGGTTGGCCGGGTTATCCTCCATGGCACCTTTATATATAAGCTTTCCCTCTCCATCGAAAAGGAATACCTCAGGGGTGCGGGTAGCGCCAAATGCGTCGGCAACTTCGGAGTTCTTATCAATCACATAAGGAACCTTGTAGCCCTGCTCTTTAGAATATTTCTTCATAGCATCGTAAGAGTCATCCTCATTCCGGTAGGCTTCATTACTGTTTACGATCACCATACCGATGCCGCGGGAGGTGGCATAGTCCATCATCTCTTTGGTGCGGTTCTGGCTTTTTATCACGTAAGGGCAGGTATTGCAGGAAAACATCACCAGCAGTCCCTTACGGGTCTTCACATCATTAAGGGCAATGCTGCCTTTACCGATGGTCTGCATCTTCACCGTGGATTTAGGAATAGTCTGCCCTATTTCAATACTCTTAATGTTGGTGCCCGACTGAGCGAACGCCGTGCTTGCTGAGATTCCTGCGACAAGCAGCAGGCTGAATAATTTGTTCATGATTCGTATCTATTGTTTTCTGGTTTCTGTTTTTTTCCTTTCCAAACTTATATGCTCATCTCCTTCCCGGTACGGCAGATAGGAGACAATGAACTGAAACATTTCGTCCGTGGCCTTCATGCTGCCATTCTGATCGGTGACCAGTTGCGGCGGACTGAACGGGTTGTTTATATTGTTCCTGGTATTATCATACACACCTTCAGCGACGATCAGGCTGCCGGCGGGCACTTTCACTATTTTCTTAAAGGTATAGAAATATTGCCAGTTGAAGTCCCAGCGGGGAATGGATATGAGCCTGATGGTATCGCCATCCGGCTTTACGGCATATGCCTTGAAGCTCTTGCCCAGCAGGTGCATGTGCGGGTTGACGGTGAGGATGGAGATATCCTTCGGCACCTGGTAGCGGCTCCAGACCTTTTTCACCGTATTCGGCACCAGGATCAGGTTGGGCTCTACCGGAGCAACGCCCAGGGTACCCAGCTGGAACTCCTGCAGCGGACGGTTGGGAGGCGCAGGTGTAAAGAATATATTGATAAATGAAGAATCCAGGACCTCTTTCTTTGTGAATCCGTAATGCAGATCATTGAGCAGGAAGGCGCCCTTGCGCGGCAGAATAAAACCGCCAAGCCCGTCAGGATACCACTGTGCCGTGACGCCGGGCAGGTAATTCACTACCGATTTCTGCAGCTCAGGATAGCTGCCATCGTCATTCGGCAGTCCAAGCTTTTCATACGCCAGCCGGATGGTGGTATCCTCTACCATATCAGCCATTGTTGCCCCCGCAAACACGTCTTTTTTCTTCTCAAACTGGTATTTAACCATATCGCCGTTCACATGGTGCACTACGTTGTGACGGCCGGGCACAAACTCTATGACACTGGCATACATTTCCCGCGGCAGCTCAAAGGGCACTTTCACCAGCAAAAACCGGTCGCTGCTGTTGGCTGCGAGCAAGGTAGGTCTCACAGGGATGCGCATATCCGGCTCACCGATCATAGAACCTGAAGGATAGTGCGGCATCGCGGGCAGTTTTTCCTTAGGTCCCTCCGGCGTTCCGTCCTTCACCCATTTCTGGAACAGCTGTATCTCCCGGTCGCTGAGCACCCGCTGCCCTACAAATTCGGAATAATGGGGGTCTGCCGGCCAGGGCGGCATCAGGCGTTCCCGGGTCATATAAGCAATCGAACTCGCATAGGTCTTCGCCTGTGCATAGTTCTCGAGCTCAAAATGTGCACTCCCGCCCTGGCGGTGGCAATAAGTACAGTTCTGGTACAGGAGGGGGGCTATATGCTCGGTAAAGTTTACCTGCTGCGGCAGCTTTTCCTCCCCGCCGCCACAGGAGGCCTGCAGTCCGGCAAAGACCATGGCCAGCGGCAGGAGCATACGATTCTTAATGGTCAGCTGATAATTCGTTAGGGACAATCTGTTCAACATCTGGGCTATCTGTAAAATTACCAGTGTATTCTGCCAATTCCAAAAGCAAAACGATCCCCATTCTGTCCGGTTCAGCACACCTGACCGGGGAATTTGTCATGGGAACCCGGACGTCTGCGATAAATAGCGCCGGGATAACGGTAAACCCATAGCTGCCATCTTTTTTTACCAGTCCCCAATCCGTAAAACAACGGCAGAAAAACACACCGGGACGCGATGCACTGGCATATTTTCTTTTCCTCCGCTATCTCAGGTAAGACACACTTGAAGTAAATGGGTAATAACTAAGAGCCGGTTTCCACCGGTTCTTCTTTTTTGTGCGCTACCGTATAAGCAGCAATCGTAACCGTCGCTGAACCGTAGGTGACCAGCTGTCAAACCTGACAATCGCATGGCGGACTACCATATTAAATTAGATGGAAGGTAATGATACCTTTTTGACTATTGGGTTTACATGTTTAGTTTGTTAAACATTCCTCCGCCTTTTCAGGCGGGGGCTTTTTTTGGGCAGCAGGTACACGGCGGCGGCATGTCCAGTGCATTTCTTAGTAAATTAGTTGTCCTTGTGTTACAAGCTATGAGTGATTTATATCCGGATACCCATGAGATGTAGCCCCGCCGTTGTTTCCTCACTGGTATTACTGTTACTGCTGGGCTGGATTGACGACACCGTTGCCCAGCATTCCGTGCTGCGGCATTTCACCGTCGACCAGGGGCTCCCCAGCAACGAAGTATACCAGATAGATGAAGATACCGCCGGCTATCTGTGGGTAGCCACCGACAGGGGCGCGGTCCGTTATGACGGATACTCGTTCGAGAACATACCTCTGGGAACAGGGCAGTCTATAGTCCCTACGTTTGGTATTTTCAGGACGCCTTCCGGCAGGCTGTATTTCTCAGGGTATAAAGGCAGGATATATGCATTCCGTAACGGGCGGCTGGAGCTGTACCCTGAAGACAGACGGATCGGCTCAATGTATAAAAACGGGAGCCTGATCATTCCCGATGCCATCGTAGAGCATAGGGACAGCCTCTGGGTCAGCTACAGCAACAACCTGGGTGGTGTCATCTATGCAGCCAACAAGCAATACCCCTGGGTAAGGCAGCCCGGCATCTATTTCGACCTGCGGCGCAGGCTTTACTTTTCCACCCTGGAAATTTCCAGGCTGGAGAACACCCGCCAGCCTTATTTTATCAGCTGGGAAGACGGATCGGTGACTCGTGACACGGTAGTCCTGTCCTGGAAGAACGGCTATATCAGGCGCGCAACCTGCTTCAGGATGGGAGGACTGGACCTTTTCAACATCGGACGGAAGATCTTGCTGTACCGGTCAAAACAGAAACTTGGCGAGGTACAATTCGGGAAGAATATTCTTTCCATAACACCTGTGGGTGGTAACCGGCTGATACTCGGATTTGAAAACGGCGGTGCCGTGGTATATGAGCTGAAAGGGGAAAAGCTGACCGCCACCGCTACACACTACCTGGGCGATCGCTCAGTAAGCTGCGTATACCGCGACAGGCAGGGCGGTTTGTGGTTTTCAACGCTGGAGGATGGATTGTACTATGAGTATCCCACTGCCGTCCGCTACTGGCAGGGACAGGAGCAGATCGTGTTTCTGGCATCCGCAGCCAGCACCATCTTTACCGGCTACAGGAGCGGCATCATAGACCTGTTTGCCGGCGGCGCCTTCACCGGCCGGCTAACCGTGCCCCTTAAGAAAGGAGAAAGCGTCATCAACGGAGCGGTCACGGGCTCCGGCGCACTGGTGATCAGCACACCAACCTGCTTTTATGTGCATAGTAATGGCCACTGGAAAGCATATGAGGCCACCAACTACCTGATGTACGGTACCAGGCAGGGCACCCTGCTGGGCACCGGCATCATCTACCCCCAGCTGGAAGAGTATGATCTGGCACGTCAGCGCCCCATCCGTAAATACCGGTTCCCCAACAGGGTCATTTCCCTGATGCAGGACCGCAAGGGGAAGATTTGGATCGGCACCATGGAGGGATTGTACCGGCTCGATGGAAACGAGGTCACCGACCTTGGCACTGAGGAACCAAAGTTTCGGGACCGGATCGTGGACATCCGCGAGCTGGACGATGGCCGGATCGTGGTCGCTACCCTGGGCAACGGGCTGCTCTTATCCGGCAACGACAGCATTACTCATATTGAACTGAAAGGAATCGCCATCAACACCATGCAGGCGAAAGGACAGACTGTTTGGCTGGGCACCAACAAAGGGCTGACGGAACTTGAGTTCTCCGGACGGCAACCGGTCCGCAGGGACTATGGCCGGAGCTTCGGGCTCCCTACCCTCGACATCCACCGCCTCGTTCTTTCGGACGACCAGCTCTACTTCCGCTGGATAGACCGGCTGGTGCAGGTGTCTGTCAGCAGGCTGCACGCGGCAGGGGGCAAACGTAATGTATCTATCACCAGCGTTGCGGCCGGCGAGCAACCCGGCGATCCCGGTGCCGGCGGACGCTTTACCCACCAGGAAAATGACCTGACCTTCCATTTCACCAGCCTGAGCTTCTCCGCAGGCGAACAGCAGCTATATCGGTACCGCCTGTCTGGCTTCGGTCAGAACTGGCGCTATACACAGGACCGTCAGGCAGTGTACACCAACCTGCCGCCGGGCAACTACCAGTTTGCCGTACAGGTTGCTGACGCCTGGAACAGCTTTAAGGATGCCCCTCTTGCCGCATACAGCTTTTCCATCCGGCCCGCTTTCTGGCAGACCCTGTGGTTCCGGCTGGTGGTGGTGCTGCTTGCGGCAGGGCTCCTGTTGCTCCTTTACCGGCGCAGGATCCGCACCGTAAAGCGGCAGAACCAGATGAGTCTCGATCTCGCAGAATACCAGCAGCGGGCATTGGTACAGCTGATCAACCCCCACTTTGTATTTAATATTCTGAATACCGCCCAGTCTTCCATTCTGAAGGAAGACAAGATCAGCGCCGCTTCCATTATTTCCAGGTTTGCCCGCCTGATGCGGCTCTCACTCGATCTCAGCCATCAGAAGTTTATCCCTTTTCGCCGGGAGATAGAACTGCTGGAGAAATACCTGGAGCTGGAGCTCGTACGCACACCCGGAAAATTCACCTTCCGGATCCATACCGAAGACAGCATACCTGCCTCCGGGCTGCTGATCCCCAGCATGCTGGTGCAGCCGTTTGTCGAGAACGCCATAAAACACGGCATTCTGCATCTGACCAGCCGCACCGGGCATATCGACATCCTGTTCGGGATGCATGATGGCGCCCTTTTGTGCACGGTTGATGACAACGGCATCGGCAGGGCAGCATCCGCCAGGGTCAACAGCAACCTGCGCAGGGAACACCACTCTGTAGGCATCGAGCTTACCACCAACAGGCTGAAGCTCTTACACCGGGAGCTCGGAACCGCATTTTATTATAAGGTAACCGACAAGACCGGAACCGGTCCGGGCGATGACGGCACCACTGTTATATTCTCCATACCATATAAAAAGGAACATGAAAAAGCTGAAAGTGCTGATAGCCGACGATGAACAGGCTGCGGTAGATGTGATCCGTGAACTGCTGACCCAGTTTGCCCCCGAGGCTGAATTGGCGGGCATTGCGATGAACGGACTGGAAGCGATCCAGATCATCTCGCGCGAACAGCCCGATATCGTGTTCCTGGACGTGGATATGCCGGTAAGGAACGGACTGATGGTACTGGAAAAATTTCCCAACCGCAGCTTCAAGGTCATCTTCACAACCGGCTCCGAGCGGCATGCCCTGGATGCATTGAAACTACAAGCTATAGATTATCTGCTGAAACCAATTGATCCCGCGGATTTCATCATAGCGATGGATAAGGCCAGAAACGCATTGAAGATCGGGTCCGAAAAAGCAACACCCGCGGAAACGGCTACGAAAATACAGCTGGCAACGCAGGAAGGAATCATCTTCCTTGAAGAGGCACACATCCTCTACATCACCGCCAAGGGGAGCTATTGCCAGATCCATACCACGAACGGAGAGGTGATCACCATCTCCCGCAACATCGGACACCTGGAGAAAAGACTTGCACCGGAGAAGTTTATCCGCTGCCATAATTCCTATCTCGTGAACCTGGACTTTATCTCCCGGTTCTACCATAAGAACGGGTTTTCTGTAGAGATGACCAACGGCACCATCATCGAAGTGTCGCGGCGCTGCAAGGACAAGCTGCTGGAGACCCTTGCTGAAAGATCGAAATAGAACAGCAATCCTGATGCCGGACACCGAGGTGCCCCCCCGTTCTCAGAGGCTGGGCTGTTCGCCGCCGGTAATCTGTGCAGGTTCTTTCTGCGCGGCCGATTTGCCCATCAGGATGCTCACGTTCAGCTCGTAGCCAAGCAGGATCACAAATGTGTTCAGCCACATCCACACCATAAAGGCGATCAAAGTGCCGATGGGCCCGTACACTTTGTTGTAGTTAATGAAATTCTCGACCAGGAAAAAGAAGACGGCAGTAGTGATAATGCTCATGACAGTGGCAAACACGCTGCCTGCAGAAAAGAAGTTAAAGCGGTTGGTCAGCGAAGGCCCATAGGTGTAAACGATGGATATAGAGCAGAACACGACGGTGATCACAATACAGATGCTCATCATCTTGACCGCGAAGAACCCGTCAAAGAGCTGATCCAGCAGTTCATTGACCGCGCTGGTCTGAATAATGAGCACCCCAAGCGAGATGATCGCCACACAAAAAAGCATCATGGTAAGCTTTATCGCTGTCCACCGCCGCTGTAGCTTGGTCCTTTTTACATACACCGGCAGGGTACGGTCAAAGCTGCGGATAAGCCCCATCATCCCGTTGGAGGAGAAAAACACGGTAAGTAAGATACCGAAGGAAAGCAGGTCGGTCCGCTCCCGGTTCAGGAATTCCAGGACAACATTGGTAACGCTCTCCCGCACCTGTGCATTCGGCGTCACGAGGTTGATGGTTTCGATGATGGTATCCTGCACATCGCCCAGGGGCAGGTAGGGCACCAGCGAAAAAAGGAACAGCAGGGTCGGCGGAATGGCCATCAGGAAGTTGTAAGTCACGGCGGCTGCCCGCTCATTGAGCCTGGCATCCCGCAGCTGACGAAAAAAGAACCTGGCGACCTCTAAAAACGACAGCCCCTCGAATCCGGGCGGGTGCACCCGCCGCATTAAATCGAGCAGGCTGGTAACCGGGCCCCAGTCGAGAATTTTCTTTTCAAGTCTCGTCATCTACCTGCAAACCTACAGGTTGTTCAGGATAAAATCGGTCATTCTCCTATATAAATGGAAACGCGTGTTGCCGCCCGAAATACCGTGAGCCCTGTTGGGGTAGAATTCGCTGTCGAAATCCTTATTGGCCCGGATCAATGCATCTACCAGGGAAACCGCGTTCTGGAAATGTACATTATCGTCGCCGGTTCCATGGACCAGCAGGAACTTTCCCTGCAGTTTAGCCGCCATCTTCTCCGGGGCGTTATCATCATAGCCGCGAGGGTTCTCCGCCGGTGTCCTCATGTACCGCTCTGTATAGATATTATCATAATAGCGCCAGTTACTTACAGGGGCCACCGAAATACCGGCCTTAAATACCTCAGGCGCCTTGAACATGCAGGTGCTGCTCATAAAGCCTCCGTAACTCCACCCCCATATCCCGATCCGGCTGCGATCTACATACGGAAGTCCGCCGAGATATTTTGCCACGGCGATCTGGTCATTGCTCTCCAGGTTACCAAGCTGCTTATACGTAGCCTTCTTGAATTCCTGTCCTCGATATCCTGTACCGGTAGGATCCGCGCAGACCACGATATAACCCTTCTGTGCCAGCATCTGGTGCCAGAAATAATCGGCTGCGGGGAATCGGTCAGCCACCTGCTGGGAGCCAGGTCCGCTGTACTGGAACATCAGCACGGGATAGCGGCGCGTACTGTCAAAGTCCGGCGGTGTGATCATCCAGGCGTTGAGCTGTGTCCGGGCGTCGGCGCCGGGAAACTTCACCAGGCGTATCCTTCCCAGGTCGTACCTGGACATTGTCGCCGCCAGGTCTTTGTTATCCTCCAGCGTGCGCAGTATCCGGCCCCGGCTGTCGCGCAGATAAAATACCGGAACCTGGTTCAGCCTGGAATGTTTATCAATAAAGTACTTGTTGCCGTTGACCATCGATATGGCATGTGTTCCGGGCTCGGGCGTCAGGGTCCTCTTATTGTTGCCGTCCAGGTCTACCGCGTAAAGCTGGCGCTCCATCGGCGAATATTCGGCAGCAGTAAAGTACAGAAGCTTGTTGGCCTCGTCATAGGCGATGAGCTCGTCAATATCATATTTACCCTTCGTCAGTGGTGTCAGTACTCCCCTTTTCCAGTCCCATCGGTAAAAATGATTATACCCGCTCCGCTCGCTGTTGAAGATAAATGAGCTGCGGTCGGGAAGAAACTGCAGGTTGTCATTGATTTCTATGAAGTACGGGTTGGTTTCCTTGTAGATGACGGTGGTCTTGCCGGTAGCGGCGTTCGCCAGCAGCAGTTCCAGCTGGTTCTGGTGCCGGTTCATGCGGTAGATGCAGACCTGGTTAGGATCCCGGCTCCATTTGATGCGGGGAATATACTGGTCCGTAACCGGCCCGAGGTCGGCGTTGACGATATTGCCGGTATTTACATTAAAGATCCGGATCTGGACAACGGAGTTCGGCTCTCCGGCCTTCGGGTATTTGTATTTGTAAGGTGTCGGGTACAGGCTGTCATAGACGGTCATGGTATACTCCGGCACCTGCCGCTCATCAAATCTGTAGAAGGCGATATGGCGGCTGTCCGGCGCCCACTCGTATGCTTTCGTGAACTCGAATTCCTCCTCATATACCCAGTCGCAATTGCCGTTGATGATCTCATTCCACTTCCCGTCCGTGGTCACCTGGTGCGTTGTGCCGTTCGACAGATCGCGGTAATACAGGTTGTTTGCCTTTACAAAAGCTACTTTGCTCCCGTCCGGCGAGAGCGACGCATGCAGCACTTTGTCTTCATTCAGCGGACTGATATTGCCGGAGACAACATCATATACGTAAACCCGGTTCAGCACAGACCGGCGGTAAATATTCTGCCCTTCGGTGAACAGCAGCATCTTTTGTTCGTCGTCGCTGAATGCATAGTCCTGTACATAAATCGGGCGCCCGTCCACCTTCCTGATCGTGTTGTCAAACAGGGTCCGGAGCTGTTTGCCCGAGCTCAGATCATAGGTATGAATGATCTGCCGGTCGCCCTCCATATCTATCTTGGTATAGGTGAGTCCGTCCTTCATGGCATTGAAACCCGGAACCGACTTGGCGCGGAATGTCCCCTTCTGCCAGATATCCTCCAGCGTGATAGAGCGGTTGGTTTCCTGCGCTGAGGCAAATAATGAAACAGATAAAAATGCAGTTATCAGGATCTGACGCATATAAGAAGCTTGTGCTTCGTCAAAAATAATCGGTAAACCCCATAGGAAGAAATCAGAAAGGGGGATATTGATAGGGAGTGCGGTGTGCAGGCGCCGCGCACGTCCCGGCGCTGAAGCCACCCGGGATCAGCACGCTTCCGGCTGATTTGCTTCGGAGCTACCCCGTATTAACTCCGTAGCTGCAGTATAGGAACCCGTATTCCGATGCATTAGCCACGCATACCGGAAGCGTAGCCGGGGCGTACCTGTTCCGTACCCGTCCCAAAGGTGGAGGGAACAGGTACAGAGCAGAGAAAGAGGAAAAGGAAAGAGAGAGGATTACTTAGGGTCCGAATCCGTCGTTTTTGATGCTTTTTTCACCCGTGTCAGCTCCGGTGGAACTCCGTAGCTGGAGCGGGTTTGGAGCGGGTCGGCTCCATACCCGTTCCATACCCGTTCCATACCCCCTCCATACGGGCTCTATACACACCAGATAAAAAGCGGAAAAAGAGGCGGGAGTAAGAGGGAGGAAATAGATCGGATGGCAGCATCACGGACCGAACAACAGGTTTGTGTGAGGAAGTCAGCCTGCATTTATGCTGTTGACATAAAAAAAAACCGCCTCGGGTGATGAGGCGGCTGAACTTATGGAAATTAAATCTAATAATCAATGGTTGCCTGTATACCCCGGTCGATCAGCGCCTCTGCCTTCGGACGCAGGATGTCGAAGCTGCCTTTTTTCACACCATATTTGCCCTTATGGTGGATCAGCAGGGCGCATTGCTCTGCCTGTTCCGGAGAATGCTCGCAGATATCTACCAGCGATTCGATCACCCAGTCAAAAGTATTCACGTTATCATTCCAGACTATAAGATTATGGAGCTCATCTTCGAGCACATCGCTTTCCTCCCGCTCCTGGGTCTTCCATTTAGTGCTGTTGAAAAGTTCTCTGATAGCCATTTGGTGATGTTTTGCGCAAAGTTAGGGAAACAATGTATTTGAACGAACACTGCTGGGAAAAATAAGGATTATATAAACCCCTAAGCGCAACGGATTAGCAGGCTATTTATTCGTTCCTCCATTACCATGTAGCGTGGTGTGTCTTTATCTTTGCGGCTTCTTGATTATGGTGACGATCAATCTGGAGGGAGAACGGTTAGGACTGTTGCCGGAGCGGGCAATCTGGTGGGAGCGCAGACAAACACTGATCGTTGCCGATCTGCACTGGGGCAAAAGCGGGCATTTCCGCAA
>Ga0196964_10000392_pt1 | contig 28550 bp, 30 predicted proteins | sample S1_10metaG_FD_148615 | JGI IMG/M metagenome (GOLD analysis project Ga0196964, IMG submission 148615) | Soil microbial communities from Anza Borrego desert, Southern California, United States - S1_10 | ecosystem: Environmental > Terrestrial > Soil > Desert | place: USA: California | collected... | reverse complement strand
CACAGGGGCTTTTTTATTGCTTTTCCATAACCTTCCAGTGGTTGAAGCTGCCGCCCTGGTTGGCTGTTTTGTCAAGAGTTATCAGTGTATTGGTAGTGATTGTGTGGATGGAGTCTATGACAGGGTTAATGACACTCGTGTATGTTGAGATTATTTTTTTCTTGTCTTCACTCAGAATCCAGTCGAAAGCTAGGCTGTCGATCACTTCGGTGCCCCCGGAGAAATACCGGTCTGTTTTCCAGCCCGAACCATCCGTATGATAGTAATAGCTATAACTGACACCCTGCAGGCTGTCTGCTTCTCCTGTGTCCAGCACCCCCTCATTTACGGAATCGATCCCATATTTTATCATCTTCCAGCCGCCCAGCAACCGGTCACGCACCGGAGCATCCGCACCGGATTCCGGCTTTTTACAGGAATATACACCTGTAAGGAAAATGATTGCTGTGATTAATACTAAGGGTTTGCGCTCCATGTGCTAAAATTACCCCCGATTACAAGAAAAAAGCATCCCTGCGGATGCTTTTACAATTTTATTATAAAACAGATTAATAATCCCCCAGAGTTTCCTTCAGCTGATCCTGGGCGAGGGCCAGTTGCTTGTCACTCGGTGCAATGCCATGCCATTCGTGGGTTCCTTCCATAAAATCCACCCCCTTACCCATTACCGTACGCATCAGGATGCAGACAGGCTTGCCTTTCCCGGCCCGTTCGCTTCTTGCTGTTTCCAGTGTTTTCACTACTTCCTGCATATCGTTGCCGTCCATGTCCATCACCTCCCAGCCGAAAGCCTCAAACTTGGCACGCAGATCACCCAGGTTCATTACCAGGTTTGTTGGTCCGTCTATCTGCTGACCGTTTACGTCGATGGTTGCAATGAGGTTATCCACCTTATGATGCGCTGCAAACATGATCGCCTCCCAGTTCTGTCCCTCCTGCAGCTCACCGTCGCCATGCAGTGAGTAGACAAAACGGCTGTCGCCGTTAAGTTTCTTAGCCATAGCCGCACCGCAGGCAACGCTCATGCCTTGTCCGAGGGAACCGCTGGCTATCCGTACGCCTGGCAGTCCTTCATGGGTGGTGGGGTGGCCCTGCAGCCTCGAATTGATGTTTCGGAAGCTTGCCAGCTCGCTCAGCGGAAAATAACCGGAGCGTGCCAGCACACTGTAGAAAACGGGGGAGATATGCCCGTTGGAGAGGAAGAATATATCTTCATCCCTGCCGTCCATATCGAACCGGGCAGGGTCGTGTTTCATGATATGGAAGTAGAGGGCTACCATAAAGTCCGTGCAGCCCAGCGACCCGCCGGGGTGTCCGCTCTGGCACGCATGTACCATTCTGACTATATCGCGGCGCACCTGGGATGCGGTATCCAGTAATCGTTGCAGATCCATCAAAATCGAAAATTGTGCGGCAAAAGTAACCATCAATGCCGGGATTATAAACTTCCCCCTTATTTTTTTAACCCGCGTAAATTGCGGGGTGAACCTGAATGCAGCACAGAAACTTTTCCGGGTGCGCCTGATGCACTGGCACTACCACCAAAACACGCGCAGCCTGCCCTGGAAACTGGAGAAGGACCCGTACCGGATCTGGCTGTCCGAGATTATCCTGCAGCAGACCCGGGCGGAACAGGGACTACCCTACTATCTGAAGTTCATTGAACATTACCCCGATGTGGTGCGCCTGGCAAATGCCCGGGATGAGGAAGTATTCAGGCTTTGGCAGGGGCTTGGATACTATGCCCGCTGCCGCAACCTGCTGGCAACCGCCCGGCATGTGGCGGGCAGCTTAAACGGGGAGTTCCCCCGCAGCTATGAAGGATTGCTTGCCCTGAAAGGAATTGGCGCGTACACTGCCGCAGCCATCGCATCCTTTGCCTGGGGACTGCCGCACGCCGTTGTGGACGGCAATGTGATCCGGGTACTGTCAAGAGTGTTTGGCATTGATGTCGCTTTTGACACGACACAGGGTAAAAAGCAATTCAGCAGCCTCGCGGATCTGCTCCTTGACCGGCAGGATCCTGCCGGGTATAACCAGGCCATCATGGATCATGGGGCAACGGTCTGTACCCCGGTTTCGCCGGATTGCCCCCGATGCCCGTTTGAGGCATTCTGTATCGCCCGCAGCCGGGGGCTCATTGCTCATTTGCCGGTAAGGAGCAAAAAGCTATCCCTGCGCCAACGATATTTCCAGTATATTCTTTTCAGTCATGAGGGTCAGCTCTGGGTCAGAAAACGGACCGGGAAGGATATCTGGCAGAATCTTTATGAGCCTTTCCTGATCGAGAGCGAAAAGCCTCTTTCGGCCATTGAAATGCTGCAGACAGAAGCCTGGAAAAATCTGAACCTGACAAAAAAACCCCGGTTTGAGGGGGTGGTGCGGCAGCGGCTGACCCACCAGCAGATCGAGACAAACTTCTATTCGGCGGAGCTGGCGGAACGACCGCAAACACTGGAAAATAGCGGAGAGTGGGTCAGTTTTGACAGGCTAAAAAACTATGCGTTTCCCCGTACGCTTGTTTCTTTTTTAGAAAAAAAACTTTACTTTTAGAATCTGAATAGGTTATAATTTTTCGATAATTGAAAAAAGATCAATCATGAGAGGCGTTAATAGAGTTATGTTGATTGGAAATCTCGGTCGGGAACCCGACCTGCAGTACATCGAAGGAAACATTGCAGTAGCTAAATTTCCCCTTGCCACCACAGAAACATTCAAAGACAAATCCGGCAACCTGGTTTCCCAGACGGAATGGCATACCGTGGTTTTGTGGAGGGGGCTCGCTGAACTTGCCCAGAAATATTTACACAAAGGAAGCCTGGTATTCATAGAAGGAAGACTTCGCACCAGGACCTGGGAAGATAAAGACAAGAACAGGAGATTCAGCACAGAGATCGTCGGCGATAACCTGGTAATGCTGGACAAACGGAAAGATAACGGGGAAATGCAGACGGGTGAGACCCAGCAGGACATGGGCTATACCACGCCGGATATCAATTTCGACAATAATATCAGCTCGGAAACAAAGGACAACTTACCATTCTGATAAATAGTCAGACCTGCAATGGGGAAAGGAAACTGAAGTAGATTTCTTTCCCTTTTTTAATTTTGGCGGGACCTTAAAAAAAGAGCACCTTGGAAAGCACACCAGAAGACGGGACGATGAACTTTACGGATCTATTGTTACAGGCCTCCGTGGGCGATTTTTCGGTGTCCAACATCACAGTATTTATTATCATTATCCTGATCCTGTTGCTCCTTACGGCCATCACAGCAGGAGCCGAAACAGCTTTTTTTTCCCTTACCGGCAAGGATATCAATTACCTGAAGACTAAGGAACAACCCAGCGCCCGCCAGGCGATCCAGCTGCTCGACCAGCCCAAGATGCTGCTTGCCACGTTGCTTGTAGCCAATAATTTCATCAATATCGCCATCGTCATCACTACGAACGTGCTCGTGGGCGAGTTCATAGACCAGGACCTTAGTCCGTTGCTGTCATTTATCATCCAGGTTGTAGCGGTAACCTTTCTGCTCATCCTTTTCGGAGAAGTGCTGCCAAAGGTCTATGCCACTCAGAACAATATGCGGATGGCTTTGTTTTCCGCCCCCGTCATCAAACTGATGACCGGAATTTTCAGTCCCGTGAGCAGGATGCTGGTTTCCTCCTCTGCTTTTATTGAGGAAAAGATCGGTACCAGCGGCTCCGGGCTCACCAACGAAGACTTTGAGCAGGCCATCGAGCTCACGGTAGGCCATACGGCAACCAGGGAGGAGGTGAATATTTTCAAAGGCATCCTGAAATTCGGCAACATCACCGTCCGGCAGATCATGCGCACCCGGCTGGACGTAAGCGGCATCCCTGAAGATATTTCCTTTACGGAGGTGCAGCGGATGGCTATAGAATCGGGATACAGCCGGATGCCGGTGTACCGGGGCAGCCTGGATAAGATCGTAGGCGTGATCCACACGAAGGATTTCCTGCCTTATATGGACCTGGAGGAATTCGACTGGCATGTGCTCATACGCCCGGCATATTTCGTGCATGAGAGCAAGTTCATCGAAGACCTGCTCAAGGAATTCCAGCAGAAAAGAATCCATTTCGCTATTGTGGTAGACGAGTTCGGAGGCACCTCAGGCATCCTGACGCTAGAAGACATCATGGAAGAGATCATCGGCGACATCCGGGATGAATTCGACGAGGAGGACCTGCAATACAAAAAGCTGGATGATGAAAACTACATTTTTGAAGGCAAAACCCTGATCAATGATGTTTGCCGTGTGATCGGCGAAACACCCGATACGTTCCGTCATGTCCGTGGGGAGAGCGATTCCCTGGCCGGTCTCGTCCTGGAGATCTCCGGGAAGTTCCCCGCCATCAATGAGACCATCAGCTTTCAGCATTTCGAATTCACCGTCCTCGAGATCGAACGGATGCGCCTCACCAAGATCAAACTGACGATCAATCCGAACCCGGAAGAATTCCTGGACTAATGTGCTGATGTGCTGATGAAGTCGTAAGTCGTAAGTCGTAAGTCATAAGTCGTAAGAGGTGAACCGTAAGCTGCGAAGGTCTAAAGAGGTGAATGCAGGGTTGCCTGATCTTCCAAATAAGGGAAAAACTCAGTTGAAGGAAGAAGGCTCATGATTGCTTATTCTTTTCTTCTTGCAAATTCGGCCCTCCAAAAGGTCATTTCCGACAGAGGAAAAAGGGTGTCTGACATTCTGGCATTCGAATTCACCCCGAATCAGACCCGAATTAACCCCGAAGGTACCCCGAAGGTACTACGAAGGTACTACGGAGGTACTCCCCCTGAACTTTACCATGGCCACTGACGCTTTGGCAGACGCTTTTAATGTAAAGGCGAGGAGTCGTAAAGGCGTAAAGGCGTGGGGAATGTCCATCTGTAGCTTCGTTTAATTGCGGATTTACATCATGCGTCCTTCTGCCTCCTGCTTCTCTGTCCGCTTAATCTCTTAAATCACTCGCTCCGGACATCTGCCTACTACCTACTGCCTACTGCCAACTTGCCCTTCTGCCCCCTGCATCTCTGCCTTCTAAATCTCTCGAATCACTCGCGCAGAAAATCTGCCTACTGCCTACTGCCTACTGCCAACTTGCCCTTCTGCTCTCTGCCCTCTAAATCTCTATAAAAGCCCCGGGAATCTCTGCTACTCGCCTGGCATCTCGTCCTTCTTTACCCGCACCATCCCTTTGATATTGGTGATCTGGTACCAGGAGAAATCCTGATTGGCTTCGAGTCCGTCGCCATAGATCACCTGCGTCGCCGTGCGGATGCTGACCGGCTTTTCTGTATAGAACTTCTTAAGCTGCTGGTTCCAGACGAGTTCTTCCGTGGACAGGCGATCGCCTTTTTTATTGACTACAACAATACTGTCACGGAGCAGCACATTCTGCTGGCGTTCGTAATAGCGGGCATAACGGGCGGTAAGCGTGCTTTCTACCTGCAGACTATCATTAAATGATTCCAGCTTCAGTCCGTTGCGCAGGTCTGCGAACGGCGGGCGGGCAACCTCGTTCCGGATCAGCTCTCTGGTATACAGCTTGAACTTTACTTTCCCTCCTTCGCTGTAGATGATGGTCACTTCATCGGCCTTATCTTCCTTCAGTGCGTTTTTCCCTACGATCTGCTCGATATCGGACATCTTGTTCTTGCAGCTCCCCAGGGCGAGACAAAAGAAAATACCCGGATACAAGGCCCGGGTAATTAATGCTGTATATAATCGGCTGTAGCTGTTAGTCATACCTCCGTTTGATGAACCATTTATCATTCAGCGAAATGCCGAGCGAGAACCTGACAAAGTTCTCCTTGATCAGCCCAGCTGTCTGGGTGCCCCTGGTGCCGATCTCGAGTCCGGTATGTATCCTGTCGGTAGACCTGCGGAAGGGGAAGCTGGCCCCTGCGGTAACTGCCAGGTAGTTGATATCGGTTTCCTGCAGGCGCACATAATCCCTGCCGTAATAGAACCCCAGCCGGTAGGAAACACGCTCAAAATAATTGCGGATACTGGTGGCATTGGGCGTATACTCTCCGCCAATACCGATCCGGTAGCTCATATCGGCAACGCTGTCTTCCGCCCCGTAGATGCGATAGTCGCTCCAATTGGTAGCGGAGAAGTCGATACCTGCCATCCATTTGTCCGTATGCATAAAATGCGCGCCCACCGAATAGCTCAGGGGCAGTTTCACTTTCCCCTTAACATTACTTTCATTGACGGCAGTATCCGCAACGGATGTTCCCTGGAAGCTGCGGTAGAGGATAGCCAGCTGATCCTGCCATACGTTCAGGTCCTGCGACAGGGAAGCCGTGGCGCCGATACGCATGGATACCTGCTTATTCAGCGGTGTCAGGTATTGCGCACCGAGTTTCCAGTAGATCCCTCCCACTTTAGTAAAGCGGGAAAAGTCGGAGTTAAACGCATTGACCGTATCGTATTGTTTTTTAAGCAGGCTGGAATTACGGATCGTACCGAAGAGGTAACCGAAATTGGCCCCGATGCTGAAGGATTTATATCGCCAGGCACCACCCAGGAAGGCATAGTTTGTACCGCCCTCGCCCTGGTAGTTGCGGATGGTGGGACCCAGTGCCGGAAGATCCGCCGTGTCGTTCATGTTATAATAGACATGCGTATTCGGACGCAGGCCGAAAGCAATACCCCCGTTCTTGCCAACCGGTATGCCGACAGTAAGATAGGAAAGCGTCGCAGTACCCGTGCTATAGGTAGTATTACCGGTAATGAGGGTGCGTACCCTGCCCTCGCCTCCTGCTTCATAGGTGGTCAGTTTCAGCGAGGCATAAGAGGCGGGGTTGTCCGTATTGACGAGATAGTTGCTGGCAAACCCGGTAGAGATGCTGCCCATGCCTTTAAGGGCTACGTTCAGCGGATTTCTGAACTCGCCCAGCCCGTAGCGGGAATAGGGAGCATTTTCCTTTGTTGCGTTCTGTGCGTTTGAAATATATCCGGTAGTAGTCAGAAGACCTATAGATAGAAAAAAGTGCTTAGCGTAGTTGTGGCACATTATGCTTTAAAATTAGATTTAGCCCTTTCAGAAGCAGCTCAGGGTCTGCAAATATCTTGCTTTTGAGCTTGTTTCCAAAGAACGGGGCATCGCCGCCAGTTAAGACCGCGTTAAAGTCGGAATATTGGGCGGCAAAAGCTGCGACCATTCCGTCAATCTCGGCAGCCATGCCATAGACCGCGCCGCTGCGCATACAGGTTTCCGTGTCGTAGCCGAGCAGCAGGATATCGCCGCCATCGAGGCTTACCTCCGGCAGCTTGTCGGTAAGCTTGTGCATTGCCTGTAGCCTCATGTTCATTCCCGGGCTGATGGCCCCGCCGCGGAATGCTTTGTTCTTCTGCACAAAATTGTAGGTAATGCAGGTGCCCAGGCTGATCGCCAGCACATTGGTATCCGGATATTGGGCCTGGGCGCCAACCGCGATCGCGAGCCTGTCCGGGCCCAGGGTTTCGGGGGAGCTGTAGGCATTCATTACCGGCACCCGGGTATTGCCATCCAGGTTGATGAAATGCTGGGTCTTAGATTGCAGCAGCTTCGCTGTTTCTGCGGACGCGCCGGTCACCGAGCACAAAATAATACCATCCGGCTTTGCATCCTGCACCTGGGCACTGATAGCCCCCGCTGCCTCTTCGCCGGCAAACTGACGCTGGTCGGAGATTGTATTATCAGTGTTGAAGAAAGCTGTTTTTACACGGGTATTACCCCAGTCGATGCAGAGGATCCTGGACATGTTGCTTGGTTTTAATGATGGCTTACAAAATAATAAAAAACCGAAGCTTTTCCGCTACAGGTTGAAATCTCCGAGCGAGAGGTCCCGGAAATGCCCGTTCATCTTGATCCTGGCCTTCACTGCTTCCAGCTCTTTGATTGTGGGAAGGAGGTTGTTCAGGTGCCTCCGGATATACTCCAGCCGCTGCACTTCTGTAAGAATGCCCAGCAGCTCGTATTCCTGCTGCTTGCTCAGTCCGATAAAATGGGCAACTGCGTAGGATATATTGTTGGTCAGATCTCCCGGAAACTTGTCCTCAGCATTGAGCAGCGAGTAAAGACGCTTCACCTCGTCGAGGATGATCTTTGCAATGCTGGTATCGCCCGGCTCTGACACATTCACCGGATAGTCCACGATCGCACCGCAATACAGCTTGTCGGGAATCTCTTTTACCACTTCCAGGGTACGGAACACTTTCAAACCCCTGGTGCGAATGTCCAGGTCGCCGTTTTCATATTCCTTCACCAGCTCGGTGATCTCCATGAGCATGCCATATTCTTCCAGTTTCTTCTCCAGCACTACGGGAATACCGAAAGTCTTTCCGGCAGTGATGCAGTCGCGGATAAGCTGCTTATATCTGGGTTCGAAGATGTGAAGATTGAGGGGCTCCCCCGGATAAACGATCACATCCAGGGGAAATATGGGAATAAAATTGATCATTGCTGTATTTTAGTTTTTGGGTCATCTGCTATTGCCGGTCGTCGCATCGCCTGATATTGCCAGAGCAGGAAAAACAAATATACAAACACTCCGTATTGCACTTCCAGTACAGGTTCCACCAGCAGCGGAATCAGCATGACGGCCCAGGTGATCAGGAAAAAAAAGCCTGCCCGGTTTCGCCGGATGGTCCATACGGGATATACCACCCAGATGATGAAAATGATCATTGCCGGTATGCCGCAGGCCACACCCACGGTCAGAAACTGGTTGTGCGGGATAAGCCGCTGATCCGGCGTTACCTGCGGATACCAGCGGTCATAGCCCCGTTTCATCGTATCCAGGATATTGCCCGCGCCTACTCCCTGCAGCGGACGTTCCCGGATCAGGCGCAGGGCGATGTCATAGGATATTACCCTGCCCATATCACTATAGTTGCCTGTGCGTTGCCCGTCGCGGAACTGCTCTATTGTATATTTCAGATAATAGACCCTGTGCATCAGCGTGGGCACAAATTTGACCGCGGCAAACGCTCCCGCTGAAAAAAGCACGATCAGGGATATTCCGATAAGCCTGGTTTTCTTTCTGATGCTCAGATATAAGGTCCAGAATGCAATGAAGATATAGAATGCAACCAACCCGGTGCGGGCGGCAAGGATGTGCAGGTACAGCGCCAGGAAGATCACAGTGGCGACGCCCAGCCATTTCAGCCACCGCTCCCGGATCTGCGGGATAAAATATACGCACCAGATGATCCCGCCGGTAACTGCCAGGCTGAACCGGATATGATCATTCTCCGGCAATGTGGGCAGCACATGTGAATACATATAGCCTTTTATATAGTGCTCCGGATCGGTGATCAGGAAGGAAAGACTATAGAAAGCCCCGGCAAGCAGTACGAAGACCAGAACCATCGTAAATATTTTCAGTTGCCTGTAGGTGAATGCAGGCGTGAAGGCGAAAGCCAGCGGCAGGAGCATAACAGGTAATTTCACCTGAACCCTTGTATTCCAGTATCCCGGATCATTGCTCCAGAACCAGGAAAGGAAATAACAACCGACCCAGAGCATGCCCAGCAGCCACCAGCGGTTTTTGAGCCATTGCTTCGGGTGAACGCCGATCAGTGCATTCAGACCAAAGAGCATCATCGCCATGGAAAGGACCGCACGGGAGAAGAAAAAACCGGTGAGCATCGCCAGGATGGCAAACAGCGCCACATTGCTTCTTAGAAGTTTCGATTGAAGAAAACTATTTTTGTCCACTCCGGAATAATTCAGAATCTAAAACGACCGAAACAGCAGTTTAGTGCAGGACAAGATAAGACAATTGTTAACAGGGATACAAGCCGGCGACCATCGCCTGCTTGCCCGGGCAATCACAATCGTTGAAAATGAGCTCGAAGGATATGCCGGGCTGCTTCGGGCATTGCGCAGCTCCGGGGTCCCGAATGTTGTAGGTTTAACGGGACCACCGGGAGCCGGAAAAAGCACATTGGCCAATGCTCTTTTGTCTTACTGGCTGCGCTCCGGCAAAAAGATTGCCGTGCTGGCCGTGGACCCATCCTCTCCGTTCAATTACGGCGCTCTTTTGGGCGACCGCATCCGGATGGCGGAATTCTACAACCATCCGGGCGCTTACATCCGATCACTTGCCAGCCGGGGAGCGCTGGGCGGACTCAACGCGAAAATGATAGAGATCACCGACCTGGTGAAGCAGGGTCCGTTCGACTATGTGCTGGTGGAGACGGTGGGCGTCGGACAAAGTGAGGTGGAAATTGCCGGCCTTGCGGACTGTACCGTTGTTGCGCTGGTACCTGAAGCCGGCGACGAGGTACAAACCCTGAAAGCGGGTATAATGGAGATCGCCGATATATTTGTGGTAAACAAGGCCGACCGGGAAAATGCCGAAAGCCTCTACCGCAACCTCCGTGTGCTGGCGCACGAGAAAGCGGAGGGAAACGATGAGATACCAGTCATTAAAACAGTAGCTACGGGTGATATAGGTGTTGAGGAACTTGCCAAAAGCATCGCTGCCACCCTGGAAAAAACTAAAGCGCTGTCGGAAAAACGAGTGCAGCTGCTTACAGAGAAAAGCTGGCAGCTCATCCAAAACAGGAGAATGGCCGGACTAAGCAGGACTGAGCTCAGGAACCGCCTGAAAGAGCAGGCTGAGCAGGGGGATTTTAATCTGTATACGTTCGTCGAGCAGTATCTTCCCTGACTCCGGCCCAGCTAATAACTTTCCAATAACAAGAAACTGAGGTTTTTGGATGGGAATGGATTAATCCTTGGTTATTTTTGCGACAGAAGAAAACATACAAGTTTTGCATGTGTAAGTATTATATTTAATGACAGAAGCCTTATTTTTAGAAAACCTTAACAACTGGTATGGTTTTTAAGGCTGATTTGATTGATTTATAACGAAGAGTGTTTTAACCCGGTTACTACGTCAGCAAGGATTTAATAAAAGACTAATCCAATACCCGGAAAGGAATCTATGAGTAATTATATACCGCCAATCTTACTGTACTTTATAATTCCTCTGGCTACTGCTTTTATCTGTGGTTTTTCGATCCCGAGAATCATTATCCTTGCAAAAAGGAAGCGGCTGTTCGATCAGCCCGACAATCACCGCAAGATCCATAAAGAGGTAGTACCCAATCTTGGCGGGGTAGCCATTTTCTTTTCCTACGCCATTATCGCTTCCCTTTGTATCGACAGCGCCGTTTTTCCCCAATGGAATTATATCATGGCAGCATCGCTTACGCTGTTTGTCATGGGCGTCAAAGATGATCTGATCACACTGACACATAGCAAAAAATTCATCTCGCAGGTGCTCGCGAGCATTATCACGGTGGTGCTTGCCGATATCAGGCTTCATTCACTGCATGGTATTTTCGGCATCCACGAGCTTCCCTACTGGTTCAGTGTGCTGTTTTCCATCCTGGGCTGCATGTTCGTGACGAACGCATTCAACCTCATAGATGGTGTAGACGGGCTCGCCGGCAGCATCAGCGTACTGTCGCTGATGGCGCTGGGCAGCGGCTTTGCTTACCTGGGCAATCACGAGGCAGCCTTTGTGTCTTTTGCCCTGATGGGCGCCATTATAGGATTCCTGAGGTTTAATATCGCTCCTGCCCGGATCTTTATGGGCGATAGCGGCGCACTTGTAATAGGGTTTACCCTTTCTGTGCTCAGTATCCTGTTTGTCAATGCTTACGAGTCCGGCAATCATACAACCGAAGTGGTACATACCGCCGCTGCAGCCCTTGTGGTCGCGCTCTCCGTTGTATTCATCCCGGTGTTTGATTCTTTCCGTGTCTTTGTTACCCGGGTAATGCAGGGATATCACCCGTTCCACGCAGACCGTACCCATCTGCACCATTACCTGCTGGACCTGGGCTTTACGCATTCGCATACAGTAAGCACCCTGGTCACGTCCAATCTGCTGATCATTTCGGTAGCGCTGTACGTTCAGGACCTTAATCCCAATTTTGCCATTGGCGTCATTCTGCTGATCACCTGCGCCTTATTCGCGATCCTGTTCTTCATGCGCAAGAGCCGGCTGGCCCGGAACGAAGCGCTTCAGAACGGTATCCTGGCGGCAAAAAACACCGCTGCGCCAGAGCCGGTGAAGCTCAACGGTAAAAAGCTGGAGGTTGAGACCTCAACGATCTCTTCTGCCCCCTTCACAAAATAATGCTGCTTTACTGCTCTATAGAATAGGAACCCGCCTGGTAGCGGTAAAAATAAACATGCTCATTTTCCAGGTAGAGCAGGTCGTTTTCGGCAGTCCATTGCGGCTTGATATCGAACCGGGTAAATGCAGCGCCGCCGGTATCTGAAAGCCGGTTGTTGAATACGGTGCCATATTTCTGCAACAAGTAAGCACTCCAGTACAGGATCTCATAACCCCTGTATACCATCTCGACGGGCTTCCCGCCAAATTCCGACTTATAATGGGCATTCAGAGCCTGAATTGCCGGCGCCGTGTTATCAAAGTTGAAGGCAGCAGTATACATGACAGACATGTTCGGAAAAGCGTTCTGTTTCCGGATTGAGGCAACGCCAGGCCAGGAAGGCATTCCGAAGATGGCAAACCGGTGATCCGGAAACCAGTCCGACAGCTGCTGCAGGATGCTGTCAGCCACATCGGTGGAAATAACAGGAATGATCACCGCATTCGTTTTGCCCGTGTCCAGGAGCTTTTCCAGCGTGTTGCGGTCGGCCGTTACGCCCCAGTAAAGCTGCTTCAGCTTTTTTTCCTGTCCTTCGCGGGTGTACCGGAAAGCGGCGGAGTCGGTGCTGTTACCAGTGTTGCCGATCATGATGAGACTAGCCGTCGGGTGCAGTTCCATTGCCTTTTTCCGGATCTGCTCGCAGTGGGTGCGGAGCGTTGGCTGGACGATGGTAAAGAATGGATTGTTCCGGACATCCGCGTCAGACGGCGACAGGGCGGAAACAAAGTTAATCTTCGATTTCCTGGCATATTCCGCCAGGGCGGGAATCTTTTCCGACTGCACCAGTCCGATGATCAGGTCGGAACCAAGCAGGGTTTTATGCCTGATCAGGTTTTCGGGGCTTAGCCCCTGCTGGGTAATATCGTGTATGTGCACATCAATATTATAGCCAAGGTTGTTCAGGGTATCAGCTGCCAGCTTAATGCCTTCGTAAAAATAATAGCCCGGTGCGGCCTGCTCCGGCAGCCTGTTCTTAAAGTCCGCCTTATCGTCCTTCACCAGTTCGTCCAGGTATAATGCGGCCAGCACGTCAACCCGGTAGCGCGCCCGGATCTTTGAAGGGGGATAATCCAGCACCTTCGGTTTCTTGACAATCTTCTGCGCCGGCTTTGGCTGGGTAACCGGCGGACGTTTGCGCACGGGCTTTTTTTCCTTTTTCTTCCAGAACTGCGCACCGGCATCCGGTACGGCCAGCACCATCATCAGGCAGACAAGGAGGAAAAGCTGTGTTGTTTTCATATTCGGTCAGTAACTATTCCCACTCAATCGTAGCGGGCGGCTTGGAGCTGATATCGTACACTACCCGGTTGATGCCCTTTACCCGGTTGATGATCTCGTTGGAGACCTTTCCCAGGAATTCGTAAGGCAGGTGCGCCCAGTCGGCAGTCATACCATCTACAGAAGTCACCGCGCGCAGTGCTACGGTGTATTCATAAGTACGCTCATCGCCCATCACGCCCACACTCTGCACCGGAAGCAGGATCGTGCCTGCCTGCCATACCTGGTGGTACAGTCCGCTGTCGCGCAGGTTCTGGATATAGATGGCGTCTGCTTCCTGCAGCATCTTCACCTTCTCTTCGGAGACGGCTCCAAGTATCCTGATGCCAAGTCCGGGACCCGGGAAGGGGTGGCGGCTGATGAACAGCTCGTCGAGCCCAAGCTCGCGGCCTACCCGGCGCACCTCGTCCTTAAACAGGTAGCGCAGCGGCTCCACCAACGAAAGCTTCATAGTAGCGGGAAGTCCGCCTACGTTATGGTGTGATTTGATAGTAACAGAGGGACCGTGCACGGAAACGGACTCGATCACATCCGGATAGATGGTACCCTGTCCGAGGAAGCTTACATCCTGCAGGGAGGTTGCCTCTTCCTGGAATACTTCGATGAACAGGCGCCCTATGATCTTTCTTTTCTGCTCGGGGTCGGTAACACCGTCCAGCTCTTTATAGAATCGCTGCTTTGCGTCAATACCCTTCGTGTTCAGTCCCAGGTGCTTATAGCCTTCCATCACCTGCCCGAACTCATCTTTCCGCAGCAATCCGTTGTCAACAAAGATGCAATAAAGGTTATCGCCGATGGCCTTATGGATCAGGGTAGCGGCGACCGTCGAGTCTACGCCGCCGCTGAGCGCCATGACTACCTTGCCGTTCCCTACCTCGGACCTGATCCTTTCCACCGTCTCCTGAATAAAAGCCGCTGGCGTCCAGTCCTGCTTGCAGCCGCAGACGTCCACGATAAAATTTTTAAGCAGTTGCCGTCCGTCGGTACTGTGCGTCACCTCGGGGTGGAACTGGATCCCATAGACAGGTCTGCTCGCATAGGTCTCAGGTGCCTTGAATGCCGCAACCGGAATGGATTCCGTCCTGGCAATGACCTCGAACCCCGCCCCCAGCTGCTTTACCGAGTCGCTATGGCTCATCCAGACCTGGGAACCGTCGGCAATCGTGGTCAGCAAGGTATCATGAACCAGTTCCTGGAGATGCGCGCGACCGTATTCGCGGTGCGTGGATTTACCCACCTCGCCCCCGCTCTGCTGGGCAATAAGCTGTGCACCATAGCACACGCCCAGCACCGGCAGCTGGTCTGCCATTTCCTTTACCTGTGGCTTCGGCGCATTGGCATCATTCACCGAAAACGGGCTGCCCGAAAGGATGATCCCTTTCAGGCCTGGCTCATAATTTACCGGTTTGGTACAGGGCTGGATCTCACAGTATACATTGAGCTCGCGGATGCTGCGGGCGATAAGCTGGGTATACTGTGAGCCGAAATCAAGAATAAGGATCTTATCGTTCATCTGTTGGTTGGAAAGCTGGTTGGACGGATATAAAATTTCTTGGCTGTCTCTGAACTAAGCCTGGCCTGTTGGCCCTGTCATATTAAAAGGAAGCGCCACCTGCTCATTGTCCTTGATTACACCATGCTGGGCTTCAAAACGCTTTACATTATCTACCAGGGCACGCATCAGTCTTTTGGCATGCTGCGGGGTCATCACCACCCTGCTTTTCACCTTTGCCTTAGGCACGTTCGGCATTACATTCACAAAATCAATGACAAATTCCGCAAAGCTGTGCGTAATGATCGCCAGGTTGGCATAGGTACCATCAGCCATCTCCTCCGTCAGTTCTATATTGAGCTGCTGCTCCTGTGGTTGGTCTTGCATGTCCTTAATTTTAGGCTGCGAAATTAGTAAAAGAAAGCCAGTGTGTTAAAAAAAGCGGCTGGGCGCGGGTCTGGCGGCAGGTTTTCCGTTTTTGATTAGCTTTGGCGCATGCAGCGGCTGTTTTTCATTGTATTAGCTATTACATTACTTTCTTCCTGTCGTCCGGAAGTGCATACACCGAAGCCCAGAGGATATGCCCGGGTAGACCTGCCGCAGCATGCCTACCAGACATTCAATGAGCCCGGCTTTCCGTACAGCTTTGAATACCCGGCCTACGCGCGCATCGTAAAAGACACCGTATTCTTCGGTAAAAAACCGGAGAACCCATACTGGATCAATATCGTGTTCCCTTCCCTGGGCGGACAGATCTACCTTTCCTATAAAAGGATCACCGCAGGGCAGACCCTGGGCAAGCTCATCGAGGATTCGCACGAGATGTCCTTTACCGTACACAGCAAACGGGCGGATTACATCAATGAGACCCCGCTGATCCTGGACAGCAATGTTTATGTCCTGATGTTTGATGTAGGGGGCAATGCCGCCAGTGCCCAGCAGTTCCTGGCTACCGATTCGGTGAAGCATTTTATCCGCGGGGCCTTGTACTTCGATGTGACCCCGAATGCCGATTCCCTGCGCCCGGTGAATGAGTTCCTGAAAAAGGACGTGCAGCATATGCTGGAGACTTTGAAATGGAGGGATTAAGACCTGGGGGCTTTTATAGAGGAAACCGGATACCCTGACCGGAACTTTCAGTAATGTGAAGAAACGCCTGGCACCATCGCAGCCCTGCTTTCGGGAGGTGGACAAAATCAATACGTAACTGGGTGGAAACCCACGGCAAACGCTACAGGACCTGATACATTTCCGTCCTTTCCTTCGTCCGGAGCAACCCGTCCTTCTCCCGAAGAAACGAATCCTTCTCCCGAAGAATGGAAGTTATATCCCGAAGAAAGGAAGGGATATCCCGGAGACACACAGGTGTATACCGAAGAGACGAAGGTATATCCCGAAGAAAGAGCGCTTTCTCCTGAAGGAACAAAGGAATGTCCCGGAGCAACAATGGGATATCCCATTGAAACAAACCCTTCTCCCGGACCAACAAAGGGATATACCATTCTCGCGTTGGGATATACCTTTAAAACAAAGGGATATTCCATCGTTACATTGGGAGAAGCATCTGTCTTAATGGGAGAAGGGTTCGTTTCAATGGGAGGAAATCGGGAAAGAAAAGCATAAAGGGCGCTTTCGTTTACCATCAAAGACATTTCGGGTGCCGCGGTATTAGGTTGCTCGGGCGATGCGCGCAATACGTTTCCCGCTCATTTTGTCCTGATACTATCTGTTCTTCGACGGGCGGCAACCGGGTTAGATACAAGCCTGTACACAGTAAATAGACGGGGTGATCTTTCCGGTGGCTGGGGATTAGCTATTCTATTATTCTCCTTCATACACCGAAACAATCCATCGTCACTACGGTCGGAACTAAGTCAATTACAACATTACTCTTCCCGGTTTGCCCTGATCACCCTGCAGGGGTTGCCCGCGGCGATCGTATCTGCAGGAATATCCTTCGTCACCACGCTGCCTGCCCCGATGATCGCACGGTCGCCGATCGTGACGCCCGGACAGATCACCACGCTTCCCCCGATCCAGACATCGCTGCCGATGGTTATTGGCTTGCCCAGTTCAAGCCCGGAAGCCCGCACCTTATGATCCATAGGATGCGTTGCCGTATAGAGCTGCACATTCGGCGCGATCAGTGTCCGGTCACCAATGGTCACCCTGCACACATCCAGGACCACGCAGTTGAAATTAAAGAACACCTTCTCTCCCAGGAAGATGTTGCTGCCGTAGTCGCAGTAAAAAGGAGGCTGCAGCCAGAGACCCGGACCGGCATTGGGGAGCAGTTCCTTCAGTAATGCCGCTCTTTGTTCCGTTTCATCCTCCCGGGAGTCATTCAGCGACTTGATCAGCAGTCTTGCTTTCAGTCGGGCGGCAGTCAGTTCCGGGTCCAGCGGGTCGTACAGCTCGCCGGCAAGCATTTTTTCCTTTTCGGTGGGCATGGGAAAGTCTGGGATATACGGGCTTAGCGCACCAAAATCAAGCCGGAGGCGCTGCCTGATGCGGCGCTTTCCCTTTTGAGAAATCCTGTTTGCGGGATAGGCATTTGTGTATTATTTTTGCCGCCCACTCCCGGTAAGGGAGGATGGCCCTGTAGTTCAATGGATAGAATAGAAGTTTCCTAAACTTTAGATCCAAGTTCGATTCTTGGCGGGGCTACAAAGAACAGAGTGAGTGCGAAAGCGAGAGCAGCTGCACTCACTTTGTTTTTGTAATGTCAGACTCTACACTCTCAGTTATCCTCTCTCCAAGTCTACCATCGAAAAACTTAAGGTCTTTATGATTGAGGTCGTAGTAAGTCCCCATACTTACCGTTGATTGCATGCAACGCAACCCCATGGACGCGTTGCCTTTTTCCACCCTTGAAATAATACTACCATCCCTGCCGGGCGATTATCCCGATAAGCCAGACACGGTAAATGGCCGGTAAAATGGGGCAGGCCGGATCAGAATGCAATAGTAGAGCGGTTCAACCGCAGCTATCGTGAGGAGGTGCTGGATGCAAATCTGTTTTACACGATTGAAGAAGCGCAGCGTATTACCGATGAATGGGTCATATACTACAATCACCAGAGACCACATCAATCATTGAATTACCAGACACCGGTAGCATATGCAGCGGCGTGAGTGTCATTCTGCCTTTCAGGCAGGGGTTTTTGAAGGCATGATGCCTCAGAAATACGGGTGCCTCTTTCAGGCAAACAGGCGTGCAATGCCTGCACGCCTGTCATCCGGTTATTTCGTCGGCAGAAAACCTATCCCTGGTGAGTTGCTCCCCAGCAGTGCTCACTTCCGTTTCGCCTTCCAGCTCAAATTTCAAAACGCTAAACTATATTTACAAACTGCTGAATTTTCCAGCCACTTTCCCCAGTAGTTGAAATTTGAAAGTGTAATGCGGTGCTCTTTGCAAAAGCTCAGGATGGTCTGACCACTTTGCTGCTGCAGCTCTATGAGGGAAAACATCTCTTCCTGTCGGTTCGTTCTTTTCATAATCCGCAAAGTTAGATCTGCGCTTTTCCATTAGGAATATGTACTTGGCCGGGCGGTTACATACTTACCGTTGATTGCATGCAACGCAACCCTGTAACCTCCCCTAAAAACAGGACAGTTTAAAAATTGACTTTTAATTTTAAACTGAAGATGAAAAAATCAAGATTTACTGAGACACAGATTGTATCTGCATTGAAGGAGTCTGAAGCTGGCAAAAGTGTTGCCGACCTGTGCAGGGAGCCTGGAGTCAACAAGCAGACCTTCTACAACTGGCACAAGAAGTATGGCAGTATGGTAAGCCAGGATCTGAAGCGGCTCAAGGACCTGGAGGAAGAAAACCGCAGGCTAAAGCAGATGTACGCCGAGCTTGCGATGGATAATAAGGTGCTCAAGGATGTGATTTCAAAAAAGTTCAAAAGCCTTGCGAGAGAAAGGACAGAGTTGACTATACCGTGAGCAACAGAGCTATAGCCTCGCAAGAGCTTGTAAACTATACGTCCTGCAAACATCTCCTCAGCATAGCTGCTGGTGGCATTGGACGTTTGCACTTTCTGAGGAGGATTTAATAGTCTGCCTGGAATCAACTGCTCAGTGAAACGCAAACGTCCCTGCAGCCCGCGCAGCCGCGCGCGGAGACGTTTGCGGGACGGAACTTCTGGTGTTGTGTCTCTTCACAACGCTGAAAATCCTGGACACACTGACAACTCGCCGCACTTAATTCCTGTACACTATCTGCACTCAGACCTAATTACACATCCAAACGCTTCGGAAAGAAGTGCAGCCAGAAGATTACCTTAGCAACACCCATGAGTAACTTACCCGGCACAACATCTCAGACTTTACACGTCACGACTTTCCAGGACCTTGTTTCAGCACCATTTGAAAACGGCATCAACGCTATTGGGTGGATCCGTACGCTGTCAGGTGATTTCTCCGGGATCGTGGAGCGGCTCAAGGGGAACGAAGGTATTACGCTGGTTGATGAGCATGATCTTCTTCAGCTCCAGCTAAATGAGCGGGGGCAGCTTGCGCGGGAAATACTCCTGGATGATCTGCGGCTGCTGAAAGCCTTTGGTGCTTCACCAAGCCTCAATATAATACGCCGCTACGAGCGGGACGATAGTTTTCCTTTCTTTCCGGTTGATGTCTACTCATTCCATGTAGATCGCGCGCCTGTCCCGACGGATACGTTTTTATGCACTTACTATGGTGCGGCAAGTGAGATCCTGCCCAATGAACATGCCGAACAAAAGATACTGATCCCCGAAATACGACAGGAGCTCAAAAAACTGTATGACGGACCTGATGATCATTTTACGTCCTTCTTAGGCGATCATTTCTTTGATCTGCATTACCGCGCAAAAGCTAAAGCAACACCGATCAGCTTAGGACTGGGTCATCTGTGGCGGCTGGCAGTCGACCATCCGGAATGCAAGGTTCCCCCCTGTATTCATCGTGCACCGCAGGAGCAACCGGGACAATACCGGCTGTTGATGATCTGCTGAATCTGAAGCAGGAAGAATCAATCTTAATCCATTGATACATCAACCAAATTCCGCAACGATTTCCGCCTCCCTCACCGGTCCACCACCCATGCCGGTTTTATTACCGGCAGCGGAAACTTTATCGCACACGTTTCCCGGATAGACAGGAGCCCTACCCGTATGATCAACATCGGAACGAAGTTGAACAACATTGAAAGAAAGGTGAACAACATTGAAAGAAAGGTGATCAACATCGGAAGAAAGGTGATCAACATTGAAAAAAAGTTGATCAACATTGAAGGATAAAAGGAGGTAGAATTTCGAAAATCCGGAGCCGGTGAAGCTTTCCCGAAGGTGAAAAACAGCCATCCCGAGGGAGCTGAAAGCGATTCTTCGGTATCTGGGACAAAACCTTAGGGGTTTATCCTGAAACCTTAGGGATTGTAAAGGTTGCGAACAGCATCGTCCTGAATAACTTGACAGTTAATATTCCATCCACAATACGGGCATCCAGGCACCACCCACTTTTGACCAGCTTATTGCTTCACCGGCAGCAGGATTGTAAATACTGCCCCCTCACCCGGCACTCCTTTTGCCGAGATGCTGCCGCCATGACGCTCAACGATCTTTCTGCACAACGCGAGACCCAGTCCGGTACCCTCATACTTATCCTTTGAATGAAGACGGGTAAAAGTGTCGAAGATGTTGGCGGCGTGCTCTTCCTCAAATCCTATCCCGTTATCGGACAGGACAATCTCCGCAAACGCTCTGCCTTTTTTCAGTACACCAGCCGACATGATCGCGATCTCCGGTGGAACTCCGGGTTTCGAAAATTTCAGCGAGTTGTTGATCAGGTTGTAAAAGACCTGGTACATAAGCACTGGTGCGCCATCTATAACAGGTAGCCCGCCGTACCTGATCTGCGCACCGGATTTCTGAATGACGACTTCCAGGTCGGTTTCGATATGTGATATGACCTCGTCAAGGTTTACCGGCTGAAACGGCTCGGTAGAAGCATTCATGGTAGAGTATCGCAATACACCCTCGATCATCGTAGACATCCGGTCAGTCGCGCCCTGGATCCTTTCGATATATTTTGTCCCCGTTTCGTCGAGGCTGTCTGCAAGGTGCTGCTCCAGCCGGCTGATGAAGGTCTTTACCTTTCGCACGGGCTCTTTAAGATCATGGGAAGCAACATGTGCAAACTGCTGCAGGTCTTCGTTGGACCGCTGCAGCTCTTTTGTTCTTTTTTCTACAAGGGTCTCCAGGCTCTCCATCGCCATTTTCTGTTCGTGAATATCGGTGCAGGTGCCTATCCACATAAGTACCTCTCCCCTATCGCTTTTCACCGGCACCGCCTTTACCAGGAACCAACGGAACTGCCCTGTAGATGCCTGCAGGTAACGCAACTCGATCTCAGCATCTTCCCCGGTTTGCAGGTGTTCCTGCCAAAGTGCTGCTACCCTTGGAAAGTCTTCCGGGTGCACTACCCGGCTTCCGTCGTCCAGCAGCGCTTCTTCTGTTGAAAGTCCGGTATATTCATACCAGCGACGATTAAAATACATGCCTTTCCCATCCGGCGAAGCAGTCCAGGCCAGATGAGGAAATGCTTCCGCCAGCAGCCGGAACCGGGTCTCGCTCTCGCGGATCTTTTCCTCCGCCGCTCTCCGCTCTGTAATATCAAGCAGTGTAAAAAGCACGCGATCATAGGGATCACCATGTGCCGGTAGCTTCACGCTGAAGAGCGCATAAAGCGAATTGCCTTTTAATGTCCTTAACCTGCATTCGGATACATAGCTGGTCCGCCCTTCTGCGACTGCCAGCAGCTCGCCGGCAAATACAGGCATGGTTTCGGGCACAAAGATGGCTGAAAGGTTACCCAGCATCTCAGATTTGCTGTCTGCTTCGAACATCTGCAGCGTAGCTTCATTAACGTCCTTTACCTTTATCAGTTGCAGGCAATGTGCTACAAATTCCGGATGACTGTTGAAATAGGCCGCAAAATCAGTGACACCTTTTTCTCTCAGCTCGCTGATTGCCTGATATAACAATGAAAAATCCTCTTCCCAGATGGATACCGCCGCCGTCTCGAATATGCTGCGGAACCGGTTTTCACTCTGGCGCAGCTCAGCCTCCGCATTCTTCCTTTCTGTGATATCGACAGACGAACCTACAAAACCGAAATACTCACCTTCATTGCCGAAACGCGGAGTGCCATGATTCAACAGCCAGCGCCATTCCCCTTCCGAATTCTGCATGCGGCACTCCATTTCATAAGGAATACGGTTCATTACAGCATTGCTCACAACGCCTGCGGCAAATCCAATATCGTCGGGATGTATGGCCACCTGCCAGCTCTTTCCTTCCCGCAGTTCATTTTCCGAGTGTCCGGTAAATTCCGCAGCCTTTCGATTGTAATAAGTAGAGTTGCCCTGCTCATCCAAGGTCCAGATCATAACCGGCGACGCATCGGCCATAGATCGGAAACGCTGCTCGCTTTCCCGCAACTTATCCTCGGCTTCTTTTCGTGCCGTGATGTCTTCTGTTGTCACTACCAGGAGCCTGCCGACCCTATTCACAATAAACCGGAACCAATGTCTCAATCCCTCACCTTCGTACCACCGCTCAAAATCTTCGGGTTCACCGGTTCTTGCCACTTTCAGGAATTTTTCCAGGACACCTGCCGGGACAACATGCGGAAATGTTTCGGCATAGAGCCGTCCAGGCAGATCTGATCTTCCTGTGGTCCTGACCGTAAACTCGTTTACCATCAAAATCCGAAAATCCCTGATCTCGCCATCTTCATTATAAACAGGGTCAAATACTGCGAGGGAGTTCGGGGACGCGTCAAAGACAGTCTGCAGCAATTGCTTGTTCTCCTGCAGCACTTTTTCTGCCGTCCGCTTCTCGGTGATATCCGTAAACAGAAGGGCAACCTTTTTACTTGCTGCGCCGCCCAGACGAAAAGCATTCACCTCAAACCACCGCCCCATTACTTCCGAACCTTCGATGAATTTCACGGACGTTCCGGTGGAGGCTACTTCGCCATAAATCTGGAACCAGCGCTCTTCGAGATTTGGCACCAGTTGCCTGATAGTTTTCCCCGTCGCATCTTTCAGTCCGGTCTGAGCGGCGAACACCGGGTTAACCTCCAGGAAAAGATAATCAGCAGGATTCCCGTCTTTGTCAAACAACATCTCTATGATACAGAAAGCCTGGTCTATTCCGGCAAATAAGCTGCGAAACTGCGCCTCGCTTTCCTCAGCGCTCCTGCGAGCCTCTGTCTGCGCGGTTACTTCACTGATATGCATTATTAAACCGGATATTTCACCTGTTTCCTTCAGGATTGGCTGAATTGCAACATTGAAATATCCGGTTCTGATGTTGCCACCATCGCGGAACGTAATGGGAAGCTCAGTGCTGCTGTAAGGCTCCATTGTTTCGTATACCTGATCGAACAGCTCGTAAACACCCTGTCCTTCAATTTCCGGAAGTACTTCCCTGGGTGTTTTGCCGATCAGCTCCTCTTCCGTACGACCAAAAGTCTTCTGATAAAGAAGATTTGCAAACGAATAGATATGCGCCCTGCCTTCCAATACGGCGATCGCAGCAGGCGCCTGCATTAACACGTCCCGAAACGGGTTGTTATCTGCTGAAACTTCAGGTGCATGTTGCGGAGCGGAACCTCCATAGCTTAAGTATGAATCCATGAATTGCAAAGGGTATATACCTGAAAGTTACAGGAATTTGTCAGCCCCGGTGACGTCCGCACCTCACAATTTGAGATGCGAATTGAAGCATCATGAGATGCGTCCTGAACATCCAGATCCTAACTCATTAACGGTGAACACCATACACAACATAGCCTCCCTTATCTGCGCCAACATATCGGAGCACCACAGCAGAGTCGGGGGCTTTAACTTTCATTTAGCATTACCCTGGAATAATATTTAAATTTCCTCTGCCGTTATACATTGATTATCATTTCTTTAGGGTTCCATTATAATTTCCTTGACATTGTCCTTGGTACCTTTGCCTTCTACCTATCCATTACTCTATGACGAAAACAACTAAGGCGACCAAGCTTTCTACCCTTGCCATGGGTCTGATGATCGGAATCTCTTCTTTTACAGCGTTCTCGTTTACAGAAATCGGCAACAATGAATCTGAAACCAGTGTTAATGAACTGCCTGCCGCGCCGGTGCCTCAGCCGCTTCTGCTGGATGAGGAAAAGGATCCGCTGATCCCCGAAAACCTGGATTTTGCGGGAGAAAAAGTTCCTGTAGAGCGGGAAGAAGTAAAGAAAAAGCTCGACCGTGAGCTGGATTACAATTACAATGACAAAAGCAGTACAAAATTTATTCTCGGGATGGTGAATCGCTGGTTCCCCGTGATCGAGCCTATCCTGAGCGCCTATGGCGTGCCGAACGATTTTAAGTACCTCTGCATTGCCGAAAGTGCGCTGCAAAACAAGGTTTCACCCGTTGGAGCGGCTGGTTTCTGGCAGTTTATGCCGGGCACGGCACCCGAATACGGACTTGAAATCGGACGTGAAGTAGACGAGCGGTACAATGTGCAGAAGGCTACGGAAGCAGCTGCGAAATACCTGAAGCAGGCTTACCAGCGTCTTGGTTCATGGACTGCTGCGGCTGCCGCATACAATATGGGACAGGGCGGACTGAACAAGCAGCGCACGATACAGGGGACTGATGATTATTTCAGCCTGCGTCTGCCGGAGGAAACGATGCGGTATGTACACCGTATCCTTGCCTTCAAGCTGCTGGTAGGGCATGCTGAACGTTATGGTCTTAATATCAGCCCGGATGACGTTTACCAGCCGGTAGCCACCAGAATGGTAAAAGTTACGTCTACGATCCGCAATCTTGCCGATTTCGCCGTGCAGCATGGTACCAGCCTGAAAAAGCTGAAGGAACTGAACCCCTGGCTGCGTGATAAAAAGCTGACTGTGAAAAATGGAAAAAGCTACCTGATCGCCCTCCCTACCACAGCATAAGAAAAAACTGAACGAAAAAAGAGCTGCTCCTGTCGGGGCGGCTTTTTTTATTTCGCCGACAATAGCACGACAGATGTGAATGACGAACTGCCTGTTGCCTAAATTTGTCTAAACTACGATCATGTACACGAAGAAAATGGATGAGGATCTGGACTGTGGGATACGGGTGGCGGCAAAGGTTTTTGGCGGCAAATGGAAATGCTGTATCCTCGACGCGATCAGCAGAGGCACAATACGACCCGCTGACATAGCACGCTCCATCCCGGACGCTTCACCCCGGGTAGTGGAAATGCAACTGGCAGAGCTTTTGTTCTTTGGCGCAATCGAAAAACGCGCTGAAGAGAGTTTTCCCAGGAAAACAGAATATAAGCTGACCGCCCTCGGTGAAAGTATCCTTCCTGTACTTGCCGCTATGGACGCCTGGGGCCTGAAACATGCGTCGCTTATTAAAGAACGGACAGGGTACTCAGAGATTTAGAGGGCAGAGAGACAGTAGGATGGGGGAACAATGCCCCCACGCTTCACGCCATGGAGCCGTTGTGCCGTCACGCCATTAAGCGATTCAACCTATACCCCTATCAACAGCCTTTATCCTTCCGCACCGATTCTTTTTTCGGTTATTTTCTGACAGCAGGTCTCGCCGGACTTTTGGCTCAAAGCAATACCGCATGGAAAACAAAACCAACAGGTCCTCTACATTACTTCTGAGCAAAACCGATATTATCCCCGCGATCATCTGGGCGACCGTGATATACCTTACCTGGCTGTTCATGCACGGGGCAGACCGCTTCCTTTCCCTCACCCCCGAAGCGCTGGGTAAATACTTCGATTATAAATGGATCATTATCGCACATATTACCGCGGGCGGCGGCTCGCTGATACTGGGGCTGATACAGTTTTGGCCCAAGCTCAGAAAATACAGTCCGAAACTTCATCGGATCATAGGACTGCTTTACCTGCTGGCCATTCTGGTCAGCAGTGTCTGTGCGCTTGTCCTGGCACTCACCACCGTATACGAGGTGAACATACCCTACGCCATCTCTGCGCAGGTATGGGTAAGCGTCTGGATCAGTTCCACGGCCATTGCTTATTACGCGGCGATCAGAAAGAAATTCAAGCTGCACCAGGAATGGATGGGCAGGAGCTATATCGTCACCCTGGCCTTTATTATCTCCGGCTTATCACTGAAGTTACCGCTCGTGCAAAAGCTAGGCACCTTTGAAGAGATATCACCCACCGTGTTCTGGTTTGGCTGGGCGGTTCCTTTGTACTTGTATGAGGTATTTTTGAGCACCAGGAGAAAGGCCTAGAAGATAAATTTGCGTTGCCAGGTATTTGGCCCCGGCAAAGGGAATCGAAAATGGCATAATTAAACCACAGATGGCAAGCACAAAGGTATTCGTAGACTTTATTCTTGATCAGATCGGCAATGCAGGGGTGATCGAAGCCAAAAAAATGTTCGGCGAGTACGGACTTTATGCAGATGGTAAACTTGTGGGACTCATCTGCGACGATAAACTGTTCATCAAACCCACAGAAGGGGGCAGGAAGTTTATTGGTCAGGTCGTTGAAGCGCCACCCTATGAAGGTGCCAGACCAAGCTTCCTTATCGAAGACAAGCTTGATGATGCAAAATGGCTGAGTGAGCTGGTCCGGATCACTTGTGGGGAATTGTCGCAGCCGAAGCCAAAGAAGAAAAAGCACTAAACGGTAAAAACAAAAACCGGGATGTCCATGTGAACATCCCGGTTTGTTAAGGGCGTCATTTAAACCAAAACGCCGTTATTGCACTAGTGTACGGAGATCCTCAGTACACCGCTGTTTACATCGTCAGTATAGCGGATGGTATATATACCTCCTGCCAGTCCTTCGAGGTCTATACGGGTCTCGTTGCCGGTTGCTGCTGCTGTGCGCACCACCTTACCGTTCAGATCGATGACCTGGATGGTTGCCTTGCCTGCTATAGTGCCGCTGATTCGGACAGTCACATGCTCAGCCGCAGGATTCGGGAATGACTCCATTGCAAACCCTTTGTTGCCGGCGTTCGCAGAAACTACCTTGCTGTAGCTGAAATCACCGTTTACAGCGATCATCTTCAGGCGATAATAGTTTGTACCTGTAATAGGCTGCGCATCCGTATACGAGTAAGAAGATGCTGTATTCTTCGCAGGCACTGCACCCAGCAGCGAATAGTTGTTGCCGTCGGTACTCCTTTCCAGCTCGAACCTGCTCATGTCACGCTCATTTGAGGTAGACCAGTCGATCCGGTTGGTAGCTCCCTGGTTGGCAGCACTGAGGCTCAGGAGCTGGACATCCAGCGGGAAGGATCCGGAATGGATAAAGAAGGAGCTGAAACCTGAAACAGGGATCGTGATCTCCCAGTAGTTTGCCGAGCTGTTCCATACCACAGAAGTAGGAGTAATCAATGTTGCCGTACCGGAGCCCAGGGTATTGCCGCTGAACTTGGTCACTTTCACATTTCCGTTATCGGCGCCTCCTGATGGCAACTGAGGATAGCCGGAAGCGGCTGCGTTGTATGCATTGAACTCGGCCTGAGTGGCGTAAAGCGTCACCGTGGCTGCGCCGTTGTTCGCCGGCGTGATCACATAGGAACGCTGCACATACGGCTGACCATTGGCGGTCTGTACTGAAGAAGCAACATTGACAGTAGCCGTTACGGTTCCCAGCGTATTGCCGCCATTGCCATCGTCGATCATTGCAATCGGATTACAGTTCGCATCGGTATAGATGATATCCAGACCATCGAGGTGGTTAGCATTGTCAGTGCTGTTGTTGGCTGCCAGGCTGTTGCCAAGACTATTCACCGTAAAGGTGCTGGCATTGCTGGTGTCGTTGACGCATCCTGTCTGTCCTGTCACCACTACATCATAGCTGCCTGCATCGGACACTGTCACATTATTGATGAGCAGCGATGCGGAGGTAGCACCGGATACCTTAGTGCCATTGCTAAGCGCATTGCCGTTTTTACGCCACTGATAGCCTGTTGCATTGGTTGCTGAAACGCTCAGGGCGATATAGCTGCCTTCGCAAAGCGTAGTGCCTGCGGCAGGCTGCGTTGTGATAGAGACTGCCGGATTCACTGTCACTGCCACTGCAGCGGAAACATCGGTACAGGTGCCTGAAGTTACCGTTCTGCGGAACCAGGTTGTCTGTGTGAGCGCTCCGGGTATATAGTCAATTGTATTGTTCGTACCTGCAGCTGCACTGAACCCGGTTGTGGCACCGGTAGTGCTGCTTTCCCAAAGGTATGAATAGGCTCCAGGACCGCCGGTTGGCGTAGAGCCACTGATAACGGCAGGGGTGTTGTTGATACAGATGGTCTGCGCACCGGTAATTGTATTGTTGGCAAGTACCTGCGGCTCTGTTACGCTTGCATTTACCGTAGCCGTACATCCGTTCGCGTCAGTGATGGTCACCGAGTAAGAACCGGCGCTGAGCCCTGTCCTGTCTTCGGTGGTTACACCACCGCCCCAGTTGTAGGTGTAAGGAGCAGTTCCGCCGGAAGCCGTCAGGTTGATGGCGCCATCGGAACCTCCGTTACAGGAAACGCTGGTCACGA
>Ga0196964_10000391_pt1 | contig 28564 bp, 51 predicted proteins | sample S1_10metaG_FD_148615 | JGI IMG/M metagenome (GOLD analysis project Ga0196964, IMG submission 148615) | Soil microbial communities from Anza Borrego desert, Southern California, United States - S1_10 | ecosystem: Environmental > Terrestrial > Soil > Desert | place: USA: California | collected... | reverse complement strand
TCGCTCGACGCCGGCACGAAGGCGGCGAAGGGCGGTTCGCTCTCGTTCGGCGGCATCCCGATCAAGGTGGACAAGCGGGCGCCGTACGGGATGGTGTTCGGCTGCGACAAGTCCACGTTCCAGCGGTACGTCGAGATCGGCGGCGAGTGGGCCGACGAGTCCGGCGCGGTGCTCAAGCAGGTCGGCTCGGGCACGTCGCTGGTGGACGCCTACGAGGCGTTTTACCGCATTTGGGACAACTTCGCGTGCGACAAGCCGGCCGCGAACTGGCGGCTGGACAACGTGACGGCGACCGTGGCCGTGGTCCACGTCGACTGATGAACCCCCGCGCTCCGTTCATCCTCGTGGATCGCGCCGCGCTCGGCGGCTTCGAGATCTGGCACGACGGCTATCCGGCCGTCGTGTTCAAGAAGGGCCAGATCGAAGCCACCGTGTGGGGCGATCTGCTCCCGCACATCTTCTCTCACGACCACACGAAGGTGCATACGAAGGACGGCGATTTCGTCCATCGCGTGGCGGTGAAGCCGACCGCGGGCACCTCCGACAAGGATCTCCAGCAGCTCGTCACGGAGTACGGCGACGAGGTGCTGGATCAGTCGCCCATCGAGATCGTCACCAAGCGCGAAGGCTGGGACACCCGGGACGTGGACCTCTCGGGCCGTGAGTACGTGGACGTCCGCGTGCCGCTCAGCGAACTGCGCGAGAACGTCGGCAACCGCGGGGCTCGCCTCGCATTCCAGGAGAGGTAAGCCGTCATGGCGAACGTCATTTCGCTGGCGAACATTCAGAACGAGGCGCCGTATCTCGGAGAGGGCGTCTGGCCCGTCCTGAACGCGGTCCTCAAGAGCCTGCCGGAGCACATCAAGGCGGCGGACTCGCTCTCGCTGTACGTGGCTGATGCCGTCCACACGATCGTCGCGCTCGACGCCGGCACGGGCTCGTACCCGCTGGCGCTGATCGCCAAGAGCAACGGCACGGCCTGCACGGTCCATCTGTACGCGGACGACACGGCGACGGTCGGCACGACCGACTCGCTCATCTCCGTGAAGGTGTCGGGCACCTCCGGGGAAATCTCGGCGGCCATCCTGCTCGGCGCGGGCCCGTTCCGCCTCGGTCTCACCGATGGCTCGGGCATCGGCATCGCGGCGCCGGCCACCACGGTCGGCACGGGCGCGGTCGCGAACGATCCCACGGTGTACGTGCTCTACCACAACGCGTAATGCCTGTGCCCGGCGGGGAACTCCTCCCTCACGTGGTCCTTGACCCCCACGTGACTGCTCACGCCACCCCCGCCGGGCACTGCTTCTCATCGGGTCAAGTGCGAGGTATGGGCTCGCTGGCGCATCGACGCCTAAAGGCCGTCTAGGAGACTCGACATGCCCGGAGCGAACAAGATCAAGCAGCTGCTCGCCAAGGACGATTTCGGCGAAGCGTTCTACCTCGTCGACAGCGACTACCGCACGCAGGCGCAGGGCTGGACGAAGGCGGATCACACCGGCCCGCTGGATCTGTACGAGGAGCGGAATCCGGGCTACGTCTTCCGCACGGGCGATTATGCGTCCGACGCCGCGTGCATGCAGGCGGCCATCAACGCGCAGGTCGATTTCCGCGGCGACATGCTGTACTTCACGCCCGGCAACTACACCCCCGCCGCGGCCCTCGTGCTCGACGTGCCGGATGCGCGGTGGATGGGCTCGCGGAGGCGTCGCGGCCAGTCCGCGACGATCACGGCCGGCGTGGCGGATGCCCTCGGCAGCGTCACCGCAGCCGACAGCATGGAGTTCGCCTATCTGCGGTTCGTGCCGCTGACGGCAGGCGTGATGATCTCCCGCGGCGCGGGCAGCGACAACTGGTGGCTGCACGACTTCGTGTACGACGCGCGCGGCATCACGGCCGACGTCGGCACGATCTTCATGAAGGACACCGGGGCCTGCCTGAATACGATCATCGAGGACTTCATCGGGCAGACGAACACCGCCCTCGGGCCGCTCTACCAGACGGCCGCCTCGTCCGTTCAGGGGATCATCAAGAACTTCTCGTGGCTGCACTCGGGCAACACGCTCGTGACGCTGCTGTTCGAGACGATCACCGGCGGCGCGGGGGCGACGTGCTGGCAGATCGGTCCCGGCCACGTGCAGGTCGGCGGCGGCGGCGCGGTGACGAACCTCGGCGCCATGATCAACATGACGGCGAACGCCACGAACGCGACGCTGGTCAACATCACCACGTCGGTGGGTGGTGCGACCACGGCCCTCGGCTGGGAAGCGACGACGGGGGTCGCGGCGGAAGGCGACATCGTGAACTCGTGGGTGGCGACGATCGCGGGCGGCGCCGGACGGGCCGCACTGGTCGGGACCACGTAATTGCCGACGTACGCCAAGTACGCGGCGGACGACACGAGGACGGCGCGTCGCGCCGCGCAGGATTCCGTCCTGCGCGAGCGCCACGCGGCGTTCGATCTCCAGGCGCAGGACCGCCCCGCGAAGTTCGAGCGGTTCCGTTTCGCCGTTGTGGGCGAAGGCTCGCGAGACGCCAACGACAACTACCGGCGTGGGTATGACGCCGTGGACTGGAGCCGCGCATGATCCACGGCGTCGCCTACAACTCCATCGACTTCTCGCAGCCGTACATCCTGCGGGGGACGAACCAGCAGACGAACGATAACCTCATCTGGCAGCCCCCCACCTACAAGGCGTTCGGAGCGGGGCCGGTGGCGTCCGCCACCCTCCGTCTGCCGGGGATGGGGCTCGGCTACTTCGCGCTCCACAACCGCAGCGGGTCGGCCTCCGTCATCGGGATCGGCGTGCGCATCCCGAACTATCTGTGGATCGCCGGGCAGTGGACGGACGCCACGACGACGTTCACGGATGACACCACGGACGCGCAGGACGCCGACACGAACGACTTTGCGCTGGAGACGACCACCAACAACGACGGCTATGTGATCGCCTGCCGGGTGCCGTTCAACGCCGTCAGCATCAACGTCTCGACGGCCTCCGTGGACGCGGTGTCCGTCGCCCGCGCTGTCCGGTTCTCGGATTCAGCGGGAACGGGGTGGCAGACCGCCGACGCCAACCTGTTCCAGCAGACGGCCTCGGCCACCAACTACGCGACGGGCGAAAACGTCGTCGTCTTCGCCCCGCCGATCGACTGGGGCAAGTCCTCGTCGCTGGCGACCGGCCTGCCCGACGGCCATTACGCGATGAACGTCCGCGCGACGGACGCCCCGGGAACGACTGCCGGGCTCGCGAAGGCGATCGAAGTGTATCGCCTGTACTTCCTCCAGGAAGCCGTCGCGGACAACTCAACGCTGGTCGAGGAGTTCTCGGGGCGGGAGTTCGTGATGGCGCAGGACGACCGGGGCGGGTCGGGCCTGATCTACGGCGACGCGCTGGTGGCGCTGTTCGGGACCGCGAACGATCAAAACCGCGGCACCGTGCAAGTGCGGGCGATCTGAGCGGTGGACGCCCATGACGCCCTCGCCGCCCGCTGAGCTGGTTCGCGCGCTCAAAGCCTACGACCCCACGCTGTCCCTTCGCTGGGGCGTGCGCTGCGAGCGGTGGATCGTCGTCAAGAAGGTCGATGACCGGGTGGGACGGCTCCTGAAGGAGCGCCCGAACCCATACAAATCCCTCAAGGGTCACGACCGCTACGACGTCTGGCGAGACGGGTACGACGACGTGCTGTTCATCGACCCGTCGCTGATCCAGCTCACCGGCCTCGTCATGGATCGCATCGCGGAAGCGGACCTCCAGCGGGCCGGCGGACGCGAAGCCCTCAATCGCCGCCTCGATGAACTCGACGAGCAGAAGGAGCGCGAGGCGAACCGCGCCATCGCGCACTTCACGGAAGCGGCAGCGTCCGAGGCGTACGACCGCCTCCAGTGGGGATTGGGGAACCGCGTCGCGATCACGACCCCGGACCCGCTGGCGAAAGCCCAGCGCCATGAGGACGGCTTTGTGATCGTCGATCGCAGAGTCCTCGCGTGACCCTCGACACCGTGGCGGCCGAGATGCGCGCCCGGTTCACGCCGGAGCAGGCCGACCAGCCCGTCACCCGCGCGTTCATCACGGCCGAGGAGTGGAACGTGCTGGCGTCGGCCATCTATCTGCGGGACGTCGTGCAGGAAGCCATCGCGAGCGGGCGGGTGCCCGAGGACAAGGCGCGGAAGGCGATCGAGCGGTCCAAGGGGGCGCGGTAAGTGGCGCTCTACAAGACGCTGGGCGACATGCGGACGCTCGTTCGCGACGGGGTGGACGAAGATACCGCGTCCAACTGGAGCGACGCCAAGCTCAACCGCGCGATCAACAAGGCCGCTCAGCGCGTGTGGATGGAGTGCCGGGCGCTCAAGGACGATTTCTTCCTCACGTCCCGTACGTCGCTCGACGGTACAGCCACGATCCTCGGCACGAGTTACGCCACGTCGGACTTTGCCATCTCCGTGGGCGTGAAGACTCGCACGCTTCCCCCGGACGTGGCCGAGGTGAAGCTGATCGAATGCATCACCTCCGGGTACGAGCACGTTGTCTTCGAGCCCTCGGATCTCAATGACCCGTGGTTCGTCGGCAACCGGATGCTGACCACGAACGTCTCCCCGTCGGTCTTCCGGTGGGACATCGTGGATCAGCGCACGCTCGTCCTCGACGTCGGCTCGGACACCGCGCTCGACCTTCGCCTCTGGTACGTGAAGATCCTCGCGGAGATGTCCGGCGACTCGTCGGACCTGGAACTGCCGCACCCGCTCTATCAGGCCGTCGAGGAATACGCGATCTCCACGGCCATGATGCAGGACGGCAACCCGAATGCCGCCGCCCACGAAGCCCGCGCCCGCCAGATCATCGCCAACTTCTTCGGCTCTCATGCTCGCCAACTCGGCGCGCAAGAGACTGCCGTCGGCGCGTTCGAGGGCTGGTAAATGGCCCGCCAGCGCAGTGACCTGTTCTCGTACCAGGTGTTCGACTTCCGCAAGGGGCTCGACATCAAGACGTCGCCCCTCACGCTCTCGCTGACGAAGGGGCAGAACGCCGTCCGCAGGGCCGACAACATGGTCTACACGTCGTCGGGCGGCGTCACGAAACGCTTTGACCAGACGACGCTCACTACTTCGTCGGTCGGCGCGTCCGTGGCGATCACGGGCGGCCATCAGCTTCGCCGGTCCAACGGGAACGATTACGTCCTGTTCGGCACCGACAACGGCAAGGTCTATCTCCTCAACTCGGACGGCACGACGACCGAGCTGGCGACGGGCCTGACGAACTCCACCAAGCACTACTTCACGACGTACAACGACCTCGCGATCTGGGGTAACCGGGCGGACACGCCGAAGAAGTACGACGGCACGACGTGGGGCAACCTCGGCGGCTCGCCGCCCTCGACCGCGGGGCCGTGGGCGGTTCACGGTAACCGCGTGTTCGCGCTCGACGCTACGCAGAAATCGCGCCTGTCGTGGTGCGCGCTGAACGACGAAGAGGACTGGACGACGGCGAACAACGCCGGGTCACTCCTCGTGAGCGAGAACGACGGCTCCAACGCCATGAACCTCATCGCGTCGATCAATGAACTCGTCATCGTCAAGGGGCGCCGTCCGTATCGCTTGCAGGGCACGAGCCCCAGCACGTTCGCGCTGACGAACCTCGTGCCCACGACGGGATCGGTCGGGAGCGTCAGTCACCTCGGCGCGGTGTTCGCGCTCAACGACGTGTGGTATCTCGCGGCCCCGGGCGTCGTCTCGCTCTCGACCGTCTTCAACTTCGGCGACATCAAGGCGAAGTTCGCCAGCGACCGGATCAGCCCCTATTTCGAGGCGGGGTCCGGCTACACGCTGTCGCTCCAGAACCTCGCCAACGCCGTCACGGCGTACGACGAGCAGAACAATCGCCTGTATGTCGCGGTCGACTCCAATGCCGACGGGAAAAACGATCTCGTGCTCGCGTACGACCTGCGCCTCGGCTCGTGGTCGGTGTGGACGAACCAGTCCATCGCGTCGATGTGGCCGGTCTACAACTCCTCGACGGGCGTCACGGAAATCTACGCGGGGACGTACACGGGCCACGTGCGCGCGTTGAATCGCGACGTGTCCACGAACGCTATCGACGGCCATTTTCGCCATCTCTCCGACCTCGGCTTGCCGGGATGGGAGAAGAAGGTCCGCTACGCCTACTTCTATCTCAAGGAAGAGGGCAACTACTCCGTCACGATCGACACGAAGTACGACTTCGGGGCCACGGGCGGCCAGACGTACACGGCGTCGCTTCTCGGCGGCTCGAAAACGCTCGGCGTGAACTGGACGCTCGGCACCGATCCGCTCGGCTCGAAAGAGCAGATCGTCAAGCGCATCGACGTCCGTGGCTTTGGTGAATTTGTGGAGTTTGGGGTCCGCAATGCGAATGCCGGGGAGCCGTACACCTGTTACGGCTATCAGGCGTTCGCGCGACCCGTGCGGCAGATTCGCCGCGGAACGGCCGCCTGATGCCGACGATGACCACCCTCGTGGACGGTACGATCCCGGTCGCCGCCGACTTTAACGGCAACTACACGGCGCTCAATCAGGCGATCGGCACGTCGACCACGATCACGTCGTACACGACCGGCGACATGCTGTACGCGAGCGCGACGAACAAGCTGTTGGCCCTGCCGATCGGGACGGGGAGCGGGCAGACACTCGGCATCGCGGCCGGCGTGCCCGCGTGGGTCAGCTACCCCTACGTACTGACGAACTCCGGGACGGGCGTCACGATCAGCAACTCGGCGGCTGAAACGACGCTGCTCACGGTGTCGGTGCCGGCCAATCTGCTCAGCACGAAGCACCTGCTGCGGGTGACGGTCTACAGCCGCGCGACCAACACCACGGGCGGGACGGTCGCCTACCAGATGCGGCTCAAGTACGGCGCGACCACGCTCGTCTCCCCGTCGATCAACGTCACGACCGGGGCCACGAATCTCGCCCAGCAGTGGCACGGCTCGCTGATGAACCTCGGGGCGACGAATAGCCAGCAGGCGCACATCTGGGAGATCCAGAGCGCCGCCTTCGGCGGCGGTCCGACGCGTGGGACGGCAGCCGAAGACTCGACGACCGCGCTGAACCTCGTGCTCTCGATGCAACTGGATACCGCGAGCGCGAGCGCCACGTTCACGATGGATCACGTCACGGTGGAGGTTGTCCGCTAATGCTCGACCCTCGCGCGTTCGGTCCCACGTCGTCTCCGCGTCCGCTCACGGGCCTCGCCCGTCTCGGGCGCTTCCGTCCGCCCGCTCTCGACGGCGGCGATCGCATGTTCGCGAACCCGGGCATGCCCCGCGGCCCGCAGGGTGATGACCGCATGTACGCGAACCCTGGCATGCCGCGCGGGGTGGACGATCGCATGTTCGCGAACCCGGGAATGCCGAAGCGGCCGCTGGACTCGCCTGCGAGCCCGACGCCGTGGCCCCGGAACCCGCTGGACGATCGGATGTTCGCCAACCCGGGGATGCGCCGATACGCCCGACCCGACATGCCCGACGACGAACTCTGGCGCCCCCTGAAACCGGGCGCTCCCGATGACCGTATGTTTGCGAACCCCGGGATGCCGCGGGGACCGCAGCCGCCGGATTTCGTCGCCGGCCCCGTGTTCCCGCCGAGTGGGCTGCTGGGGCTCGAAAGCCTGACCGGCGGCGATCTCTCGTCGCGGTTGCGCCGCGTGCGATAGATGCCACTGGACCCGCGTGCGTTCGGTCCCCCGTCGGTGCCCCCCACCGATCAGCCCGTGCGGCGCTCGACGGCGCTTCGGCCGTCGTCGTCGTCACGTCCCCCTGAACTCGGCGGCGACGTCAAGGCCGTGCGGGCGATGCAGGCGCTGCCGACGTTTCCCGTCCAGAAGGACGTCGTGGACGATGACGGGGCCGATCTCGATTTCACGCGCCTGAACTTCGGGCCGGCAGAGAGTGCCGCTCCGCGAGGACTCGCGCGGCTGTCCGCCCCCGTCACTTCCCCGACGCCGGAGCAGATCGACGCGCTGTTCGATGCGGGCGATTTCAACGCGCTCCGGCGGCTGCCGGGGCTGACGCGGGAAGCGGCGGAAGCGGGCTGGGAGCGAGTGAACGCGCGCAATAGCAATTTCGTGAACTCGCTCGGGGGACATGGCGAGACGGGCGATTCCCCGACGTCGGGGGTCGCCTTGACGGATACGAGCGAGGGACTGGCGACTGCGCAGGGACTCGCGAGCGCGCTCGGCGGCTTCGGCGGCCGACTTGGTACGACGGCGGCGAACTTCGGCCTCAACGCGCTCGGATTCCCTAACGCCCCAATGGCCAGCCTGCTTGGCCTGCTCGGCGTGCCCACCAGCCTGCTCGGGCTCGCGCGCCACGGACTCGGCACGTCGGTGGGCGTGGCCACCGGCAACTCCGGTATCCCCTCCGGCGACTTCGACGCGACGCTCGCAGACCTCGCGCTGAACGAAGCGAACCTTGCGCCACTGGGACTCACGATGGGCCGCAGCGGACCGACGACGAACTTCGGTACGCGCGGCCCCGATGCGCCCGACCCGACCCCGGCCCCACCGCCGGACTTCGACACCGAAGGCGCCGCGTTCGGGCTCTCGGACGGCTCCGGCAACTCCTCCGGTGACGGCACCGCCGGTCCTGGGGCGGGCGGCACGGGCAGTTCCGGCGACGCCGCGGCGTACCACAAGGGTGGGATGGTGAGAGATCGCCAGAAGCGCCCGAGAGGCGAAGAAGCGGCCACGCTGCAAGAGGGCGAGTTCGTCGTGGACCGGGATTCGACGCGGAAGTATCGCCCGGTACTGGAACGCATGAACCGCGAGGAGCCGCGAGGACTGGAACGGCTCGCGAGAGGACGTCATGGCCGACGCTGAATCGCTGCGGAAAGCATCCCTCTCGGGACTGGAATCGCTCGCGAACACCGACGAACGCGCCTACGCGGACGCGATGTACCAGCGGACGGTCGATCCGATCCTGCGTCAGTACGAAGAGGACATCCAAGCGCAGCGCGAGAACCTGAACGCGCGCGGCCTCTACGGCGGCGCCGGACTCGGGCTGAACACGTACCTCAACGACCGGATGAAGAAGCTGGAGGACTCGCGCGCCGAAGCCCTCATCCGGGCGCGCCGCGAAGCGGACCTTGCCGCGCGCTCAGCGACGCTCGCCGCGCTCGGGCAGGCCGCGAGTGCCGCCCAGACGGACCTCAGCCGACAGGCGGGCGCCACGAACGCGGACGCGAACCGCCAGATGCAGGCGAAGGCGCTCGACCGTCAGGAAGGCATCGCGAACCGCCAGATGCTCGTCGGCGGCCTTGGCTCCCTCGGCGCCGCCGGGTTGTACGGCGGGATGCGGAGCGGGGCGTTCAAGGGTCTCGGAGATTCGATCGCCTCGGGCGCCAGAGGGCTGTTCGCCAGTAATGGCGGCGGGGCGGCGAGTCCCGGCTTCGACGCGCAGCGGCTCGGGGAGCGTGGGGACTATTCCACGTCGTTCTCAGCGTCGCCGGCCACGAGCGATTTCGACATGGAAGGTGCCGCCTTCGGCTCGGGCGGTGCCGACTTCGGGCTGGAATCGCTCGGTGGGTTGGACTACGGCGGCTTCGATAGCGGCGTCACCGACTTCCTGCCGCAACTCTCCGAGGGGTGGGACTTTGGGGGCGGGGATGCGCTCTCCGGGCTCGACCTGCTGTCGTTCGGGGTCGACGGCGCCGGCATGTGGGACTGGACCAGCGGCCTCGCGGACTGGACGGGCTGGTAATGGCCGGCTCCCTGCCCGCGATGCTCGCCGCCATCCTCGGCCAGAGCGCCACCGGCATCCCGAAAGGGATGGAAGCCGCGGACGACGCGCGCCAGCGCCAGCAGCAACTGGACGAGCTGAAGGCGCACCGCGAAGCGTCCCTCGGGTTGCAGGAACGACAGTTCGCGGAGACGCAGGCGCAGCACGAACGCGCGAACGCGCCCGTCGACCTCAGCCCCTACGGCGGCAGTCCGACGCAAGACCCGCGCACGGCGAACGCCGCGCTGCAATGGGTCTATCGGCAAGCCGACCAGAAACGGCAGGCCGAAAAGGAACAGGCCGAGCGCACGCGCTCGATGGAGCAGGGCCGCACGCTCGCGGATCAGATGGAGCGCGATCACGCCGTCCCCGACCCCGGCGCCGGCTACGGCCCCGTCCAGCCGCCGAAGCACATCAGCGGGACGGCGCAACTCCTGCGGCATCTCGGCGTCACGCCGCGCACGGAATCGGCAGCGTTCGATGCAGTGAAGTTCCGCGAGCCGAAGGAACCGAGAGAGCCAAAACAGCCCACGGTCGGCGCCGAGATCGTCAACACGGTACGCGCGCTTGAGGAAGCACAGGCGCGCGGTGACAAGGCGACGGCCGGCGTGCTCCTCGCGCGTCTCGACAAGCTCAAGCAGTATTCGCTGCCCGAGGGCGCGAACCTTGTCGGTGGCGGCACGGGACAGACGCAGGCGCAGGGGCCGCCGAAGACGCAGCCGCTGCCGGCGGGCGAAGCCGCGACGAACGCCGACCTCCGCACCGCCGACAATCTCCTCGGTGAGATCGACCGGGGGCTCCAGCCCGGGTACATCGGCCCGGTGGCCGGGCGTCTCGGTGCGCTGCGGAATGTGACGGGCATCGGCGCCACGAGCGCGGAATCCACGCATCGGGCGCGGCTGGCGGAAGTGTCGAACGCGCTGCTCCGGGCGCAGTCGGGTATGGCCGTGACGCCGCAAGAGTACGAGCGCATCAAACAGGAACTGCCGCAGCCCACGGACCCGCCGGTCGTCTTCAAGGCGAAGCTTGCCGCGGCGCGGAAGCTCATTCAGGACAAGCTGGCGAACCGCGCTGCGGAGTTCGATCAGCGCGGCTTCCGTGGGGGCGTGCCGGCCGCGCCGGCTGCTCCTGCTCCGGCCGCGCCGCAATTGCCAGCCGGCACGAAGATGGAGAACGGCGAGATCGTCTCGCAGTCCGGTAAATACGTGTGGCGCGGTGGGCAGTGGCAGCCCCGCTAATTCCCTCGCCGCCTGACGCGGTAATTCCGCCGCCACCGGATTTCGAGGCTGCGTCACCCGACACGCGCAACGCCCTGACGCGCGGCTATCAGGAGTACGTCGCGAAGCCGGTGACCGATGTCGTCGCGCAGGGGATGCGCTCCGTGACGTCTCCGTTCGTCACGGCGGCCCGCGTCGCACAGGGCGAACCGATCAGCCAGGTTGCGCGCTACCCGGAGCTTTCTTCGACGCCCGCCCCGACGGATGCCGCGAAGGTGCTCGTCCCGCAGACGCCGACCGAAGCGGGTATCACCATCGGCGGGCTGGCGCTCGGCGGGCCGCTCGGCGCGTACCTCGCGCGCGTGCCGAAGATGGCGAAGGCGGCGCCGGCTGTGGGGCGTGCGCTCGGCGTGACGACGGGTGGAGCCGCGGGCGACGTGGCCGAAGGCGGCTCAGGGCTCTCCGGGGCCGCCACAGGCGCCTTCGCGGGGACGCTCGGGGAAATCCTCGGCTCGTCCAAGGTGAACCAGATGGCGCCAGGCGGGATGAAGGCGATCAACCGCAAGGACGCCGCGAACGTCGCGAAGACGGTCGGGGAGATCAGCCCCCCGCTGAAGGGTGCGAGCACGATCCGCGACCTCCGCGAGATGGCGGCTGGAGGCGGGCAAAAGACGCTCGGCGCGGCGAAAGATTCGGTGAACCGCGAGATCGACGCCGGACTCGACATGATGGGGACGCATGTGACGGTCCCCTCGCTCGGCCAGACGGTGCCGACGAAGGTGCTCGTGCCGCCGACCGGCGGGTATACGGCCGGCACCGCCCCCAAGCCGATGACGTTGCAGGAAGCCAACGACGAGTTGTCGAAGATCGGCGCGCGGGCGTTTTCGCGCGACCCGATGGAGCGGAACTTCAACGGGGTCGATCAGCGCCAGCTCTACGGGAAGGTCAGGCAGGAAATCCTTGACGGTCTCGACGCCGCCGACCCTACCGGCTACTCGCGCGGCATCTTCGAGAAGATGCAGGAGCAGTTTTCAAAGGGGCTGACGCTCGTCGGCGGAGCCGGCAAGAAGGGTGTGCTCGACCGTTCCGGCGTGTTCCGTCCGAGAGACGGCGACGAGGCTCTGAACATGGGCCAGCTTCAACAGATGCTCACCGATCCGAAGATCGCGCGGAACCTTGAAGCGCGTCTCGGCTCGGCGGACTACCAGAAACTCGTGCAGACGATCACGCGCGGCGCCGGCATCGGCGGGCGCGACGCGCTCGCGTCCGGCCCTCAGAGCCCGTACCGCGTCCTGATGGATCTGCTGTTCGAGAAAAGCGGCGGGTCACCGAAACTCGCGTCACTCCCAGGCCGCCTGCTCGCCCCCAACGCCTCGTCCCGCTACATCGGCAACGTCCCGGACGTCGGGGGCACCCCCGGGAACCGGATGCTCATGGACATTCTGCTGGGCGTGGGGACCGACCGCGCCACGAGGACGGAATGACGTTCCACGCCGAACACCGAATGATTCGGGGATGAGCGACCGTCCCGCGATCCGCGTGCCGCTGATCCTGCTGGTGAGTTTCCTGCTGACGTTGTTCGGCGGCGGGTTTCTGTACCTCGCGGGGGCGAAAGCGGATCGTACGAGCGTGGAGGCCCTTGGGCGGGCGGTGGACGCGAAGGCCGACAAGGACGCCGTGAAAGAGATCCAGCAGGACGTCCGCGACCTCCGCAATCACTTCCTCGGGCCGCGGCGATGACGCTCCGTGAGCAACTGATTCGCGACGAGGGCTGCAAGCTCCGCGTGTACAAGGACAGCCGCGGCATCGAGACGATCGGCGTCGGGCGGAACCTCCGCGACAAGGGGATCAGCCAGCACGAGGCCGACATGCTGCTCGACGCCGACATCCTCGAATACTCGGCGGCGGTCATCGCGAATCTGCCGTGGTCCCTGCGGCTGGACGAAGCGCGTCGCGCCGTCCTCGTCAACATGGCGTTCAACCTCGGGGTTCGCGGCCTGCTCGGGTTCCGGAACATGCTCGCGGCGGTGGAGGCAGGGCAGTACGACCGCGCCGCCGACGAGATGATGGATTCGCAGTGGGCTGGACAGGTGGGTGAGCGCGCCGCGCGTCTCGCGCGCCAGATGCAGACCGGGATCTGGCAGTGACCCGCCGCTGCCCGAACTGCGGCGAGGACACGCTGGCCTACGCCCGTCCTCTGGCCTGCTGGCAATGCACGAACTGTTCGTGGAAGGACCGGCGGTGAGCATCTGTTCGCAGTGTGGCTGCGCGCTGCCCGGCGACGTCGATCTCTGCACGTACCACCACACGGTGTACGGCGACGATTGGGCGGTCGCCAATCGCATCATGTGCGACCTGTTCCACCGGGGAAAGATCCCGCCGCGCCTGACGGCAGCCGAGCGCGCCGAAGACGTCATCCATACCCCGGACGGGATGTTTTGACGCTCCGGGCGCGCTGTCTTACGTGCGGGTGCCGGCGGGGGATTCTCTGCACGAAATGTGAGACGGGCCGTTGCGCCCACTGTACCCGCTGATCCTCGTGACCATCACGGCCACGCTGCCGATCAACGACAACATTCAGGAAGCGACCAAGCTGCTCAAGCAGGCCGCCGTCACGGCGGGGTGCCCGGAAGACCGCGTGCGGATGTCTATGCGATGGCTCGGTGGCGATAAGGGTCTCGAAGTCGAAGTGCGCTGCGCCCCGGAATTCTAACGGAGGGTCAGATGGCGACACGTCCACCGACGCAACTGCCGAACGACCTCAACACGATGGCCGAGGGCGACACGACCGACGATCGCTGCATCCACCAGGGCGAGCCGGATTACTGCCATTGCCGCCGGCACAAGAAAAAGCAGAAGTAGGTGGAGCTTGCGTCCTTCGACATCAAGCGCAAGCAGGGGGATCACGCGCCCGTCGTCATCGCACCCGTCGGCGACATTCAGTGGGCGGGGCCACGTGGGGCGACGGCGAAAGACCTCCTGAAGCGTCACATCGACCGCTGCATGGAACTCGGCGCGTGGTTCGTCGGCCTCGGCGACTACATCGACTTCGCCAGCCCGTCCAACCGGCAACGTCTTCGATCGGCCGCTCTGTACGACACCGCCGAGGACGTCATCGACGACAAGGCGCTCGACCTCGTGCTGGAACTCTTCGAGCTGTACCTGAAGCCGACGAAAGGGCGGTGGCTCGGCCTGCTCCACGGCCACCACTACGCGCTGATGAAGACCGGGGAGACGACCGATCAACGGCTGTGTCAGTTGCTCAATGCGCCGTTCCTCGGGACCAGCGCCTACATCCGGTTGCAGTTCCTCGTCGCGGGCGCGCGGATGCCGGTGACGCTGTGGGCGCATCACGGGATGGGCGGGGGCCAGAAAGCCGGCGGGCCGCTCGGGAAGATCGAGGACATGGCGGCCTCGTTTCCCTCGGCCGACATCTACCTGATGGGCCACACCACGAAGTCTCCCGTCGCGCCGATCGAGCGGGTCATGGCGCGCTGGAAGGGCCACGGGGGGCCGGGCCTGATTCACAAGCGGGTCTATCTCGTGAACACCGGAGGATTCTCCCGCGGATGGATGCACCAGTCCAAGCAGGGCAACGTGCCGATGGGCGGGTACGTCGAGCAGGGGATGATGCGCCCGGCCACGCTCGGGGCGCCGCTGATTCGGATTACGCCGCGGATGGACTGCACCGGACGGAGCAAGCCCGGCAAGGGCAACACGTGGGCGCCGGACATCTCGGTGGAGATATGACGGATCCCGAGGACCGGGTGTACGGCCAGATGCTCATGATCGTCGCGGAACGGACGGGGCTCGACGCCAAGGCGGTCGACGCCGTGATAACGGCGCTCGTGGCGTATTGGGAAGAACACCCGAACGCGAGCGCCATCGTGGACGCCCTCTGATGCCCGTCCCCGAGTGGCTGATGCGCTTCGAGTTCAACCCGGCGTTTCTTCCCTTGACGGAGGACAACGCCGAGGGGATCGCCCGCTCGCTGGACGACCTCGCCACGACGATCAGCGTCATGGCGGTGGAGTACCGCAAGAAGGAACACAAGACGACCCCCGTCATCGAAATCTTCGGGGTCGGGGAAGCGTCGCGAGAACTGGCGTCCGACCGCCAATCGAAAGGGGACTGAAGGATGACCGCATTCATGGCACGTCTGACGGGCTGGCGCACGACCACCATCGGGATCACGGGGACGGCGGTCGCCGTGTGGCTCTGGAACTCCTTTGGGTGTCAGGCGCCCGCGAGCTGGGGGGACTGGTTCCTGCTGGCGGTGCCGGCGCTCGTCGGCATCCTCACCCGCGACAAGCGGTGACGTGGGCGGCACGCTCGGGGCGATCCTCGGATCGCTCCTCGTCGCCCTCGTCAACCTGTTCCTTGCCCGGGAGGACTTCCGGGGGCGCGTCCTTGCGGACGCGGACAAACCGGGCCGCGAAGCCGAACGCCGGGCGCTGGCGTGGCTGGCTCGTGTTGGCGCTGGCGGTGGTCAGCTCCGGGTGCGCGGGGATGCCGAGATCCACCTTACGGGTGGAGATCCCGGAGCTGGGTGCCCGGCCGAAGGCTGTCCCTTGCGCGGTGGGGCGGCATCCTAGCGACGTTTCGCCGGCCGCCTGTGTGATCGTACTGGCCGACGACTTTTCGGCCCTCGTGCGGGCGCTGAAGACCGCCTGCTTAGCTTCCGGGGGGTCTTCGGCGGCGTGTCAGACCGAGCCCGAATGATTCGGACGCCAGCGACCCCCGCCCACTGATGCAGTAAGAGGGGCGCCCAAGCGTAGGCCGGTACGCGATCCAGCCGGCGCCATTCGCTCCAGGTGGGGTAGGGGTGCCCCGCCGTCAGCTTCGCCACCGTCCCGGCGATGGCGACGGCCCACTGCCACGGGATCGGGGCCGCGTACTTCCGGGGCTTGCGGCTGGCCTTCTTCATGTGCGACCGTGGAGGCCGTGACTGAGATCACCGAGCGGCGGGTCAAGCACGACGAGATCAAGGCCGTGTCGTTCGTCTGCGACAACGACAAGTGCCGGGCCGAAATCGTCATCGACCTCAGCAACGAGGTGCAGGTGGACCGGTTTCGCGTCGTCCCGAAATCGGAGTCGCGCAGCTTCGTCTGCCCGTTCTGTGACGAGCAGGTCGGGCTGCCGCTGCGGCTCGCGATCAACGGCTACCGCGACTTTCTGTACTACCTCAGCCTCGTCAAGCAACCCGCCGTCTTCCGTATCCCGTCCTAGATGAACAACGACGATATTCGATCCCTCGATCAAGGGCTGGACGCTCTGGAGTCCGTCAGGACGTCGATCATCGCGGTGTACCAGCGTCAGCCGATGCACGTCTCACGACGAATGGCTGACGTGCCACGACGCGACCCGCTAACACTACGGCCAGCCAGTGCATCCCCGGCTCCGACAGGCGCAGCGGCAGCCGCGGGACGAACAGCCACGTCGTCGGGCGCGTGGTCGAGAGCGTGGCGATGGTTGACCAGTCGTCCGCGACCGCGTAGCCGTCCGGTCCGGTAACCGAGAGCGTCACCGGCCATTCAGCCGGCAGGTCACCGCTGTTGAGCAGCACGGCGGCGTCCCGGGAGACGGTCGCCGGCAGCGTCGTGACGATCTCCTCCACGACGCGCACGAGGTTGGTCGCCCCGTCGGTGTCGGACACGATGGCCTCGCAGAGCACGGCGACGCTCACAGTCGGCCCTTTCGGGTCGGGCGTCAGGGGCATCTAGGGGGTCAGGGCCGCGGCTTCAGGGGATGACCTGTAACACCCAGCCGAACCATGTCTTGAGCGCGCACGCGGTCGAATCATTCGGGGGACGCTCACCCTTCCATCCAGCGGCAAAGCATGAGGGGGCGTCCGCTTTCGCGGACGGAGCAGTCGCCCCGCCGTCCCTGACGGCGCCAGTGGCACAGCCCGTCAGGATGAGGCAGAGGAGCAGGGCGGGGACGCTCATCGCGTTCCGTATCGAGTACGCAGGCACTCGCTGAATGCCCGCGTCGCCGGTTCGGGACGCACCAACGCGCGCGGTGTGATTTTGTAGCCCGTCGCCCGCTCGCATTCGTTGAACTGCCGGCGCAGGACGCACTGAGCGACGCGCTCGGCGGCTACTTGGTCCGGACTCGGCAGGTAGCCGCTGCCGCCAACCGCCAGCCCGGGCGGCAGCGCGGCATTGACGGCCATACGGCCGGCCGGCGTGGTGACGTCAACGCCGAGCGCGGCGCCGCCTCCCACGATGTCCGAGCTGCTCACGGTCCAGCCGCCGAGCGTGAAGCGACCATCGGGCTGGACGTGCGAGAGCCAGACCTTGGCACCGAGCTGATCCTCGCAGGCTTTGACGGTGCTGTGGACCCACTCTTGGGCGGGCGTCCGTCCTTGCGTGCTGGCACAGCCTGCGGACAGCAGCAGGACGAGCATGAGCTTCATCGTTCGCCCTCCGATCGTCGGTCGTCGTCCGCGTCGTCAATCCATCGCCGCCGATATTCGTCGTTGTCGAACCTCTCCTGCTGATGGTGCGAGCGGAGTTCTTGAAGTAGGCGCTCCGCGTCGAAGACGAGACGCCGCATCTGAATCCCGATGAACCGGAGCAGATCGACGTAGCGCGCCTTTGCCGCGTCGGGGAGCCGCTGCTGCTCCATTTCCGCGCGCAGTGACCGCAATAGCGTCTGCACTTGGTCGCGCACCGTCGGCTGGCCGTGATGCTCGTCGCCCATGAGCAGATATTTGGGGGACACCCCCGTCACCATGGCGATCCGGTACAGCACCCACGCCTTGGGGTCCTGCTGTCCAGACTCGTATTTCCCGACGTTGTTCTCGTGGATGCCGATGGCTTTGGCGAACTCGGCTTGCGTCCCACCCCACCGTGTGCGCGTCTCCCGCAACCGCATGCCGAGATCGGGGACCTTCTTTCTTTCCGCCACGTTGTCGGACGCTGCCTCCGGGCAGAGCGGTCATCACACAAAAAACTGTGTCTAGAGGCTTGACAAGCACCCACAGAAAACTGTATAAGCGTCATGACTGCAATGGTTCACGACACGAACGAGACACTAGCGATTCGGGACGACCTGCGCAAGTGGCTCCCCGTCCTCCGGGCGACGCTGCGGATCAGTCAAAACGAGTTCGCCCGCCGCGCCAAGATCGACGAGTCCGTGTTCTCGCGCTGGCTCCGGGGCGTCATTACATCGGAGCCCTGCGAGCGGAAAGCGCGGCGCGCGCTGACGCGCCTCAAGCGGCGGGTGTTGGTGGACCGCGAGCGCGCCTCCTGATGCCCGACCCATCCCGCAAGCCGCTGGCGCACGTCCCGATGGAATCGCGCGACGAGCGCGTGACGGTGCGGCTGACGGCGACGGAGATGGCCGAGTGGCAGGCGGCAGCGCGCCGGGCTGGGGAGGAAACCTCGCGGTACTTCCGGCGGTGCGCGTCCATCGGAAGGAAGGTACGCGAAGCGAACTTACTGAGCGAGGCGACAGGCGGATGACGCGGCAGACATTGGCTGACGGGGCGGCAGACATTGGCGGTCAGCGCGGAAAAAGCCCCCGCCGTTCGTCGCCTCTGGCGACGCCCAATGTCGAACGCGTGTCGTCGTACGACCTCTGGAAACGACTCGATGTGAGAAAGCCCCTCTGGCGGGCGCGCTCCGCGCGGTGGGTGGCGGTGAATCACGTTCGCAAGGAGGGCAAGGCCGATGGGGCGTGAGATCCGACGTGTACCAGCGAACTGGCAGCACCCGACGCACGAGCGGTGCCCGCACAACACGACGTGTCGGCCGGTCTGCTACCGCCCGCTGTTCGACCAGGACTACGACAGCGCCGCCCGCGAATGGCTCGACGGGCTGCTGGCGTGGGAAGCCGACAAGGCCGGCGAGCGGACGAAGGCGGAGAGGTCCAAATACTACGAGCGCTACTTCTGGGACTGGCACGGACGTCCGCCGGACAAGGACTCGTACCGCGCCGACGCGTGGACGCCCGAGCAGGCGACGCACTTCCAGATGTACGAGACGGTCAGCGAAGGCACGCCGGTCTCGCCGGTCTTCGCCACGAGGGACGAGCTGATCGACTACCTCATGAACCACGGCGACTTCTGGGACCAGCAGCGCGGAGAGGGCGGCTGGCGTCGTGAGAACGCCGAGCGGTTCGTCGGCGTCGGCTACGCGCCGTCGCTGGTGGTGACGAACACGGCCGAGGAGTTCAGCGTCAAGGCGCCGAGGGATGGGGCGTGATCTCGCCGAAGGCGAAACGTCCGTCTCGGACGCCATGAAGTCGCTTGGCTACGTATTTTTGGGGGCCACGCTGACCCTCGTGGTGCTGGCGAGGATCGGCAAATCGCTGGCGCACGAGGCGTGCGGGGCGTGCCGGTGAGCCTTGGCGAAGCGGTGTTCTACATCGGCCTGCTCATGTTGATCGCGCTCTGTGCCGGCTCGCCAGACCTGCTGGACGCCATCACGGAGCGGGTGAGGGCGTGCCGGTGAGCATCGTGACGGCGGGGGGTACCATGCCGCGGGTTCGCATCCCGTACGGCCTGGAGGCCCCCGACGCCATGATTACCGACCTGTACCACGCGTGCAGCACCCATCTGCTCACCTACAAGGACTACTCGCCCCTGACGATCCGCTCGTACGAGCGCACGTGGCGCCAGTTCGTGGACTACGTGACGAAGACGGCGGGGCTCCGCGATGAAGTCCGCAGCTTCAACGAGGACACCTGCCTCGGGTTCGCCGAAGAGCTGGCGAAACTCGGCGTGAGCGTCAACGTCATCATCACGAAGCTCGCCGCCCTGTCCACGCTGGCGAAGTACGGGATGCAGCACAAGAACCCCAAGACGCGAAAGCCGTACATGGCGACCAACCCGACGGCGGCCTTTGAATGGCCGCAGGCCGTCAAGCGGGAGCGGAAATACCTCTACCCGAAGGAACTGGCGGCGTTCCTCGCCGTCGAGTTGTCCGAGCCGTGGCAGCGCAACGCCCGCGCCCTGCTCGTGGACACCGGCCTGCGGTCGCTGGAACTGACGCGCGCGAAGGTCGGGGATCTCCACGACGTCAACGGGCTCTACTACCTGTCCGTCGTCGTCAAGGGGCGGGGTCGCAATCGCCGCAAGCTCGACATTCCGGTGTCGGCCGAAGTCGTCGAGATGCTGCACAAGACGATGGTCAACGAAGGTCGTATCCATCCCGACCAGCCGTTGCTCACGAACAGCCGCGGGGAAGCGATGACGACCTCCAGCCTGACGCACCTGGCGACGGCGATCGCGAAGCGGGCCGGCATCGACCGCTTCCGCGTCGGGGCGCACACGCTGCGCCACACGATGGAGATTGTCCGTCGTCGTGGCGGGATCGACCCGCTGCTGCGCTCGCGGATGATGGGGCACGCCAATCCGACCTCGATTCAGGCGTACGACCACATCGTCCCCGACGAACTCCACGCCGCCCGCCAGCAGCAGCACGTCGGCCTCGATCGGTACCTCGGCAACGACTTCACTGCAACGCAGGGTAACGAACCCCGGACAGAGCAATTGAGAGCCGGGGAAGAAGAAAAGGTGAGGGATGACGGGCACTAGCGGCGCGCTCCGGGAGCGGCAAGGGAAGAGGATTACTCAGCCGTGCGCACGAAATCGCGCGCTTACGGAGCACGGGGAGACCCCTGCCAGCATAGTTCGGCAGAGTAATGCGGCACCCCGCCGCGTGTTCGCGTGGCTGCCCTGTTCTCTCTGTCAGCGGATGCCGGCGGGGATGGGGTGCGGGGGGCGGTGTCCGAAATGTGCGGGCGTCGCTGCGCTCCGAGAGGCGCAGGCATGACCAGTTACCGGCACGCGACGGCGATCGAGATGCGGATGCGCTGGCTGAAATGGCTGGCGGGTCCGGGCGAGCGCCTGTTGGTCGAGACGTCTGGGCCGAAACTCTTGCCGGCGTTCCGCGCCGCTCTGGAGCGCGGCGACACGTTCTACATGGAGCCGCAGTTCTGCGGCCTCGTGGAGCACGCTCGCGCCACGATCCCCGACGATCTGCCCTACGAGGCGGCGTGGCTCCATGCGCCGAGCGGGTGGATGTGGCTTGAGACGCCGTTCCTCATGCCGCGCGTCTATCAGCAGGACACGCACCGCGGCGAGATCCGCATCCACGCCGTGGGCTGGCGCGAGACGGCTGCCGGACAGATTCAGGTGACCGCGTTCCAGCGATCGAGCGACTACGTGCCGGGCTCCGAGGGGTTCGCGCCGTGGTCGTGCTTCCTGCTGCGTGACGGCGACGTGCTCGGGGAGCGCATTCGCGAGTTTGAGGACGCCGCGCGCACGTCAACGGGCGGCCACTACATCGAGGGCCGCGACGCCGACCAGATGCACGAGATCCGCTGGGTGTACGCGGCACTGCACCTCATGGCCCAGCGGCTCGCGGTCACGGTTCAGCACGCGACGGATCGCGTGACCCGACGCCGCGCCGAGCGTGACGGGATGACGCCGCCGCCGTTCGTCCACGCGATCACGCTGCGCCGGTTGCAGCAGGCACGCGAACAGGCGGGCGCGGCGGTGGGGGGTCGCGAGTGGAACTGGCAATGGCTCGTCGGCGGGCACTGGCGCAATCAGTGGTTCCCGGCGAGCGGCACTCACCGGCCTGTGTTCATCGACTCGTACATCAAGGGGCCGGGTGACAAACCGCTGAAGCCCGAGACGACGAGGATCTATGTCGCGCGCCGATGACGAGCGGTGGCCTGACCCGCGCATGCACGCGCTGGCGCATCTGCCGAAGCGGCGATGGAGCCGCGACGACTACCGCTACGCGCGCGGCTGGATACAGAGGCTCGGCGGCCAGTTGAAGACGCAGGAGGGCGAAGTCGAGCGACTGCGCCGCGAAATGCTCGGGCTGGCCGAGCAACTGAACACGCTGGACCCGCAGGAGGGCGAGGCGCGGCTGGCGGCCCTCACGGCGTCGTTGTCGCGCTCGATGACCACCATGGCGAAGAACTCGGAGATCCCGAAGGTGGGGCCGTGCGGTGAAGACTGCCCGTGGCGCGAAGCGCCCGCGAGCGACGCGAGCGCCCGATGAAGTCCCGCTCGGCCCTCCAGCAAAAGAAGTTCGACCGCATCCTGTCGGACGCCAAAGGCGTGAGCCCCTTCGGGCCGCCGTACGCCTACCAGACGCGGCCTGTTTGTGAGATTTGCGGGCGGGCGCGGACCACCAAGGCGCACCGGGCGCATCCTCCGGTGCCGCCGAGGACGGACTCCTGATGGCGTCGCGAGACGCGACGGGGGAAGCGACGCCGAGGCCGTGGCGAGTGTCCGGCGACGACGTGGACCGCCCCGCGATCCGCGCCGATGTCTGCCATACCGCATATCACTCGGGCTGCGTCGTCGCCTACATCCCGTCGATTCACGAGCCCGGCCGATCGCGCGCCGACGCCGAGCTGATCGTCCGCGCGGTGAATCACCACGACGCGATGCGGGCGTTCATTCACGACCTGATGTCGCAGGCGTCGGCGTGCTCCTCCGAGGTCTTCGTCAGGCTCAACCACGAGTATTGGGCCGAGCGCGCGAAAGCCCTGCTCGCGTGCGTGGACGACTGCGCTTCTCCGTCCGTCGAGGACGCCCGATGACCTACTCCTACGTCAGCGATGGCGGCGCAGAGCGCCAGGGGGTGGCGTGATGGCGATTTACCCGTACCTCGCCGGTCACCGCGTCCGTGTGGACGAGCGCGTGTTTCAACCTGCCGAAGCGTCGGATGCGGCCGAGTCGGCGGAGCACACCGCCGAGTGCGGGACGACCATCACGGGCCACGCGCACAACTGCTCGTGTGATGCCGCCTCTTCGCCCGTCGAGGGCGCCTGATGGACGACGCGGTGTGGATCGAGGACGAGCGGATGACGCACGCGTACTCGTTCCGGCACCCGCTCGGGGAACTGCCCGAGTCGTGGTTCTGGTGCCCGCGGTGCGACCGCATCTACCCGGGGAGCCAGTGGACGAAGGAATGTCCCGGGCGCCCTGCGGGCGAAAAGGCCAAACCATGACCGTAATCATCTGCCGCCCGCGCTCGTTTGGCCTCGCGGAGGCGAAAGACATCCGGTGTCTCCACTGTCGCCGTGAGACCCGGCACTGGCTGTGGTGCACGAACGACGCGTGGTACGACCCGACCTTTACGTGGAGGTGCGGGGAGTGCGACCGCGGCCGGCGCCCCGTGAAGAACGGAGACCTCAAACCCGAACCGCTGCATTGGCGGCTCGCGGTTGAGGATGCCGTCGCGCAAGTGCGCGCGGAGACCGCTCCCGAAGGGAGCGCCCCTGATGCGTGACGCGCTCCTGTCCGCTGCCGTGGCGCTGGGCGTCGTGGCGCAGCTCTACCTCTTGCTCGCGTTGGTGAGCTTCTGATGGCGTCGCCTGCGGCTCCGGGTGAAGCGACGCCGCGGCCGTGGCGCGTGGTCCGTGAGCGGTTGAAGTTGTCACCGCTCGGGCTGGAACGCGGCTTACGCGCCGAGCCCCCGCCGGAACTGATCGGCATTGAGACGGTGTGGGATCACGGGCAGTTGAAGGGGCCGGTCCCGGTCGTGACGACCGCGCACGGGCCGTACTACGAGCCGAATCACCACATCTACATCAGACCCGCTGATGCCGAGCTGATCGTCCGCGCGGTGAACGCGCACGAGGCGCTCGTGTCGGCGCTGCGCGAAGTGCTCCCGCGCTACGTCGAATTGTTCGAGGCGGCCGGGCTCGGGAATGCCGACGACAGCGTGGTGGTGCCGATGATGCGCGCGGCGCTCGCGCTCGCCGAAGGCGAAACGTCGCGGAGCGACGCCCGATGACCCCCGCCGCGAAGCTCCACGCCATCGAACGGACGCTGGAGCGGATCAGCGCGACGCAGCACGCGCTGGAAAAGAAAAAGGCGTCGCTCAGAAGCGAAGCCCTGCGCCTGCGGGTGTCGCTGAGTCAGGCCGATGCCGACGAGTACGCGTCCCTGACGTGGATGCAGGGCATGACGAAAGAGAGGGTGTGATGAGCGAGAACGGATCGAACCTCGGACTGCTCGCGGAAGCCCTGTCCAAAGCGCAGGCGGCCTTCCCGAAGGTCGTCAAGGACCGGACGGCGAAGGTGCCGCTCAAGAGCGGCGGCGAGTATTCCTACCGTTACGCGGACCTCGCCAGCCTGATCGACGCCGTACGCAAGCCGCTGGCGGACAACGGGCTGGCGTTCACGCAACTGACGGACGTGACGCCCGAGGGGCACGTCGTCCTCGTCTCCGAGCTGATCCACACGAGCGGCGCGACGCGGACGGGTCGGTATCCGCTGGCGAGCCACGACCGGCCGCAAGAGATGGGCAGCGAAATTACGTATGCCCGGCGCTACACGCTCTCGGCGCTGCTCGGGGTCGCGTCCGAAGACGACGACGACGGGACCGCCGCGCAGACCGGCCAGCCCCGTCAGCGCAAGGTGAGCGCGCCCGCCGAAGTGCCGGAGCCATCCGGTGCCCTGCGGATCACCGCCGTCCACACCGCCAAGGGTGTCAGCAAGCAGACCGGCAAGCCGTGGACACGCTTCGACGTGGAGTTCAGCGACGGGCGGAAAGCCTCCACGTTCGACTTGGCGCTCGCCGGGCGAGCGGAAAAGATGTGCGCCGCCAAGGTCGCGGTGACGCCGACGATCGAAACGAACGGGCGGAACACGAACCTCGTCGGGCTGGAGTCGGACGGCGACATTCCGCACGACGTGGATGCGGACCCGCCGTTTGAGTACGAGGGCGTGGCGCTCGGCGTCTCGCCGCTGGCGACGGCGGGGCGACGGGTGGAGACGGTCACGGCGCCACCACTGGACGAGCCGAAGGAAGCCGACCGGGCTTTCTACACCAAGGCGATCAACCGCAAGGCCAACGAGCTGAACCTCACGACGGAAGAGCGGCTGGCGTTGCGGCGGGACTTCCTGCACGACAAGCCGAACGACACCGCCGACCTGAAGCTCGTCCACGCGCTCTATCTCAAGATGGGCGACGCGCAGACGATGCAGGACTGGCGCGACCAATTGAAGGCGAAGGCGTCCTGATGGGCTGGGAGACGCCGGGAGCCACGATCTCGCGTCGGGGAATAGCAGAGGCGGGCTTCGCCCGAAAGTCTCGCCAGAAGTCATCCGGCGACGCCACGGGGGCGGCGTGAGCGGGGGTGTTCGCGCGCTGACGGTGCGTGAGTATCTGGACGCGATCGGGCGGTACTCGTGTACGTGCGGCAGCCACCGGCTGCCGGAGTCGGTATGCCCGCTCAACGACCCGGCGCCAGTCATTGAGGAGCACCGACTGCCCGGCGGGGGGCGCGTCCTCCATGTGGAGCCCCGCGCGCGAAAGTCTCGCCAGAACGTGGCCGGGGACTCGGAGGGGGCGGCGTGAGCCGCTGCACGTTCGGCTTTCACGACTGGCGGCAGAGCCGGGAGATCGCGGAGTACGACACGTGGCCGATAGAGCAGGCGTGGGAGCGGCCCACGCGCACCTGTCGGCGCTGCGGGCGTCTCCAGTGGTGGCTGCCCGGCTACGGCGGAAGTGAGGCCGGCTGCTGGATGAACGCGCGAGCCGTTCCGCCCGTCGAGGGCGCCTGATGAGGGCCGGGGGGATGGTCCCCACGAAGGTCCGGTTTGCGACGTCCCTCGGGACGCCGCAGGCGAGCCCGCCCCTGACGGATCGCACGCGCCTCGACAGGACGCTCGGGTGGCTGGATTCAGCCTTCCGCGAAGCGCCCTCGTCGCAAGTTCCCGAGGGGCCGGTCCCGATGGACGACGACCTCGTACTCGATTGGGTTCGTCAGGAGGCGGGGCGGGAACGGCTCGCGTGGAAGACGGCGTGCGCCTTGGCCCATATCGACTCGTTCAAGGGGCGTCGCTTCGCTCCGAAAGGCTCGCGATGACCTGCACGGCTTGCGGCCACCCCACCGGGGACCACGACTACCGCGGCTGCGAAGTCTTCGTGCCGGCCAACGACGGGCGGTGCCGGTGCCCGCATCCGAACGATGACGCCACGCCGCGCGTTTGTTTCGACCGCGAGACGTGTACCAGCCTGCACACGGGCGATCTCATCAACGGGGCCGGCGAGGAAGCAGATCACCACTACGGCTGCGAGTGCCCGCTGTGCCTCGCCGTCTACGCGAGTCTGCGGTGAGCGCGCCGAAGGCGCCCCGGAGCGCAGCGACGCCCTCGTATCAAGCGAAATCCCTCGCCAGCCACATTCGTCACGCGGTCCCGAACAAAGAAGCGTGGGACCAGCTCCAGACGGAGTACCGGCGGGTCCACGGCTCGGCCAATGACATCGGCCTCGTCTCGGACATGATCGCCTTCTTCCTCGTCTTTCTGTCCAAAGAGCGGGCGGCGCAGGGCGCCGGAAAAGCTCGCGGAGATCAGGCGTGAAGGGCGAATGCGTCGCGGACGGCTACGGCGCCGACTACTGCCTGACGCACAACCAGTGCTACAGCACGTGTCAGCGCGGCCTCGGCTTCCATCGCGGGATGCTCGCCGCGCTCGCCGTGGTGGCCGAGTTCGACGCGGAGACGATCTACCGCGAGATCGTGAAGACGGCAGGCATCAAGTCGCTCAACGACGCGCTTGAGAGCGAGACCGACCACGAACTGAGCGGGCTGAAACGATACGGCTATCGCCTGCCGCGTCGTCTGCGCGCCCGTCCCGAAGGGACGCCCTCGTGATCTTCCTCCTGTTCCTTGAGCGGGAGCGGCGGGCGGCGCAGGGGGCGGCGCAGGGCGCCGGAACGACTCGCGGAGATCGCGCGTGAACCGGAAGAAAAAGCCCGAGGCGTGGCCGGTGTGGCTGGTGTCCGTCCAGAACGACTACACCAGTGACCGGATCGTCGGCCTGTACTGGACGGAGGCCGAGGCGCGGACGGCGGCGGCGGCTGAGGGCGAACACGCCTACGCCGACGTGGAGTGCTACGAGATCGAGGCGAAGCCTCCACGCGGAGGCGCCGCGTGAAGAACATCACCTGCTGGCAACGCCGCGGCGAGGTGGACCGTCACCGACTCGGGGAGACCGGTACGGAAGTCTGCGGCGCGTGCCTCGCGGACCTCCTGCGACGTGTCGCCGCGCTGGAAGATCGGTTGCGCGCGATCGAGCCGCGCGGAGACGGCGCGCGAAGTACCGGACCATCGTGGCTGATCCACCGTTGATGTACGGCTCCGACTTCGCGCGATTGGTTGACCTGATCGCCGCCGCGCTCGCCTCGGCGGGGGCGCCTCGCGGGGCGCAGCGATGACGACCCTGCGCGAGTACGTCTTCCACGAGGAGCCGGGGATCACGCTGTACTGCGGGGACAACCGGACGATTCTCCCGCTGCTGGAATTTCCGGTCGGCCTGATCCTCACGAGCCCGCCGTACAACCTCGGCACGTCGTCTGGTGGCGGCTTCCAAGACATCGCGAAGCTGGAGGCGAAGAAGACCGACCGCATCGCGGCGGCGGTGCGCGGCCACTATCCGGCCGGCGCTCGCCTGAACGCGCGCGGCGGGGCTGGCAAGTGGTCGGGCGGCGCCCTCGCACGAGGCTACGGCGCCCATGACGACGCGATGCCGCACGCCGAGTACGTGAAGTGGCAGCACGAGACGCTGCGGGCTTGCTGGGCGGTGCTCGCTGACACGGGCGCGATCTACTACAACCACAAGGCGCGCGTACTCGACGGGATGCTCGTACCGCCGATGACCTACGTGCCGGAAGAACTTGCCGGTTTTGTACGGCAGGAAATCATCTGGGCGCGGGCTGGCGGCGTGAACTTCTCGCCCGCGTTCTACGTCCCGACGCACGAGCGCATCGTCATCATCGCGCGCCGGGGCTTCCGGCTCCGCGACAAGGCCGCGTCCGGGGCCGGGGACGTGTGGTACATCCCGCAAGCGCCGGACCCTGAGCACCCCGCGCCGTTCCCGCTCAAGCTCGCCACGACGGCTATCGAGACGAGCGGGCAGGACATCGTGCTGGACCCGTTCTGCGGGAGCGGCACGACGCTCCAAGCCGCGAAGAATCTCGGGTGCGCAGAGGCCATCGGCATCGAGATCGAGCCGCGCTACTGCGAGATCGCGGTGAAACGACTCCGGCAGGAAGTCTTGCCGTTGACGGTGAATCCGTGAGGCGCGCAGCGCCCGCCCGTCGAGGGCGCCCGCTGACGCGCTCGGGGACGCTCACGGCCACGACACGCATCAAGTCGGTGTCCCGCAAGGTCACCAAGGGAAGAACGGCGTTCCGGGCCGTCTACGACGCCGTGGACGCCCGCTCCGGGAAGCGGTGCGAAGTCGTCCTGCGCGTAGGGGAGTACACGTGGCTGCCGTGCTGGAAGCCGGCGCCCGACCGGCACCACACAAAGAAACCCCGCCGAAGTTTTCACGACCCGCGCTGGATCGTGGCGCTCTGTCGGCGGCATCACGAGATGTGCGACGCCCCCTACGCGAAAGGACGGCTGCTCATTCACCCGAACGGAGACGGGACATTTCGCTGCGACATCGTGACCGCGCCATCGAAGTTCGCTTACCGGGAGGCGCAGTGACCCCCCTTTTTGTTTTGGCCTCGGAGGATTTTTCCCGATTTGTCCATCCATCTCCACAGACGCCACCGGAGACGGTGTGAGCCGAGGCGTGTACCGATCCATGTACTCGCGCATCTTCGATGT
>Ga0196964_10000390_pt1 | contig 28578 bp, 27 predicted proteins | sample S1_10metaG_FD_148615 | JGI IMG/M metagenome (GOLD analysis project Ga0196964, IMG submission 148615) | Soil microbial communities from Anza Borrego desert, Southern California, United States - S1_10 | ecosystem: Environmental > Terrestrial > Soil > Desert | place: USA: California | collected... | reverse complement strand
CAGCCCTTCGCCTGAGAAATGAACTTACGCATCGGCGGTCTCGTCCCGCCTGCGGCTGAAGGCGACGATCACGCCCAGCGCCAGGGTGACCAGGCCCAGGCCGGACACCGCGGCGGTGGAGAACGCCCACTCGTTGGTCAGCACCGCCTGGGCCAGCGGCGTAGACAGCAGGATCGCCGAAGCGCCGAGCAGCGCGCTCTGCAGCTCCTGCGCCGACATCCGGCGCAGGCCCGCGCCGATCGCCAAGCACGTGACCGCGACCATGATGGCCACGCCCAAGGTCTTCATGTCGGCGGGCTCGATCGCCGGCAGGCGGGTGAACCAGCCGGTCAGGCGCACGCCGATGGAGAACAGGAACGCCGTCGAGAAGGCGATCAGGAAGAACGCCGCCGCCGACCGCGTCGGATGGAAAGTCCTCGAGCTCATGCGCCGCCCCCCGCTTTCTCGTCGCCGGGAAGGACGTACTTCGCCCCTTCCCAGGGCGACAGGAAGTCGAACTGCCGGAACTCCTGCACCAACCGCACCGGCTCGTAGACCACCCGGCGCTGTTCCTCGTCCCAGCGCACCTCGGTGTAGCCGGTCATCGGGAAGTCCTTGCGCAGCGGATGCCCGGTGAAGCCGTAGTCGGTCAGCAGCCGGCGCAGGTCCGGGTGGTCCGCGAACAGGACGCCGTACATGTCGAACGCCTCGCGCTCGAACCAGTCGGCGCAGGGGTACGCCGGGATCGCCGTCGGCACCGGGGTGTCCGCGTCGGTGGCGACCTTGATCCGCACCCGCAGGTTCTTGGTCAGCGACAGCAGGTGGTAGACCACGTCGAACCGCTGCGCCCGGTCGGGGTAGTCGGCGCCGCACAGGTCGATCAGCTGCTGGAACTGGAACTCCGGGTCGTCGCGCAGCATCGTCAGCACCTGGACGATCCGGTCGCGGTCGGCCAGCAGCGTCACCTCGCCGAAGGCGATCAGGTACTCGCCGACCGCCCCGCCGGACTTGGCCACGGCGGCTTCGCCCAGGCGCACCAGGGCTTCGTTCGGAGGCACGGTGATGTGGGTCGCGCTCATCGGATGATGTTGCCCTCGCGCCGGATCTTCTTCTGCAGCTGCAGCACGCCGTAGACCAGCGCCTCCGCCGTGGGCGGGCAGCCGGGCACGTAGACGTCCACCGGCACGATCCGGTCGCAGCCCCGAACCACGCTGTAGCTGTAGTGGTAGTACCCGCCGCCGTTGGCGCACGATCCCATGGAGATCACGTACCGGGGCTCGGGCATCTGGTCGTAGACCTTGCGCAGCGCCGGGGCCATCTTGTTGGTCAGGGTGCCGGCCACGATCATCACGTCCGACTGGCGCGGCGAGGCGCGCGGTGCGAAGCCGAACCGCTCCAGGTCGTAGCGCGGCATGGACGCCTGCATCATCTCGACCGCGCAGCACGCCAGGCCGAAGGTCATCCACATCAGCGAGCCGGTGCGCGCCCAGGTGATCACGTCGTCGGCGGCGGCGACCAGGAACCCCTTGTCGTTCAGCTCGGCCGAGACCTGCTCGAAGAACCGGTCGTGGACCTTCGGGTCGTAGCCCTCGACCGTCGTGCGGCCGGCCGCGCCCGCGGGAAGCTTGTCGTTCACTCCCATTCCAGGGCTCCCTTCTTCCACTCGTAGAGGAAGCCCACGGTCAGCACGCCCAGGAAGGTCATCATCGACCAGAAGGCGAACTGCATCTCGGCCTGCGGCAGGTCGAACAGCGACACCGCCCAGGGGAACAGGAACGCGACCTCAAGGTCGAAGATGATGAACAGGATCGACACCAGATAGAACCGGACGTCGAACTTCATCCGCGCGTCGTCGAAGGCGTTGAAGCCGCACTCGTAGGCCGAGTTCTTCTCGGTGTCCGGCGCGGACGGGGCGAACACCCAGGCCGCCAGCATGAAGCCGACGCCCAGGGCCACCGCGATTCCGAAGAAGATCACGATGGGCAGATATTCGAGCAGGAACGCGTTCATAAGGGATGCCTCGTCCGCCGGAGCGCGGCGGAATCGCGGGCCTTTTAGACCAAGCCCGTAGCGGCTTCAAACATAAGCTTGCGCCCGGGAAGGCCAGCGTCGCGGGCCGAGAAAAACGAGAACGCCGTCAGCGCCCGAACGGCCGCGATCTTCGCTTGACAGGGTCGGGACCCCCGCCCTATCAGACGCGCCTCACGCCGGGGCCGCAACGCCCCGCTGTGCGGGTGTAGCTCAGTTGGTTAGAGCGCCGGCCTGTCACGCCGGAGGTCGCGGGTTCGAGCCCCGTCACTCGCGCCACCATTTAAAGCACTTAGCACCCCTTCTCCCAGCCGTTACGACTCGTTGCGACGGGCTTGTTACGACTCCTGTGCGCGGATCGTTCCTCCGGCCGGGTCAGTAATCCCCAAAACAACGACAAGCGCGAACGCGCTGTTTGTCGTTGTTTTCACCGGGGCTGGCCGATGACGCCGAGGGAAGCGCAGATACTCCGCGACCTGGTCGCCGCTGCAGCAAGCGGTGAGCCCTGGGCCCGGCCGATGGATTTTGGCGGGGGCGCCAATACCGACCACGGGACCGTCGCCAAGCGCATGGTACCGAAGAGCTGGGTGGAGCTCTTCACCGTGGGGCCGATCATCATCTTCTTCATGCTGGCGTCGGGATCACATTGAAGTTGAAACCGTTGTTGAAGCGGTTGACGCAATCTCAACACGCCGCCCATATACGGAAAACCGCATATGCGGCGCCCATGCAGGTCATGGGAGAGGGAACGATGGCGGCTCTTTTGAAATCTGACCGGATCGCACCTGTCCAAAAAGTCGGCAAGGCCGAGTTCGCTCGCTTCGTTGATGCCTGCACCCAGCCCCGTCAGCCGAGCGCCACCCTCCGCGAGTCCGTCGCCACCGCAGGTCAGCGGAAACGCTGATTGCCCTTCGACATCGGACGGGTCAGCGTTCAGCCGCTGACCGGCTTGCACCAGCTCGACAGGTTCGTCTGCTCACACGGACCAATCCAGGAGTTCTGCCGGCACAGTCTGGCTGACGCGCATGCGGCGTATCAGGTTCGGGCGTTTGTCGCCGTGCACGATCAGGATCCCCGGATCGTCGGCTACTACTACCTCTGCCTTAGCGCCGTAAGCGTCGAGGAGGTGGGCCCGGCCGTCCAGGGCGGCTTCCTGCACGTAGATGCGATCCCGGCTGTCTATCTTGGCATGTTCGGCGTCCATCGCCGGCTTGAACAGCGCGGGATTGGCAAGGTCATGATGCGCGACGTGTTGGTACGGGTGTCCAGGATAGCCCAGAACGCCGGCACCTACGCCCTCACCCTGGACGCCGTCGACGAGGCCGCGGCGGGCTACTACGAACAGAAGTTCGACTTCCAGCGCTTCCGGCCCGGCGGGCTGAAGATGTTCCTTGAGATGCCCACGATCCTCGAGCTGGGGCTGGGCGAGGATGGCGCTGCCGCTTAGGGCAGGGCTATTGCGAACGGGTGCGCTTGGGAGATCGGCAATGTCGAGAGAGATGCACACGCCACTTCCCTCGAAATTCGGCAGACCCGACCCTCGACGAGGCGCGCGCGTGCGTCCGGCGTCAGGGCCGACCCTCGGTTCCGTCGATCAGGGACGCGTCGAACTCCGACACGAAATGACCCGCGTCCACCTCCTGCAGCCGGGGGATGTAGATCGGCTGACCGGCCACGCCGGGATTGACGCTGAGCTTCGAAGGCAGGAATCTTAGTGCGCTCTTCGGATCCAGGGGGCTCGGCGGTTCGCCGGTCAGCTTCACCCGCTTGCGGCTGCGTTCGCGCACCGGATCGGGGATCGGAGCGGCCGACAGCAGGGCCTTGGTGTAGGGATGGCGCGGCGCCTCGTAGATGCGGTCGCGGTCGGCGGTCTCCATCACCCGGCCGAGGTAGAGCACCAGCACCCGGTGGCTGATCTCGCGCACCACCGACAGGTCGTGGCTGATGAACAGCATCGCCAGACCCATCGACTTCTGCAGCTCGATCAGCAGGTCCAGGATCTCGGCCTGGATCGACACGTCCAGCGCCGACACCGCCTCGTCGCAGATCACCAGCTTCGGCTCCAGGATCATCGCCCTGGCGATGCCCACGCGCTGGTTCTGGCCGCCGGACAGCTCGTGCGGGTAGCGGTTGATCAGCAGCGGCGACAGGCCCGCCCGCTCCATCATCGCCTTGACGTGGTGCTCGCGGTCGCGCCGGCGCATGCCCGGCCGGAACACGTCCAGCGGCTCGGCGATCGAATCGCCGACCGTCATGCGCGGATCGAGGCTCGCCAGCGGGTCCTGGAAGACGATCTGCAGGTCCTTGCGCGCGTCGCGCATCTCCCGCTCGTCGAAGCCGGTCAGGTTCTTGCCGAGCAGGGTCACCGCGCCCGCGGTCGGCGGGATCAGCCGCATGACCGCGCGCGCCAGGGTCGACTTGCCCGAGCCGCTTTCGCCGACGATCCCCAGGGTCTCGCCCTGGCGGACGCTGAGACTGACGCCCGCCACCGCCCGCAGCAGCTTCGGCTTGGCCAGCAGCCCCTCGCGGATCGGGAAGTGGACCTGGACGTCCTTCGCCTCCAGCACCACCGGCGCGTCGGGCGCGACCGGCTGGATGGTCGGGCGACCGCCCCGGTCGGAGCGGTCCAGCCGCGGAATGGCCTCCAGCAGGTCGCGGGTGTAGGCCGACTGCGGGTTCGAAAACACCGCCTCGGCGGTCCCGCTCTCCACGTATTCCCCGTGGCGCATCACGCACACCCGGTCGGCCAGCCGCGCGATCACGCCCATGTCGTGGGTGATCAGCACCACCGCGGTCCTGGTCTCGCGCTTCAGCTCGTCGATCAGGTCTAGGATGTCGGCCTGCACCGTCACGTCCAGCGCCGTGGTCGGCTCGTCGGCGATCAGCAGTTCCGGCCCGCAGGCCATGGCCGTGGCGATCATCACCCGCTGGCGCATGCCGCCCGACAGTTCGTGCGGATACTGGCGCAGGCGCCGCTTGGCCTCGGGCATGCGCACCCGCTCCAGCCATTCGCGCGCCCGCTTCATCGCCTGGCCGTGCGACAGGCCCAGGTGCTGCTTGAGCGGCTCGGCGATCTGGTCGCCGACGCGCATGTGCGGGGTCAGCGCCGTCAGCGGGTCCTGGAAGATCATGGTCATCTTGCAGCCGCGGATGCGGTTCAGCTCCCGCGCCGGCATGCCGATCAGCTCCTGGCCCTTGAACAGGGCCGATCCGCTCGCCCGGCCGTTCTGGGCCAGCAGGCCCATCACCGTCATGAAGGTCTGGCTCTTGCCCGAGCCGCTTTCGCCGACCACGCCTAGGCACTCGCCCGGCTGGACCTCGAGCGACACGCCGCGCACCGCCTCGACCAGACCGTCGTGGGTTTCGAACGACACCTTCAGGTCGCGCACGTCGAGGATCGGACCGGTCACGCTTCAACTCCGCAGAACTGATCGTTCGACCCTAACCCGATCGGCGGCCGTGTGGAAAAGTTTCTCCCGGAGGCGTAAGCCTGCCTCGAACCGTGTTCGCCAAGACGAGGCCGTCCTTGCCCAGAGGTCCCGCGGAGTTCTTCTCCCTCCACGCCCACGGCTTCGTCCGCGTCGCCGCCTGCACGCCCCGGGTGGAGGTCGGCGACCCCGCCTTCAACGCCGAGGCCACGCTCGAACTCGCGCGTCAGGGCGACGCCGAGGGCTGCGCCCTGATGGTGTTCCCCGAACTCGGCATTTCCGCCTACGCCATCGACGACCTGCTGCTGCAGGACGCCCTGCTGGAGCGCGTCGACCGGGCGATCGCCGACCTCGCCGCCGCCACGCAGGCGCTAAAACCCGTGCTGGTCGTGGGCGCGCCGGTGCGCCGCGAGGGGCGGCTCTACAACTGCGCCGTGGTCCTGCACCGGGGCCGGGTGCTGGGCGTGGTGCCCAAGTCGTTCCTGCCGAACTACCGGGAGTATTACGAGAAGCGCTGGTTCGCCTCGGGCGTGGGCCTGACCGGGCTGGAGTGCCGGATCGCGGGCCAGGTCGCGCCGTTCGGGACGGACCTGCTGTTCGAGGCGGCGGACTACGCCGACTTGGTCTTCCACGCCGAGATCTGCGAGGACTTCTGGGCGCCGCGCCCGCCCTCCACCGACGGGGCGCTGGCCGGGGCGCTGGTGCTCTGCAACCTGTCGGCCTCCAACGTGCTGATCGGCAAGGCGGACGAGCGGGCGCTGCTGTGCGCCTCCCAGTCCGCGCGCGCGGTTGCGGCCTATGTGTTCGCCGCCTCCGGGCCGGGGGAATCGACCACCGACCTGGCCTGGGACGGCCAGGCGACCATCCACGAGGCCGGGCGCCTGCTGGCCCAGACCGAGCGCTTCCCGACCAAAGGCCAGATGTGCGTCGCCGACGTGGACCTGGAGCGGCTGCGGCTGGAGCGCATGCGCTTCCAGACCTTCAACGACTGCGCCGCCGCGTCGGGCCACCCGGAGACCCGCTTCCGACGGGTGCGGTTCGAGCTGGAGCCCGACTACGCCGATCACGGGCTGTGCCGGTCGGTCGACCGCTTCCCCTACGTGCCCGACGATCCCGCGCGGCTGGACCAGGACTGCTGGGAAGCGTTCAACATCCAGGTCCAGGGCCTCAGCAAGCGGCTGCAGGTCACCAACGGAAAGCGCATCGTCATCGGCATTTCCGGCGGGCTGGACTCCACCCACGCCCTGCTGGTCGCGGCCAAGGCGTTCGACGCGCTGGGCCTGCCGCGCGAGAACATCCTGGCCTTCACCCTGCCGGGCTTCGCTACCAGCGAAGGGACTAGGTCGAACGCCTGGGCGCTGATGCGCGCGCTGGGCGCCACCGCCGAGGAGATCGACATCCGCCCGGCCGCCGAGCGGATGCTGGCCGACATCGGCCACCCCTACGCCAAGGGCGAGCCGGTCTACGATGTCACGTTCGAGAACGTGCAGGCGGGGCTGCGCACCGACTACCTGTTCCGCCTCGCCAACCGCCACGGCGCCTTCGTGCTGGGCACCGGCGACCTGTCGGAACTGGCGCTGGGCTGGGCCACCTACGGCGTCGGCGACCACATGAGCCACTACAACGTCAACGGCTCGGTCTCGAAGACCCTGATCCAGCACCTGATCCGCTGGGTGGCCCGCTCCGGCCAGGTCGGCGCGCAAGCCTCGGAGGTGCTGACCGCCATCCTGGCCCAGGAGATCTCGCCCGAACTGGTGCCCGCTGACGCGACCGGCGCCATGCAGTCGACCCAGTCGAAAGTCGGCCCCTACGAGCTGCAGGACTTCAGCCTGTTCTACGTCACCCGTTTCGGCTTCCGTCCGTCCAAGATCGCCTTCCTGGCCTGGCACGCCTGGCGCGACGCCGAACGCGGCGAGTGGCCGCCGGCCTTCCCGGAGCACCTGCGCCGCGCCTACACGCTGGCGGAGATCAAGCGGTGGCTGGAGGTGTTCCTGCACCGCTTCTTCCAGACCAGCCAGTTCAAGCGCTCGGCCCTGCCCAACGGCCCCAAGGTCGTCTCCGGCGGAAACCTGTCCCCCCGCGGCGACTGGCGCGCCCCGTCCGACGGCAACGCCCGCCTGTGGCTGGAGGAGCTGAAGGCCAACGTGCCGGACGCGGAGTCTGGATCGTAGCGCTGTCCCCGCACAGTTTCGCGACTCGCTTTTCAGCTATAGCTTCGCCCTCGGGTTAAGCGCGACGCCTGCGCTGCAATACAAGATCGCGCATACAGGGGCGTAACTCATGTTCAAGACAATGAATTGGGCCGGCGTGATTGTGGCCCTGATCGTGGGCGAGCTGCTCGGTATGCTCTGGTACGGCATGCTGTTCGAGGAGCAGTGGACGCGTTTGTCCGGCGTGACCATGACCGAAGGGACCGACACCACGGTTCCGATGCTGATCGGCGTGGTGAACACCCTGGTGGCGGTGCTGGGGCTGGCGTGGCTGACCTCGCGACTGGGCGACTCGACCTGGGTCGCCGGGGCAAAGACCGGGCTGATCGCCGGCGTCGTCTTCGCCTGCACCACCGCGGCGCTGAACTTCATCTACGCCCAGCAGGACACCGGTCTCGTGCCGATCGACTTCGGCTACCTGCTGGTGCTGTACGGTCTGGCCGGCGCGATCGTCGCCGGGTTCCGGCTGAAGCTGGCCAAGCCCGCGGCCGCCTGAGGAGAGTTGACTTCCCCCCTCCCCCGCGCGACCCGAAGCGCGGGGGAGGGTTCGGTTCATGCTGATCGCGGCGGTGTGCGCCTACGTTCTGGCCCAGCTGGCCATCGGCTGGTGGGCGTCGAGGCGGACCAAGGGCGAGGCCGACTATTTCGTCGCCGGGCGGCGGCTCGGCCTGTTCGCCGTCTCCATGTCTCTGTTCGCCACCTGGTTCGGCTCAGAGACGGTGATGGCCTCCAGCGCCGCGGTCGCGTCCGAGGGCCTGTCCGGCGCCCGGGCCGAGCCGTTCGGCTACTTCCTGGCGCTGCTGCTGATGGGGGTGTTCGTCGCCGCGCGGATGCGAGCGGCGGGGCACATGACGCTCGGCGACTTCTTCCGCGCCCGATTCGGACCCCAGGCCGAGAGCTGGTGCGTGCTGGCCAACGTGATCACCTCGGTGACCTGGGCCGCGGCCCAGATGGCGGGACTGTCGGTGGTGGTCTCGGCCCTCACCGACCTGCCGCCCCAGACCACCCTCGCCTTCGCCGCCCTGTGCGTGGTGGTCTACACCTCGATGGGCGGCCTGGCCGGCGACGTCGCCACCGACGTGCTGCAAGGGATGGTGCTGCTGGCCGGGCTGGTCGTGCTGCTGGCCGCGGTGGTCGCCCGCGCCGGCGGCCCGGCCGAGGCCGCGGCCCTGATCGATCCCGCCAAGCTCGCCTTGATAGCGCCCGGCGAAAGCTGGCTCGCACGGCTCGACGCCTGGGCGGTGCCGGTGCTGGGCTCGCTGGTCGCCAGCGAGGCGATCGCCCGCTTCCTGGGCGCCCGCGACGCGCGCGTCGCCCGTAGCGGCGCCTTCGTGGCCTCGGCCCTGTATCTGGTCGCCGGCCTTATCCCGGTGCTGATCGGGCTCATGGGCGCCGGCCTGGGCCTGAAGCTCGGGACCGGCGATCTGTTCCTGCCCGGCCTGGCCGAGCAGCTGCTGCCGCCGGTGCTGCTGGCGGTGTTCACCGGCGCGCTGCTGTCGGCGATCCTGTCGACTGTGGACTCCAACATCCTGTCGGTGTCGTCGCTGCTGACCCGCAACGGCTTCGACCGGGTCCGGCCGAACGCTTCGGAGCGGACCAAGCTGGCCGTCGCGCGCGCCGCCACGGTGCTGGCCGGCCTCGCCGCCTGGGCGATCGCGGCGACCGGCGAGAGCATCTACCAGCTGATCGAGTGGACCTCGGCCTTCGGCACCTCCGGCGTGCTGGTGTCGTTCCTGATCGGCGCCTACGCCGGCTTCGGCTCGGGCCGCGCGGCGGTGGCCTCGATCCTGGCGGGCTTCGCCTGCAACGCGGTCACCATCCTGCTGCCCGCGCTCCAGGGCCGCGACGAGGCCGACGGCGCCTTCCTGCTGTCGATCGTAGTGTCGCTGGGCGCCTACGTGGCCGCCGCCGCCCTCGATCGCAGCCCCCGCCCGCGCCCCGCCTGACGTTGCGCCGCCTCCGCGCGCTCGGCATATAGGCCGCGACGCCGGTTTAGCTCAGTCGGTAGAGCAGCTGATTTGTAATCAGAAGGTCGCTGGTTCGATTCCGGCAACCGGCACCAGAACGCCCGCGGTCCTGACGGATGAAACCCGCCGCCCCGCTCGTTTCCCCCTCAGGCGGAACCGCGATCGGGCGCGGCTCGCCGGCACGAGGCGGCGTCATGGCGACTTACCGGCTGTACTTCCTGAACGCGATGGACCGCATCGCGGGCTTCCTGCTGATGGACTGCGACGGCGACGAGGAGGCGCTGGAGCGGGCGCGGGGGCTGCTGGGCGGGCGCCCCGCGGGCGAGCTCTGGCGCGAGGCGCGGCTGGTCGGGCGGATCGAGCCCCTGCCCTGCCGCTAGTTCTTCAGGCGGTAGCCGGTCCGGAAGATCCACCAGATCGCCGCCAGGCACAGGACCATGAACACCGCGGTCATGCCCAGGCTGATCCCGACCCCCACGTCCGATACCCCGTAGAAGCTCCAGCGGAAGCCGCTGACCAGATAGACCACCGGGTTGAACAGGGTGAGCGTGCGCCAGAACTCCGGCAGCATGTCGATCGAGTAGAAGCTGCCGCCCAGGAACGTCAGCGGGGTGACGATCAGCATCGGTACGATCTGCAGCTTCTCGAACCCGTCGGCCCAGATGCCGATGACGAAGCCGAACAGGCAGAAGGTCACCGAAGTCAGCACCAGGAACAGGGCCACCATCAGCGGGTGCTCGATCTCGAACGGCACGAACAGCCGCGCGGTGGCCAGGATGATGGTCCCGAGGATCACCGACTTGGTCGCCGCCGCGCCGACGTAGCCGATCACGATCTCCAGCGCCGACACGGGCGCGGACAGCACCTCGTAGATCGTGCCCGAGAACCGGGGCATGTAGATGCCGAACGAGGCGTTGGAGATGCTCTCGGTCAGCACCGACAGCATGATCAGCCCCGGCACGATGAAGGCGCCGTAGGACACCCCGTCGATCTCCACCATGCGCGAGCCGATGGCCGAGCCGAACACGACGAAATAGAGCGAGGTCGAGATCACCGGCGAGGCGATGCTCTGCATCAGGGTGCGCCAGGTGCGCGCCAGCTCGAAGCGGTAGATCGCCTGGATGGCGTAGATGTTCATGGCCGTCCCCGCACCAGGCTGACGAAGATCTCCTCCAGCGAGCTCTGGCTCGTCTGCAGGTCCTTGAAGTCCACCCCGTGCTCGCCGAGCCGCCGCAGCAGGCCGGCGATGCCGGTGTGCTCGCTCTGGGCGTCGAAGGTGTAGGTCAGCAACGTCCCGTCCTCGGACAGGCTCAGCGAATACTCCGCCAGTTCCGGCGGCACGGCCTGGAGCGGGCTCTGCAGCTGCAAGGTCAGCTTCTTCTCGCCCAGCTTTTCCATCAGGGCGCGCTTGTCCTCGACGACGACGATCTCGCCCTTGCGGATCACCCCGACGCGGTCGGCCATTTCCTCGGCCTCCTCGATGTAGTGGGTGGTCAGCACGATGGTCACGCCGCCGTCGCGCAGGCCCCGGACCATCTCCCACATGTCGCGGCGCAGCTCGACGTCGACCCCCGCGGTCGGTTCGTCCAGGAACAGGATGGTCGGCTCGTGGCTCAGCGCCTTGGCGATCATCACCCGGCGCTTCATGCCGCCCGACAGGGTCATGATCTTGGACGTCCGCTTGTCCCACAGCGACAGGTCCTTCAGCACCTTCTCGACGTGGGCGGGGTTGGGCGGCTTGCCGAACAGGCCGCGGCTGAAGTTCACCGTGTCCTGCACGGTCTCGAACATGTCGGTGGACAGCTCCTGCGGCACCAGGCCGATCTTGGTCCGCGCGGCGCGGTAGTCGGCGAGCACGTCGTGGCCGTCGGCGACGATGGTCCCGGTCGTCGGCGTCACGATCCCGCAGACGATGCTGATCAGGGTGGTCTTGCCCGCCCCGTTCGGGCCCAGCAGGGCGAAGATTTCGCCCTTGCGGATCTCCAGGTCGACGCTCTTCAGCGCCTGGAACCCGCCCTTGTAGGTCTTCGACAGGCCGGAAACGGTGATGATCGGCGCGCTCAAGCGGCCTCCTTGCGAACGCATCGATACAGGGTGTCGGCCGAGACACGCCGTGGAAGGCGCGTGATCCCACGCCCTTCCCCGCCGCCGCTGATTCGGCTAGTCCGCCCGCCTGAGCTTCAAGGTGGCGTCAGCGCTCGGGCGTTGCAAGGGCGGGAACTCCCCGCGCCCGTCTGCTGTTAAGCTGTCGCCCGATTTCCTGCGGAGAAACAGACTCGTGACCGTGACCCTCGACCAGCAGCTGAGCGCCTCGGGCGTCGAACCGGGCCTGGCCCGCCTGATCCTGGCGGTGGCGGAGACCTGCGCCGACATCGGCGCGATCGTGCGCAAGGGCGGCGAGGTGCTGGACGGGCTGGAGAGCGAGAACGTTCAGGGCGAGACCCAGAAGGCGCTGGACGTGCTGGCCAACGACCGTGTGCTGGAGCGCTGCGCCAAGGTCCCGGGCCTGGTCGGCATGGCGTCCGAAGAGATGGACGACGTCTTCCCCGTGCGTCCTGTCGGCGCCGAGGGCGGATATCTGCTGGTGTTCGATCCGCTGGACGGCTCCAGCAACATCGAGGTCAACGTCACCATCGGCACCATCTTCTCGGTGCTGCCGGCGCCGACCAGCGCCGACGAGCGGCCGGTCGAGACCGCCGACTTCCTGCAGCCCGGCCGTCGCCAGCTGGCCGCGGGCTACGTCTGCTACGGCCCGCAGACCACCCTGGTGCTGACCACCGGCCAGGGCGTGCGCGCCTTCACCCTGCAGCCGGACAGCGGCGAGTGGCTGCTGGCGAACGCTCACATGACCATTCCGGCCGACAGCAAGGAGTTCGCCATCAACGCCTCGAACATGCGCCACTGGGCCGAGCCGGTGCGCGCCTACATCGAGGAGTGCCTGGCCGGGGACTGCGGCCTGCGGGGCAAGAACTTCAACATGCGCTGGGTGGCGTCCATGGTCGCCGACGTGCACCGCATCATGGTGCGCGGCGGGGTGTTCCTTTACCCCTGGGACAAGCGCGAGCCGAACCGCGCGGGCAAGCTGCGCCTGCTCTACGAAGCCAATCCAATGGCCCTGCTGGTCGAACAGGCCGGCGGCCGCTCCTTCGACGGCACGGGCCCGACGCTCGACCGCCCGGTGAACAGCCTGCACGAGCGCGTCTCGGTCATGCTGGGCTCCCGCGCCGAGGTCGAGCGGCTGGAGCGCATGCACGCCGAAGCGGCGGCGACCGTGGCGGCTTGAGCCGTCCTCCCCGGGGAAAACCGGAAGCGGGTCTCACCGACCTGAGCTGACCGCCCCGCAGCCTTTCGGATCGATGACCATGGCCGCCAGCTTGGCCTTGCTCTTCAGGTCCGAATCCTGGCCGGCCACCAGGCACAGCAGCTGCTTGGCGCGGACCGGATCCTTGCGCACCCCGTCGCCGTCGCGCAGCATCAGCCCGTACCAGTAAGCCGCGCTCACGTGGTCCTGCGCGACCGCCTTGTCGAACCAGACCGCCGCCTGTCGCTTGCTGCGCCCGACTCCCAGCCCGTCGTGGTAGGCGGCTCCCAGCAGGAAGGCGCCGTGGGCGTCGCCGCCGTCTGCGGACCGCCGATACCAGCGCACCGCCTGCTTCATATCGGCCGCGGGAACGCCCAATCCGCGCTCGTACATCAAACCCAGGCTGGCGGCGGCGCCGGCGTCGCCGGCTTCGGCCGCGCGCCTGTAGTAGTCGGCCGCCTTGGCGAGGTCTTTCGGAACGCCTTCGCCCTCCTCGTACAGCCAGCCCAACGCCGCCATCCCTCCCGGATGGGCTTCCGCGGCGAGTTCTTGGTACAGCGCCAGCGCCTTGCCGACGTCCTTGGGCACGCCCTTGCCGTTCAGATGCATGTTGGCGAGGTGCAGCCGCCCCTCGGCGAAGCCTTCGTCGGCGGCTTTCCGATACCATCGCACCGCCGCCGCGAGGTCGACCGGCACGCCCTTGCCGAACTCGTAGGCCAGGCCGAGATTGTCGGCGCCGTAGAGGTCGCCGCCCTCGGCCGCCTTCAGGTACATCGCGGTGGATTTCTCGAGATCTCGGGGTACGCCCGAGCCGAACTCATAGAGGTAGCCCAGGTTGTTTGCCGCTTCGGGGCTGCCTGCGTCCACGCCCCGCTGGTACCAGCGGGCGGCTTCCGCGTCGTCCTCGCGAACACCCAGACCGCTGTCGTACATCAGGCCGACCCCGTACATTCCGCCGGCTGATCCTCCTTCCGCCGCCTTGCGATACCAGGCCATGGCCTGCGCGTAGTCTTGCGGAACCCCGTCCTCCTCGTCGGTCCGGTACAGGTCGCCCAGGTGGTCGGCCGCTTCGGCGGAGCCCGCCTCCGCCGCCTTGCGCCACCACTCCGCGGCCTTGCCCGGATCGGCGGCGACGCCCCGGCCCTCCATCAGCACGTGACCGAGGTTGTCCATGCCTTTCAGGTCGCCGCCTTCGGCCGCGCGCAGGTACAGCCGGTACGCCTCGGCCCCGTCCTTCGGCACGCCCTCGCCGTTCTCGTACAGGACGGCCAGGTTGTTCATCGCCCCGGCGGAACCCTGGTCGACGGCCTTGCGATACCACCGCGCCGCCTCCGCATGGTCCTTGGGGACTCCCTCGCCGAAGTCGTAGACAATGCCCAGGTTGTACTGCCCGCTCGCCGAGCCCGCCTCTGCGGCTTTGCGATACCAACGCACGGCCTCCGCCAGGTCGATCCCGACGCCCTCGCCCTCGCCATAGGCATAACCCAAGCGGACGAAGGCGTCCGGATGCCCCCGGTCGGCCGCCAGGCGATACCAGCGCAAGGCGGCGGCCTTGTCGGCCTTCACGATCTCGCCCTTGTCGTACATGTCGCCAAGGTTGAGGGCGGAGTAGGAGTCGCCGGCCTCTATGCCCTGCAGCCACCAGCGCTCGGCTTCGGCGGCGTTCACCGGACCTCCCTCCCCCGCCTCCGCCATCAGGCCCAGCATGTTGAAACCGGTGGGGTCGCGGGCGTCGGCGAGAATACGGAACAGCCGCTGCGCCTCGGCGTAGTCGCGCGGCACGCCCTCCCCCTCGCGGTAGCGCAGGCCCAGTTTGAACAACGACCACAGGTGGCCCTGATCGGCCGCGCGGCTCAGCCAGCGGACCGCCTCGACCTCGTTCTTCGCGACGCCGCCGCCCTCTTCGTAGGCGACGGCCAGCATGTAGGACGACGGGATCACGCCCGCGTCGGCCGACTGGCGGAACAGACGAACAGCCTCCGCCTGGTTCTTTTCCGTTCCCTGCCCTTCGTAGAGCAGCCAACCCCACAGGTAGGCGCCCCACGGATGCCCCTCCGCCGCCGCGATCTTCGCGTGCGCTGCGGCGCGGGCGTAGTGTTCGGGCTTAGGGTCGCCTTCGGTCAGCCGGTCGGCGGCGCAGACGCGCGCCTCGAGGTTCCCGGCCGCTGCTTTCGATTCCAGGTCGGCCAGCGGCGTAACCGCGACGGGAAAACGCCGCTCGCACCACTGGACGCTGGTGGTCAGGGCCGCGTCCGTACCGACGGGTCCCGCCGCCCGGGCCTGGACCGACGTCATCGCCGCGGCGCTCGCGACGCCGACCAGAATACGCTTGTACAAGACAGCCCCCCACGCTCCGCGCGCATAGTCCGCGCAGGAGCGGGAAACGGTCAAGCCTGAAGCGCCGCTCAGACGCCCAGCTTGGCCTTCAGCAGGTCGTTGACCGCGGCGGGGTTCGCCTTGCCGCCGGTGGCCTTCATCACCTGGCCGACGAACCAGCCCAGCGCTTGGGGTTTGTCCTTCACCGCGGCGGCCTTGTCCGGGTTGGCGGCGATGATCTCGTCGATCGCCGCCTCGATCGCGCCGGTGTCGGTGACCTGCTTCAGGCCGTGCTTCTCGACCACTTCCGAAGGCGAGCCGTCGCCGTTCCAGACCCGGTCGAACACGTCCTTGGCGATCTTCGACGAGATCACCCCCTCCTCGATCAGGCGCACCAGCTCGGCCACGTGGCCGGCCGGCACGGGGCTGTCGGCGATCTCCAGCCCGCCCGCGGTCAGGCGCGCGGACAGCTCGTTGGTCACCCAGTTGGCGACCAGCTTGGCGTCGCGCCCGGCCGCCGCCCGCTCGAAGTAGTCCGCCTTGGCCTGGTCGGCGATCAGCACCCCGGCGTCGTAGGGGCCCAGCCCGTACTGCGACATGAACCGGCGGCGCTTGTCGTCCGGCAGCTCGGGCAGGGAGCGGCGGATGCCCTCGATCCAGGCCTCCTCGATCACCAGCGGCAGCAGGTCGGGATCGGGGAAATATCGATAGTCGTGCGCCTCTTCTTTGGAGCGCATCGACCGTGTTTCGCCCCGGTTTGGATCGAACAGGCGAGTCTCCTGCACGACCGAGCCGCCGTCCTCCCAGATCTCGATCTGGCGGCGCGCCTCGTACTCCACCGCCTGCTGCATGAACCTGAAAGAATTGACGTTCTTGATCTCGCAGCGGGTGCCGAGATGGCTGAAGTCGCCCGTCGCGCGGTACTTCTCGTACTGACCCGGGCGGCAGACCGACACGTTCACGTCGGCCCGCAGGTTGCCCTTCTCCATGTCGCCGTCGCAGGTGCCCAGGTAGATCAGGATGGTTCTGAGCTTCTTGACGTAAGCGGCGGCTTCTTCAGCGCTTCTCATGTCCGGCCGCGAGACGATCTCCATCAGGGCCGTGCCCGCGCGGTTCAGGTCGACGTAGGACTCCGACGGCGACAGGTCGTGGATCAGCTTGCCCGCGTCCTGCTCCAGGTGCAGCCGCTCGATACGCACGGTGAAGGTCGAGCCGTCGTCGCGCTCCACCTCGACCTCGCCCTCGCCGACGATCGGCTCGTCGAACTGGGAAATCTGATATCCTTGAGGCAGATCCGGGTAGAAGTAGTTCTTCCGCGCGAACCGGCTCTTGCGGTTGATCTGAGCCTTCAGGCCGAGGCCCGTGCGCACCGCCTGCTCGACGCAGAACCGGTTCAGCACCGGCAGCATGCCCGGCATGGCGGCGTCCACCAGCGACACCTGCTCGTTGGGCCCCGCCCCGAACCCGACCGCGGCCCCGGAGAACAGCTTGGACCTCGACGCCACCTGGGCGTGGACCTCCAGCCCGATGACGACCTCCCAGGGGCCGGTGCGGCCTTGGATCAATTTGCTCGTGTCCATGGTCACCACCACCGCTCCGCCTTGGCGCTGAAGCCGGCGGCGCGTTCGAGCGCCCCGCCGACCGCGAACACCGTGCTTTCGTCCAGCGCGCGACCGATCACCTGCAGCCCCAGCGGCAGGCCGTTCGCGTCCAGCCCCGCGGGCACGCTGATGCCCGGCAGGCCCGCCAGGTTGGCGGTCACGGTGAAGATGTCGTTCAGGTACATGGCTACCGGGTCGGCCGACTTGTCGCCGAGCTGGAAGGCGCCGGACGGGGTGGACGGCGTCAGGATCGCGTCGACCTGCCCCCAGACGTTCTCGAAGTCCTGGGCGATGCGGCGGCGGACCTTCAGCGCCTTGACGTAGAAGGCGTCGTAGTACCCGGCCGACAGCACGTAGGTGCCGATCAGGATGCGCCGCTTGACCTCGTTCCCGAAGCCTTCCGCGCGGCTCTTCTCGTACAGCTCGCCCAGCGACTTCGCCTCGCCCGCGCGGTGGCCGTAGCGCATGCCGTCGTAGCGGGCGAGGTTCGACGACGCCTCCGCCGGGGCCACGATGTAGTAGGCCGGCAGGGCGTATTTGGTGTGCGGCAGGGAGACGTCGACGATCTCGCAGCCGGCGTCCTTCAGCTGGTCGATGCCGCGCGCCCACAGGTCCTCGATCTCCTGCGGCATGCCCTCGACGCGGTACTCCCTGGGCACGCCGATCCGCAGGCCCTTGACCGGGCGGTTCACGTCGGCGGCCCAGTCGGGAACCTCGACGTTCAGGCTGGTGGAGTCCTTGGGGTCCCAGCCGCTCATCGACTTCAGCAGGATCGCCGCGTCCTCGACCGTCTTGGCGATCGGGCCGGCCTGGTCGAGCGAGGAGGCGAAGGCGACGACGCCCCAGCGCGAGCAGCGTCCGTAGGTCGGCTTGATCCCGACCGTGCCGGTGAAGGCGGCCGGCTGGCGGATCGAGCCGCCGGTGTCCGAGGCGGTCGCGCCCAGGCACAGGTCCGCCGCCACCGCCGCCGCCGATCCGCCGGACGAGCCCCCGGGGGTCAGCGAGGCGTTGGAGCCCTTCACCTTCCACGGGTTGACCACGTTCCCCCAGGCCGAGGTCTCGTTGGACGAGCCCATGGCGAACTCGTCCATGTTCAGCTTGCCCAGCATCACCGCCCCGTCGCGCCACAGGTTGGCGGTGACGGTGGAGTCGTAGGGCGGCCGGAAGTTCGCTAGGATCTTCGAGCCGGCGGTGGTCGGGTCGCCCTCGGTGGCGAACAGGTCCTTGATCCCCAGCGGCGCGCCCTCCAGCGGCCCGCCCTCACCCTTCGCCAGCCGCGCGTCGGAGGCGCGGGCCATCGACAGGGCCTTGTCGAAGGTGGTGTGGACGTAGGCGTTCAGGTGCGGATTGGCCGCCTCGATCGCCTCGACGTGGGCGCGGGTCAGCTCCTCGGAGGAGAACTGCTTGGAGCGCAGGCCGTCCAGCGCGGCCTTCAGCGTCAGCGAGGTCAGGGCGCTCATTCGACCACCTTCGGCACCACGAAGAAGCCGTCGGCGGCCTTGGGCGCGTTGGCCAGCACTCGCGCCGGGTCGCCGCCGTCGGTGACCACGTCGTCGCGCAGCGGCGTCGAGGCCTCCACCGCCGTGGTCATCGGCTCCACGCCTTGCACGTCGACCTCGTCGAGCTGCTCGATCCAGGCCAGGATGCCGTTCAGTTCGTTCGCCAGCGCCTCGAGCCGCTCCTCGGGCTCGGCGATGCGGGCGAGATGCGCGACCTTGCGCACGGTCGCGACGTCGATGGCCATGGGCCTCGCTCCTATCAGAAGTCGGGCACGGGTTAGCGGTCACCGCCCCTCTTTGACAAGCCCGCAACCGTAACCTTCTCCCGGCGGGAGAAGGGGGAACCCGCGCACCGGAGCGCGGAACGCGCGTAGGTCGTCGCGCGGGGGATGAGGGCGTGCGCCCTTTCCGGAAGGGGCTGTAACCCCTCACCCTCCCACGCCTGCGGCGCGGGTCCCTCCCTCTCCCTTTGGGAGAGGGTTTTGACTCCGCGCCCGTTCGCGCCTAACCGCGCGGCGTGCCTGTCGTCGATCTCCTGGAACTGCCCGCCGCCGCCCGGTCGTCGACGCCCCTCATGGGGCTCGATCTCGGCGAGAAGACCATCGGCGTGGCCGTGTCCGACGCCACCCGCACCATCGCCAGCCCGCTGGAGCTGATCCGCAAGACCAAGTTCACTCAGGAGGCCGAGCGGCTGTTCGCCCTGGTGCGCGAGCGGAACGTCGGCGCGATCGTGATCGGCCTGCCGGTGAACATGGACGGGACCGAGGGGCCCCGCGCCCAGTCCGTCCGCGCCTTCGGACGCAACCTGCTGCGGCTGCAAGGCGATCTGGTGATCGCCTTCTGGGACGAGCGGCTGTCCAGCGCGGCGGTGAACCGCATGCTGATCTCCGAAGCCGACCTGACCCGTTCCAAGCGCGCCGAGGTCGTGGATCGGGCGGCGGCCGGATACATCCTGCAAGGCGCGCTCGACCGGCTGAAGGACGCGGGGGTTTGATCCTCCCCCGGAGCGCAGCGAACGGGGGAGGGGGACCGCGAAGCGGTGGAGGGGGCGTCCGCCGCCGCCCCGCTCCACCGAGCTCACGCCCCCTCCACCATGCTTCGCATGGTCCCCCTCCCCCGCTTCGCGGGGGAGGATCATGACTCCCATCCTCGCCGGGGTCCTGCCGGTCTTCGCCCTGATAGCGCTGGGCTGGAGCCTGAAGGCGTCCGCCGCCATGCCCGCCGATACCTGGCGGCCGATCGAGCGGCTGGTCTACTTCGTGCTCTATCCGGGCTTCCTCATCCCGGCGATTTGGAAGGCGGAGCTGTCGGGCCTGTCGGCGGGCACGCTGAGCCTCGCCACCGTCGCGGGCGTCAGCGCCGTCGGCGCCGCCTGCGTGGCGCTGAAGCCTCTGCTGAAGGTGAGCGGCCCGACCTTCACCAGCGTATTCCAGGGGGCCACGCGCTGGAACGCCTTCGTCTTCCTGCCAGTCGTGGGCGCTGTGTTCGGCGAGGCGGGGCTGGCGCTGGGCGCGGTGGTGATGAGCGCCCTGATCCCTTTCATCAACGTGATCGCCGTGCTGGTGATGACCCGCTGGGGCGAGGGGCAGGCCGGGCGCGACCCGCGGGCGCTGGCGCGGTCGATGTTCACCAATCCGGTGCTGGTCTCGTGCCTGATCGGCCTGGCGCTGAACCTGCTGGACGTACCTCTGATCCCCGGCCTGTTCGGGGCGCTGGAGCTGCTGGGCGACGCGGCCCTGCCGATGGGGCTGATCATCGCCGGCGCGGGCCTGAGCTTCCGCGACGCGGCCTCGCGGCCCTGGACCATCGGCCTTGTCACCGCCGCCAAGCTGCTGGCCCTGCCGCTGGCCATGTGGGGTTTCGCGCGCCTGTTCGGCGGCGACGCCCTGGTGCAGGGGGTGGCCCTGTGCTGCGGCGCGACGCCGGCCGCGGCGGCCTCCTACGTGATGGCGCGGCAGATGGGCGGCGACGCGCCCCTGATGGCCGGGATCGTCGCCTTCACCACCGTGGGCAGCGCCCTGACCATCCCGGTCCTGCTGGCGGTGTTCCATTTCGTCTGAGTCCCGCCTATAGCCGGGTCTTGATGACCCCGGCCGCAGACGTCTCAGACCTGATCCGAGCGCGGCTGTTCCCGTTTCCCGACCGGCATTTCAACGCCTGCGCCGAGCTGGACCCAGCCGACGTGACCGCCCTGCTGGACCTGGCCGAGGCGTTCGTCGAGCTGAACCGCCAGACCTCCAAGAAGCTGGACCTGCTCAAGGGCCGGACCCTGGTCAACCTGTTCTTCGAGAACTCCACCCGCACCCAGAGCTCGTTCGAGCTGGCAGGCAAGCGGCTAGGCGCCGACACGGTCAACATGAACCCGCGCACCTCCTCGGTCGCCAAGGGCGAGACCCTGGTCGACACGGCGGTGACCCTGAACGCGATGAAGCCGGACCTGCTGGTGGTGCGCCACGGCGCGTCCGGCGCCGCCGCCCTGCTGGCGCAGAAGGTCGGGTGCAGCGTGATCAACGCCGGCGACGGGCGGCACGAGCACCCCACCCAGGCGCTGCTCGACATGCTGTCCATGCGCCGCGCGTTCGGGGACGTGACCAGCCTGACCGTCGCCATCTGCGGCGACGTTCTGCACAGCCGGGTGGCGCGCTCCAACGTGGCGTTGCTGAACCTGATGGGCGCGCGGGTGCGCCTGGTCGGGCCGCCGACGCTGATGCCCTCGGACGCCGACCGCTGGGGCGCGGAGGTGTTCCACGACATGCGCGAGGGGATCGCCGGCGCCGACGTGGTCATGATGCTGCGGCTTCAGCTCGAGCGCATGGACGGCGCCTTCGTACCTTCGATGCGCGAGTACTTCCGCTTCTGGGGCCTGGACCAGGAAAAGCTGGCCCTGGCCGCGCCGGGCGCCAAGGTCATGCACCCGGGGCCGATGAACCGCGGCGTGGAGATCGACTCCGGTGTGGCCGACGACCTGGACGTGTCGCTGATCCAGGACCAGGTGGAGATGGGGGTGGCGGTGCGCATGGCGGTGCTGGCCTCGCTGGCGGCCCGGCTGGAGAACAGCCGATGAGCGCGCGCCCGCTGGCCGTCGTCAACGCGCGGGTCGTCGATCCCGACAGCGGATGGGACGGCCCCGGCTGCGTAGTGTTGCGCGACGGCCTGATCGCCGACGTCGTCCGCGCGCCGTCGCTGGACGCCGCCTCCGCCGACCTGGAGGTGATCGACGCGGAAGGCTCGGTGCTGGCCCCCGGCCTGATCGACCTGCGGGTCAAGACCGGAGAGCCCGGGAACGAGCCCAAGGAGACGCTGAAGTCCGCCTGCCGCGCCGCCGCCGCCGGGGGCGTGACCACCGTCGTGCTGCAGCCCGACACCGACCCGGCGATCGACGAGCCGGCCATGGTGGACTTCGTCCGCCGCCGGGGCCGCGACCTGAACCTGGTCAACGTCCACGTCGCCGGCGCCGCCACCCGCGGCTGCGAGGGCACCCGCATGGCCGAGATCGGCCTGATGGACGAGGCGGGCGCGGCCTACTTCACCGACGCCGACCACGCGATCGTCGACAGCCGCGTGTTCCAGCGCATCCTCAGCTACGCCGCCGCCTTCGACGCCCTGGTCGCCCACCGCCCCTCCGACCCCTGGCTGACCCAGGGCGCGGTCGCCACGTCCGGCGAGTTCGCCGCGCGCATGGGCCTGCCCTCGGCGCCCGCGGTGGCCGAGCGGATCATGCTGGAGCGCGACCTGGCGCTGGTGGAGCTGACCGGGGCGCGGTTCCTGGTCGACCAGATCTCCACCGCCGACGCGCTGGAGACGCTGCGGCGGGCCAAGGACAAGGGGCTGGAGGTCTCCGCCTCCTGCTCGATCAACCACCTGTCGTTCAACGAGATCGACATCGGCGACTATCGCACCTTCTACCGCCTGGACCCGCCGCTCAGGCCCGAGGCCGACCGGCAGGCCGTGATCGAGGCGGTGCGGGACGGCCTGATCGACGTGGTGGTCTCCGCCCACGCGCCGGCCCCGGCCGAGGACAAGCGCCTGCCGTTCAGCGAGGCGGCCCCGGGTGCGGTCGGTCTGGAGACCCTGCTGCCCGCCCTGCTGAACCTGCACCACGCCGCAGGCCTCGACCTGATCGAAGCCCTGCGCCCGTCCACGATCGGCGCCGCGCAGCTGCTGGGCCTGCCCTCCGGCCGCATCGCCAGGGGCGCCCCCGCCGACCTGGTGCTGGTCGACGCCTTCGCGCCGGTCATCGTCGACGCCGACCGCCTGCTCTCCAAATCTAAGAACTCGCCCTTCGACGGACGGCGGCTGCAAGGGCGTGTGCTGCGCACGATCGTGGGCGGCCGGACGGTGTACGGCCGGGACGCCGCCTGAAGCGGTTGAGGCGGGCGCCCCTCCGCGCTAGACGCCCGCCATGCGGTACGATTTCGGCTCCGACAACACGGCGGGCATGGCGCCCGAGGCGATGGACGCGGTGGTGCGGGCCAACGACGGCTTCGCGCGGTCCTACGGGGCGGACGACGTCTGCGCGCGAGCGGCGGAGCTGATCCGGCAGAAGCTCGACGCCGACGCGGAGATCCGGTTCGTGTTCTCGGGCACGGCGGGCAATTCGGTGGCGCTGGCGATGCTGGCGCGGCCGTTCGAGGCGGTGCTGGCGCATCAGGCGGCCCACGTCTGCACCGACGAGACCGGCGCGCCCGGGTTCTTCGGCGCCGGCGTCGGCCTGATCGGCCTGCCGGGGTTTTCGGGCAAGATCGAGGTCAAGGCGCTGAAGGCGGTGCTGGACGAGCCGGTGGTCGGCCACCGCCAGCCGCCGGGCGCCCTGTCGCTGACCCAGGCCACCGAATACGGCGCGGTCTACACCACCGACGAGCTGCGCAAGCTGATCGAACCCGCCAAGGCTCACGGGCTCGGCGTTCACCTGGACGGGGCGCGGCTGGCCAACGCCGCCGCCAACGGCTTCGAGCTGTCGGAGATCGCGCGGCTGGGCGTGGACGTGCTGGTGATGGGCGGCGCCAAGGCGGGCGGGCTCTGCTCGGAGGCGCTGGTGATGTTCGACCGCTCGCTCGCGCGCCGGATCGACAACCGGCTGAAGCAGGCCGGTCAGGTGGCGTCCAAGTCGCGCTTCCTCGCCGCGCCGTTCGTGGGCCTGCTGGAGAGCGGCGCCTGGGAGGGCCACGCCGCCCACGCCAACCTGATGGCGCGGCGCCTGGCCGAGACGGTGGAGACCCGCACCGCCTTCGCCCTCGCCCACCCGGTGGACGCCAACACCGTGTTCGTCCGCATGCCGCCTCAGGCGCACCAGCGCTTGCTCGACCTGGGCTGGGCCTGCTACCGCTTCGACGACGGCTCGGTGCGCTTCGTCTGCTCGTGGGCGACGACCGAAGCGGCGGTGGACGAGCTGTCCGAGGCGCTGGCGGGGCTCTAGCTCAGCGCTTCGCCAGGGCGTCGAAAGTGTCGGCGCCGATCGCGTACTGCTGGAAATCGGCGCAGTCGAAGTGCCACCACTCTTCCGGATAGACGGCGAAGCCCTCTGCCTCCATCGTCCGCCGCAGCAGGTCCCTGTGCCAGCGCTGCCGGTCGGTTCCGCCCGGATAGTCCGGGTGCGAGCGGCGGGAGAACTCGTCGTAGCGGCCGGGCATCTCGACCGCGCGGCCGGTCTTCAGCTCGTAGAGCGTCAGGTCCACCGCGCAGCCGCGGTTGTGGCGCGAGCCCTTGGACGGATCGGCGACGTAGTCGCGCGCGTTCGCCGGCACGGCGTCCCAGAACATCTTGGTCACGAACCACGGCCGGTAGGCGTCGTGGATCAGCAGGCCGTAGCCCAGCGGCTCCAGCGCCGCCTGCGCCCGCCCCACCGCCTCGGCCGCCGGGCGCTGCAGCCAGGCGCCCGCCCGCTCGTACAGCGCAAAGCCCATGAAGTTGTCGGCGCCTGCATAGCGGATGTCGAAGCGCAGGCGCGGGTGGACGGTCGACAGGTCGACCAGGTCGGTCGCCGCTTCGGGTCGGTCTCGACCGGCGGGGAGGCGGCGAGCGCGGCGGCCCTGAGCGCGTCGGGCGAGCCCTTCAGACCGGCGCGGATCGCCGCCTGCACTTGCGCGCCCACGTCGATCCGCGGCAGGCGTTCGCCGTTCAGCACCACCGCGTCGACCGCGCCGTCCGCGCCCCGCTCGACCGAAAGGGTCGCGGTGGCCCCGGCCCACCCGCCGTCGGCGCGCGTCAGCGGCGTGTGGGCGAGTCCGCGCCCCTGTAAGGCGAGGACGGTGTCGCGTACGTAGACGATCAGCAACCGGTCGGCGGTTCCGTACTCCCCGACCAGCGCGGCGACGTCCGGCGGGGGCGGCGGCGGAGCGCTCGGCCCGTCCGGCAGCAGGGCGCAACCGGCGAGCGTCGCGGCCACGGCGGTCGCGGCGGCCTTCACGCCGCGCTCTCCCACACCGGCGGCAGCACCGAGTCCGGCAGGGCGTTCAGGTCCAGCTTTCGCGGGCGGCCCCTGACCATCCACACCAAGGCGATCGGCAGGGCCCAGGCGATGTAGAGCACCTTGCCCAGCACGCTTTCACCCGGCCGGTACCCGCCGATCTCCAGCAGCAGCCAGACCAGGAAGGTCGCGGGCAGGGCCATCGCGAGGATCTGCAGGGCGTAGCTCCAGAACGGCGCCCCGGCGGCGGCCTTCGCGCCGGGCGCCAGCCGCGCCACCCGCTCCGCCACGGCCAGCGCGAACGGCCGGTAGCTTTCGCTGCGGTTCTCGAAATCGGCCACGCCGTGCCAGTGCATGTTGTCGATCTGCACCTTGCCCCAGCGCTCGAACCGCAGCGCCAGCACGTAGCGGTCGACCTTCTGTTCGGTCGGCGCGAACGTCAGCCGGATCTCGCGTACATCCGGCCAAGGCAGCCGCCGCTCGCCCGTCGGCGAGGCGATCACCAGGGCGTCCGCCTCTGCCCGGTACTCGAGTTCGGGTTCCAGTATGCTGGTGCGGCGGCGATAGACGGTCATGCGGCGGGCCGGGGCGGGAGGACGGACTCGGGCAAGGCGTTCAGGTCCAGCGGTCGGGGCCGGGCGCGGATCATCCAGACGGCCGCGGCGGGGAGCATCGCGACCACCAGCGCCATGCGCACCAGCTCGAACGCGCCGCCGAACGCGCCGAGGCCGATCACCACGAAGCTCAGCAGCGTCATCGCGCCGGCCAGAAACAAAATCTGGATCACCCAGCTCCAGGCGGGAGCGCCGGCTTCGGCTTTAGCGGCCGGCGCCAGGGCGGCGACCCGGTCGGCCGTCGCGGCGGCGAACGCCCGGTAGGAACCGCTGCGGTCCTCGAAGTCCCCGAGCCCGCGCCAATGCATGTTGTCCACCTGCACCTTCTCTCCGGAGCCGAACGCCAGGGCGAGCATGTAGCGGCCGAGCTTGAACTCGGTCGGGGCGTAGCTCAGCCGGATCCGGCGCACCTCGGACCAGGGCAGCCTCCGCTCGGCAGTTCCCCCGGACGCGGCGATCACCAGAGCGTCGGGCTCGACCCGGTATTCCTGTTCGGCTTCGAGCACGCTCGTGCGGCGGCGATAGGCGACGATCTCGGTCATGCCCGGAGCTTGGCCGCTGCGCGACGCCCCGTCCAGCGGCTCAGCGCTTCAACCGCACCACGTTGCCTCGGGCCTCGCGCGGTCCCACGGCGGCGGCGAGCTTCAACGCCAGTTCGTCCTCGACGAACGGCTTGTGCACGATCCGCTCGTCCTCGGCCTCGGTCAGCGCGGCGGCGTCGGCGTAGCCGGTGGCGAACAGAATCGGCAGGTGCGGTCGCCGCGCCTTCACCTCGCGCGCCACCTCCGCCCCGTTCATGCCGGGCATGGCGAAGTCGAGCAGCACCAGGTCGACCTCGGCTTCTCCCTCCAGCGCCTCCAGCGCCGCGCCCCCGCTGCCGGCCTCGATCACCGCGTAGCCCAGGTCGCCGAGGATTCCGGCGGTGACCTCGCGCACCGCGCTGTCGTCGTCGACCAGCAGCACCACCGCCCCGTGCGGGTCGGCCGCGGCGGCGCGGACGCCGGCCGCCTTGTCGCCGACCGCCCCCTCGGCGGCGCGCGGGAGGTACACCTTGACCGAAGTCCCCTCCCCTTCCCGCGTGTCTATGCGGACCCCGCCGCCGGACTGCTTGGCCAGGCCGAACACCTGGCTGAGCCCAAGGCCCGAGCCCTTGCCGACTTCCTTGGTGGTGAAGAACGGCTCGAACGCCTTTCCCAGCACCTCCTCGCTCATGCCCGAGCCTGTGTCGCTGACCGCCACCATCACATAGTCGCCGGCCGGCGGCTCCTCCGGTCGGCGCGGCTCGCCGAGCGTCACGTTGGCGGTCTCCACCGTAAGCGCCCCGCCGACCGTCATGGCGTCGCGGGCGTTGATGGCCAGGTTCAGGATCACCAGTTCGATCTGCGTCGGATCGATCATCGCCGGCCACAGGCGCGGGGCGAGCACGGTTTCGATCCGCACGCTGCCGCCCATGGTGCTCTGCAGCAGGTCGCGCATGCTGGCGACGGTCTCGTTCAGGTCGACCGACCGGGGCTCCAGCTTCTGGCGGCGAGAGAAGGCCAGCATCTGAGCGGTCAGCTTGGCGCCTCGCTCGGCCGCCTCTCCCATCATGGCCAGCCGCCGCGCGGAGACGGGGTCGGTCGCCGACTTCTGCATCTGGCGTACGTTGCCCAGCACCACGGTCAGCAGGTTGTTGAAGTCGTGCGCCACGCCCGAGGTCAGCTGGCCCACAGCCTCCAGCCGCTGGGCCTGCCGCAGGGCCTTCTCCACCCGCTCGCGTTCGGCGATCTGGGAGGCGAGCTGGCGGTTCGCGGATTCCAGTTCGGCGGTGCGTTCCGCCACCCGGCGTTCGAGCAGCCGCTCCATCTCCTGCTGTTCGGTGACGTCGGTGTTGGTGCCGAACCAGCCGGTGATCCGGCCTTCGGCGTCATGCATGGGGCGAGCGCGCGACAGGAACCAGCGGTATTCGCCGTCCTTGCTACGTAAGGGGAACAGGTCTTCCCACGGCTGCCCGGAACGCACCGATGCGCCGTAGCTCTCGACCACCCGGTCCATGTGCTCGGCGTGGTGGACGGCGGTCCAGCCCCAGCCCCGCATCTGTTCCAGATCGGTGCCGGTGAAGTCGTACCAGCGGCGGTTGTACCAGAAGATGCTCCCCTCCGGATCGGCCATCCACGCGAGCTGCGGGATGGTCTCGGCCATGGTGCGGAAGCGTTCCTCGGCCTCGCGCAGGCTCTCCAGCCGCTCGCGCGCCTCGTACTGGCGCAGGCGTCCGCGCAGGGAGGTGGCGACCACGCTGACCAGGGTGGTGGGGTGGAACGGGCGTTCCAGAAAGCTGACGTTGCCGAGGACGCCCGACAGGCGCTTGGCGCCCGGGTTGCGCTCCAGCCCGCCCCCGCGGTGCGCCAGCAGCACGAACGGAAAGTCCGACCACGCGGGCTGGCTCTCGATCCAGCGCGACAGCTCGTGCAGATCCGCGCCGTGCAGCGCCTCCTCGACCACCACTGCCAGGGCGGCGCCCTTGACCAGGTCCCGGCACAGGCACGCCAGGTCGGCGCAGACCTCCACGACGTGGCCCGCCTCGCGTAGGATCGACGCGGCGATGGCCGCGTCGCGCCCGGCGGGCGCCAGCACCAGCACCCGTTGAGACAACGGCCCGCCCTGGCTCATGCGGAGCGGTCGCCCATCAGGCCCGAACCTTGGCCGACGAAGTTCGGCACCCCGCGCAGCACGCCCTGGAAGCCCTCCAGCGGCTCGCCCAGAGTCAGGCCGCGCTGGTCGATCTCGAACTCTCGGATGCTCTTCTCGTGCGTCCCCGAACGCTTCTTGATCACCGAGATCGCCCGCCTCACACGGCCCACAGCCTCGAAGTAGCGCAGCAGGATCACCGTGTCGGCCAGGTAGGTGACGTCCACCGGCGCCTTCATCTCGCCGACCAGGCCATGCTGGGCAACGGTCAGGAAGGTGGTGGCGCCCTGGCGGTTCAGGTACTGTAGCAACTCGTGCATGTGCAGCACCAGGAACTGCTCCTCGGGCATCGCCGCCTGGTAGCCGTTCAGGCTGTCGACCACGACGGTCTTGATGCCGTGCTCGTCCACGCACTGCCGCACCTTGGCGGTGAATTCGCCGGGCGACAGTTCGGCCGCGTCCACCTGGACGATGGTGAGCGAGCCCTGGTCCTGCAGGGCTTTCAGGTCGATCCCGAGCGCCCGGGTGCGGTCGATCAGCAGCCCCAGCTCCTCGTCGAACA
>Ga0196964_10000389_pt1 | contig 28648 bp, 64 predicted proteins | sample S1_10metaG_FD_148615 | JGI IMG/M metagenome (GOLD analysis project Ga0196964, IMG submission 148615) | Soil microbial communities from Anza Borrego desert, Southern California, United States - S1_10 | ecosystem: Environmental > Terrestrial > Soil > Desert | place: USA: California | collected... | reverse complement strand
CGCTCATCTGCCGACATATTCTCTGTAGCATTCATAGTGGATTTGTCTATGGTTGCCTCACTGAATATAAACACCATCTCAGTGTTAGGATCTTTAGGAACAATCAGAGCACTAAAGCGCGCCCCCGCCTTCTGCTCTTCAGTGAGTATTCTGGTGAATGGGAAGAATGTGCGTGGTTCCACGCTGTAATTGCTTAAATTGGCGAATTTCTTATTAAATTCATCCAATAGCTCACCGGCTATGAGCGAGGATAAATGCCGTATTCCACCTTCGCCGTACAATATCGAATTCATCTAATGATTCCCCTTATTTCCGGGATCTACAAATCCCACCCCTTTAGGAATAGCCACTCCATCAATAACGTCCTTCTTTTCCGTTTGCTTCTTGTCACAATCCTCACACGTCCCTTCGGGGCAGGCGTATTCATCAAAATACGTTCGCAGCTCGTCGCGGATAATCTGCGACATAGTTATTAGAACCCCACCCGCTCTATAGCCCTTCTCCCGACATTTCTCCAGCAAGAAATTGTAAATCTCCGATAGCTCTTCATCCGTCTCCGCGCATGCATCGATTAGCGTGTGTTGAAAGGATGCAAGCAGCTTCTCTATAACACCGAACTGCTCCCGGATTGATAGGTCGCCGTAATCAACAATTTTGGTATTTGCCAACTCTCCCTCCTAGTGAAAATCTGTGTTGTCCCGAAGTAGGTACTCTTCGTTAATTGCTTTCAGAACTTTACGTCCGCAGGCATAGTGATTTGTGTCGATTGCGGGCTTAATCACAACCCCCTCGCGCACAAGCTGACCGCCAATCGTACTATCACCTTTCTTCAATTTCTCGACGATTTCGGCGCTATACGGGCCAACATACAAAACTGGTACTGCCGGGATGTCGCGATCGAAGCAGAACTTAAAGAACGCCTCCGGATCGAGCCACTTACCGTCCTTCATCACATCGTAGGCGTAGAAGCGGTGCTGATCCTGACCGCACCCGTAAGTGTATCCCTTCTGGATGCCGTCGCCGACAATCTCGCCGTAAATGCACTCCCCCGGAAGTAATTTGGACTTTAGGTCGTATTGCAGCTTGATCTTACGATAAACGTTCTTGCTATAAAATCCGGTGCCGCCGTCCTGAAGCTGAACGTTGCGGCTGCCGAACACGAATTCATACTTCGGCAGCAATCCGAGGAATTTAAGCACCTTCTGCCACCACTTACGCGGGTGGGTTGGGAGGATACCGTAGCGACTAGACGTCCCGTGGAGTTTTTCGGTAATTACAACCGGCTCGCCGTCGTGAAATACCGATGGATAGTTCTTGATGTTCTGCAAATCTGTGTACTTGGAGAAGAGCGGGTTGAGACGCTTCGGTGAGATCATCTGACCACGCATTACACTCGGCGCGTCCTTAACAGGAGGCTCATACTTCTTTACTTCCAGCGCTTCTGTAAAGTCTTCACCGACATACGCCGCACTAACACCAACAACTTCCGGGCGAACTAGAAGACCCTGCGAGATAACCCCCCGCAGCTTGATAGTCCTGACTCTATGCTTGTCGAGCTTTATTTTGGAATCCGGCCCGAAGATCGCGCCTTCTACTTTATCCGGGAGAACGCTATCGATTGGGAAGTAAATGCCGATATCGCCGACCCTAAAGCTATCACGCTGAACTACACAATACCAGCCTTTAATGCGGGCGACGTCCAGCCTATCGGCGTTTGGATGTGGGATGATTTCTTCTACTGCTACTGCCTCTACTTTTAGTTCGCTCACTTATGCAATTCCTCCCATATTCTCTTACTCAATTCCTTGCCGATTCCGGGTATGCGCTGCCACTCCTCTACACTAGCATCAAACATCTCGCCGAGGGAAGAGAAATGCTCAGCTACTTCATACGCCTTCTTATATCCCAATCCCTGCTTATTCTTCCCCTTGCCTAGCTGCGCCGCCACCCTGACGACGACGTTAGGCATGTCAAACTGCACAGTGTCGATAGGATCGTATATGGCAAGATGAGAGGTGTGCGAATCATACCCCTCCTCCCACCATCTATACGTACTCATGATCCATTGCGCCGTCTGATCCCGGTTCGCCGTATTCCACACCTGAATCCCCGCCTTCTTGCGAATTGTCATCAAGAACTTATCTAAAGCACTTCCGAGCCAACGCTTCGGGCCAAATCCCGCGCTCACCCAATTCTTCCCCTTGAGGATTTCGAGCAATCCTGACGCAGGATTCGTGCGGTACACGCCCTCAATTACCAACCACCTCTCATCGTATGAGTTAACCATGCCGATCATCTGATGGCCAACAAATCTCTTATCCGAGATGCAATTAAGTAAATCGGATAGCTTCTTGAGTTCGATTCCAACCCGCACTACAGGCTTGGATTTTGGGCCGTCACCGAAGAACATCACATCGCCGAAGTCGAGCTTCTGCTCCTGAACTAAGGCGGACGGGATGTACTCAACGAGATCGGCGCTACCAATGCGCGGGTCGACGAAGATCAATCGAGAACCTCCATCACATCATCAACCGTGATGTCTTCTGCTTCAATTACTGCGTTGGGCTCCAATAGGATATCGGTTCCCCAATACTCTTTTTCGAATATCTTATCTGCTTCCTCTACATTCTCTGCTTCGACATCTACGTAGCAATTATGTGTTACTGTGACAAATACTCTGAAGGTAGGCATTATGCGGGAACCTCCACTATATCTTCGAGGAATAGCTCGTCGGCTTCAATGACAACACCAGCACCCGATAAGATATCAACTCCTAGAACATCCGGTCCGAAGTATGTCTGCTGGAATTTCTCTCCCGCTTCTTTTGCGGTTGCAGCTTCAAAATCTGCATACCCGGCATTCATTACACTAAAGTGAACTCTGAAAGTGGGCATTACGTCCAATCCTCTAACGTCGATCCCGGAATGGCTTGCATCGCGAAGTAGGCAAACGGCCCGACCGGCCCCCAATCCTCCTGCGTATACACCTGCCCATTAAGACTACCATTATCCCCCGACAACAATACCTTAATGACCGCCCCGGTTTCCGGCGTAAAGCTCACATGAACCATATTATCTACATCACTGCCTAGATACGAGTATCCGGCGCGCTTCAACCTCCCTGTAGGCTTATCATTAACCCACTCTTCCTTCACCTTCGAAATCAGGATCAGATTCATGGGGTATTTGCGCGCATGTCGGATGATGTTGCTGAATTCATTGTTAGGTACGCTGCGATCGCGGGGCTGAACCTTATCTGTGCGGCCGAATATCGACAGCAATTCCAACTCCCACAAATCCGTGACGGTATCGATAATTGTTGTTCGGATTAGACCTTGGGTTGCCAGCTCACATGCGAGCTTGAAGTTCTTGACGAACTTCGAATTCCAGATATCCCGGAATTGCGCTGCCGCCGTCTTTGCATCGAGATCGCCGACGTTCCGCGGTGTTGCAATCGGCAGGTACTTAATTACCTTACCTTCCGATCTTGCCGCTTCTATCGCGCGATTTCCGCGGAAGTCCAAATCGATGTAGGCTATAGGTCCGGGGGCGGACAGCGCCGTTGTCGTCTTCCCCTGCTTCTCTGGACCCTCGATCGATAGGCGTATGAAATTCGTCGGCACTGGCGGCTCCTCAAAATCCCCCCACTCAACTGACTTCTGTTGTTGGCTCTTCAACATTCCCCTCCGGTTGTAATGATTTGTCATACGGTGTTAGTGCCGCCACAATTACCCTCTGATCCATGGCATCTTTGATGTAATAGTTGAGACGTTTGTTGTAGTCCCAATCAGTACGGGAATCTTTCAATCCCTGTAGGATGTCGGCGGCGAATATCTTAGCAAGCTGCTTGGTTTTGAACTGAAGCTTGATCTTATATGGAGATTCTCCGGCAGTGTGCAGTACTACCCAATTCACAGTGCGCTTCACGGCCCTACCAGTGAGGATTAGAGATTCGTATTGGATGTACTTAGGCTCAGACATAATTGCGATCGACTTTGTTACACTTGAGGCAAGTCCGCAGTTGCTTTCCGTACCTATCTGGATCGCTGTATCGGCTCCAACTATGACTTCCGGTAATGCTGAGATCGCACTCGGTACTGCTGAGATCAAAGAAATACATGCGCACACCAATTACTATGAGTGCTAATACGAGTATGACCATAAGCACTGTCAGTGCAACTTTAATCACAAACACTGTCGTCATCAGACATACCTACACTCAGTTTCGTTGCAGTTGAGGCACGTTCGCGTCTGCTTCTTATAAGCATCCGGGTCGCTATACGGTCCCCAAGTGTGCAATCCGGTAATGCTGAGAGCGCAGAGATGAATGCGCAGGAGAATGTTTACTAGGAGTGCTGTCGCGGCAAAGAACAGAATCGTAAATGTCATCATAGCAACCCCGAATCCAGACCGTTACGTACAATCATATTCCACATATTATTCAATTCCTCCTCTGTGAATTCCATCCGCACTATCTTCGGTTTCGGCTTAAATTCCCGCCAGTCGCCGTTAACGAAGAAGCACCTAATGGTTGCTTTTGTCAATCCCAACGCATAACAATACGCTTGAGTTTGCGCCACCCACCTCCAAATTCCCTTCTCCCCGTCGTCTAGTCGCTCCAATCGCCTAACAGACTTCCACGTAAACTTCCATTCCTCTAGCGCGTTTTCGGTAGCATTAACTGCATCTGGGGTGAAGTAAATACCGCGGTGCAAGTTAGCCTTACAGTGATCCTGTGCAATGTTGGCTCCGGGCATTGTGATCTTGCAGTTGTAACACCAGAACATCTCACCCGGACGTAATAGCTCCTGATGCTCAACTTCCGACAAATAATCCGATATCACACGTTCCCATATAAATCCGGGGGTCGCGTAGGTATCGAGAAAATCTCGGTTCTTTGGATCATGTGGTTTTTCCAGCCCGCCGGCTTGCGCAATGTGGTTGACGATTTGCATGAGATGGCAGCCGATACTTCTATCGACGCCGTACTCAAGTGAATATCGTTCTGATTTGAGTTCTAGATCCTCTACGGTGTATTGCATGGAGGGTATTATAGCGCTGGGCGGTACCCAAACGCTATGACCCAATCTGTTTGAGGGAATCCGCTATGGAGTCTAACCTTGTTGGGTCTGTTGCAATGCCGGGCGACGAGAAGTTGATAAGTCGACTTTGCGGCCCGCGTGGAGGATAGAGAGCAGGACGTAGATATGTAGACCTATCGGCATTCGCCCGGCATTACAATATTGGCTGCTCATCAGATATAGGCCGCCACGCCTATATAACGAGGTTCGCCGATCCCCTCGTTTCGCAGAAAGGAGCGCTCATGGCGCTAGGCTAGCTTCAAGCTTCCGCTAGCACATTCGAATCCGGATCGTAGGTCCAACCTAGCTCAAGGGCGAGGAATTCGGGGTCCGCCACCTTAGAGGAAGCATCGCTCCCGCCATTCTTGCCGAGGAGGTTGAAGACTGCAAGTGATGCTTGCTTGACGGTTACCGTGCCGTCGCCGGCGTACCGTGGGATGTACTTCTTGGGATCGGATAGGATGGTAGTAAGTGCGTTAGTCGCTACCTCTTCGACGTCAACATTAGCAGCCGGCTTGGCGCTCTTTGTCGGCTTTGCCGCTGCCGCCGTTCCCTTCGCGGGAGATAGGACTTTGGTAGGAATTAGGATGGTGCGCTGCTGATCGTCTCCGTCTTTCTTGGGCAGAGCCATAGGCTCCAGATAGACTTCTAGGTTGGCAAGCGCGCGAATATCTCCCGTCTTAAGCCCGTCGTGCTTAAACCCTGCGGTCTTCTGCAGACTGTTCAGGAAGATGCTGAAGCGCTGCTTGGGGCTCAATTTGAATCCGCGATCTTCATTAACGGGGGCTAGGTGGGTACCAGCGCCGCCGTCGTCTACGGGGTTGCCGTTCTCGTCCACAACCTTAATATACTCAGGGTTGCCGGCTGGGTAGAAGCTAGGATGCATCTGGCCTTCCTCATCCTCAAAGTCGAACCAAGCGCCGACTGTAGGAGTTCCCTTGCCGTTAAAATTCCACACCTCATAGCGTGGGTTGCGGATGATAGCGCGGCCGCCGTCATAACGCCCGCTGGAAAAATCGCCTGAATCAATCGAGATAAAGTTAGTCATATAGTTTTCTTTCTTCCTCCATTTAATTTGTGTGACAGGGTGTCACTATATCACAATCCTTACTTCATGTGTTAATATACTCCCGTGATGTGCAGCTAACACGTCACCTCACGCTCCTTGACGAGAAGCCCCGGTCCCCCCTCCTCCCGGCGAGCTTCCTCCTGCGGCAGTTGGGGGCCACGTTTGCCGAGGCGTGGCCCCTAAGCTTTATTATCCAGTCTTCTTAAGATCCACTACTGTTTCGCGACGTACTGCGCCGCCTTTGCTGCCAATAATGGCCATGTGCTGGCGATCGGCGCTAATGATCAAGCCGCCCTTACGTCCCGCACTTTTGGCCAGCGGGTCGCCAACCTTGAACTTGTGCGCCACTCCTTTAGCGTGGGCAGCCCGGCCGCCACGCGCGGCTATTTCCCTGCGCCGTTCTGGGGTGAGGCGTGCGAATCCTTGTTTCGGTTTATCTTCTGTCATTTTTCCTCCAATTTAACAAACTTCACTTCAACCGTACAGCCTAAGATCGCGGCAATTCGAGCTAGGATGCGTAGGTCGGTCGATGTGGTTGCTACTCTCAGATTGCGGATCAGCCATTCGGGGGAAACTAGCATAAGCTGTGCTAGTTCGTTTATGGATAATCCACGTTCTGATACTAGATTCTGTACTTGGCGTTCGATGGATGCTTTCATAAGCTCCAATTCGTCTCGCACGTGCCGTTCGGCAGCAATTCTTTTAGCCTCACGAGACGACTCAATGACACGGGCTATCCTAGTGCACGCATCCCGCGCTGTCTTCTCGACTTCCATTATTTCCAGCTCTTGATCGTTGGTGAATCTCTTTCTCGGACTCATCGTGGGATGTCTCTCATGGTTAGGCAGCTATCCGGCTTCTCTTCGTCGCTCACGACTCCTCCGCTCTCAGTAACTCGATGCACCTCCGCCAACCATCGGTCGATCACGTCGCGGAGTTGGCGCGCCTTTGCAGGCGTGAGAAGCACTGCAGCGAGAGACGACTCACCGACGATGTCGAGTCGCAAATGGCGCGGCAAATTCACCTGCTTCTCTTCGTCGCTCATGGCTTCTCCTTACAGGACTCCAACAGTGACGCAAGCTCGATAAGCACTGGTTCCGAATCTCCAAGTTTAAGAGCAATCCTCCGCAGCTCCGAAGCGTAGGCAATTGCGTTGTCGCCACGAATGAACACTCCCGGCCAGTCGTCCGCAAATTGTACGACGCCAGTCTCGATGCGGCCACGGGACTCCTCCTGACGCTCGGCTGCAGGCACGAACTCATCGCACTCACACCTTGAGCACTCGTCATGGTCGACATAACGAAGGTGTTGGCCTCGCCCGTGTCCACAGCACGCCGAATCGGAATCCGGCTGCTGCCGCGGCTGAGACGCATTCAACGCCGCATTCAACGATAGAGGCTGACTAGGCTTATGCTTGCTCATGACTCCTCCCTGCGATATGGATTACTGCGCCGCTCCGTGCCCTCGTCAGCGTCGTAGCAGCCTGCTTCATAGCCTTCATCCCACACCATCGCGAGTTGCCGCGCGACCGCTCGAACGCATTCCTCGCACTCACAAGCGTAGACCGCGCCCATACCAGCCTCATACCCGTCATCCCATGCTTCCTTTACTTTCTTCTGCAGATACTCATTCTCTGCCTGCAATCTGAGAAGCTCATCTGTCATTGCTTCCTCCTTATCATATGACGATACCTACCCCGACCAATACTCCAATCAGGAAGACTATGATCGTAACGATTGCTCTATCTACCAACCAGCTAGAATTCGGAACATAACTCACACACTCACAAAATAAGTTATTACACTCAGGATGACCAGTCATGGCTCCATAAACGCGGGTGTGGGTGTTGGCGTGCTCGCAATTATCACACGGGGGTACCATAATCATCCTCATCGCCAACCAGCCCCCTACCTCTCAACCATTCGAAATGATCCTGCCAGTAATTAGCTTGCGACTCAAAGTGCGCCGCCAACTCCCTATACTCATTCAGCTCTATCTTCAATGAGCCGATTATTTCCTCTAGCAACGTAATCTCCCGGCGCATGCCGCGTAGGATTTCCTTCTCCTCATTTGACGCATCAGGCGAGTTTATGCGCTCGTTGAATAATATCCACCACACCGGAGCAGGACCAACCACAGAGTCGATAATGGCTTCCTCCGCAAGATTCTCGGCGACATCCGCAATTAGCTGCAATTCCGGCGTACTAGCTAACTTATACACATGAGATTCTAAATCGCACGCATTACACACATGGTCGTTTTCGAGATACTCCTCAAGTGCTACCGGCTTTAGGCACTTTGCGCACTTCGAGTCTCTTAGGTGGTTTTGGAAAGTCATTTGCATACCTCACACTCGCATTCCAATATTTAGGTGCCGAATCCTTGAAGGCATTTAATGCCCACATACATTGATCATCTGTGATTACGTTCTCGCATTGGTCGTCTTCCGCCCGCATCCCTCTGCCGGTTTCCTGCTGTACTGTTTTAATCATCGTATGCCCGCCGTACTCAGGATCTAGCTTGGATCTAGCCTTAATTACGGGATCTTCGGTGTTCGGGAAGGGCAGCTTCGCGATTATCTGATATTCGCATTCCCGATATGGGAAGTCGTAGCCGGTATCTACTACTGGACTTAAGAGAATTCGCGGCGATGCTGCCTTCTTAAACTCCTTGATTACCTTCTCCGTAGACTTACTATCGTGTGTCATCATGATGTCTGAGTATTCAGAATTGCGCAGGATATAGCGCATGCGATCATATGATACCGTGTGGATGATGCCATTGCGATCTAGGCGCATGCTGATGATGCGGTCGATTATTCTCGCCCATATGCGCAAGTTCTCCGGTGGGGTATCGTATTTTAGCGCAATCCCCGTGCGCAGTTTGTATACAGGCCGCCGCCATACAGGAAAGCTCGACGGGTATTCTGTGAATTCGTAATCGTCTTGTGGGATATCTAGGTACTTCATCTCCTTCGGCCGGATCGTGGCGCTCATGAGCACTCTATATTTGATGCCACGAAAGAGAAGGCGCTCGACATACGGCCCGGCCCAAATCGGCGCAAACACAGTAACGTACTTGTCCTTTTTGATAGCAATCCACTGGCCTTCCATGTTCGCAATCAGAGTTAGCTTCTGCCGCAAGCTCCTAAAGGAATGAAGGCTTAGCATCAGGCTCTCGTCAAAGGATACAGCAAACTGGCGCTTTGTCTTAGCCAGCGCCGTATCTAGTACTTTACTAGCATACTCCCCCCACTCGCGCCATTCCCGAATACTATTCCCCGGCTTAAGCGGCTTTATCTTAAGTACGGATTCAACTTCCCTAGAATCCAGCTCGCATTGGAGTGCCTTGCACACCTCATCCGCGGCTTCGTGCGCTTCGTCAACGATAATACAATCGAACTTCCCTAATGCCTCCTGCGAGTCTTCCGCCGAGGAGATACCTTCCGCCAGCCACTTCGCGTATGAAGTTATCACAATCCCAGCCTTGTTTGCCTTCTTAAGCTGGTCGTAATAACTACATCCGTAGCTCATGTAGCGGCAAGTAACGCCAAACTTGCACGGGCCGATGCCGCAATCCGTGCGGCCGTCATTCCATTCCTCGAAATCCCCGCCCGGAAGTAATTGTACACAAGGGTAGTTGCTAGCTCCTCGTATGTCTACAATCCCGCAATCGGCGAAATCATCTCCATACTGCTGCTGGAGTGCTTTAGTAGATGTTAGGATCAATGTCCGCAACCCTGATATTGCTGCGTAGCCAACTGCAGTTCCGGACTTACCACTTCCGGTCGGCATGTTGAGCACTACTGTCGGCTTGCGGTTCTTGTCCAAGCACTGCAATATAGAGCTCTCCTGCTCCGGGCGCCACGTCGAGAATTTACTAGGGAAGCCTAATACGTGAGGCGGTGGTATCAATCCTCCCACGACGGCCCCACCACATCATCTACTTCTACATCTGTAAGGTCGACACGCGCTCGTGATTTGCGCAAATCGCCGAACTTCTCACGAATTTTGCGGAGATAGCGGTTACGCCACTCGCCATCCGGCATGCTAATTATCTGCCGCTCCACCTTATACAAGAGCTGGCGGGCCTGATTCGGCATTCCCGCCAACACTAGCTGGTTGATTTCTTCGGTTGCGGCTTTAATTATGGTCTCAAAGTCTCGATATCGTTTTTGCTCTGCCGCCAATTCGCGTATAGCCTCTAATTGAGGCATGAACGTAATGACGTCCGGCCGCATCTTAGCTAACTTCCGCAAGCCATCATGTACCATCCACCGGCCGACCGCCGACACGCTATCCAAGTTCGGGAAGATACGGGAGTTGGATATTGCTGCCATTTGATCCATATAGTATGGCGGCAATCTCAACGTTAGCTTCTCCGATGCATGGGTGTTTGGGTCGCGCGCTTCCGGCACGTAAAATTCTGTATCGTAATACTGCGGTTCTTCCTCACCATCCGCCGAATTGTTTGGGGACGGCTTTACTAGCCTAGGTTTCACCCGGCCTCCCTTTCTTACCTTGGAATTTGGTGCGGCGAGTGTGAGTCGAACACACAGGGCTTGCGCAACGGATCTACAGTCCGCCCCCGCTCCCTACGGGTCTATCGCCGCGGGCATAGCTTATGGTAGAATTAGGTCAGGTGTGATTTTAGGTTGGCTAGGAGAAGAGCTATTGAGTGCACTAAATGATAGCAAGATTAGGACGTGTCCGCAATGCCGAGGTAAGGGTATGGTACCAGTCCCGTCCTTGGATGATGTGAATTTTTCTCGTATGGCAGAAAAGACGGGGATATCACGTTCCCACCTCAGCCGTATTTTTAGCGAAGATCCAGAGCAAAGACGATATCCTAGCATGGATGTCGCCAAGAAGATATGCAGTTATTTAGGAATCACTTTGGACGATTTTGCAAGAATCTTGATGATATAAGGTAAGGTTTTGGTGCTGGCGTCCGGACTCGAACCGGCTTCGAGGCACTAATCTGGTGCGACCGCTTATAAGGCGGCTTGAGAAACCTTCCTCCCCGCCAGCATACCTTCAATAGAATACAACTACAGGGGATAGCTTATACCCGCGCTCTATATAATGGGTGCAGATGGCGCATTCTGGAGAATTATGTGTGTGTCTGAGGAAATTACCACGGCCGTCCGAGAGCATAGATTCGTATCTTTCAATTTCTGGGTCACTAAACTCAAATTCGTACATAACGTTATTGAGACAGCGTATAGCAACTGGATCATCAGGGTTGTACTGCAGCAGATCGACAATAAGTTCTCTAACTGTCATACCAACCTCCTCTAGTAGTACAGTTTAACGCCGACATATCCATACCGGTCTGGTTCTTTACTCTCGGCCACTCCATCCACCGGCAGGTATGGATCGGAAGAATATGAAGTCATCAGCATATATACCTCCGCTTCAGGCTCGCACTTCATCAGCTCTGCAATAAGCTCTTTAACCGTCATTCTATTACCACCATCGGTACTATTTCCGTATTTCTCAATTCGCAGTTATAGCATCTACCTTTCGACTTATGTTCGAGAATTTCACATCCCCACATATTGGTGTGTAGATGAACTAATCTCGCCTCTGGATAACTCAGATAGTTGTATTGGTACACACCGGCATCACAATTAGTCGATATAACCGAATCATCAGGATTGAATTTCTGAAGCTGTTCGATAAGCTCTCTAACTGTCATACTAATATCTCCAACCATCGCGGTTAAACTTTCGAAAACCTCCACCAACTACCATCCCACCACCCCCAGCCAATCTTCTCAAAGATACCTCCAAACGACCGTAATCGGACTTCCGTCCTGCAGCCGTCCTACAATGACTTCATGTGTATCGCCATCGTGAAGGTATTCTAGTCTGCATCTAACTGTATACGTTCCGTAGGCCACAAGATCCACATGACTATCGCAAAGATGAAGGTCGTTGAGTGGATCTGTACCGCAGATTTCGCAATGCCTTGCTTGACCATGACATGTAAGCGCGCACGCAATGAACTTATGCTTATTCATACCTCTTCCTTTCGTCTAATCACTTCCCACGCCAGCTCGCATCGTACCAGAAACCACGCTAGCCTTTGATGCAGCCTATCTGACCACCACGCGATTCCCAACCACTCGAACGCCGAGATAATCAGGTAGAAGACGCCTATGCCAATGCCGGCGCCTAATCCCAACCCCAGCATCAACCCTAGTTGGAAGGCTTTAGGTTCATAGATAGTAGGAGACATAATTATTCCTTAACGACGCAATCCTCAGAACATGTGCATACGGCTTCTGTGCCGCCGGCCGCATCCTGAACCCTCTTACGCTTACACATACCGCAGCACATACCAGTGCTGGCGCGGGCGTCCAAAGCGATAAAGTCAGCTAGCCTCTCGATATGGGATGGTGAAAAGCCTCTATCTCTTAATACTTCCGCGACAAGCGCAAACATCCTATTGTACATAACTACCCACATATTCATTTCTTAATCCTCAACGTCGGATGGTGTATGCTATCCCGCGCGTCATTTTGCCGGCAATCCGCGCACATAGATAAGTAGTGCGCTCTGCCATCGTACACCCACATAAACTTATGCTTAGGTAGCGTATTCCTACAGCTCGCACATCTCTTTACCATAGCAAACCCCGGTTCGCCTATGACAGTCGTGAATGGCATACCTTCTCCTCAATCGTAATAGCTGTAATATGTGTATTTTAGAGTGCAGTCTCTCAGGCAGGTGCAGGCTGACTCGACTTCCAGCGTATCCACACCGTCTGCCCTACCACTACACCCGCCGCAACACTCCGACAACAGCTTTAGAAAATCTTGTATGATCTTGTCTCTACGTTCGTCGTGCTCTTTCTTCCACATGCTCCCTTCTCCTAAGCAACTAACTGCTAATCAATTTCCCCTGCTCGGCTACATATCGAACCCACAATAGTGGGGGTTGTTGAGTGGTTGATATCCGATTCTCTGATCGCGATATCGGTTAGAGGTTAGAGTTATGCCGAGCAGTGGAAATGGGTCAGCGGTTATCCCATTAACCTCACGACTTTATGACTTGTCTATATCATCACCTCCTGTGTGCCTTACGTTATTCATCCTTCTCTGTAGCTCGGTAGACAATAAAGGCAATAAATGCCATATATCCCAATCCGAGAATGACCGCGCCGATAACCTCGTAAGCTGCTTCATTCATACTCAATTCGCCTTCTTGTTGATGAAGTTCTCGATATCCTCAATCAGCTTCTTTACCTCTTCATGCTCCTTTGCCTTCTTACTTCCCTTCTCCAACTGTGACAGGAAGATGGTGCAGCCTTGCAGCAAGTACATCCCGCTAGTCATGTCGAGCTTCGCGGCATTCTCATCGGAGAGCTTTAGTGCGGAATGAACTTTCTCCAGAAAACTCAAGTCGATGCCGGTGTGAATCATATACCCTACATAAAACGTCATGAAGTCGCTGACATCCGCCATCAACTTCGCGACATCCTCATCAGTCCACTTTCGGAGCGTTCCGTTCATTTACTTCCTCCTCATACTTCATCTTTGTAGTGTAGTTTGGATCAGCTAAGAATCCCCTGATTACTAGCTGTTCCGGCCAATACGTTGGCTTGCTCGGGCGTACTCTGCTAGCTTCCTCCTCCGCAACCATAGTTGATAATACAAGCACTAGTGTTTTCATACTCCCTTTGCGGTGTAGTACAATTTGTACTTATGAGAATACGCAAGCCTAAATTTATGCTCCGGATGCGTCACCGCGGCACACTCGAATTCATCTGTCCGTTTTGCGGCTGGTTTAGCCGCACTCGCATTACCGACCTAAGCTGGAGAGTGGAGTGCGGGAATGCTATGTGCAAGGTTACATACGTGCATGGTGGTGTGTTGCAATTAATGCCCTCCGGTGTGCAGATCCCGCCGCGGGATATTGGTATGGTGCCGACCCGATACGATGATCCTGAAATCAATGTGGAATATTGGGAAGCACTGCCGGAAGCCATCTTAAGAGATTGGCGCGCCGGTGCGCCCGCAAACCGCCTCATAGTGTGTGCTCCTAGTATTAATGATGTTATGGACGAGAGGTATTCGACTACTCAGCGGAAGACGAAAGCATGAACTTATCTTCCTTTCGTCACAAACATTGCCGGGCCGACGGCGTGCAATTCTGCCGCATTGCGGTCCGGGAGGGAGCATACGTAACGATATTCCCGAGGATTCTTCACTCGTTCACGTAATAGGGTTTCGGCAATCGGCAGGGTAGCGCACTCGATCATAATATGGTGGTAGTCCGGCCGCTCCCCTGATCTAGATTTACCTACGTGGGTGAATTTGAACCACAAGCCTCCGATCCTCCTTTGAAGAAGTAGTTCTCTACGTAATCCGCTATTTGCTCAAACGTCCAAAGCTGATCGTCATTTAGCCAAGCTAGATACCTCTCTAAAGTATCGTAACGTCCTTCTTCTATTACAATTTCTCTCGTTAGCGGAGAGAATTCTTCAGCTTCTACCAAGTAATTGGTACTGTAATTAAGACTCTCGCTGCTGTCCACTTTATACGCCAACCTAGATAAGTCGTATTTAAACATACCCCGAACAAATCTTCCCAACTCCGACACCTCACACAGCACACCCAAGCAACAATACGCCTTCTGCCCTGATGCATTTTCAACACATAGAGCCTCGTGCGTTTGTTTGTACTTCCCGGATCGCAATGCAGCAATCCACTTCCTGATAAGCTTCTCTTGTTCTTCACTTAGCGGCACAATCTCTTTAGTTGTCATTTCAACTTCTCCTCATCAGATTCTGGGATGACCGTGGCTTCCCAGCTCACCGTAAAGTCCTCGTCGCTCAACGCCACCAGTCTTTGTTCCACGACATCCAGAGCCCGCCGGAGAGCGTCGGCGTTAGATTCAGCCGTGACGTGGATGGTAATGAAGGCGCGAATTGGCATAGACACATCGTAGCGTTTCACTTAATCTCCTATATTAAGTTCCTTCTCCGCCACTGCCTTTATTGCTGCATCGGCAGCTTCGTGCCATTCCTTTGAAATCAAACTCCAATCGTAGCACTGACCGGGACGGTAATGGCGGTATACAGCTAGTTGTATCTTGCGCGGCACCATTCGCCAGTGCCGTAAGCACATAAGATATTCGGGTATTACTGGAGTTTCGCATCCTATAGCGTGGCAAGTGTGTGTCATAGCTTAATGCTTCTCACTTCCTTCCCATCATGGTAGATGATCTTCTTAATCCCTGCCCATATGATTAGCTGCATGCACATCTCACACGGCAGGCTGATAGGATTGCTAGGATAATCTCTTGCCGAATATATCGTACTCCCCTCGCACTTCGCCCTACACTTGCCGATTGCTCGTTGTTCGGCGTGCATATGGGTGCGGAAGAACAAGGTGCTGTAGGCGTGGCCGTTGGATCGCATATTAGTGCCTAAAGCCAACACCCTGCCGCTCTTGACGATAACGGCTCCGTGGCGGTCGTCGCACAAGCTCTCCTCAGAAATCTTGAGCGCGAGTTTGTAGAACGCCATATCCTTTTTGGATACCAACTTAATCCTCCGGCTCCTCTCTGTGGGGTTCGGCATCATACTCGCACACCATTCCGAATGGCAGATAATGCTCCAAATCATCCAGAGTATCGTAATACTCCCGCCACCATTCGAACTCAATATCAGCATCAGTCGTCATCATGCCCTCCCTAAGTTAGATTTCAAGCTAGGCGGCAGCTTAACCCCAAGCTTCTCACCTTCCTCTATCATGTCTGCCAACTCCCCCATAAGGGTTAGATATCGAAGTTGGCGCTCTTCCCGCTGAATCCTACCAGCTTTCATGTCATCCGTCAGCCCCTGCATTCTAACGCTCAGATCGAGCGCTGCCATTAAGAACTCTTCCTTGCTTCTGATCGCTTTCTCCTACTTTCCGAATTTGCACGGCATAGGAAGGTAGGAATGAATGGATGTGAATGGTGGTTGAGCTTGATTTCCGCCGCTTGACTTGTCTCGATTTTCATGCTAAACTGAGTGTGTTCACGAGCGGAGCCGTATACCGCGTCAGACGTGTCAGACAGTCGTACACGAAAAAACGTGTCAGACGGTCTGACAAGCAGACAAGGGAAGGTAAAAATTGCCGAAAAAAGTCTTGCTTTGGGTAGATTTGTATGGTAGTATAACAATGGGAAGCACTAACCTTTGAGAACTCATGGCTGAGCCCGCCACTCCATGGTGGAGCTTGGTAGTAACAGAAATGTAACAACTTACTCAACTTTTCCATCGACCGCACCCACAATTTCCTCCACCCACAATCTCACAATATCCCCTATGTCTGATAGCTTCAAGGGAATATCAAAGTACTCCTGCGACAAGTAGCTTGTGCCTTTGTATATAAAGGCTAATGCCAATGTGGATTCCGGTCTACTAGCTACTTCGTTATAACTGATTACAAAATAGTCGATTACGAACACATATCCATGTGGTGTCTTTACTACGCCTTGCGAAGACCGCTTATCGACTGGTTTTAGACAGACATACATATTGTCTTCGTCAATCAATGCTTGGGACGTGGTTCTGACTAGATTCTTTACGGCCGCTTTCTTTTCCTCAATTAGCATCTACCTTACTCCTCTAACAGCCGACCACCCGCCTACAATCACTAACACTCCAGTAGGTACCAACACCCACATATCGTACTTAATCCCTGCTATGATGCAGCTCCCGCCGCACACCATAAATCCGGCAAGCGACATTCCTGAAAGTATTATCTCTAACCTGCTCATGGGTAATTCGTCGTCAAGATGTAGCATCCTTTTCATTACTTCCACTCACCTCCGTACAGCTATGCAACCTGAACCTACAATCTATTGCATAGCTGTGGGGAATTGAGCAGCTATTTGAACAAAGAGATGGGGATGTCGACCTTAATAGTGCTCAACGTGATGCGAAACCGAGCCCACCCGCTGAGATTAGAAGCACTATCGAACTTCAGGATGGCGTACTTTGTGCTCGAACCGGCGAAGCTAGTACGGTACTCCCCGCTAGCGATAGCACTTAGAACGGCGGCTACCAAACTATCATTTGATACTGAAATGTCATACTTCCTGTACGAAGTGCTTCCTTTCTTCCTCAGTTGGACATGCAGGGTGGTGTTGCTGTTGCGCAAGCACGCTTGCACTTCCCATTGAGAGAAGGCAGAATATTTTGATTCTCCGTCTCCTCCTGTATCACCTTCCTCTTCATCATTCGTATCATCAAAGCAGGAAGACTCGCTATCATCTTCATAATTCTCTTCCTCCTCTTCCTCGCGCTCTTCCTTCTCTGACGGCGTGTAGGTATCGAGGTTGTAAATCTTCCCGTCTTGGATGTAATCCAACACCGAGGGGTCGTCTTTAACTTGCTTGAGAATGTTGAGCAAATTACGCAGTTTCATATATTCCTCCTAAATTACTTCTTGTTAAGTGTTGCTTCTTTAGCGTCGAGGTACTTGACGTATGCCTTGATGTAATCTTCTTGCGCCTGCGTTTCGATGGCGCTATCACAATACTCCTTTCTAATATGATGTATGGCTGCTTGTGCGCTTATTGCCATCCCTGTGACGTAAGTTAGTGCTAGTGCCGTCCCGGTCCTCCCATGCCCCCCCATACAGTAGAAGAGAACCTTGTTGATGTTAGCTTGTTTGACTGCCGCCTGTAGTGTTTCCCAAAACTCCAGATGGACGGGTGGGGTACCCATGTCGGGCCAATTGATTGAGATATAGTTCTCCGCCATCTTAGTGAATACGTGGGGCTTGAGCGCGGTCATTATGGATTCTGGATTGCCGATCAAGACATCCTTATATACTGGCATCGGCTTGCCGAGCAAGCTAACTACCAACCACGATGCGTCGTAGTAATACTTGGTAGCATCATATTCCTTGCTGCCGTAGTATCCGACGCCGCTAATAGTAAAGATAGGATTCTTTGTATGGATGCATATCTTCTTGAAGGATGTTGTTTGTGAGACTGCCATTCCTGATGGTTTGAAATTAAGCTCGCGGTTTCTATCCAACTCGTCGAACAGCTCATCGATATTTTTGAAATCACCTTCAGAAGTCTTCTTCAGCTTTCCCATTAGCAATGTCTCCCCTTCTCATGAGTCCAAATGTAGCTCATGCTAGTGTTCCAATTAGGTAGTTTAGTTATGTTGTGTATGACGCATAGATCACAAGGGCAAAAGCAATTCATATATGGGTGTGGGATTTTGGTATGACTGGGGCTGCCGGATATAAAATCCCGCGCCTTAAACCAGAGATCATTAGAATCACCATCATATTCAGGTAGAAACGTACCCAACACCGCCGCAGCCACACTCAACTTCATAGGTAAGATATATGTGGTGAGATTTTTGCGTTTGTATGCCACCGCTACCATTGGCTCGTCGTCGGGATGCAACTTATAGACGTAAGCTTTGATGGTTCTTGTTTTTGATATGTCTGAAGTACTGACTTTGAGCTTGTTCAACTTCGTACTAACATCCTTCTCTGAGGTTAGGATGCCGTAGATGATGTGGTGGGAATTCGCCAGACTCATTGCGGGGAAGCGGGCAGCTTTGTCGAACTCATGTCCGGGTATGAACTTATTGAGCAATTTCCCGCCGTTGTGAGCTACGTTGATTACGCGATTGGCCGCAATCAACGCCCCATCATAATCCTTCTCGCACGCCTTCCACATAAGATCCGATACTGTTAGTGCTGAATCCAACCACTTAATCCCACCATATCCCGACCCCCATCCCCAACGGAAGATATCCGAAAACACCGGGATGCACTCGCGGAAGATACTAAACGCCTTCTGAACTGGTAGAGTAAGGATCTTCCTATGGACCGCATGCCGTGGTCCTTTACTCTTTTTGAGATGGCGCGCTTCTCCCGAGCATGCCGCCATGCCTAGAAGTCCAAGGATGGCTGTAGCGTATCCAAACAAGCACGGCCAGTGTTCGGATGATTGCAGGCTGACGGCATTATGGATGATTGAGATTGCCGCCTTCCCCTGATCGCACAACCGTTCGTAGGCAGAAGTGCAATCGTTGGGGTCCCAAGACGACTTGGCTATATCGCCTAGAGAAGCTATGCCGTAATTCCACCCCCGAGCGAAATTCCTATCAAACTCTCGCTTACTTATCTTGCAGGATTTCCTTGCCTGCACGATACTACCTAACTTCGGTTCCTCCTCTCTAGTAAGGAATGGGATTCCGGCTGCCACACAATGAATTGCCGCATGACAGGATATGCTCGCCCCCGGCTTCCACGCCACCACCCCTCTCTCACCCTTATGGCTAGCTACTACCTTCTCCCACTCAAGAAGGTCGTCGGATGGCACCAATACCTTGCGCACCTTAGTTCTTTTTGGAAGGAATTCCGAATTCCCCCTAGGGAATTTAGGCCCGCCGCGCAATTGCGTGCAGAAGGTATCATTTGATGAAATGGCGGATTGCGGTGTGAGGGTACCGTGGACGAATTCCAAGTAAATGGATTCGGTTTGGTCATCAATGCCAGCCAGATGTATGTTCTCAAAATCGTTGAATGGAACTACCGGAAGGCACAATGATTTCTCTCCGCCAGTAGCGCCGGCATTCCCGATGGAGATAGCGAGATGTCCGGCGTCTGCTACTAGAATGGCAGAATGCGTGCTATCAACGTAGTAGCACGTAGCCAGCCACGCTTCCGGATCTACTCGCTTAGCGTCCTCCAATAACTCTTTAGCTTGTTCTTCCGAAGTAACAATTCGGGAATCCACGAATCCATGGCGGGGGGTAATCGGACATGGGCGGGCAAACGTCCTCATAGAGTAGGAGAATAGTATGCTGCCCTTAAATATCGTATCTGGGTGTGGGAAGAATTTATGATCTAGTAATCTAGTCGGGCTAGGACGGTATTGGATGCCCCTTTCCATGTATTTCAAACCCAATATCTTCTGTGGAGTGCGCCGGTATGCCCACGATGCTAGATATTCGGTGTCGATGGCCGTTACGGCATATTCGTATTCCTTCGTACCATAATCCCACAGCCGCACGCCGTATACGCGCTGATATTGAGTATGGTCGCCGATGTCGAAGTAAAAGAAGGAATCGTGATGCCCCGATATCTTATATCCCACTATAGAAGTGGAATATGGGAGCTTGTATGCCAGCTCTTGGTGCTTCACTGAATACAAAATCTGCACATCATCTCTATATTCAGAAGAAGTGTGGAGAAAGATTCGTGGGAAGCATTTAATGATGTTAGAGGCGCGTTTTAGCTTCTCCTTATCAATATACTCACGGCGCTCCACCCCTATATTAGCCAAATCCCGCTTAAATACATCACTTACAGGAATTACGGCCCACCCCATACCGTATAATACCTGAAGGCTTCCGTTATCCGGCACTCGAATTTGGAAGTGATAGTAGCAGTTTCGGCACTTGATGTTTGTGCTGTGGCCGGGAGAAGCGTTATGGTGGAAATAACTGATTTGATTGTAGATATAATCCAATTTGTGGAAGTCGGCACTTACCTTACTGACTTGATATGGGCGATTCCTACCTAACGCCAACCTCAACTCTACTTCGAAATCAGTAGACTTACATGGCCAAGTGAAGTCCGCAAGTTGGTTGTCGGCAGGCACATCGTCCACTGTGGATAGGTACGGTCCAGTAATGGACGTGACATAATCTGCCAGAACCTGCGCACTCCCGCTCTTTGGAGTAAAGTATAAGCTGTCCGTACTATTACAATCGCACTTATCTTTACTGCAAGTGGCCTTATGGTATTCTGCCTCCCACTCAGCAGGTAAATCCAATACCATCTTCTTGCTGATATCTGCATTATAGACATAATTTGTCAGTTGTATGCTTCCATCTGGCAGTTGCACACTCCCATCCAATGCCTTTTCATTCTTGCTCATCGATCTCCAACACCTCCGGCGAGTAGCGCGGCCCCCTAATAAGCTCTACCCACGCCTTAAATCCCTTGTACTGAGAGCGCATATGGTGGGCTAGCTGCTCTAGGGTATGCCGCTCTTTTCTGATAATTACCTTCGCACACCGGTTGCAGTACACGCCATAAGACAAGCAATCCGCTATTTTCTTCGGGATCATGTAGCACAACATCACTACAACTCCCGAATTGCTTCCTACTTTATTGTGACAGCGTATGCACTTGCTCTTGAATTGATCCAAACACGAGTTGAAGAGAAGCGCGTATCTATGCGGCACCTCTACTGTTGTTGGCTTTTTCATTGTCATCTTCCTCGCGCGTAAATACAATCCCGCGGTCTCGTCGTTTAGCCTCCGGATACAGCGTAAGTAATTCCTCGACCTTATCAATAGGCCGGCGGGCGAGCTCGACCCAAGGCCACCCGCGCTTATACATCTGTTCGACTGATACGGTGTTATCGGAGTAATAACGAATTCGTCGTTTCATCAATCCTCCCGCGCGTCTTCTTCAGTAAATCTTCAACACTTCAACCGGTTCTTTTTCAAAGAACCTTCTACCTTCACAGTACGCACACGGTTCACCATAGTGGTTCATGTAAATCCTACCACCATCTACTTCTTCATTTACTTTTCTATGACACCTCCAGACACTTACATATTCAACCTCATATCCATCACTCCAGTCATCTCCCACAATCACAACCTGTAGGTCTGGGTTGTATCCTTGTAACTTTTTAATCAACTCTTCTACTTTCACTCTGCCTCCATCTTATCGACCAATCAATCCTCCCACACAAATTTGTCAGCCAACATAAGAAGCTGCAAGTTGATATCACACCACATCCTATACTCATCTTCCCTGTCGGCCAGTATGTCGACCTTTTTATTACTGATAGTCAAGCAGGCTTCCGCCTTCTCATCCGCCAGCGTTGCCAACACTAGCAACGTGCGGCGCATGCCATACCTGCCGACCAATCCCCGTATAGATTCGAACATTATCTGATAATCAGCCGCCATTATCGTTTCTTCTCCAACCATGCGTTAATGAAATCTCGCATGATTATCACTTTCTCCCGCTCAAACGAGCAAGCCTCGCCACTTAGCAATCTAATCTGAAGGGTGAAGGTGTCTTCGGCTTCCAACACCAACACCTTATTAGATTGCCAAGGAGCAATCCTTTTCTGCATCTTCCTCATAAAGTCTATCGTGTGGCTCTTTTGAGATCGCACGGCTCACACAGTGGCCAGTCGCCGCCAGCGGGCAGCAAGATACCACAGTCACGACACCGTGCCTCTGACTCCAACCACCTCTTTAAGAACTTAATCATATCGCTCACCTCAGTGGCGTTAATAGGGAATGCTGCATCGTTGATTCGCACGATTACGCAATCTTCGAGCGGTTGAATCCCAAAGCACTCAACGCCATTAGATGACCATACTGAAAATACTTTTGCCTTCTCCTCTTTGATGATGGTTACGTAATCATGCTCCACACCGCACTTCTCACACACAGGAACGTATTCCCATTCGGAGTCGGCGAAGATTGGATCTACGTCATCACCGTGAACATCAACGTCATCTGGGAGACACTCAACACAATACACATCTCCGCCATAAACAACAGCATTATAATGATAAGACTTCATATCTCCTCCTATTCGATATAGGGCGCCATCTCTGACGCCCTAGATTCAGTCCGAGTTTTTATTTTTTCTGGTCTAATCTAAATAGGAGCCCTCCTATTTATTAATTTCCCATCCATAAGGATGAGATTCGTTAGTACATACACTAAATGCGATTAAACCCACAGGATCTAATCGCATTCGATGAATGTGCTAATCAGGAAGTCCACTCTTCCTACCATGAAGAGGGAGGAGAGATGTGCAATCTATGGCATCAACCAAGCGGAGGATAAGCTCCATTACGAGATCGCCGCCAATCTGAGGTTCGAAGCCATTAATGGCTCGCCAATGGCGGTAGGCTTCCATCAAGCGGTAAGCCTCATCAGTATCGCCATCGCGAATAAAGTCTACAGCCCGCAGTAAAACCTCCTTAGGGTCCATCATTCCTCCTATTAATTGTGATTGCACCCATTCTTATGGCAGAGATTCTCATAGATCTCAACCGCAATATCATCACTAGGACCGTTGGCGAGCGGAGATGGGCGGAAGTAAGAGCTAATCTTGCACAAGCGCTCATACCCCCGAGAGTGCATACCCTCGTGGTGGTGTGAGTACCACCAATAGTATGCTTCCGCGATTGCGAATCTATCGAACATATATGGCTCCTATTTGTACACCAACCACAACACTTTATTCTTTCTGTCGGTTTTGCACGTTACGACAGGAGCCTCACATTGGACGCCTGTTGTGAATGATAGGACATCCATTATGAGAGCTAGCTCCTCCCGCTCCTCTTTCGTTAGCGCGTCAAGATACTCATATAGGTCTTGAGCGTTCATTAATCCTTCCAATCTGCATCCGGACAGTCGCCCGGCCGCGCTCCATCGGAGTACGGTACCTCCTCGCCATTCTCGTCCACCTCATACCAATCCATAAGCTCCACAAGAGCGTTTTCTTGTGTATCATACGGCCCCCTCCAATCAGTAGCATCAAGGTATCCCGGTGCTGATAGCCGAGAATACCAACCTTCGTACTTAGAGAGTTGCCATGGGTAGGTCCCCATCTCTTCTCTTGCTTCTTCCTCTGAGAAGAAGCGGACTTCCGGCTTCATAAACGCCATCATAATCCTCCTTCTTATTAGTAAATAATGATATCTCCAGCTAGTTCGATAGCTTCCTTCATCTCGGCTATCTCCAATGCCTCTCCTTGTTCTGCTCAAGCCAATGAAAGAACAAGGTTAGACGAGCGTCTGAGTAACATGGATCGCACACAGTACCCCTAACTTCGTCGGCAGCAGATGGATTCACTTCTTGTAGGGCATTAAAAAACGCCTGCCCTAGTCTCCAAGTTGGGTGTTCTGAATGCAATCTGAACACATTCACAAAATACGCACCTAGCTTTTCTTCATTAATCACGGCTACCTCCTTTTTTCAAACGCGCGCTAGGAACCCCTTTAAAAGCGATTTGGGTATCAAGCCCGCGCTGGAAACTAGCAACAAAAAAAGCACCCCCAATGTGGAGTGCCTTTCTTGTTATTAGATTCACCTCCTATCTAGTTCTAACCTTCTGGCTTCGATTCTTCTAATCTTCGCTGTTCTCCCGTTTTATGATGCGTTTCAGCCTGCGCCACACATTCCGTGCGTATGTGACTATCGCATGCCAAGGTGCGAGCAACGGCGAACATACAATGATGTCTACGTCGTAGACTACCCTAGTCTCGCAATGGCAGTAATCGCATTCATTTGCGATTACGTATTTGCTCGCCGGTATATCTGTGATATCAGTTGGTAGGTTCCACGTACTAGCATGCCCGCAAGTAGCGCATGCTACAGTCAACTCATCAGATACGATGGTAATTGCTATCCGAATTCTCGGGTTCTGTTTGTACATTAGTGCCTCCTTGCCCACAATGATGGAGTGCCTTTTCTGTTATTAGCTATTCACAGCGATACCGCTATTGTAATCATTGGGTCGACATCAGCTACCGCCCCGTGACAGTACATACAGCGTGTATGGGTCTGATGTGGCACATATTCGATCGACGGGGCTTGCGAGTGGTCAACGTGCCATTGGGTGATCTCCGGCTCGCCACACTCCACGAAACAATCCCCGGACTCTCTCAGTGTTATTACCTTCATACCTTGCGGCAGCGTTTTCAAGCGTGCCGCTAAATCTCGTACTATCATGTATCCCTCCTAGTTAGTCTCGTTCTCCTATCCTGTAGCCGATGCAGTAATCACATCTGCACACAGTGTAGGCAATTACAGTGGGATTGACGTCTGTCTCACCTTCTGGCTTTTCTCGACACGCGAAGCAGATATCAGTATCGATATCATCCATGCATGCACCTTCCTTCCTTATTTTTCCTCACCGGTGATGACGTTGGCGCACAATCCGAGTTTCGCTCTGGCAATGCATCGAGAGGCGTAGGACGTAGGATCTTCCTTTTCCCATTCCCACAACCACTCATTCGAAACTACTACGTGATTTGTACCACCATAGACTACTAAATCTCCAGAACACTTCCGGAGATTCTTAGCGTCTTCGACGGACGACACTCCAGAATGAAGCACCAACAATTCTCCCGTGGCATCGCGAACGTGAACTACGTCATAACCGGACACACCAACCTCCTTATTTTTTAGCACGCGCGCGAGGAACCCCCTTTAATATGTTTTCGAACGGGGGTCCCGGCTGCCGGCTCTCAATAAAAAAGCCCACCTTGGTAGGTGGGCTATCGTTGGGGTGAACGCAAACGAGATACTACTTGCGGTTCCGATGCGGCTTGTACCGCTCCTCCTCTACCGCATCTTGCCTCTTGCGCGCATCGAGAGCCAACGCCTTGAAGCGCTTGGAACGCTCTGCGGCGTCTCTCTGCACTGGCGCGACACGCGAGGCAATTGCCTCACGCTGGGCTTGCAGACTCGCCTTGCGCTGACGGAGCGGCTGAATTTTGGCGTCGATCGGAGCCACAATCGCGGCACGCTCATCCTCCAACGCCTTCAGATCCTCATTCGCGGCATTGAGGTCTGCCACGATTTGAGCGTAGCTCTCGTCATCAGCGAGCGTGTCATGCGCGCGCTCATACTCGCTGTCGGCTGCATTGCGGAGCTGCTCCGCGGCGTCTTTGACCGCTTGGAGCAACAAGACGTCGCGTTCGTCTCGCAAGAAACGACGAATCATTTCGTCCGTTGCCGCTGCTACCCGTGCCATTACCGCATCCTCACCCTGTGCGATGTCGGCACGCGTGATGAGCGGTTTGGTTCCCGGTTTCGTCTCGTTCGCGTTCATTTCGTTTGATTCCATGATTATCTCCTATCCTATCAGTGATTTAGGCGAGTAATTCTCGCCACTATGCCAGCATGCACGATACTGGCATGGTGCCGGGAATCAATCTGCCGCGACGTAGGCAGACTCTATCTCAATCTGCCTACGTCCTCCGCTGACACGGCCCGCGGGATATCAGCCTAATTACCGTCCCTCGCGCCTTGACGGCCTCGAAATCGTTACCCTCCGCTAATCGGAGATAGCCCCTAAGCGCGGTATCCTCGAATATCGCTCACCTAGTCAGCGGATTGTGTGCGAGGGACACAATCTAAAGCATTCGTATCCTCCTCTCTCTATTGGGCGGGCGAGCGATATCATGCCTCTCCGGAGACTGGCGCGTAATCCTCACTCCAATCTTCGCCAGTGATGACGTTGGCGCACAAGCCGAGCAACTGCTCAAGTTCTGCTGGCGTTGCTGGGGCATCGATTGATGCGCCTTCGACGTGACGATTCCAGCCCTTAGGCCAGATTGCCGGGAACATCATCCAAACGGTATGGTCCGAGGCAAGCCGAGCCACTATCTCCGGATAAATCTCTGTCCAGAGATACGCGGCGACAATGAGATCAGCATCCGGCTCGATTGAGGGATCATCCGTCACGGTCACATCAGCAGTCTGACCTAGCGCGGTACAGAGACGGCTGAGGATACCTGACAGTGCCTCACCGGATGTCGGGTTTGCGTCAAAAATATGGATTTTCATCCTTCCCTTCTTTCTTCCGATCCCCCTGCTATGGCGCACACAGTGCGCCTAATCTATACCGTTTGAATCGCAAACATCGTCGAGACAGCCATGCCTACGCAACACATCATCAGCGGCTTCCATGGCCGTGGGGTAATCTCCGATCCAATCGGAGAGTGGACGATCCGCCGAGTCAATGACGCGAGCGTACCATCCTTGCATGTACCGTACTTCCGCCCTACGCATTTGGTGCTCTCCTCATCAGGTTGTACCTGACGATCTCCTGTTGCTCGCGCGCGAGCCAGCGGAGTCTCCGGATTTCCATCGCGCGCTCATGGGTGTACTCTTGCTCTTGCTGCGCAATCAGTGTTGCGCGCAGCTCGCAAATTTCCCAGCATCGGAGCATCGCAAGGCGCGCGGAAAAATCAAAAACATGCCACATCATATTATCCTCCCTATGGCGCCATTGCGCACCATAGCAGGGGAGCCGGATTTTTCGTTTGTGTCTCCGTTAGTGGCGCACTAGGTGCGCCTATCGTGCATCATTTGCTTGCCATCCATTGCTCATGACAGGCATCACATCGTGTATGCGGCATATCAGCGGAGAGCATGATGTCGCAATCACGGCACCATGCCTCATCACCGTAGCACGTAGGACATACCATCTTACTGCATCGAGTGTACTGGCGCGCAACTGGCCATCCGAACGCGGCCGCGAATGCGGTTAGATCGTTGCAAACCTCGCATTCGAGAGCTTCGAACCTATGCGGTTGACCGCAGCATGTACACCCGATTTCGTCCGCTCTCAGATACGTGATGCGCTCGAAATCGAGGATAGCGGCTTCCAGACTCTCGGCTTTGCACACCGCGGTATGCTCGTCCGTATCCACTAACCATCCGTTAGCGGATAGCCAATGCCAATCCTCTGGCGTCAGACGCCAATAGCCGCCGAAATTGTTTTCGCTATATCTGATGATCATCGTTTCCTCCGTTTTGGCGCAAAGAAACGCCACTAACGGAAACACAAACGAAATGAACGCACTTCAGTTATCAAAGAGCCTATTGGCTCACTGCCACATGACACGTAGCCCATAGATATAGCTATGGCTATGGCTATGGCTATGGGCTTGGTCGGTCATGCCCTTATGGTTGCACGTTACGTACCAAGTCGCTTCGGATTGCCAATTTTGGTGCCATGCTTGCAACCTATTGATAGCATTGGACTTACACGCGCGCGCTTCTGGCGCTTTCCATTTTCGACCAAATTTCGGCAATATTTACCGCTTCCGTTATCATCCGCTTTTGGCAATTCTTGCCGAGCTCGGCTAACATCAATCCCCTCAGCAGTTTGCCGACACTCCCGCTCGGCAAATCTTACATTGGCACGGAAAATATTGCCGACGGAGTCGCTCGGAGATGACGACGAAATCCCACCAATTATGGAAACAGACGCGGGTACGGCATAGCAATATTCATGCCAAGATGGGCGGCAAAGGGTGAGCGCAAGAGACTCAATCATCATGAGGCGGATTGGACCTTTCGAAGTGTAGCAAACTCGCCGCTCCCTTCGCAACCCTAAGTGTAAGAGATACAATAAGTTAGCTATAGTCAATATGTTGACCACATTATATGGGAGCCCAAACGATTTATATGGGAGCCCAACCATTTAACCTTAAACGATATCGCCTTGACCTTAGGCCGGCATGCGAGATTCATGCCAACATGATCCGTAAGCACGATTCATGCCAACGGCCGGCGCATGCAGCCGGCGTGCCAACTTTCTTCGCATGCAAATTCCGTGCCAATTGTCGCAGGGGTGCAAGATGCGTGCCAACTCGGCGCGGGCGCCGGAGGCGGATTTTAAATAATTAAAAAAAAAATTGCCCAAAAGTGCGTTGACTTTTAGGCAAGAGGCGCGGGCGG
>Ga0196964_10000388_pt1 | contig 28660 bp, 33 predicted proteins | sample S1_10metaG_FD_148615 | JGI IMG/M metagenome (GOLD analysis project Ga0196964, IMG submission 148615) | Soil microbial communities from Anza Borrego desert, Southern California, United States - S1_10 | ecosystem: Environmental > Terrestrial > Soil > Desert | place: USA: California | collected... | reverse complement strand
GGTTGAACACGCGGGCCTGCGGGTACCAGGGATAGCGGTCGGTGCCGAGCTTGGGCCAGGCGCCGGGGGTGGAGATCAGCCACACCGGCGCGCCGCAGGCGGCGGCGATGTTGGTGGTGGCGTTGGCGGGGCCGATCACCAGGTCCAGCGCGCAGGTGAGCGCCGCGACCTCGTCCAGGTCGTCCTTCAGGTCGATCCCCGGCGGGTTCCAGATCGCGAACCCCTCCGCCTTGGCCCGCGCCAGCTCGGCGGCGCAGTCGCCGTACTGCAGATTGACGAACACCGGCCCAGGCACGCCCAGCACCGGCTTCCACTGCTCGAACGGGGAGAAGAACCGCCGTCGCGAGGCGTCGATCATCAGGCTCTTCCATAGAACCCCGACCTTGGGCCCCTCCCCCGCCCGTTCCAGCTCGGCCCGCCAGAAGGCCACGCGCTCCGGGTCGGCGGTCAGGTAGTTCGGGCGCGCCGGATAGGCCTCCACCGATCGGCGGAAACCGCGCAGCGGCGAGGCCATGGGCGTCCACAGGTCCACAGCCTCCGGGTCTTCGACGAACGGCAGGGCGCGCACGGTGTGGGCGTCGACCTTGTAGGTGGCGTGGGCGCCCACCGCCGCCTTGGGGAACGAGCGCTGGAACAGCGGGACCAGGCGCCGCTCGACGGCGATGGTCATCCGCCCCTCAGGCCCGATCGCCTCGATCAGGTCGGGGATGGTGTTGGCGAACAGCACCTCGTCGCCCAGCCCCTGCTCGCCGACCACCAGCAGGTGTTCGCCATCGAGCGCCGCGCCCGGCTCCCATCGCGGGCGGTCGATCAGGAAGTGGGTGACGTCGGCGAAGTGCGGGTTCAGCCGCTCCTCGTAAGCGTCCCAGCCCTCGCCCAGATCGCCGGAAGCCACCAGCATGGTGGCCCGCGCCAGGCGCATCATCGACACCTCGTGCTCCAGCGTCACGCCGGGCAGCGCCCCCTCCACGTCCGCCAGCGCCCCCTTCGGGTCGCCCAGCGCCAGCCGGGCGTTGCCGCGGTTGTAGCGGGCGCGGGCGAAGCCGGGGTCGAGCCTCAGCGCCTCGTCGTAGAAGGTGACCGACTGGGCGATCTCGCCCTGCTCGTTCAGCACCGTGCCGAGCGTGTTCCACAGCAGGGCGTGGTTCGGCTCGGCGTAGATGACGGGGCGCAGCACCTCGATCGCCTCGTCGAACCGCGACTGGTCGCGCAGGGCGCAGGCGAGGTTGTTCGCCCCTTCCACGTGTCCCGGCCAGCGCAGCAGGAAGTGGTGGAACAGCTTCTCCGCCAGCTCCTTCTGGCCCAGGCGGTACGCCAGCCGGCCGAGGTCGTTGGCGATCTCCGCGTGGTCGGGCAGCAGCTGAAGCGCGGTCTCGTAGCAGGTGATGGAGGTGGCGAAGTCGCCCGCCTTCTCGCGGCAGATGGCCAGCAGCCACCAGCCCACGCCGTTCTTCTCGTCGATCTCCAGCGCCTTGATCGCCCACTCGCCGCCGCCCTTCCAGTCGTCGGCGCGTACCGACTCGATCGACTGCTGCAGCAGCGGGACGATCGCCTGCTGCTTCAGGTCGGCCATGGCCCGCCGCAGCCGCTCCATCGCCTCGGACGAGGCGGAATCCCCCGCCGTGGTCGCGGCGGGACGCAGCGCCGTCGGCCGCGCGCCCGATGCTTCCGGAACGTCGGCTTTGCGGGCGGTCGCGCGGGAATCGGCCATGGCGGAGCTCCGGATTTCGCCCCGATGCTCGGCCCCATTCGTTAAGGCCGCGCTAACCATGTCGGCCCCGTGCGCAAGACCTCGTTAACCACGTCTGTTTAGGGTCGCTCAGCGCTTGAAGCCGCAAATCAGGCCTGGGGAGCCGAAGCTCGATGCCTCTGAAACTGTCGCTGAAACCCGGCGAAAGGTTCGTCCTGAACGGCGCGGTCGTTCAGAACGGCGATCGGCGCGGAACCCTGATCCTGCAGAACAAGGCTTCGGTCCTGCGCGAGAAGGACATCATGCAGGCCGAGGACGTCTCCTCGCCGGCCCGCCGGGTCTATTTCCCGGTGATGATGATGTACCTCGACGAGGGTTCGGCCGCCCGCCACTACGACGAGTTCGTGCGTCGCATGACCGAGTTCATGGGGGTGATCTCCAACCCCGACGTGCTGGCCGACTGCGTGGGCATCTCCAAGCACGTGCTGGCGCGCGAGTACTACAAGGCGCTGATGACGTGCCGGAAACTGATCGATTACGAAGACTCGAGGTTGGGGCATGTCGCTACAGGCGTACCAGCAAGCCGCGCAGCGGGCTGAGCAGCCGCGCTCTGCCGAGTACCGCCTGTTCGGTCAGGTCACGCGCGCGTTGATGGAGGCGGCCAAGGCCGACCCGGCCGATCTGGCCGCGCGCATGGACGCGCTCGACTGGAACCGGCGCATGTGGTCGGCGCTGGCCACCGACTGCGCCTCGCCCGACAACAGCCTGCCCGCCCCCGTGCGCGCCCAGATCATCTCGATCAGCCTGTGGGTGTCCAAGCACACCTCCGCCGTCATGCGGCGCGAGGAGGAGTTCGATCCCCTGATCGACATCAACCGCATCGTCATGCAGGGCCTGGCCGGGGGCGCCGCGGAGGCGGCTTGAGGCGGGCGGATCCGGGCGGGCGAGAGTGGCGGTGACGGGGCCAACCACCCTGAGGACAATCAGGAGGTTAGGCCCGTTAGCCTGGGGGTGCCATTTGGCACCCTCTCTGAGCGCCGCGTCTTGGCACGGTTGGCACCCCCTCGGGGGGCTCCCAGGCTCAACCGCAAACGGCCGCGCTAACGCACAGGCCCGGTGCCGGGGCGGATGCGGGGCCAAGCGAACTGGCACAAGTAATCTTCATGGGCTGCCGCAAGCGTACGTACCCTGGCATCCAAGTCCTCAATAGCCGCATCATAGTGGGCCATCAACTCAGGCGACCAGAATTGAAAGCAGTCTCGCACTGCGCCGAGCGCCAAGACGCACAAACTAGTAAGGACTTGAGGACGCGGGTAGCCCCATTCAGTGTTCGGTGCAAACCGGCCATCACTCAGGGCGGTAAGATGGAATTGGGCAAGGTCACCCCAGTTACCGTGCACCGCTTTCGACATTCCACTAAACATACCTATATAGGACAAGTCATTGCCGTATACAGTTTGCGCCTTGTCTTTTGTCGATTTTCCACCCCACTTGCGCATCTTAGTTGAAACGTCGTCCAGATTAATACCCGCCTCTATGGCAGAGTGCTGAATCGACTTCAGCATTCTCTGCTCAACCGGCAGAAGCTCTCCGCCGCGGGAACTGGACCGGCTGACAATTTCGTCCCTCAGCATCCTCTCATACCGGAACGAGGTTTTAACATAGTCATCGGCCAATTCATCCGTAACGTTGGCTATGAGGTAGCGGACGTCAACTACCGCCTCATAACAGAGGCGACACAAAATGAAGGCTATCTCCAACCTTCTCTGGCATACCTGGTCGAGCACGCCGGATACGAGCTTGTACAAGCGCACCATCAAGCCTGAAATGATGGCTTGGTTTCTGCTTAGGCCCCGCCCGTCCTCCGAAATTCCCGCGCAGATAACTATATATGATGCGCTCTCCGCGAGGAGTGACACGCCCAGTGCGATAAAATCGTCCTCATCCTCGAAACTCCTGAGTACGTCAGGTTCGACAATTGTGCGGCTGACGATGGGAAAATCAGGTTCGGACATGTTGGCGCGGCGGCGTCCTGAGAGCAGAAGCGGCTCCGAAGTGGAACCTGAGGAAGGCCCTCGGAATGATCCTGGAGGGGAACCCTTGGGGTGTTAAGATCTGTCGTCAACACCGTCTGATAAACCTGACGGGAAGACAGGGAGGGTAGACCTATGGGTTACCCTTAGGTTTCACGTAGAAAGAGGACGCCGTCTTTCAAGAGGTCTCCTCCCCACGCTGGTCGACGGCGGCACAGCCGCCCCACGTTGACGCCCGCGCCGGCTGACGTAACGGTGGTCGACCAATTGCGGGGTCCTCCATGCGTTTCCTCAATCGTGTGCTGATGTACGCGGCCTATGCTCTGGCCGGTCTGGCAGGGATCGCCGCAGGCCTTGCGATGCTCACCATCACCGCCAAGCTGGTGGGCGGCTCTCCGCCGCTCGCCCTCCTCGGATGAACACCGCACGCGGCAGCTAGAGCCGAGGTCGCCCGTGAAATGGCGGCGGGGCAGCTAGTGTCCAGTAGCGGCCCGTCCTTAGGAAACGCGCGGGGACCAAGGGGCTCGCGAGTAGTGTCCATTAAAAGCTCATCCTTGGACCCGAACCGTCAGGGGCGGTGTCGTCTCCTAGCCGATTAGAGAGCCCGTCCTAAGGGACGCGCGCCGGCTCAACGCCCTCCGCGCATCTGAGCGACGGGCTTGGCTGCCTGCACGACCAACACCAGAGAGACCCCCATGAAAATACCCCCGCGCGTAAAGCTCGCGGCGGACGCTGACGGCCGCGCCATCGCTCAAGTCGAGCTGGCGAACCGGCCGGGCGTCTATGCACTCATCGACGCCGACGATCTCACCGCCCTCCAAGATGCCGGGCTGAGCCCCAGATGGCACCTGAACAGCAACCGCGCTGGGGGTGAGGGCTACGTCCGCTTTTTCCTGCCCGGCGTGGCCAATAGCAAACTGACGGTCGCCCGTGCGGTGATGCGCGCCGGGTTGGGAGAGGCGGTCCGGTACCGGAACGGCAACCGCTTGGACCTTCGCCGCCGCAACCTTTACCTGGAAACCGCCCGCGGCCGGGCTGGGGCGTGGTTCGGAGATTACGACACGCCGATCTCCGATCCGCTTCCGGCGGACCGGCTGTGATCGAGGTCGTCGGCCCCGACGGGACCATCCACGAGTTCCCCGCGGGGACCGCGGACGCGGAGATCGACCGCAACCTGCGGCGCTACTATGGAGCCACGGACGGCCAGCGCCGTGCGGCCGCCGAAGCCGCCGTCTACGCCGCCGGAAAGCGCGGCAAGCGGTCCCTCCTGGAACGCTGGGGGGACGTCGCTCGCGACACCTGGGAGACCAGCTGGCTCGCCGAAGGGTACCGCGCCGGGTTCAAGCAGGCCGCCGACGGGATCGCCTCCGGCCGCGCTCCGACGCAGGAGCTGAACCCCGCCAAGCTCGTCGGCCGCCTCGCCGGCACGAACCAAGCGATTTTTGACCAGCTCCGCCTGGGGGACCGCAAGGGTTCCGACCGGGTCAAGAGCATGGCCGAGCGCATGGTCGCCACCGAGGCTGAGCGCCGCGGCGAGTTCCGCGCCGTCTCCGCGGAAGATCCATTCTGGAAGGCCCGCGGCGGCCTGGGCATGAAGGTCGCCCACGGCGGAGCCTCGCTCGCCGGGTTCCTGACCGGGGCCGCGGCCGACCCCGTCTCGTGGGTCACCGCCGGGCGCTCCGTCGTCACCCGCGCCGCCACCACCGGCACCCTGGCCGCGGGCTCCGACGTGCTGGCCCAGGAGGCCGCCCTCGGCCTCGGCCTGGAGGAGGAGTACAGCCTCCTGCGCACGGGCTTCTCCGCCCTAGCCGGAGCCGGCTTCTCCGCCGTGATCGACCTGCCCCGCCTGGGGCCGAAGAAGTGGGTGGAGGAGTTCTTCTCCTCGCCCGAGACCCGCGCCCGCGACGAGCTGGAGGTGGCCGAGGAGCTGCACGCGCCGGCCATGTCCGAGGCCGAGCTGCCCACGCTGGCCCTGCCGGCCCCCGAGCGGGTCGCCGCCCCGGAAGCCCCCCGGGTCACCCCTGAGGAACCCCGCCCGGCCGCCGGTGCGGAAGCCCCCAAGGCGGACCCCGAGGGGAAACCGAAGGTCGACCCCGAAGGTGAACCCAAGGCGGGCCCCGAGGGGAAACCGCAGGGTGACGAGTGGTCGTCGGTGGACTGGGGGAGCGTCCGCTCCAGCGCCCGGGCCGAGGCCGCCATGCGGCACCTGGAGAAGCTCCGCAAGCTCATCAAGCCGGGCATGGTCCAGGCGTTCGTGCGCAAGCTCGACGAGGGCGTAGACCCGGCCCGCGAGGGCGCGCACATCAACCCCGAGTACGTCGACTGGGACCACCTGGACGCCAACCCTGAGGACCTGCTCGCGTGGGCGGGGGCGCGGGCTGACATCTTTCGGGACGCTTACGAGGCGGCCGGCGACCGCTACCGCTCGTGGGACCAGACGCACGCCACTTCACGTCTGTTCGGCTCCAGCCTATCGGATGTGGTCAAGGTCCATGCCGACGTCATGGGTGAAGGGGGCCTCGCGGCACGTCTTGGCGCTCTGCGGGAAGCGGCCCTCGAAAGCGACCGCGCCTTCGTAGCCACGCTGCGGGAGGTCGAGGAACAGGTCGCGCGCGGCGACTACTCCGGCGTGGGCAAGCTTGCCCAGGGTGTTCAGCGCACGGTGCTGATGGACGCCATGGCCGCCGGGGCGTCCTCCGAGGTCGCGCGCTCCCTCAACTACATGCAGCGGCTGGCAAGACCTCGGGCCGTGCGCAACGACCTGCAAGCGCTGATGGAGGACCTCGCCGACGTGTTGAACGGCGGCAAGCCGCTGAGCCCAGACGACCTCGGGGCCGCCATCAAGCGCATGCGGGGCGCGTACGAGGATGGCGGGTCACCCAAGCTGCGCGACGAGCTGCGGAAAATGCGAACGATGGGCGTTGCCGACTACCTCGGCTATCTCGTGACCGGGAACCTGCTGTCCGCCCCGAAGACCCACCTTCGGAACCTCGTCGGCACCCCCCTGCACGCCCTGTTCTCCATCGCCGAGCGATACGTCGCGGCGGGGATCGGCGCGGTGCGTCAGGCGACGGGCCTGGGGTCGAAGGAGCGGGTCACGTTTCGGGAGGCGCTCGCCTACAGCACAGCCATGGGCGATGCCCTCCAGGACGCGCTGCGGATGGGGGTGCAGGCCTTCATCCGCGGCACTGCCGTCACAGATGGTGGCAGTTCCGTGCTGCCCGACAGCGGCCTTCGAGCCGCGCCGTTTGCGCTCTCGGCCGACCGGATGCGCAGATGGCGCGACGGCGGCTTCCGGCTTTCGACAGCCTTGGACGTGGGGCTGGTCGGCCTGTTCGAAATGGTCCGAACCTTCGGCTATCGTCCGTCGGTAGCCGCGGACGAATTCTACAAGGTGCTGGCCCGCCGAATGGAGGTGAATGCGCTGGCGTACCGTGAGGCGCACTACCGGTCCCAGCTCGCTGACCCAGCCGAACGCGAGCGAGTGTTCACGAGCACGCTGGCGGCGGTCCAAACCGCTCCGACAGACGCGGCCTTGCGAGCCGCCCGCTCGCATTTCGCAGGCCGAACGGGAGCCGAACCCGGGGGAGTGTTCGACCCCGGCTCTGAAGGCGAGGAGATGGCGCTCATCTTGCGTTCCATCGACCACGAGGCGATGGCGGTCGACCACGCGCGGTTGCTGACCTTCCAGAAGGTCGGGCCCGTCGTTCAGCAGTTCGACCGGGCGCTCCGCATGGTGCCCCTGGTCAAGTACCTGTACGTGAACTTCCTGCGCACCCCGATGGCCCTCCTCAAGGCAGGCATGGTGGACCGCAACCCGGCACTGTTCTGGCTGGCGAAGGACAACCGGGAACCCTTGGTCGACCTCGCCCGGATGCTGGCCGACCAAACCAAAGCCGTTGAGCGTGGCGGAGCTGCCGCTGACCTCGCCATCGCCCGTTTGATGACGGGAAGTGCGGTCATCTCGTGGGCGTGGGGGATGTGGGCTGCCGGCGATCTGGTGGGCAGGCGCGGCGACGACCACGACACGACCCGTCTGGACGGGGTCCTCCCGTACTCTGTCAGGCTCCCCGACGGCTCCTGGCTCCAGTACAGCCCGGCGTCCCCCCTGGGAGAACCGCTGGGTCTGGTGGCCGACTTCGCACAGGCGATGCGCGAGCGCGAGTTGGACGACGCTCATGGGGACGCTCTGATGGGAGCGCTGGTCGCGGCCGTCGGTAACAACATCACCAACAAGACGTTCCTCGCCGGCCTCGGCGACCTGATGGACGTTCTGGAGGGGCCGGGCTTCGGCGGCGGCTCAGACCGCGCACGCGGCAAACAGGTCGCCAGCGGTCTCGCATCCACGCTGGCCGCCCGGGTTGTCCCGCTCAGCTCGTTGCTTCGTTCGGTCGCTCAGGACCAAGACCCTGTAGTGCGGGACGTTCGAACGCTCCTAGAGCGCATCCAAGCAGCCGTGCCCGGCTGGTCCAACAGCCTGCCCGCTAAGCGTGACTTCCTCGGCCGGCCGCTGGTCCGTCCGGCTGGGCAGCGGGGAGCCTTTCAGGCGTTCTCTACGTCGAACCAGTCAGGCGACCCGCTTGAGCAGGAGCTGTCGCGCCTCGCAAAGGCGCTGCCGGACTTCCGAATTGAGAAGCCGGATCGGCGTTTCAACGGCGCGGAGATCACCCCTGAGGAACACTCTCGGCTCCTTGAGGTCCACGGTCAGCTGTTCGTCCACCCGCACACCGGCATGAACCTGGAGGAGACCCTTCGGAACATGGTGGCGTCTGAGGACTACGCCAGTTGGGGCGACCGCGAGCGCGAGTACCGGCTGAAGAAGGCAATAACGACCTTCCGCACGCTGGCTAACAGGGCCGTGCGGGACCCCCGCTCGGACCTCTACATGGCCGAGACGGTCCGCCGAACGGCGGCCGAGCGCCTCCGCAAGGAGGTGGCTCAGAAGCGTCTCTCCCCGGCCGCGGCTCGGTCCAGGGCCCGCTTCTACGGCTACGCTCCTGAAGACCCCGACCTGGACGCCCTGGAGGACGCCCTGTTTCCCGGCGAATGACCGGACCCGGCGGGTGGGCCCCACCCTACTCGCGGGCTCGTCTCCCGCCCCCCACCCCTCTGTCGAAGGCTTCCCCATGAACCTACCGGCGACGCCGGAAGACGCGGTCCTGCGCCGAGAAAACACCCTCTGGCGGGGCGGTCCCCGCAGGATCGACGAGGCCGCCCTGGCGCGGTCGATGGCGGCATGGTTCGACGGCGCTGATTGGGACCAGACCGACGCGGTCTGGGCACCGTATCACGGCGTCAGCGTCCGTCTGGAAGCTGCCGGCGACCGCCTCCTGCTGCGGGGGGCAGCCGTCGCAGCCCGCGGGCCGGCCCGGGTGGTGCCAGCGGGGCCAGGGACGTACGGAGCGAGCCACTCCGACGCCCGCGCGGTAGCCCGGGTGGTGATCCGAGGGGACGCCGCGGGGCTTTACCGGGCTACTTCGCGAACGGGCTGAGGGCGGAAGCCCAGGCTTCGATACCGCGCCGTAAGAACGATCCGGCGGCAAGGCACACCTGCCACCGGTACCACCACCGGGCATAATGCGTTCCGCGTTCCGCGGCATGCAGATGGAACAGCTCCTCCAGATCACCCGCAAGCTCCTCGCTCGCGCCCGCCGGGACAACGAAGTAGAGCATTCCCTGCCACCAGCCGGGGACGCTTGGCGTTTCGGCCGCCCGCGCTGGCGATGCGTGTAACGCAGTGTCGATCAGCAGGGTGGTAACCGAGTTGGCGCGTTTCTGGGTCAAGATGAAGTCGGCCACGTCCTGCCTAAGGAGCTTGCGCATCTCCTCGGCATCGTCGGTGGTCATCAAGACGTGCTCGAAGTCCTTCAACGAGTTCCGCAATGGCTCCAGCTTGGCTGCCACTTCGTACAGGCGTCGGAAATCGTCGGGCATCTTATCGGTCATGCCACGCCTCCCCAAGCAGGAGCGGCAGGCGAAAAAGGCGCAATGAAGCTGCCGAAAGTCCGAACGGCTCGCTCTCCCGAAGCGGTGATCTCAAACAGCCGCTTTCGCCTTCCGCCGCGTTGGGGCGTGGCGGCCCCCAGGCTCGACCTGACGAACCCTTTCTTCTCCAGCCGGTCGAGCGTGGTGTAGAGCGCCCCGACGCTGGGGGCCTTCCCTGTCCGCGCCTCGATCCACTTGATGATGGCCACCCCGTAGGCGTCGCGCGGATGCTGCATCAGCACCGACAGCACCTGGAACTCAAAAGGCCCTAATGAGTCGCGTCCCACCGGCCGCCCTTTCTTCTGCAATGTAGAAGAAATAGGAGGCTGGCCGCGCCGGTTCAAGCCCGTCGCTTTTGGGGTCACCTATCCGAAAGCCCATGACGGTACGCTCGCACGCGCCCACCCCCCGTGGGGGGTAGGTGCCCCAGACGCTGCCCGTTGGGCTACCCCGCGGGAACGCGGCGTCCTCCCGACGGATGCGCCTGCGGAATAGCCCCGCCGCACTATGGGCCACGCCCCGCCACAGAGGAGGCCCCGCTGCTGGACTTGCCTGAGATCGAACCGGGCGGTCCGCCATTGCGGCCGAGCAGGGACTCCCTGCTTACCCCTAGCGAGGCCGCAGAGGTCCTTGGAGTGCCGCCCCCGCTACTGAAGCGGTGGCGCGGCGGGGGACGTGGCCCGCAGTTTGTGCGGTGGGGTTACAGCGTCATTCGCTACAGGCGAAGCGACCTAGCGGCCTGGAGCGCCCGACGCGGCAAACCCCTGTCCGAATAGGGCATACCCATGCCGGACCCCGCCCCGTCGTGAGAAAAACGTCTGAATAGGGTTGACAGTTACTTTTCGGACGGTATGTCTGGAAAAGTCTTTAACCCATATCGGACGTTCAGCCATGTGGAATTCCTCGGACGAACACGCCCAACGCCGCGCCGCTCTCGCGGCTAGCGCCGCCGCGTACCGCGACCGCCTGCGCACCTTCCTGGGCGGCCCCCTCCCCTCTGACGCGGCGGGCTTCTGCGCCGCTACGGCGCTGCGCCACCCGTCGGGGTTTCCTATATCTGCACTCGCCGCAGCCGCTCGGGCATGGGGGACGGCCGGTCTCCTCGTGGGCGGGCAGCGTGTGGCGATACAGGGGGTGGGATGATGGCGGTCGTGGGTTACGCGCGCGTCAGCACCGGGGGTCAAAGCCTCGACGTCCAAGTCGAGCAGCTGAACGCCGCCGGGTGCGAGAAGGTCTTTGCCGAGAAGCTGACGGGGACCACGATGAAGAACCGGGCGGAACTCGCCCGGGCGCTGGACTGGGTGCGGGAGGGCGACGTGTTTGTCGTCACGCGCCTGGACCGGCTCGCCCGCTCCGTGGTCGACCTCCACCGCATCGTCGACCAGCTCGGCGCGAAGGGGGTGGGCTTTCGGGTAGTTCAACAGGCGGGGATCGACACGACCCGGCCCGAGGGCAGGCTGTTCCTGACCTTCCTGGCTGGGTTCGCGGAGTTCGAGAACGACCTCCGGCGCGAGCGCCAGCGCGAGGGCATCGAGCGACTCAAGGCCCAGGGCGGGTACAAGGGCAGGCCTCGATCCGTCGATCCCAACGAGGTCCGGCGGCTGAGGGCGGAGGGCCTTGGACCCGCCGAGATCGCGCGTCGGCTGAGCATCGCCCGGTCGACCGTCTACGCGGCGCTAAAGGAAAAGCCCGGCGGTTGAAGCTCGTATGCCCGCCCCCCTGCTTTTTTGCGCGCCGCGGATTACCTTCGCGCCGTCTGCCGTCGGGCTTCTCCTGCATGTCTCACCCTAAGGTCAAACAGGCGAAGATCATCCGATCCAAACCGCCCCGCCCCTGCATCTTTTGTGGCCAAAGCGGCGTCAGCAGAGAACACATATGGCCCGACTGGGCAGCCGAATACTTTCCGGCCGTCACCGGCGCGCGCGAGGTCCGCTTTAAGACCCTAGGAAAAACAGGCCTGCTGGCCGAACCGCCCCACGACAAGACCCGCCAAGGACGCGTCATCAGCAAGACCCTGCGCGTCGTCTGTACCGAATGCAATAACCGGTGGATGAGCGCGCTGGAGGAAGCTGCAAAGCCGGCCCTTCTCTCCCTGATCCTCCCCGGCGAAAGCATCATCGGTCTCGATGATCAGGCTGTGATCGCCCGGTGGATGGCGCTGAAGGCGATGGTCTGCGACCAGAGCGTTCCCGAGGACGTTGTGTTTCACCAGAGCGAACGCACCGCGTTCCTGCGGGATCGAACCATGCCCCCTAATTTTGAGGTCTGGATCGCCCGGTGTGGTGCGTCGGACTGGCGTCACGCCTACTGTCGGAACGTCGCTCAGCTGGCGCTACCCCCGCTTCGCTTCAACCCGCCCCGCCGAAAGAACGTACAGACTTTCACGCTTGGCTTTGGCGAACTCTTGCTGGTCGCGGCCCACGGGCTCGGCCCCCTCCGGATTACATTTAATTTCGATCAGCGGCGAGTCTTCCGCATATGGCCCATCACAGGACCAATTACATGGCCGCCGCCGCGCGTCAGCGCCAACGACGCCTTCAGCATGGCCAACGCCATTGACGACGTTCTCTACAGCGACCGGACCCGCTGGATTCCGTAAGCTTCGGCGTTATCGCGGTACGCGACCGATACCGACTGCGGCTAATGATGGGCCCCGCCTGGAGCCGCGGCAGTAAACACACTGACGGCAGAGAACAGCCCGACGGCCAGCATTCCACCAGTGCAGAGTAAAGCGAGAACCTTGAGCGCACTCACAAACCGCCACTCAAGCGCGTTTCTAATGTGGCCCGGCGCAGCAAACACGAAGTCGTCCAGCGCGTAAAAATACGAACCTTCGTCCTCAGGATCGTCTGGCGCTTCCAGCCTGCTTGCTACCCGAACTCGAAAGGCTGGCTCGACGATGCTCAGCAGGACGGCCGCTGCCGCAGAGACCGCCGCCCAGGCGAAGGCGTAGCCAGTAGCGCCGAACGACGAGCCATCGACTTTCAGCCACTCGGTAAACCCGCCAAGAGTCGCCAGCGCCGCCAAGCTGCCAGCAAGCGCCAGCATAGCTAGGCGTTCGATCTGCTGGCGGACCTTCTCGCGTACATCTCGCTCAGCGGGGCTGCGCTCAGCCGGTAGCCACCAATTGATCCTGCGCGCCCGCTCAGAGTCGTTTTTGCCCGCCACAAGGATGCGCGCGACCCCGCGCCAGAACCACCAGATCATTCCTCGCTTTTAACCGATAACCGCCTAATGGCGGATACTGTGGCACTCGAACCTATCGCATTAAGGCGGCCAATGGTGCCGAATGTGGCACACCCCGCCCTGCGGGAAGCCTTATGCAGTAAGGGGAGAGTGGCGGTGACGGTGGGATTCGAACCCACGATACCCTTTCGGGTATGACGATTTAGCAAACCGTTGCCTTCAGCCTCTCGGCCACGTCACCTGCTCGGATTGCGATTAGCGCGTTCGCGTCGGAGAGGCAACGGACGCCGGGCCGCAGGGCCGCTTGATCTCGCGTTGCGACCGCTGCGGCGATCTGATAGCCCTCCGGCCTCGCGCTTTGACGCCCCACGGCCTGGTGGCGGAGTGGTTACGCAGCGGACTGCAAATCCGTGTACGCCGGTTCGATTCCGGCCCAGGCCTCCATTACTTTTCAAGCGCTTAGCTCCTGCCCTTCGGGGGCGGTTTGCAGCCCGGTTTGCAATTTCTGTTCTGGTTTCGCCCCGTAGCGGGTCTCAGCGAGGCGCTGAGCGTTCGCAATCGCGACCGCCTGACGGTCGACGTAGGCGTGGAATGCGCCCCTCTTGCTCATCGGGTGCCCAGAGCACAGCGCGACCTCTTCTTCGGTCCAGCCCGCCTCCCGCCGCCGCGTGATGAAGGTCCCGCGCAAGTCGTTGAAGTGAAGGCCGGTGACACCGGCGCGCTTGCAGGCGTCCCGCCAGGCGGCGCGGAAGCCGTTCCCCTTCGGATCCCACGGAAGGCCGTCAGCGCGCGTCAGGATGGTCGTAGCGAGCCCTTTGGGCGCCGCCTGAAGACAGGCGCGCAGCTCCGGCGAGATGGGGACCGCCACCGGCACATTGGTCTTCAGGCGCTTGCTGACGACGATGTCGCCGCGGACCGCTGACCAGGGCATGACCAGCAGGTCTTCCTGGCTCTGGCCGGTCTCAATGGCGAGAATCAGCGCCCGCTTGAGCGGCTCCGGCGCGACCTTCAGAAACGCCGCGACGTGCGCCGGCGTCCAGACGTTCTCGCTCCGATCGCCCCTGTAGAGGTGCTCGATCCCGGCCGCCCTGTTGGTCTCCAGCCGCCCCTGCTTCACGCCCCAGGCGAGGAGCGCCTTCAGCACCTGCAGCGCGTAGTCGGCCTGCCGCGGGCTTTCCGCCATGCTCTCGTGCCATGCACGGAGGTGCTGAATGATGGCCCGGGAGCTGATGGCCGCCAGCGAGAGCGTTCCGAACTTGTCCTTGATGCGGTCGAGCTGGCGGGCGTAGTCCGCGCGCGTCCGGGGCCGCAGGGCCGCGTACTTCTTCGACTGGCGATAGGCCCAGATCAGGTTGGCGATGGTGCCGGACGGGGGCTCCCGGCGTTGCGCGTCGGCAAGGTTGGCGAAGAACTCCGGCGTTCCCTCACGGCCGAGGCTGATCATGCCCGGACCTCGGCCGAGGTAGCCGTAGCGGACCACCTCCCCGCCGGCGAGCCGCTTCTTCTGAAACCACGTGCCTTTGGGGAGCTTGGTCTTAGGCATCGGCCTGTTCCTCGGCCCACCGGGCGATTTCTCGCTCAGCGTCGTCACGGCCGTCTCGCTCGGCGATCACGATCTCGCCGCCAGGGCGGATGCGGATCTCGGGGTCGAGCCCTGCCGCGAGGGCGGCGGCTATCGCGCGTTTCAGGTCGCACTGCTTGAAGCTCACCCGGGCCATCACGCCGACCCCCTGGCCGCCGCGCGCGCCTTTTCCCAAACGCGGTCCCTCAGCTTCCGGCGCACGCGGTCGACGACGGCGTTCACCGGGACGACGGTCCACGTCATGTCCTCGCCGCCGGGTTCGACCTCCCACAAGTTCAGGCTGCCCTTCATCTCGACCAGGTGGGCCACCTCGCCCTGGTCTCTCACGCACAGGAAGGTGTTGCCCTCCGCGAACAGCTCGCCAGGCTCCCGAAACGGTCCCGGCTCCTCGCCGGCCCAGACCGCCTCGTTGTTCCCGAAGTCGCTGAACTGGAGGGCGGCCAACGCCGCCTTGCTGACCGGAATGCCCTGTCGCACCAGCTCTGCCGTGATCGCGATCTGATAGACGCGAACGAGCGAGAACAGCCTACGGACGCCGCGGCCCGAACCCCTCAGGTCGTCGCAGCGCGGCACGATGATCCCCCGCTGCGGGTTCAGCCAATTGCGGAGGGTCAGGAGGTCGAGCCCCGCAGCGTCTGCCACGTCTGCCAGTTCGTATCGGGGCTCGAAGCGATTCGGCTTGGTCATGGGTTTAGTTAAGTCGGCCGCATCATCTCCGTCAAACAGATTATGCGCGTGACACAACACCGCGCTCAAAATCCCTCCGGCTCCCCGCCTCCCTCGCACTGCTCCCCCTCGCCCTCACACTGCTCCTCGGCGTCCGTGCGGTCTCCGTCAGCCCAGCGGGTCTGATCGTAGGGGTTCACCACGTGCATTGAGCCGTCAGAGAGTGTGATGTGGTGGCGGGTCGGCTCGCCGGCGCCCAAGGAGGGCTCCAGATCGGCGTCAGGGCCGAATACAGCCGCGTCGGCCTCCATTTCGGCGAGAAGCTCGCTCAGGCGCACCAGGGCGGCTGTGGCGGCCTCGTAGAGGGCTTGGCGGGAGCGAGCGGGTGCGGGTGTGCTATAGCTGCGGGCAGCCTGGTGCATGAATTCCTCCAACGAGCATGCTTCGGGTTAGGCCCGGTGGGAAAGCTCCACCTTTCCGCCGGGCCGACTCTCTGATATCAGGGAAATTGTGAGCTCGCAAGAAACTCCGATATCAAAGAAGCGGCGGGGGCCGGCGCCGACTGGCCAAGGCACGCCCGTGCTTGTGCGGTTTCAGCCGCCCGAGCTGGCCGAAGTCGATGCCTGGATAGAGCAGCAGCCGGACAAGCCGACGCGGCCGGAGGCGGTGCGCCGGCTGGTGAAGCGGGGGCTAGAGCGATGAGCATCGGTGCGGCTATAGCCAGTCTAAACGCCGCCTTGGAGACGCTGAAGGCGTTGCGCGGGTTGGAGAAGGCGTTCGACCAGGCGGTCCTGAAAGCGCAGATCGTGGATCTGATGGGGAACGTGGCGGATGCGAAGGTCGCGCTTCTCGAGGCTCAGGACGCTCTCCGGGAGAAGGACGCGGAGATTGATCGCCTGAACGGGTCCATCGCCGCGAAGGCTAAGCTCCTAGAGGGCCCTGGTGGGTACATGTGGGCTGACCGCGGTGACGGTATACGGCGGGGATACCCCGTCTGCCCGGCCTGCGATGAGAAGGAGGCCCGTCAGGTCACACTGAAACAGGCGGGCGGCGCTCACTCATGTGTCTGCCCGCGCTGCGACAGCAAGTTCAAGCCGGTGGAGTACTTTCACGAGCCTGACGCATCTGGGAAGCAGCAGACCCACTCGCAGCGCATGGCGGAGCGACGGAACCGTCACCCCAGGACCGACGCGCAGATCAACGACTGGCTTCGCCGCTGACCTCCCGACCGAAACCCCCCTCCCCTTTTTTCATCTCGGTGCGTACGGAGATACCCCGCCGGTGCGTAGGCGTGACGCTCCCAAGATTCGACGCCCCCGGGCCGGGTGTGCGACCGTCGCGCCATGGATGATCGTGATCACATGGGGATGCACCTCAGTGGCGTCCCTGCCGAGGTCCGTGAGCGAGCGGCGATTGATGCAGGTCTGATCGTGCTGGCGTTCTCCGACGTTGACTTGGCCCTGTCGGAGGTTCTCGCCGCCTATGGCGGTCTGCAGCCTGGTCTGGTCGCCGGGCCAGCCCTGCACATGATCGACGTGAACAGAAAGCTCGCCGCTCTGTACGCGATCACGGGCCACATGAAGACCTCGGGGGCCCGAGCCCGCTTCAAGAAGTGGAAGGGGGAGATTGAGAAGCTGAAAGTGTCCCGCGACGTGGCGGCTCACGGCGCCCTTGTTCACGAGGAGGGGAAGTGGGCGATCGCCTCGCTGGGGCTCAGCGCGATCCTGGCGGGCAACTGGTCCGAGCGGTTTGTGCGTCTTGGAGAAGGGCCGGCGATAGCGGCCCGCTGCGAGGCGGTGGCCGAGGAGTTGCGCGCGGAGAGAGACAAGCTCGCCGCCTACCATGCAGCCAAGGCCTCGCGTCAAAGCGCCGGTGCTTGATGAACGACCGCTGGAACGAGCGCCTGCTGGCCGCCGCCGTGCTCACCGTGCTCGCGTTGAGCGCGGCGCGGATGTTCGGGTGGTGGTGAGCCGCTCGACCTCCTCTTCGGCCTCCAGGAGGGCCAGGCCGGCCTCTGTCGCCCGGTAAGTCACGCGGAAGGCGGCGCCCGTCAACCGGCTCTTAGACCCGCCCTGGCTGATGAAACAGAGCAGGGACCGGCGGCACATCGCGCGCAGCAGCTCGACCATGGCCGCGGCGTCCGGGTCCTCCTTGCCCTCGCGCACCAGGACCAGGCTGATGTCGCCCTTGTCCCGGCCCTCGCGCAGGACCAGGCGTTCCGAGGCGTCCAGTGCGGGCTCGTACGGCATGGCAGGAGTCGAACGGGACCGCGCTCCCCGCGTTCCGATCGTATGGACGAGGACCTGCGCGGGATCAGAGGTCGGCGGCTAGGCGGCGAGCCTGCTGACGAGCGGGAGCACTTCTACACCTGCGCCGCCTGCGGCCAGGCCGTCGACAAGAGGGACCTCGCCGCGGTGTTTCACCATGAGGATCAGGGGCACGAGCCTTTGCCGGTGAACTGAGCCGTCGCGCGCGCTTGCGCGCCCGCGCGCGTAGCGATGCGATTTCCTGTGTTAGCGTTTTCGCTGAACGCCCATGCCGGTGTTCGATCCTGCGCGCCCGGAGATGTGGACCGCCCCTCCCTGCCTGTGGATCTCAACCGTAGCCAGGTGGAACACCTGCTGCAGTCCCTCATTGTGCCCGCGGGTCGGTCGTTCTTCGGAGCGACGCGCTGTGCCATTCACCCCCTACCCCAATCAGGCTGGCTGGAGCCTGCTGGATATCCTCACGTACGGCTGGCGGCTGCACCTTACGTGCGCGTGCGGCCGGGAACGCGCCCTCTACGAGGCCGAGCTGCTGGAGCGGTTCAGCGCCGTGCTGGGCGCCACGCTGGCAGAGTGGGGCGAACGGGTCGTGTGCACTGAGTGCGGCGCGCGTGAGGGGCGGATCAGCACGCGCCAGGAGCGGCTGCCGCCAGGGCCTGGTCACCTGGCAGAGGAGAATCGGGCCCGGAGGCGCGCGGCTCTCACGCGAGCCGCTGCGGAGAGCGTCAGGCGCTTAGGAACGCCAGTAGAAGCGCGACCACAGGCGTGACCAGAAGGGCGATAGTGCCCGCGTTGTAGAAGTCGCCTCGTTTGTCCAGAGCGGTCTTGTTTTCGGAAAGCCGATGCTGGAGCTCGAGGGCAAAGTCTGCGAGCAAGTCCTTCTCTCCCCGGCGATCCCGAATGTCCTGAGCGAAGTCGTTCGGAAACCAGCCGCACGAGTGGAAGCTCGTCGAGCGCAGCCCCCATAGTGCGATGGCGGCCGCGGCTGTGAAGCCGATCGTGCCCACCGCTGCGCCAGTGGTCAGAGGATCGTTCAAGCCCTTCACAGAGGCGGCGCCAGCGGCAAGTGCGACAGAAGCAGCCGCGAGGGCTGCGGCGGCATTGACCAGGCCGCCGCCACGCTCATCCTGAGCGTCGGCGAACGTGCACTGGGCCTCTAGACGTTTCTCGCCTTGCTCCACGATCGTTTTCAGCACAGCTTCCTCGACAGCCAGCAACTCTTCTCGGGTCAATCCATGGCTCCATCTACCGGCAGTCGGCCGCCAGACCGTCGCGGCACTTTCCACGAAGGCGGAAAGAACGCGCCGGGGCGGGTTCAGTCGCCTCCACCACCGCCTCCGCCCCCGCCGCCCGCGCCGCCGTCTCGCAAGAAATAGCTACGCTACGATCATCCCGCCGGGCTGCTCTGTCCACCGGCCGATCACTCGGCTGGACACTCCATCGCGGGTGATCGTGGTGAGCTGACAGAACCCGCCCACCGCCGCGTCAGGATCGGCGCGCTGGGCGTCCATGAGCGCGAACCCCTGCGTCACCGGGTCGAAGGCGCCGTCCTTGGGATCCAAGCCGGCGGCCGCGAGCCGGTCTCGGGCGTTCGGGCCGAGCGGCGATGTGATGGGCCCGGTGGTCGACCAGCATTCCAAGTCGCCGAAGTAGTCGGTCGTCCGCTTGTGGGAATTGCCAGCGTACCAGGTCACCGCTGCGTTGCGACCCTCAGACCAGCCGCACAGGTACGTCTCAATCCAGGGGTGAGGCGACGCCTTCAGCGCCTCTTCCGCAGATGCGGCCAAGCCGCCGATGGCCTCGGGAAACAGGGCCGCCAGCTCATCGAAGGAGCCCGCCGAGGTCAGCGCAGTCGGCAGGAGCGCGAACAGGACCGACAAGTGACCGCGGGAGGCGACTACTGCGTTCAGGTGACCAAGGATGATCACCTTCTGAACCAACTGGACTACCGTCCCGTCGGGGGCAGTCGCTGCGCCGTCAGTCAGCACATACGCAGCCTCGGGGCGACAGAAGATGTTCACCGCGGTCATGGATGCGCTCCGACAGCGATGCTGACGACCTCGCCGTCCGGCGCAGGGATCAGCGGCGGCTCGGCGGCGGAAAATGCCATGGGCACGCCCACAGCGACGACAGCGAAAGCCGTGTATCCGACCACCGATCCAATGGCCTGAGCGGCCTGCATCGAGAGGCCGATGTTGGCGGTGTAGAGCCCTTTGGCGGTAGCCTGCGCCAGGTAGTTGGCGGCCCAAGCAGCGGCGGTCCTGACTGCGTCAGCCATGTCTCTCTCCAGATGAAGGCGGGCGCACGTCGCCGCGCGCCCGCTCAGGTTCAGGCCGCGATCTTCAGCAGCTTCAGGGCTTCCGAGTTGGCCAGGCCGCCGCCCACGCGCCGGTAGGCGTAGAGCAGCACGTGCGGCTTGTCGGAGTACGGGTCGCGCAGCCAGCGCACGCCAGCCTTGTCGACGATCAGGTACGCCTGACGGAAGTCGCCGAAGGCGATCGGGAGAGCGTTGGCCGCCACGTCGGGCATGCCCTCGTCGAACTCCACCGGGTAGCCCAGCAGGCTCGGCGGGGCGCCGGAGGTCATGCCGTCGCGCCACAGGTAGTCGCCGTTGCCGTCCTTGAACTTGTCGATCCGGCTGGCGGTGTTGCTGTTCATCAGCCAGGCGCCGTTCTGGCGGTACGGGGTCCGCAGGCCCCAGACCATGTTCTTCAGCACATCGCCGGGGTTGCTCGCCGCGAAGTCGGACGCGCCGCCGCTGGCGAAGTGCTGGAGCACGCCCCGGGCGCGCGAGGCGTCCGCCGTGGCCGCGGTGTCGTAGGCGAGGAAGCCCTTCGGCTTCAGCACGCCGTCTCCGCTCACGCAGGCAGCCCCCTCGGCGCGGGCGAGCTTGTCGTTCACCTTGCCGGTCACCCAGCCGCCCACGTCGATCGCCGCGTCGTCGATCAGGCGCTGCGTGACCTTCTGCAGAGCGTAGATCTCATGGACGGGGACGCGCAGCATGCCGAGGCCCGGCGTGTCGGTCGCCGGCCGGGCGGTCTGCTCGCCCACCCAGGTCGCGCCGGACTCGTCCAGGTCGAGCGGCTCCTCCCAGGCGTCGCCGATCGTGATCGTCTCGACCCGCGAGAGCCGGCGCATCGGCGACAGGTCGTAGATGCGCTTGATCATGGACTGCGCCATGACGCTGTGCACCACGTAGCCGCCGTCCGGGTCGGAGCCGACCGACAGGGCCTTCAGCTCGGCCTCGTCGCCGGTGCGGGCGAACACGGACAGCGCCTTGCGCTCGGCCACGTCGGTCTTCTCCTCGCCCCCGCCGCCCGCGCCGTTCAAGACGAGGCGGTTCTGCTTCTTGGCGATCTCGTCCAGTTCGCGGCGCATGTCCGCCACGGTGTCGGCGTGCTTCTTCGCCTCGGCCGTGTAGCCTTCGATCGCGGTCTTGAGCTCGGCGAAGTCGCCGCCGCCGCCCTTGTCTTCCTTCACTTCCAGGCCGGAAACCCCCCTCAGCAGAGCGTCCCGGCGCGTCCTCACGTGCATCATGATTTCACCTTTCGGAGTTCGGCCGCGGCGTCCTTGACGTGCCGGATCAAGGCCGCGACCTCTGCTTGTTCCGGTTGTTTCTCCAGCGCCGGCCAGCCGCCGGCGGTGAGCTTCTTGGCCGCGGCGCGCGGCAGGCCCGCGTCCACCAGCAGGGCCTCCAGGTCACGCGCGCTCTCCAGGCTCTTGGAGCCGTTCAGGCGCGCGTTCGTGTTCATGGGGATGGGCGTCAGGCTGATCTCGTAGAGGTCCAGCCGCTTCAGCACCCGTACACCGTCGTCGCGGAACTCCCGGCCGCCCGGCGCCACCCGGTAGCCGATGCTCAGGCCCGTCACGGCGCCTTGCTTCACCAGGGCCACCGCCTCACGCCCACGCTGCGTCTGAAGGTTCAGCGCGCCCTCGACGTACAGGCCCTTGGCGTCTTCCTTCACCACGCTCCACACGCCGATCACCTCCGCCGGGTCGTGCGCCCAGAGCATCGCAGGCATGTCGGCCGCCGCCTTGGCCTGCGCCAGGCTGTCGGCGAATGCGCCGGCCGCCACCACGTCACCACCGCGGTCAGGAGCTCCGCCGAACGTCGACGCATAGCCCTTGATCACGGCCGGCTCAGCGGCTGCGAACTTGATCTCTGAAACGCCGCCCGCATGGACGACCGATTGGAGTTTGGAGAGAAGGTCCGTCATAGCCACCTGCGGTCACACGAATGAGCGTTCGGGCTTTCGCCCGTTGGCCTCGTGACCCGGCGTCGCGCCGGTGCCTGCAAGGTGGTCGTTTCGGCCTCGCCCCCGCCGTCGCGGCGGTGAGAGAGACGAACGAACCGGGAACCAAGCTGAAGCGGTTCGGCGCGTTTGGCAAGGCAAAGCTGGCCAGGTGTTGAGTTTGAAAACCTGCGGCGTCGTGCGCTGAAGGCCCGTGCCGGTAGTCGAGCGGCGCGGCTCAGAGACCGCAGCCCCCCGCCCCATGATCTGAAACGCGGATGGGTGTGCTGGTAGGGGGGCGCCGGTAGGCGAGCGCTCGCCGGCCGAGACGCGCGGCCCCCCATCAATGCCCCTGCCCCATGCCGCGATAGGCCTCGATCACGTCTGCGTCGGCCTCCTCCGTCGCGATCTCCTCGATCGTGCGGTAGGCCGACTGGGCGATACGCGCGGCTTGGCTGAAGCCTTCGCGAGACGTCCACCCGTCGACAGCCAGCGAAGGGTCGGCGATCACCTCCTCGCGGCAGCGCAGCGCCCAGTCCGCCAGGAAGGCCGAGGCGTCGCTGTTCGGCTGGAGCTGGAGGAAGCCCTTCAGCAGCATCTCCAACGCCTGCACGCGGTGCAGCAGGGTCACGGTCTCAGTCGCGGTCTGGTTCAGCATGGTCTTGCTCCTTGGGCATGGGGGATGGCTGGGCGGGGCTCTCGCTCCACGTCCAGCGGGCTTCCGGCTCGCTCTCGGCCAGGGCGGGCAGCTCTTCGATCGTCAGGGTGGCGGGCGTGGTCATCACCGGGCCTCCGGGCTCTCGGCGGTGGTGCAGGCGTCGACCATGCGGGCGGCGATGGAGCGCCGGGACACCAGCTGCTTGCGGGCCTCCTCACAGGCCTGCAGCACCTCGGCGATCGACGGCACGAACGTCTTGGTGCGGCGGATCTCGCGGCACGCCATGGCGACGGCGGCGGGGCTGTAACCCCCGTCAATCACGTCGGCGGTGAGCGCCTCCAGGTAGGTCTGCGGCTGAGGGATCCGGGCCGACGGGAACGCGTCCACCATGAGGCCCAGCAGCACCAGCGTGGTGCGGCTGTCCGGCTGCTGCGCCAGCGCCTTGCTGAGCGCCTCGTACAGCGCCCGGGCGTCGGCCGAGGTGGGGAGCGCCGGCGCCGGGTCGCCGCAGGTGTAGGCCAGCTCGTCGCTCTTCCACTCGCGGAAGCGGTGGTAGGCGGTGGCCAGGTCCATGTACGGCCGCTCGAACCCGAGGAGCTTGGCCTCGCCGGACAGGGCGCCGCCGGCCGGAGAGAGGGCGCGTCGGTCTTGGTGCGCGACTACGCCAGTCATGCGAGCGCCCTCCGTTGGGGCATGCTGGGCGCCAGCGGTGCGGGTTCGATGAAGCCGACTTGGCTCAGCGCGTAGCCGAGGGCTCCGGTGGCCGGCGCTGGCGCGCTGGCGCGGTGCTCGTCGGCCCAGTGCCCGCCTTCGAGCCACCGCACCGGGGTTTTGACGAAGTGCTCCCGGAACGTCGGGTCTTGGGACCGGCGCCAGGCGATGTGCTCGGCGTAGGCTTGAGCGCCCTCGAGCAGCTCGGCGGCGGTGGCCTTCCGCAGCTCGACGGCCTCGATGAACTTGGCCCGTGCATCGAGCTTGGCGGCTTTGAGCGGGTAGCACCCCCACCACGCAGCGAACGCGAGCTCGGCGTGAGGGAGAGTTTGTGAGGGAGTCTCTCTGTTCTCTTCAGATGGTTCTTCAGATGGTTCGTAGGAACGGCCGTTCCGGGGTTGAGGAACAGCCGTTCCGGGGTCCGAGGAACAGCCGTTCCGGGGTTGGGCCTCTAACTGCGGAACGGCCGTTCCGGGGTGGTGCGGAACCGCCGTTCCGGGGTTGGCGGTGATCAGGACCGGTCGATAGCGGCTGTTCGTGCCCCGGCCGGCGTGCACCTCGACGTGTCCGCGCGCCTCAAGTTCGCCGATCGCCTTCCGCACGCCGCGCGACGTGGCGCCGATGTGGCTTGCGACGGTCTCCTGCGACGGCCACGCCTCCCAAGCGTCGCGGTTGACGTAGTCCACCAGGACCATCGCCACGCGGACGGCGAAGTGGCCGAGCTCCGGGTCGCGGGTGACCTGCTTGATCCAGGCGAACAGGTCGCGGGTGAAGGTGTCGCTCACAACGCCACCTCCAGACCGCAGAAGTGGCCGTCATCGTTCCAGAGGGAGCGCAGCCGGAGGCCCGAAAACGGTTTGCACTCGTCCTCCAAGCCCTTGAATTGGAACGGCCCGATTTGGGGCTGGTTTGCACCTACGGCCTTGATATGCTTCGCAGCATCTTGGCCTGCAAATCCGTGTACGCCGGTTCGATTCCGGCCCAGGCCTCCATACCTCTGCCTGTTAACTTAGTGCGGCCTTTCGGCCTCACTTTCGCGAGAAAAGGCCACACACCCGCTTCGCTTGTGGCGACGACTCGCCCGCTAAGTTTAAAAGCAAGCATCGACGGCCCGTTGGGGGTCGGGTTGTAGGGAGAATTGCCCAGTGAAGAAGATCGTACTCGCCGCCGCCGCGTCCGTCGCGGCTCTGCTCGCGGGCCCCGTGCTGGCCCAGGACGTCGCCTCCGGCTACATCGGCGCGGGCTACACCAAAGCCGAGCTGGACGACACGTTCGAGACCGAAGGCTGGAACCTGCACGGTTCGGTGAACTTCCCGATGTCGGGCAGCCTGGGCGTTCAGGTCGACGCCGGCTACACCAGCGTCGACGACGCCGATGCGGAGTCGATGTTCGGCCAAGCTCACCTGTACAACCGCGGTGAAAACGGTTCGTTCGGCGGCTTCCTGGCCTACGCCGACAGCGAAGACGTCGGCATGTGGGCCGGCGGCCTCGAAGGCCAGCACTACATGGACCGCGTCACCGTCGCCGGCGTGATCGGCTTCGGCAAGGTCGACGAACTGGACGCCGAGGCCTTCGGCGCCGCCGGTCAGGCCCGCCTGTTCGCCAACGACAACCTCCGCTTCGACGTCACCCTCGGCCTGGTGGAGACCGACGGTGACGACACCACCAGCGTCGGCGTCGGCGGCGAGTGGCAACTGTCGGGCACGCCCCTGAGCGTCTTCGGCTCGTGGGACCACTCCGACAGCGACATCGGCGACGTCGCCTCGGTGACCGTCGGCGTGCGCTTCAACTTCGGCACCGGCTCGCTGATGGAGCGTGATCGCTCCGGCGCCAGCCGTATGGGCGCCCGCGGCCTGTTCGGCACGATGTAAGCTGGATCTTCGGATTCGGCGGAAGAGGGGGGCGCGAGCTCCCCTCTTTTTTTTGGGCCGAGATGTTTTCCCTACGACCGTTTGTCGTAAGCTCGTCCTACTCTGTTCCTGCTTTATGTCTCCTAGCCTAGGTTCCGGTTATGATCGTCTCCGCCGCCCTCGCCGTCGCTCTTATGTTCGCCGCCGATCCCTCGCCGGCATCCTCCACGCCGCAACCTGACGCCGCCAAGCCCGCCGCCGAGTCCGAAAAGGACCGCATCATCTGCAAGCGCGAGCACGAAGTCGGCAGCAATCGCAGGAAGAAGATTTGCCGGACGGTCCAGGAGTGGAATCACATCCGCGACCAGTCGCAGGGCGCCATGCGAGACGCCGACCGCGCCAGCCCGAATTCCCAATCCTCCGGCCCGCTCTGATCTGAACCGTCCGGTCTGAATTCAGGGGTTGCGTCCGGGGGACCCGGGTGCAACCCCTTTTCCGTTTCAGGCGAGCGAGCGCGAACGATGCAGGCCCTGTTCATCGGCCACACCTACATCGACGTCACCGTGATCGCCGACCAGACGCCGGTCGGGGACGAAAAGGCGCTGGCCCGCGACTACGCGGTGTCGTTCGGCGGCAACGCGGTGACCGCCGCCTTCGCCTGCGCGAAGCTGGGCGCTCCGCCCGACCTGTTGACCACCGTCGCCGACGACTGGCTGGGCCACATGTTCGTGGACATGTGCCGCGGTTACCGCATCCCGCTGCACCCGCGCCACGTGCCCCGCTCGTCGATCTCCCTGGTCACGCCGCGCGACGGCAAGCGGGCGATCCTGCGCCTGCGCGAGGACCGCTGGATCCACCCCTGGCCGATGCTGAACCTGGACGGCTGCCGCGCCCTGCACCTGGACGGTCACCAGCCGGACGCCGCCCTGCACTACGCCAAGGTCTGCCGCGAGAAGGGGATCCTGACCTCGCTCGACGGCGGCGGCCTGCGCGAAAACACCGACGAGCTGATGGGCTTCATCGACGTGGCGGTGGTGGCCGAGCGTCTGTGCGAGCAGATGGAGCTCTCCGACGCCGGGATGCTGGCTTACCTGCGCCGCAAGGGCTGCCGGGTGGGGGCGGTGACGCAGGGCGAGCGCGGCGTGCTCTGGTACGCCCACGGCGGTCCCGATCGGCGGATGGAGGCCCTGCCCGTCCCGTTCGAGCGGGTGATCGACACCAACGGCGCCGGCGACATCTTCCACGGCGCCTACGTGCGCTCCTATCTGGCCCGGCCCGAAGCGTCCTGGGAGGAGCACTTCCGCTTCGCCCGCGCGGCCTCGGCCTACGCGGTCCAGCGGCTCGGCAACGAGGCCAGCCTGCCGGCCTGGGACGACGTGACCGCCACCCGCGCCGAGTTCGGCGACCCGGCCTGAAAGCGCGCTCAGAGGAACAAAGCTGAGCCGTAATCGTTGTCCCCGCGATCACAATTCGGGGAAGCAGTATGGACGGGGCTTACGCCGCGACGGACACGATGCGGGCGGCGGTGGTGACGGGGCCGGGGCAGATCCGGCTGGACGAGGTCAAGCGGCCGAAGCCCGGGCCGGGCCAGGTGCGGGTGCGGCTCGAGGGTTGCGGCGTCTGCGCCTCGAACCTGACGCCCTGGGCCGGGCCGGAGTGGATGCAGTTCCCGACCGAACCCGGCGCGCTCGGCCATGAGGGCTGGGGCGTGATCGACGCGCTCGGCGAAGGCGTCGAGGACCTGAAGGTCGGCGACCGGGTCGCCGCCCTGTCGTTCAAGAGCTACGCCGAATACGACGTGGCCGAGGCCGAAGCGGTGATCCGCCTGCCGGACGCCCTGAAGGACAAGCCGTTCCCCGGCGAGCCGCTGGGCTGCGCCATGAACATCTTCAAGCGCGCCGACGTCCAGGCCGGCCAGACGGTGGCGATCGTCGGCATAGGCTTCCTGGGCGCGATCCTGACCCGGCTGGCGACCGACGCGGGCGCGCGGGTGATCGCGATTTCCCGCCGTCCCTATTCGCTGGACGTGGCGCGCGCCATGGGCGCGGCCGAGACGGTCCCGATGGAGGACCACTACGCCATCATCGAGCAGGTGAAGCAGCTGACCGGCGGCCGTTTCTGCGAGCGGGTGATCGAGGCGGTCGGCAAGCAGTGGCCGCTGGACCTCGCCGCCGAACTGACCGCCGAGCGCGGCAAGCTGGTGGTGGCCGGTTACCACCAGGACGGCCCGCGCCAGGTGAACATGCAGCTGTGGAACTGGCGCGGCATCGACGTGATCAACGCCCACGAACGCGACCCGAAGGTCTACGCCCAGGGCGTGCGCGAGGCGGTCGAGGCGGTGGCCTCCGGACGCCTCGACCCGTCGCCCCTGTACACCCACGCCTATCCGCTGAGCCGCCTCGACGAGGCGCTGAACGCCACCCGCGACCGCCCCGACGGCTTCCTCAAGGCGCTGGTGACGCTGTGACCACCGAGACCCTGGTCGAAGACCGCCCCGCCGCCCCGACCCGCCGCCCTCGCCTGGGCTTCCTCGGCGTCGGCTGGATCGGCCGCCATCGGATGGAGGCCATAGCCCGGACCGGCGCCGTCGAGATCGCCGCCATCGCCGACCCGTCGCCGGACATGGCGGCCGAGGCGCTGAAGCTGGCGCCGGACGCGGAAGTCGCCGCTGACCTCCACTCCCTGCTGGACGCCGGCGTCGACGGGGTGGTGATCGCCACCCCGAGCGCCCTGCACGCGGAGCAGTCGATCCAGGCGCTGGAGCGCGGGGTCGCCGTCTTCTGCCAGAAGCCGCTCGGCCGCACCGAAGCCGAGGTCCGCGCCGTCGTCGACGCCGCCCGTGCCGCCGACCGGCTGCTGGCGGTGGACCTGTCCTACCGCTTCACCGAAGGCGCGCGGCGGGTGCGCGACCTGGTCCGCTCGGGCGAGCTGGGCCGCGTCTATGCGGCCGACCTGACCTTCCACAACGCCTACGGGCCCGACAAGCCGTGGTTCTACGATCCGGCGCTGTCGGGCGGCGGCTGCGTGATGGACCTGGGCGTGCACCTGGCCGACCTCGCGCTCTGGGCGCTGGACTTCCCAAAGGTCGTGAACGTGACCAGCGCCCTGTTCAGCGGCGGCGACCCCCTGGCGGGGCGGGCCGACCGGGTCGAAGACTACGCGGTCGCCACCCTTGAACTGGACACCGGCGCGATGCTGCGGCTGGCCTGTTCGTGGAAGCTCCAGGCGGGCTGCGAAGCGGTGATCGGCGCCGAGCTCTACGGCACCGCCGGCGGCGCGGCGTTCAGGAACGTCGACGGCTCCTTCTACGATTTCACCGCCGAACGCTTCCGCGGCACCTCCCGCGAGACTCTCAGCAGCCCGCCCGACGACTGGGGCGGCCGCGCGGCGGCGGACTGGGCGCGGCGCCTGGCGGCCGGCGAACGGTTCGACCCGGAGGCCGAGCGGCTGGTCGACGTGGCCGGCGTGCTGGACCGCATCTACGGCCGCTGAAGCTGAAGCCGCCCCGCGACCTCCTCGCCGATCGCCAGTGACGAGGTCAGGCCGGGGCTCTCGATGCCGAACAGGGCGACCAGCCCCTCCAGCCCGTGCGCCTCCGGCCCGTCGACGCGGAAGTCCGGCTGCGGCTCGCCCGGCCCGTGCAGCTTGGGCCGGATGCCGGCGTAGTCGGGCGTGAGCGCCCCGTCCGGCAGCCCCGGCCAGAACCGCCGCACATAGGCGTAGAAGCCCTCCGCCCGCTCCGGATCGACCGTGTAGTCCTCCTCGGCCACGAACTGCAGGTCCGGCCCGAAGCAGGCCCGCCC
>Ga0196964_10000387_pt1 | contig 28688 bp, 26 predicted proteins | sample S1_10metaG_FD_148615 | JGI IMG/M metagenome (GOLD analysis project Ga0196964, IMG submission 148615) | Soil microbial communities from Anza Borrego desert, Southern California, United States - S1_10 | ecosystem: Environmental > Terrestrial > Soil > Desert | place: USA: California | collected... | reverse complement strand
ACAGATGAGGTTTCCAGGCTTCTGCTCCGCTCCCTCAGCACATTCTTTGGCAGCTTTAGCATAGTTAATTAGCTTGCCATTTAATTCGTTATTTTCATTGGTTGCTGGGGCTGAAACTCCCTTTTTTTCTACCTTGGAAATCCCCAGCTTTTCCTCTATTATGTCTAACCGTTCTTCTAGTTTGTCTAGTTTTTGATTGAGACCTGTGAGGTACTGTTTGATTTGTTTTAGTTGCTCGTCAATGCTAGCTTTTTCATCTATTTCCAGTTTGGCTGATGCTGTTAACCCTAAGTTTTCAGCTAGTGCATCACCTGCTGTTTCTACCTCTGTGGTCGGGTTTGGCTTCTGAATCGGCTTAGTATGCGGTTGTTCAGGAGCCTGCGCCTGCCCCTGCGATCGCTCTGACGTTGCCTCTACTGGAGAAGAAGACTGCGATCGCTCTGACGGTGGTTCTGCTGCGGTGGAGGGCGCTTCTACTGGTGCCGAGGCTGTTTGTGCTGGAGAAGAAGCCTGCGATCGCTCTGACGGTGGTTCTGCTGCGGTGGAGGGCGCTTCTACTGGTGCAGGGGGTGTCTGTGCTGTAGGGGAGCTTGCTTCCACTTCCTGAACTGTAGAAATGCGTTCGCTGGTTTTCTCTATGCGAGCCTGGGTAGTTTCAGCCAGCTTAATTATTTCTTTGAGTTGTTTATTCTGATTGTGTTCAGCTAATTTTTCTTTGAGGTAGGCGATACAATCTACAGCTTTACCAGCTACTGCAATAGTTAATAGTGCTGCTTGGGATGCGAGTCCTATTTCATTGAAGCCATTAAGTCCTGGGCCAGCGCTGGTTAGCCCCTGACTCATACTTTGTATTTCTCGGTTCCCACCTATCTCGCTTAAGGTATTTTTATCTGGTGACTTTGGTCTGGCTGGATTTGCCCCCTCATATTTCTTCTCTGTGTCTCTGTCTAAGTTGCTATCTACAGAGGGCAATGTTGATTCAGGCTGTTGCTTTTCGGAAACATGAACTTCTACATCATCAATATCCTCGATGATATTGGAAAAGTTACTATCAAAGTCAAAATCATCGAGGGTTTCAAAATCCGTATCATCTTCATCAATCTCAATACCAGTAGTAGTTGGTTGACGGGTACGGCTTGTCTCTACTTTGCTAGAAGGCGTTGAAGGTTCATTAAAGTCCTCGTTTTCATCAATTTCGATGCTAGTAGTTGTTTTACTGGTACGGGCTGCTTTTATTTGTTCCTCAATAGTGGGTCTAGAAGAAGTCGAAGGTTCATCAAGGGCTTCGTCTTCATCATCTTCAATACCAGTAGTTGGTTGGCTGGCACGTGCTGCTTTTATCCGTTCCGCAATAGTGGTTTTAGAAGGAGTTGAAGGTTCATTAAAGTCTTCGTCTTCATCATCTTCAATACCAGTGCCAGTGGTTGGTTGGCTGGCACGGGCTGCTTCTATTCGTTCCGCAATAGTGGTTTTAGAAGGGCTTGACGGTTTTTCTTGTTCGGGCGATATTACCTCATTTAAGTCATCTAAGTCATTTAAACCGTTGTTATCTTTATCTAATTTTTTTTCCTTAGTTTTCCCTTTTGCGGGAGCGGTTGGGTTCTTGGATTCCATTTTATGAAGCTGAGTTAAAATTTTCTCTTCTTCCTCGTTTTTGTCAAAATTAAAAGCAGCGCATAGCTTACCCATAGAATATTGATTATCTGCATATTCGTCATCCGTGCATTTCTGCATTACTGGAGCAATGTCGGCACTGCTAGCTGTGGCGCTAGTACCCTCAATTTTATAATTGACCCCTACTTTACTCCACTGGTTATTGGTAAGTTCAATAAAGTTAGCCTCAACAATAGTTGCAGGTTCACCCTTTTCTCGCTGTCTGAGTGAAAGGTTATCATCGTCCTCAGCAACTACATACAACTTACTTTTTTCTTTTAACTGGTCTTTGAAATCATTTAAATCTTCAAGTTCTTCAAAATTGTCATTATCAGACCATTCGGCTATCACCTCATCTAAAACTGCCCCTATGAAGTACAGAGCCTTCTCATCGGTAATTTTTGCACTTTTAGCTTTTGCTCCCGGATTTGGTTGCCTGGGTTGCGATTGTTTTGGCTTAGGCATGGCTTTGGATTTAGTTCAATAAAATTTGCAGTTTTGTTGACACACAAAATAACATTGCACCAGTGCTAGTCTGGAACTTCAAGATGGATTAAGTTTGTTGAATTAATGTGAATTATGCAACCTTATAGTGAAACTGCCCTTTTTCTAGAGGGTGTTTAACTGAGGTATTGATAGTTGTTAGCTTTCTTTCGCTTATCTAGAATCCTACGTTACTAGCATTATTTAGAGCTCATATATATCCAAAGTAGTATTCTGCAATCATCTCTGTATAAAGGCGTACTTGTTCGGCTGCTAGAAGTTCTATTTTTTTTGTATGCAAGTTCCTCAGATTGTTACTACGTCTGCCTTGTAGCTTTTTCAACTGTTATTCTAAGTCTGCTTGTTTTTGGTGAAAGTCATTGCCTTCACAAATAGTAGTTGTGTTGAAGGCAATGACTTTCACTAACAAGCATGGAAATAAATTTGTCTTTCCCTAAACGGTTTTTTGTTGAAGGCAATAGTATTCACCAACAAGAGGAGAACTGGGCAAGGGATGGCGATCGCGTTTACTTTGAACAAGAGGCAAGGGGGGCGGAGTGACGGTTGTTAAACCTAGTGCCAGCATTAGCACCATTGTCACTACTATTCCAAGCGTGCCAATGGTGCTTTTTTCGATGCGATCGCGCCGAAGTGCCATTGACCGAAAAACAGCTTTGCTCAGTACGCTGGCTTAAAACCTGGCAGCAAAAAATTTGGGCTATTTTGGGGCCTGAGAGCGATCGCTTTTAGCTTTCAGAGCTGGAAGCCTTGCGCTGTCGCTGCCAAATGTTATGCGAAGCAATATGGAGCGCCGTTTGGGATGGCGAAGCTGCAAGGGCGTCAGGGGGCGTTCGTGTTTGGCACCGGTAAGCACCGCGACAGGTAGGGGCTTTGGCTTTTGGAACATTGCTTTATCAGTCGGGTTCGCTGATTTTGACACGAAAAACCCGTGATGGGTTAATCCTCTCATCGATGAAGAATCCCCCAGTGCGATAGCAATCTTCGCGCCGCTGGCTTGGGCGATCGCATCTGAGGGATGACTTAAAAAACTGGGGTTAGGCGTGACTAGGTGTGGCTAAAACCAATACCCAAGACATCGTTGGGTAAGCTTGTCCGCTTGGCGTTTGGGAACAGCAACAGGAATCGGGCGAGGACTTGGCTAGAACTTTTGACCCAATGGTCGGCTTGGTTAGCGTCTTCTACCCAGACTTGTTTGTTGTCGGTGGTCTTAAGTGTGTCATTCATAATGTACCAGTACAGCAGACGCTCCCAGATTTCCCAGCAGTGGCTACAGAATCAGCATCATATTCCAACCCGGTATCAGCGCAGAACTGGAACAGATGCGAGTTGGGGTCTACTGTCGCCTAACGCTTGCTCCTCTGGGGTTCGGGCTATCGCTATCAGTCCCGCCAGTTTTACTGATTGCAACACATCCGGGCTTACCGACGTGAGGACGGTATCAAGTAGCTTCAGACTAGCGTTAATTTTTAGGTGGGCGCTAGCCATTTTTGACCTGTCTGCTTGACGCGATCGCATCTCTCGGCCTGGTGCTGCTATTGTCGTGAGTCGCGCAGTACAAAACCAGAAAATGTCAGCCAGTTTTATTTCGAGATTTGGCAATCGGCAACTATTCTTTCTTGCAAGTCCTTAGATGTGATTTCTTCTAACCACGGGGCAGGGGTAATTGATTCGATTTTCTGCTTGCCAGCGTCGTCTGCTACTGCGTAGCAAAGCGCCAACCACGCCAGCAACTCTATATCTGGCATAGCTTCTAGTTCAGCTCTCGTTGGTTTCTTTAGCATTGCTAGCCCTACGTTGTTTGCTTACTACAGCAAAATTTTCCATTAATCGAAAATTTCTTTTATAATACAGATATACTACAAATTTTACTTTTAACAGCAGTAGTATGAGCATTACAATTGTAACCTTCATGCTACTGCTGCTTGTCGCGTTTACCTAACCTAGAGGCTGAAATCAGAGGATTTTGCTTCTGCTTGTGGGACACGGGGTTCTGGGGTTAAGTCCGGTTCTTGAGTTCGGGTTACTGCCTGGGTTGCCTTGTTTAATGCAAACGACATTTCTGATTTAATCTGTTTCAAGTTTGTTGTACTTAGCTTTTGTGCGGTTCGACCTGTTATTAAGTCGCCCTTGTAGATAGGCATTCTGTCACCTGTCATAATTACGCATTTCCCAGTTCGATCTACATAGGCTCTCCAGTCTCCGATCCCCAGCTCTATTTTTTCAAGTTTACTGGGATTTGGTAATGCGTCGTATTGCTTCTTTATCTGCGATATCACTAGCGTTCCATAGTCATTTAGAGTATCTAGGCTTGTTGGAGTACGAGGTTCTTGGATGGTGGGGGTGTTATTACTTTTTGAGGCAGTAGTTGAACTTGTCGGTGTCTGTGCTTCTATTAATTTGGCAAGGTTTTCAGTGCTTAAACCTTCAATTGTTTTGCCTTTATAAATGTTGCCTTTATAGATTGTTTCTTTCTCCTTTGTCTTGATAACACAGTTGCCCTTAGTACTTACACACGCAGCCCAGTCGTTAATTTTTAGAGGGAAAGCTTCAATATTTGCTGGATTGCTTATTGAATTGTAACTTTTAGCGATTGATGAGAGTAGGTCTTGTTGGTACTTTTGACTATCGACAGAATTCTCCTTAGATTTCTCCGGTTCTGAGGATTCTACTAAGTTGGTGGAAATGGTTCTAATGGATTCAGTATCAACTTGTAACCTCAGTTTACCTTTGATTTCCTTATCTGGCTCAATGGTTGCCTCAAATGTAGAGCCTATAGGTAACTTAGGACTTGACGAAGAAAACGTTCCCAAATTCCGACCATCTATTTGTATTATGGGGTTGCCTTGGTACTTAATATGGTCTGGGTGGCTTTCTGGGAGGTCAATTGCTCCTATTTCAACTGTTACAGTCTTACCCTTCCATTTTTTGCTACTGAAATCTTCATCTTTGAAATCGTTGTTTTTATGAGTAACATTTACGACTTCAATTTCTTCAACCTTGTAATTTTCTAGGGTGCTACTCAGTTCATCAGGGAAGAGCGTAAAAGCTAGTTTGCCTTTGCCCTGCACCTGTCTACTTTCTATCCAGGGGCATTGAGCGGGTGGCATAATTATTAGCTTGTCAGAGTCGCTGTATTTGCTGGCTATCTTGAGGTCGGCAGCATCAATCAAATTCTCATTGTCTCCGTATTGCTTTTGGAGATATTCAATTAACTCATTAATATCTGCTGGCTGTTTCTCTCTGGGGTCAATTTTGAAAGCGAACTCAACTAGCGGTAGGGATTCGTGTGCTACTGCTTCGTACTGGATTCCGAGCTTATCTAGATCCGCTTTCCATAGGTTAGGCTCATCAACTGTTTTATCCCTTCTTTCATATTTTAATATACCTTTGAATGTATCTTTCCAATTATCTGAAAAGACGAGCTTATCTCCTTCTTTTGTGTAATGGACATCCTCTTTGTACCCCTTCTCATTGAGTTTAGCTTCATATTTGCCACTGACAAGTAGTTCTGTGCTTTCTACTATTTTCCTAAACGGGACTTGCAATACATAAGTATCACGGGGAGCGGCTTCATGCAGAAGTTCATAATTAGGTTCGCGGGAGAAAGCTACTTCTAAATGTTTTTCAGCTAACTCATGACAATTACTCCGGTGTTTGGTATTAGGTTTGGTATGCGTGGCGCGATATACTGCCGTAGCCGCTCTCATCCTTTCTTCTGGAGTTTCAAAGATATCCAGGATTTCTGCTCTCATACTGTCATACAGTTTACCCAACTCTTCTTTGAACGCTTTTTTATCATTACCTATTTTTTCGCTTATTTCACTGGTTGCTTCTCTAGCCCGTTTAATCAGGTCTTGCGCCCACTTTACTTCTGTGTCTGTCCATTCTATAAAGTCGTCTTTTGGCTCTGGTAACAAATCTTGAAACTCGTGCCGAGGTCTAGCTTTAATTTGGGTTTCTTCCCAGTAAGGGTTAACAGCCTCTCTAGCGAGAACGTTAATAGGGTTTGGGTTATCCGCAGGTAATGGGAAGGTTTTGTATACCCTCTCGTCATTCTTGAAGTCGAATAACAAGCTTGGGTGCTTTTCGCAAAACTCTGCTGCTTCCTGTAGTAGGTTAGCTGCGTCTATTCCCGTATGTTTCTTGATTTCTTTAGCATCTTCGCCACGGAGTGAATTCTTTTGATAATCCACTTCATATTGCTCCATGATTGACAAACCAATAAGTAGCTTTTTCTGCTGCTTCCTAAACAGTTTTTCATTTTCATTTTCGTTAGGAACTGCTGAAGCTACTCGTCCAATATTAGTAGCAACTATGCCAACTTTTTGTTGTAGGCTGGCCGTAGCGATTTCTTCCATCGTACCAGTGTACGGTACTTTTTGGGCTTGAATTACTGGAATGAATTCATAGGTGGCGTTTTCTCCAGCACGATTTATTTCCTTGGCAATGTTCGGTATTTCTTTAGCCCGTTTAACTGCTGCTTTATCACCGTCAAAGTCACCTTGGTGGAACTCCTCAAAATCTTGAGGGTTTACCCAAATTACTCCTTTGGTTTTGGTAAGTTCTGGACGATGTTCATTCGTATATTGCCTGATGTTGTCCTTATTCAGCACTGGGTAACGTGTGAGAACAATGTTTTCTCCATCTGGTAAATGTCCCGCACAGATACTACCGCGTGGCAAGTCCGGGCAGGGTAAGGTCATCCCTGAACTGAGCTTAACACCGCTGTTAATAGCTAATTCTTTCCACAGGTTTGCTAGCCTGTTTTCGAGAAAATCTACCACTGCTGGATGAGATGTTACTAATCCCAGCTTGTCACTGCGGAGTATCTTTATCATCCCCATTTCTTCTTGCTTCTTATCTGGGCTATCATTATCTAAGTTGCTTACATCATTTTGCTCTTCCTGTTGTGCTTTAAATGCTTGTTGCTTGTCATATTCCTTGACAATATGCTTGGCAAGTTTAATGGGATCGCGTTGTAGCTCAGCTAATTCTTTAGCTTTCTTCTGAGTTTCAGGTACTAAGTCCTGTCTCTGTGCATCCTCACTGCACCAAATCCCAAATAATTGCCAGCTATTTTTATACTCGTTTACTTTGCTATTTTCCCGATTGCCTAGCACTAATTTGGGTAGTTCGTAATCTCCACAGGGTAAGTACTTGTCTAGTAGCTTTTTGTTAATGCCTTTGACACTTGACCGATCTAGAATTAAATCGTAACCAAGGTCATCAGTTAAGGTTTTATCTGGTATTACCGTGCCCTTGGCAATAAAACTGCTCTCAGGTGCTGTAGCATTGTCATTGGTGTTCCAGTCAGCTTGCCAGCCTAAGCGAAACTGGATAGCGCGATCGCTCTTACCACCTATTTGTTTGGCAAGCTCAGGTGATATCTTACCGTGGCAATCTCCTGTTTGAAATTCTGCATATTTCTCATCTTTGTAGTCAACGATTTTTACTTTGAAAGAGTCCACTTTTTTCAGCCTTCTACACCCTTCCATGCAATTGCTTACTAAGAGGGAGCCATAGCGACAGGCGGTGTCTGGCTCTGTCTCGAATAATTTGCCAACTTTGCTTTTTAATTGCTCATCTCCAAAATAATAGCTACTACCGCTACTAAAGATAAGGCTTCTTTCAACACCGTCAGCAAATGTTCTTTTCCGTAGATGTTTTGGTTTGGGATCGGAGTTATCTATCTTAACTATCATTAGAGATTCTAGCTCTTTAGCTGAGAACATTTTTGATAGCATAGAGTTTCTGAGCGTTTCTGGCTCTAGTAACTTGCCGACGTTTTTTTTGTTTTCAGTATAGGAACCGTCAAATACAGGAACGCTTAAAGCTCCGTCTTTTAAAGCCGTCGTTTTAGTTTGCATTTTAGTTGCCTATTTGATGTTTTTAGAGTACTATTAAGAAAAAGTCTTAGTGGACTATTTCTTAATTACGGGAGAAGCGTATGAACCCGGACGAAAATTCAAAGACTGTTAAACCAAATATTGACGAGGATGACGGAATCGATTATTCCGACTTTATAGTTCCAATCCCCCACAATTACCACACCTGGCCTGCAAGGGAGCATAATGATTGGGAAGATTTGGATGCCTCTGAGCGCTTTATGGCCGATCCTGGTTATATTGATAAGATATAGGTGCTTAGATTGTCATCTAACTTTTGAAAGACACTAGAAACAAGATAGAGCGTTGAAGCGCTGCGATCGCAGCGCTTATATTTATGCTTGTATGGATTGCCTAAACACTTTGGCCACATTTTCTTCTGTGATATAGACAGAACGACAGCTACCCGCTTCTGTGTCAAAGTAAGTAGCAAATTGTTTAAGGTTTCCGGTTGTTATTTTGAGCAAGTAACTGGTAGCAATGGCTGCTACTTGTTGGTTAATGTCAAGGTTCTGAATATTTTGAACCGCTAGTTGTTCGCAGGACAGGTTGTTATCAGTTAGTTCTTCTGGTCGGGGAATCAGCAGTTCTGGATGTTGGATTGTGGGCGACGGTAGTCTGGTGCAGCCGATTTGTGAGAACTTGTAGTCGCCGGAATCAATAGAATTTGATGTACCGATCAACACTTGTCCACTGGAGCTGTGGTTGCCACAGTCGATGTAACACACTTTCGGAAGCCCCTCGAACGACCATTGGTTGCTAAGAACTTTAGAAATTTCCTGACGTGCGGAAGCATTGTCTACGCAACCGATGACGACAGAAAACGTGCTTGAGTCGCTGTGAACCATGCTGCTTCTGAATGAGCGAGCGATCGCGCGTATGGTCATTCCCCATGCCAATGAGTATCGCAATGCCAGCGTGGAAGCTTTGTTAAGTCCTATCTCCGCATCGCAAAAGCACTGTCGCCCGACGTTACCAGGTTCGACAATATCGGGATCTACAAACGTTATGGATGTAGGTTTTCCTAGTTCTTGCAGCCTGCGGGCGATGCGGACGACGCTGCTGGCTAGCCAAGACCCGGTTCCGCCCAAGCCAACCACAGTAATAGCAAGTTTGGCATGATGCGGCAGTCTAAGAGTTTCGGCTTTGACAAAATCTGCGTTTATCATATTATTTGTCCTGAAGAGAATTTACCTGGACAAAAGCCTTGCCCAGGTATGCGAATGTTGATTTGGTGGAAAAGTCAACTAGATCAGTTCTTCGTAAATCAGACTGGACGGAATAATCCAGTGATGCCCGTAAACCCCAATCCTGGTTCTGATTTCTGCGTTGTCGTTGACTTGCCCGATAACGCTGTAGATCCGAAATCCAGTTTCTTCTGCATCGTCATCAGCCGAGAAGTACGCTGGCATATTGTGGTGTGAGTGGATTTCCACCAGGGCGTTGGCAAAGGAGGAATCCCGGTCGTTGCTCAAAGGCTGGCAGCTGGTGCGAGTCTGGCTCTGCGGTGGGATTGCCAATTTCCATGACCCGTTAAAGTTCAAGTGGAACAAGATCTCATTGGGGCTTGCCTTTCTGCTAGCAAGCCATATCTGGGTTAGAATCTGTTTTGGGATTTTGCCTGGGGCTAGTTTCACGTAGGGTGCGATCGCTGGCAGTCCTTTGATTGGTTGCTTATACATTTCCACGGGTATGAGAACCTCCAGGTTGGGGCGTTTAGCGCGGACGAAGACACCGTTAGAGGCGAACAGGTATTGGTACAGAAATCCACAGTGTTCGGGCAGCGGTAGTTCTTTGACGAGTTTGTGAGTTACGAGATCAGTCATTTTGTGCGATCGCTTCGACTAAAGAATCAGCAGTCCAATTTTGTGGCAGTGGTTTTAGATCTGAGACCGGATATTTCTTTGCCTTCTTTACAGCCAGTTTTCCGAGTTGCTGCCTAATATCTTCGGGACAGCGTTTGGATTTGTCATTGGCCAGATGGCTATTAAACGGACTGCTGATGAATAGCTCCCAAGCTGCATTGATGCTTTGGGGGTTGCAAGACGGGGGTTGATTGCTGCCCCAGCAAATTTCCCCGTTCCTGGTGTGGACGTTGGGCAGCGGTGCATGGAACAATTGGGCATCAGAAGCGAATTCTTGACCTTTTAACGCCCAGACCCAATAAGTTGTTAGACTTCCAGCAAATACCATTGCCGGTAAAGGTACTGTCACTGTTCCCAACTCGTTGCAATCGAGTTTGTGGGTTTGGGGGGCAATGAATTTGACAGCCCAATCACCAGACGGTTTGCTACCACACCGCATCACCCCCGGTTCTAGCCAGCCTGAGTCGATGGGTATGTTTGAGAAGGCATTCCGTAATGTGGCGGTGGATAAGTATTTGTAGCCCCCTTTTGAGTGAAAGATGTAGGTTCCATCCAGGAACAGCAGTTCAGCTTTTATAGCGGTGAGGCTGCGAGGAGGATTTTCTAGAATTTCTCTGACTATTTCCGTCGTGATGAACGATTCCACAGTTTTAATACCTCCTGAAAATTGGTTTTAATGTCACTTTCTAGCCAGTCAATAAGTTGGTTGACTTGCTGCCAAACTTTTGCAGATTCTTGGTAGGCAGTTGCTAGATGTTGCACATTTTCAATAGTCCATTGCAGTTCAGTTAGTTCTGAATCATGTTCTAATTCGTAGGAATAAGGGTCTAGCCAAATATTCCCTGTATCATGTTCCATTAGGTCTAGAGCTAATGGCAATAGATTTAGAGGATGTTTGGCTTTGGCACAAAAGCTTTTGAATCGGTTTCTGTTAACTTTTTCTGGATTTGCTATGCAGCCAATGGCTATACCTGTAATCGAAAAGTACCAATTAGCGCTTTCTAGTAACTCTGAAGAGTCTTCTTCTTCTAACTCGTAATCGTAGCCTTCCAACCAATATCGCCCCCGTATACATAGAGCCGAAAGAGCTTGCCAGCCGGGGCTTAGGCACATTAGGTCAAATTCTTCTGTTTCCCAATCAATTCCTTCAATTGTTAAAGGGATTGTGTACAATCGTTGGTTCGGGTACGTATGATACCAAGTATTTATTGGGAACAAATTTTCGTTGATTAACTCCAACAGCTCCATTTCTTTGGGGCTATGCGAATTTGGGTCTTTCAGGTTATTGGGGTATTCAGAAGCTGTACTTTGGGCAAATTCGTCAGGGAAAAAGTGTTGGTAAATTATCTTCAGTTGGTAAGCTAGTAGCTGGCTTTCAAGGTAGCTGATAGCTTGCTCAGGCGATATGATTGATTTATATTGCCTCAGCTTTTGGACTGCTGTTACCGGTTCAATGATTTGGAGCATGATTGTTTATGCGAGCGATTGCAATACAGGGGGGCTTGTGGCAGCTACGCGATCGCACCCCTGTGTTGCCGTCAAGCTAGAACCCGATTGGTGGCATTCCCGGTGCTGGAGCGGATTTTTCTAATACCGCTATTGAGCGGTTTACTGCCTCAACTTCGGTTGTGCCTATTTCAATTGCCTCATCTATTTCTGCTGCCAATTGCTTCATAGAGTCATAACCCAAAAAGCTTGTTAACTCTTGTTGCTGTACTTTTCGGCAAACTACAAGAGCTGGGTTTACAGTTTCTGGGGCATCAATCAGCATGTCTAATGGCGTGATTCCTTTGGGACCAGCCACCTTAACCACCTTGATGATTTCGCCTTCCTTCCTGTCAATCCTGGCGTTACTGGCATCTGGGTAGTATGGTCTGAGTAGTTGCCTTAATAGATTGTCGTCGCTTGCAATTTCTTCGTCCACTGGGATCTGCTGACCCTCGATTTCAATGAGTACTTTAGCCATAATATTCTCCTACCAGAGTGTTAATTGTTTACCTGGGTTTGGCTTTTCTGGAACCTTGTCAGTTGCTAGAAAAGCATCACTGGTGCCAGTTGTATTAGGGCGTTCTCTATTCCTTTGTTGCTTTGCAGCCCTTACCTTTCTGTGGGTTTGACGATTGGGAAAATCAGCTTTTAACTCGTTCAATAAATCCGTAATTGCTGGTGCTAGAGGCAATAGATCCTTTTCTTCTAACAATCTGCTAATCGGGGGATCGCCGATATTACCAGCGCTAAGGATTACCTTCCTTTCCCCCGCAGCTTCTTCGGGTAGCAGGGTGATATTGATAATAATGCTGCTGGAAGAATAGCTAAGCAATTCCTCATCAACAGATTCTTTGCCTCGTTCTGGCTCAGGGTCGCTACCTGTAGCCAGGGTTTCGATGTCTGTTGCTATATCCTCATCACCCTCATCATCAATTTCAAAATTTTCAGCCATTTTCGGTGTTGGTTATATTTGGTAGCTAGGGGCGTTAGCCCCTCTACCCCAAATTTTCTACTTCCCCAACTGGATTAAAATCGCCTACTGCAAAACTGTCGGTTGTGGCTGACTCCGTAACTTCGGCAACATTATTTGCTAATCTATCCTTTATCTTGAGGGGAAAAGATCCCTCGCACTTGTGGACTCTTTTAACTTCTGGATGGAATTGAAGTTGATAGCGTGCGGCCTTGATTCCTCTGGAGCAATAGGTTTTTGAATTTTGCTGCTGGCTGTATTGCGATCGCGTAGCCTCCGCCTTCGTAGGCATCCCTCGTCTACTTCAATGTTTCTGCTGTGGTCGGAATCCTTTGCCTTTAGCCTGCCGTATTACTTTTTCTAGTCTGTTGTATTGATCCTTTAGCAACTCTATCTCTTGCTTTAATTGTGCTAATTGACCCTGAAAATCGTCCATTATGGCGTCCGTACAACTATTACTAAATTGTACGGATAAATTAGCAGATGCACAATCAGAGCTATTGCTGATTAACGGTTTCTCGGTTTCTGTTACGCCTCTGGTTGCCCGTACAATGAATTTTTAGACTCTATGCCATTATCAAAAAGTATTAGCGAGTCTCCTCTTACATATTTCTCGATCCACTCCAATAAAAGTTGGCTGGCTGTAGTTCTGTTTTTCTTAGCTAACGATTGAAATTGTGCCTTAAGTTTTCCGTCGATTCGGAATTCGAGTCTAGAGTCTGACATTGACAATTTCCCAAACTTATTAACAGCAACCGTACAAATATTCTACTGCCCGTACAACTGTACGGGCAATACAATATGGAATAAATTAGGGTGGACAGCGGTATTATTTGGGCTTCGAGGTTCGCGGTTTTTTCGTCTTTTTCTCAGCGACTTCTGTTCTTTCTGCAAAGGCTACAGCCTGATCCCCAGCGTTGCTAGCGACCAATTTATACTCCACTTTCCGCTTCTTAAACACAGTAGTCCCGTCCACAGGAACACCTCTATTCCACGCTGTGACGATCTTGCGCTTATTAGCTGTATAAGTTGTTTTCTCATTCCGGTATTCTTCTGGCAAATCTTTGGGATTAATTTGCACTTCACAGCTGGGAGGATTCTCCTTGATGTGAATTTGGCGCGATCGCCCTATGGCAACATTGGGTATCGTGCCAAACGAATTCAGACGTAGGACAGTGGCGTCTAGAGAGTTGCGCCACCGCTCTAACCGCTCCAAAGCCGTAGTGTGGATGTCAACTAGATGTTGGCGACGGGCTTTAATTGCGGCTATTTCAGCATCTAATTGATCGGCTAGTTCGGCTTGGGTATCAATGGCTTTTTCTTGTTCACCTTGGGTTTCCCAAATAGCCTGTAAGATGCTCTCTTCTTCCTCTGGGGTACTGGCTTCCGAAAGATGACCCCACAGCTCGGATGCCTGGACAGAGAATTGGCTCAGCGAATCTTGTGCTAGATAATTCAACATTTTTACCACCTTCCGCAACTTTCTAAGTAATCATGTTCGGCTTCAATTCGATCTACCATGAGCCAGAAACCTGGATATGGTTCATCTTCTTCATAGTCGTCTTCCCTGTCATAGTTATCAATTTGGGGTATGGGCATGGTGCGATCTTGTCCTATTATGGGTGTAAAGAAATAAGGGAGCCAAGAAAATCCCTGACTCCGATTTTTTGCTCGTTAATCCAATATTTGCAGCGCGATAGCGCTGCTATAGAGTTTTAGCTTAAGGAACGTAATAATATGCAGTTAAGGAAGGGTTGGTATCCTGAAGTTTTCATCCCTAATGTCGTTGCTAAGTTTTGCAGTAGTAACCCGCTACCACTTTTGAAAGAGAAAGTGGGTAATTCTAGTTTGCCCTCTCCTCCAAAGCCTCCAGAGCCGTTATTTATAAATTATTCAAGGTATATAAGGATTTTGCTTTTCTGGTTAGCTGGACTGGCTGTATTGCTGGTTAGCAACTATATATCGGGCTTCTATTTGATGTACCTTTTGTTAGCTATTGCCTCGGAGACGGCTTTAGCAGCAATATTTGTATATAGAGAATATCAACAACACCAACAGCGCAAGGTGCGCTATCAGAAGCGTTTGGCTGTTTATTGTGAGCAATTGGTTCAATACGAATACGAAAAGGAAAAGCGACAGTCTCAATTGAAAGCTCAGCAGTCACAGCTACAGTCTGAGCAGTTTCAACGTTACCAGGAACAAATACTTTGGCGTCAGCAATGTTTACGAAATTTGCTTGTAAATCAAGTAATTGTACCATCCGACCAAAAAAGTGCGGCTACTGAGGGGATTAGCGAAGAAAGTTTCTACTCTCATCTAAAGCGGTATTTTCCAGGAGTCCGCCAAAGCGTTGTTTTTACAACCCCAAATTCTTTTAATTATACCGCCGATTTTGTTATTCCTCATAAGTTGACCGGGCTGGCTATTGATTGTGAAATTGATGAGCCTTATGTCCTCAATACTGGCCAACCTCACCATTGTCAAAATAATCACAAGGATTATCAACGTAACCAGTTTTTCCTGGAAAACAATTGGGCTGTAATCCGATTTTCTGAGTGGCAAGCGTTGGTGATGCCGGACTCCTGTTGCAAGCTAATCGCTTTTTTAATTTATCAAGTGACAGGAGATGATAGCTATTGGCAAATGTTGTTACACTACCCAGATTTGGAACTACATAAGCAGTGGACACCAAAAGAAGCAGAACGATTAGCTAAAGCCAAATTTCGTCATTCTTACTTTACACCAGAGATTCATGCATCTTTGGCTGCAAAAAAGGCTCATTATGCCCAGGCATCTGCGTCTCGCAAAACCAAAAAACAGAAGCGTTGATTTAACTGAGGCAGCTTCGGAAGGTGTTAATTCCGAAGCTCCTCAATTAGTTGGGGCAATGGTTGGAATCTAGATGTCCTCGCCTGCCTAGCTCTGCCTCCAGTAGCGGGTAATTTGCTAGATTACCGACAATCGATTCAGCTGCGTTCCTTGCTAGTTCTAAAACTTCTTGGTCTTCCACTAAACTGGCTAGAGCAAAATTAGCTACTCCAGATTGGCGAGTACCCAGTACTTCACCAGGTCTCCGCAAGCGCATATCCATTTCAGAAATGAAAAAGCCATCCTGGGACTGTTCCAGCACATTCAGTCGCTGGCGGGTAGCGGTAGTAGTGCTACTGCTCATTAGCAAACAGTATGAGCGATCGCACCCTCTCCCAACGCGACCCCGCAACTGGTGTAACTGAGATAAACCAAAGCGTTCGGCATTTTCAATCATCATCACTGTTACATTTGGTACATCTACGCCCACTTCAACAACGGTGGTAGAGACGAGAATTTGAGTTTGGTTATCCCGAAAAGCACTAATTGCCTCATCCTTCTCGGCTGAAGTCATGCGCCCGTGGAGTAGTCCTACCTTAAACTCAGGAAATATGCTTGTCTTAAGCCGCTGATGTTCCTGAAGTGCCGATCGCAGATCCAGCGTCTCTGATTCCTCCACTAGCGGCAGCACGATATAAGCTTGACGCCCTTGAGCAATTTGGCGACGAATCAGGTCGTAAGCGTGCCTCCGTCTATTCTCTGACAGCACAGTTGTTTTAATTGGCTGTCGTCCTGGAGGCAGTTCGTCAATCTGGCTCACATCCAAATCCCCATGCAACGTCAACGCTAGCGTGCGAGGAATTGGTGTTGCCGTCATCGTCAGCACATGGGGTTGCTTACCTTTTGAAACCAACCGCGCCCGCTGGTGGACGCCAAAACGGTGTTGCTCATCAATTACTACTAAACCCAGCTTCTTAAAATTAACAGGGTCTTGAATCAAAGCGTGAGTCCCCACCAGCAGGGGTAATTCACCCGTTTCTAGTTGGGCATGAATTTGTCGCCGTTTTGCCAATGCGGTTGAACCTGTCAGCAGTTCTACCGGCAAGTGCAGCATATTGAACCAGATTTCTAACTTACGGTAGTGCTGTTCTGCTAGAACTTCAGTGGGAGCCATCAGCGCCGCCTGGTAGCCGGATTGAATCGCTGCGAGGATTGCAACTACCGCCACAACGGTTTTCCCAGAACCGACATCCCCTTGCACTAAACGATTCATCGCTGTGGTTGAGTGCAAATCATTGAGAATGTCGTTAATTACCCGATTCTGAGCGTTTGTAAATTTGAAGGGTTTAATCTCGTTGAATTGGTCAATTAGCCGACCAGTGGGAGCTAGGATAGCACTGTTCTGGACTTGCCGTAGCTGTTGCCTATGCTTAAGGAAGCCAAGCTGCAAGTAGAAAAACTCATCAAAGACTAACCTACGGCGGGCTGAAGACAGGGCAGATGCAGATTTGGGGGAATGTATGTTAGCGATCGCACGGTTAATCTTGATTAACTCGTATTTTTCCCTAATTTCTTGAGGTATCGGGTCAACTAAACACTTTGCAGCTTTTAATATCTGCCGCATCGTTTCGCCAATTGCTTGGTTATCAATCCCTTCAGTCAGTGAGTAGATGGGAATCGGTTTTCGGCTGCTACACTTAACCTCCTGAATTTGCGCTTTGTTCCTGCGATCAATTATTGTTACTTCGGGGCTGGTAATGACCAATGCCCGATAATAGCTGTCCTCTTTTATCGTACCTTGGACGGCTACAGTAACCCCTGGCTGATAAAGTTCGGACTGCGAATTTTGCCATTGCGGTGATCTGTAATAGGGGTTTTGGTAGAACCGCTTACAGATAATGGTGCCAGTGCTGTCCTTGATTTTCCAGGTTTGGATTGTTAACCGGGGGTTTCGAGCTGGCATGGTTAAATCGTGGGAAACTAACTTGCCGATTACTGTTGCATTTGTATCTGCTACCAAGTTACCTATTTTGCTTCTTTTGTAGGTAATGTAGTCGCGGGGAAGGTAGAACAGCAAGTCAAATACGGTTTTTATCTCTAATTTAGTTGCTAGTTTCCTTGCTACGTCTTTGTTAATACCTTTAACCCTTACTAGAGGTATCAACTTTAAGTTCTTGGGCATGAGTTTTTTTATTAACTTTTACCCAAAACACTGCGTAAGCAGTGCTACAATTCCCAACCATCCTTACTGCTAATTTCTGAAATATTTACTGGCTTGTTGGCGATGGCATTGGCTTTAATTAGTAAGCCGTTCCAACCTTTATCGTCTAACTGAACTTGTTCTAAGTGGGGGATTTGCTCTAGTAACGCTGCTAAGATTCCTGTGTTACTATCTTCGGCTTTTAGCCCTACAAGTACTTCTTTTGTCTCAGCTAAAAAGTGTGCCGTAGCCTGGTCTAACCCATCAAGGCTTAGGTACAAAGTGTCGTTGTTTCTAAAAGTAGGGTCGATTGCGATCGCACACAGAGTTTCTACGGGATCGCTCGTGATTACAACTTTATTAATCTTGCTGCTAGTAGCTACCCAGAAGTGACCGGGGCTTTCAGGATCTTGGATAGAGCAGGACGTTTGACTCTGGGGGTCGAAAATGTATGCTCCAGCATCTTTACCTTCTAGTGTGCGGAGGCTGAATACAGCTTCGCCTTCGTCATTGGCATATAGCCATGCTTGTTCGTGCAGAAGCCCCAACAGTTCTTGTGGCAGCCCTTGTAAGTTAACAAGGTTCTCTTGTACAGCCTGCCAGTTTTCTTCCACTGGGTAAGTAGAAGGTGGTTCGTCAGTTGCGCGATCGCTAAAGAACGGTGTATCTAGAGTTTCGGATGCATCTGTGGATTCTGCCTCTTTTTTCTGGCGTGCGAACCACTCAGCCAGTCGATCCGGTTCTGGGGATGTCGTGGCTTGTAAATGGTTTCTGAGGATTTGTAGCTCTATCTGTTGTTGTAACTCCAACTGCTGTACGGATTCTTCAGTTTTTGGAGTGTTAACCTCTGGTGGCTTTGAGGGGGAATCATTAGCCACTTTGGGTGTGGTATCAGTTGCCTTGTTACTCCCTACTTCCAACGGTCTACTGTCTCCCTGGCTTGTAGACTGTGGGGTAAAGCTTTCTGTCTGCTCACTACCTGGCTTCTGACTTCCTACGCCCGGTTCCCTGTTGATCGCTTCCGCGATTGCAGGGTCATCTTTATCCTTGGTATAGCTGATACCTCGGTGTTTCTGAAGCCCTGGGAAAGTATAGGCTTTTCCTAGATGGCTCCCGCTAAAAGCAATGCCTTGGTGAGAATATGAAATCCCTAATTCTCCGGTTGGGGTGGGTTTTACTCGAACATCAATCCCCCTATCTTTTAGCAACCGGATGAATTCTGGCATTGTAGGCTGTTGGCTGCTAATAGTGTCAATGGTGTCTTGCAGTTGGGTCTTGACGGTTTCTGAGCCTGTCTGCTGCATCATTCTGCATTGTTTGGTGGTAGGCGGTCGCCTATCTTTCCATTTGCTTGATTCTGTGGGGGTTAAGTCATATTTTTTTTCTAGCTCTCTAATTATTTTCTCGCTACGCGGTCGCTCCCAACTGTCGTTTACACAGATGTTGCGCTCGTCTAGCCTTACTCTAGAACTGGCAATATGAATGTGGTCGTGATCTCTATCGCTGTGGCGAATTACAGCAAAGCTGTTGGCAGTAAACTGCATTGCCATCATATAGTCGTTAGCAATTTCATTCCAAGTTTCATCAGTTAATTGCTCCGACTTGGGAGTGCTTAACATGGCGTGGAATACTGGTTTTTTGACTCTAGAGTTAGTATCAGCGGACACTCGAAATTCCGCTGTTAACTCTTCCGTCGTTTCTCCAATCATGTTCCCACCAATTAATTTGGCACCTGGTTTAGAAAACAAATAATTGAGCAGATGCGTAAAATTGCTGCCTTTAACTTGCTTGCCAATCATCTTCTGTAGTTTTTGCCATTTAGGTGGTAATCTTGTGATACAATTGTTGTATTAAATTTTGAACTTTTTTTAGTTCTGTAGATACTTCTGCATCGAAACCATTAGTCGGTTTAACCTTTTTGCTAATAAGTTTAATGCTGTCAGATATTTGACTTAAGTTAAGTAATGTTTGTCGCGACATGATAGTGACAACTTGGATTGTCTGTTGGTTTAGTATGTATTTCAGTATATACTCTCGACATAATTCACTAATCGTTGTTCCCTGTAACACTGCCAGATGTTCAACTCTAGCTAGTTCTTCTTCCGTTACTCTGACTTGTATTACTTTGGTTCGGTTTTGGCTTGTCATCTTAGAACTCCCCGTGAAAAATTGTAGTTGATTAATTAAAGCAAGCTTAAATAATTTTTAATTACTGTATTCAAGACTTGGTTGGATTTTGATTTTTTCTAAAAGCATCTTTTGGTTGTGTATATGGACTATTGCTTTTTGGATTGTTTTTTCCAAATCATCAAGATCTACAGGCTTTTGAATGAAATCAAATGCTCCTAAGTTCATAGCGGTTCTGATATTATCTAAATCCCCATAATAGGCGGATATAACGATAGCTGTAATCCAAGGTCGTTTTGCTTTTACCAGTTTCAGTAGTTCTAACCCGTCCATCTCTGGCATATTTATATCGGTCAGAATCAGGTCTATATCTTTATTCTCTTGGATAATATTTAGAGCTGAGTTGCCATTTCTCGCAAAATCTACTGCATAAATCCCAGATTTTATTTGGGGTCTAAAGAATTGCCGGATTATTTTTTCTACGGGTTCATCGTCAACAAACAGCATTTTTGTTGTCATGTTTCTAATGTATGTGGGATGGTAATGGTAAATTTAGTCCCAGCTTCTGGTGCTGACTCTACTGTTATCGATCCACGAAGTTTCTGGCTGACGATATTATATACGATGTTCAAGCCTAGTCCACTTCCACCTTTAGTTCGATTAGTAGTAAAAAAAGGGTCGAATATTTTGTCTAGGTTCTCAGGGGGGATTCCTTTCCCGTCGTCGGAGTATGTTAGAACAATGTGGTTGCCGTCCAACTTAAATTCAAATATTAAGTTTCCTGGCTCCCCTTCCTCGTAACCATGAGTAATAGAATTCATTACTAGGTTGGTACACACTTGAGCTAGGTATCCCGGATAGCTGTACATATTAATTGTGCTATCTCCTAAGATAGAGACCTTGTGCTTAGTTGTCTTTAGCTTGGGTTTTAGGTTGAATAGGGTATCTTCAATATACTCTTTGAGGTTGAACTCTCTAACCGGGCTACTGGACGTGTCTACAGCTACTTGCTTAAAACTTTGGATTAACTGGGCTGCTATATTCAGATTATTAAGTATTAATCTACAACTTTCAGTAGCTGTATCTAAGTACTTTTCTAAGTCCGAGCGCTTCATCTTTTGGCTACGGTGAGCTTCTAATAAAGAGCTTGTCTGGGTAGATAGGGCAGAGGCAGCCAGTACGCTATTGCCGATAGGCGTATTTATTTCATGTGCCACTCCAGCAACTAAGTTACCTATAGCTGCCATTTTCTCTCTAATGATTAGTTCCTTTTGGGCTAGTTTCAGCTCCGCAGTTCTTTCTTCTACTTTTTTCTCTAAGTTTTGTGAATAGTCTGCCAGTTGCTCATATAAAATGTTGTTCTCACGAATTTGGCTGTTCAAAGATTTCACTGTTTGCTTTAGCTTGATTAGATAGACAGCGCTGAGCGTCGTAATCGTTGAAATTACAATACCTATGATTGGAGGTATGCAGGAAATCCACCACCCCTTAGAAAAGGCATACTGGCTGAGGTAGTAGCAAATAAATAATAAAATCAAAGTGGCAATGCTAGCTAGCAATATTGACTTTTTTTGAGAGCGGCATTGCCAGGTGATTTGGCAAGTTACAGTTACCCATAGTAGTAGCCATAGTTCTTCCAAAGGAAATAGTAAAGTTTTTATTAGATGGCGGTTATCTATTACTGAGCTAATTATTTGGCTTGCCAGGTTAGCTTGAATTTCTACTCCAGGCGTGCGAATGGGAGTAGTTCCTAGCTTTCGGCTATATGGGGTATAGAATTTGTCGTTAAGCGAAGCAGCGTAAGCTCCTATCAGTACGATGCGATCGCGCATCGCATTTGGCGGTATCCTGTTGTACAGTACGTCAGTAAGTGGTATGTTGGGAAAACTTTCAGCAGGGCCACGATAGTTAAGTAATATCTGATACCCGTTAGCGTCAGCGTTTACATACCCGCCATCTGAAGCTTCAAATGGTACGAATACAACTTTACCTAGTTTAAGAGACCCTTTCTCTCCATACTCTGGTACTATGCCTTTTGCCTCTAAGTAGCTCATAGCAGACGCTAGACCTAGACTTGGGAGGATATCATTGTCGGAACTGCCGGATGTTTTTGGGTATAAGATTCCGCGTCTAATTACTCCATCGTTATCAACTACTATATCATTAGCAACTATTTGATTTTTAGCTGCCAGTATTGGGTTTGGTGCTATTGATGTGCTGTAGGTATCATTTATTATTTTTCTTACTCCAATTATATTGGGGCTATCTTGTAAGACTTTAACTAGCTTTTCATGACCGGGTTCTACAGTAAGATCTCGGTATATATCTAGTCCAATTATTCGAGGTTTTTGGTTTTCAATATTAGTCAGAACTTTAGCTAATAGTTCGTCGCTAAGAGGCCATTGTTTTAATTGCTGCAAGTCTGACTCGTTGATGCTAACTATCATGAATCGCTCATCTGGTTTTTCCAGTTTACGATTTTGAAAGCTATGGTCTAGCGCTATTAGCTCTAAGTTTTGTAGAATTCCTGTAGATTGTATTGTTGTTAAAATAATTGTTATTAGTAAGCTAATAAATATTGTTAAGCGTATGGAATACCATACCGCTATGATTCTTTTGCTTCGTAACATTTTAATTGAGCAACCCTAATTTTTATAGTCTTTGTTGGTTCACGTTAGGCAAAAACGGTATCAGAGCCACTTCCTGTTAGGTAGTGCAACCTACTACTTTTGGTTGCACTACCTAACTATTTTAATATCCTATCAGAGCTGCCCTACTGTTTGAATAAGGCTGTTAAGGTTGATCTGGCTTAATAGAGAAGTAAAGTAACTTTTATCAGGGTTTTCATAGCTTGCTGCGATCGCATCGTACCAGACTCCTGCCTCTGCGTAGATTCTAGCTCGTTGCTTGTTGTTATCAGCAGAAGCAAGTTGTTTGTTTAAGTTTAGTTCGTCGCTCATAGGGATACGGCTTATTCTCCCTGTAGCATAGATATTTTCTGACGGGCGGGAAGGAGAGCAAATGATTGATACTGTCCACCTGTAATTCTTCCCAATCTCCAAACCGGGTGAGCTGTCCGGTAGCTTGAGTTCTACAATGCCTGGTTTTTCGGCTGTAAACCGTTTGTCGAACAAAGTTTTGGATACTCCTTGCTCTACTAGGGTAAATCGCAGTGGTGAGTTTGTATCGGATACGTACCACAAGAACTTGGGGTGTGACGATACCGTTTGAGGCAAGTGATCGTCAGGGATTAGAAGATTCAGGGATACCGTATCTTTGCCGCATCCTCTAGACCCGCTTCCTTCTGTGCGTCGGGTATCGCCGCGTGTGGGTGGTCTATACTTTATCCCATCACTTGCTGCACCTATTTGTGGTGAAAACAATATGGTTGACGGGGCTAGTACGGCGAGTAGCGTTGCGATCGTCCAAATGTGCGGTTTTTGTCTTGAGTAGCTGTTAGGCTGGCTTATCATAGGGCTGATGGCTAAAGTATTTAAGGGTCGTTGGAAAAATTATATTCAGTTGCAAAGAATCTTGTACAGATTTTTACCAAAAAGTTAACTTGGAGGCGTAGACCGTGAATCATAAATTAATTGTTAATTTCTTGCTAGGTATCGGTCTGGCTTTTTGGAGTGGGCTTTGGCAGGTTGGTTATGGGTTGGAACCTGGCTTATTTTCTGCTGCTACGGATACTAGGGATACTTCACAAGTTTTGATCCAAGGGAAACTTGTCTCAGTAGATTCTTTACTCGCTCAAGCCTTTCACTACTACTCACAGGGTAAATATGGTAAAGCGGTAGCAATCTGGGAAAGCGTGGTCAGTAAGCCGACTAATCTATCTTTTGCACAGCTAGCCCAACTACATTCCAATTTGGGGGTGGCTTATCGGCAACTGGGGGTAATTGGTTCTGCTATTCCTCATTGGCTTACAGCGATTGAGTATTATCGGCAACTTGCTGGGTCTGATAATGCCATTCACCAAGCTAGGGTATTAGTGGACTTAGCCTCTGCTTACAATGCCAATGGTCAGGGTAAACTTTCACTACCTATCCTAGTCTCGGCTATAGACATTGCCCATAAACGAGGGGATAGGTTCCTAGAGGCGGCAGCTTTTGGAGTCTTAGGAAACGTTCAGTTTAAACTAGGCGAATTGGATAAGGCTGTTGATAATTTGCAGGCTAGTTTTAGGTTAGCTACTGAAACCGGGGATCTTCAAACCCAAGTAATTGCCTTGAATAATATGGGTAAGGTCTTAACCAATCGAGCTAAACGTTATAGTATGCTATCAGCTACTGCTTCTAATGAAGGAGATTTAGACCAGGTAGCAGCATATAAAAGCAAGTCTCAACAAGATAGTAATTCAGCTATAGATAAATTCCAAAATGCGGTAAAGACCAGTGAATCTATAAGTGGCGTTTGGCAGGCAAATTCGGTTATTAATTTACTTACAGCATATAAAAGCAACCCCAGCCAGGAAGCTAGTATTAGCAATGCAAGTTTGGATAATGTGTTCCCAATATTGGAGAAGTTGCCTGATTCTCGCAGCAAAGCCTATGCTTTAATTAATTCAACATTTGTAGATCCGAACCCCACTCGGATAATTAGCTCATTAGAGCAAGCGATCGCTGTTGCTAAGAATACTGGGGATCTTGCTACCGAATCCTACGCTTTAGGCATTCTTGGTCATATTTACGAATTGGGCGGTCAGTACGACGCTGCTCTGGGTAAAACTCGCAGTGCCATTCTTGTATCGCAGCAAGTAGGCGCTCAAGATAGTTTATACCGTTGGCAATGGCAGGCAGGGCGCATTTATCTTTCCTTGGGCAATAGCCAGCAAGCTATAGCTTCCTATAAAGGAGCGATCGCTACTCTCCAGGCCATTCGAGGGGATATTGTTGCTGAAAGTATAGATTTGCAGTTTGATGTCCGAGATGAGGTAGAGCCTATTTACCGGCAATTGATTGCTATTGTGCTGTCGGACAACCCAACGCAAGCTCGTATCAAAGATGCACTCTTTACCTTGGATTTGCTCAAGTTGACTGAATTGCAAAGCTACTTTGGCGATGATTGCGTGCAAATACGTTCGGTTGCTAATAATCCAAAGGCAATGTTTACTTCAACGGTAGTAATTAGCACAATTATGTTGAAAGACAAGGCTTACATTATTTTACGTTTTCCTGATGGGACACTAAAAAGTTACCCCATAGCGATTTCAGCACGAGAGCTGGAACCCTTAATTTTAGAGTTTCGTGGTGCGTTAGAAGATGTAGCAACAAATGACTATTTCAATTCTTCACAAAAGTTGTATGACTTGCTAATCCGTCCTATAGAGTCAGATTTGGCTGCTGTTGCTCCTGAAACTTTAGTTTTTGTTAATGATGGACTATTGCGGAATATCCCAATGTCAGCGCTGTATGACGGCAAGCAATTTTTAGTGGAGAAGTTTGCCATTATGTCTAGTGCCGGGTTGGATTTATTTGCTCGTAAACCTTCGTCACAAGGTCGGCAGGCGTTGATTTTCGGGTTGACCGTCAAGATTCCGCCTTTCCCAGCACTGTCTGGTGTGTCTAGTGAAGTCCAGTATGTTCACAAGGCAGTAGGCGGGAAAGTTTTTTTAGATACTGATTTTACTCAAGCTAATCTGCTCCACCAGATGCAGACACAGGGCTACCCACTTGTGCATTTAGCTACTCATGGGAAATTTGGAGCTACTATTGACACTACTTTCCTGCAAGCTTTTGATACTCGTGTTAATTTGAACCAGTTTGAAAAGATTTTAAGTGGCTTAAAGCAGCCCATAGATCTTTTGATTCTTAGTGCCTGCCAGACGGCGGCTGGGGATAACCGTTCTACCTTGGGGCTGGCTGGAGTGGCAATCAGGAACAATGTTGAAAACGTGTTAGCTACTCTTTGGTTTATCAATGATGTTGATACGGTTGCATTGGTTGAAGATTTTTATAGTTATTTGGAGGCTCCTGGTGCTGCACCTGTTGCAGCGTTGAGGAAAGCGCAGATTAAACGGATTGCTAACGGCGACCATCCAGCATTGTGGGCTGACTTTATCCTGCTTGGGAATAGTTTGTAAATGCCTTTTTTTTGCTAATCTAACAAAAGCATTAGCAGGGTAATAAAGATGAAAGCAGATTACATTGGAGTGTCAGAGATGGAATTTAATCCGGGTTTGGATGAAGAAGACGATAATCTTCTATTTGCAGAAGAAGATGAGGTGCTACCTACTTCTGGGGAAACTTGGAAAATAATGATTGTAGACGACGAAGCCGATGTCCACAATGTCACTAAGCTGGTTTTAAGAGACTTTACATTCTCAGGTAAAACCTTAGAATTTATAAGTGCTTACTCAGGCGACGAGGCTAAACGGTTAATTGCTGAGCATCCTGACACTGCTATTATGCTGCTGGATGTCATTATGGAAACTGAATCAATTGGTTTAGAGGTTGTTAGGTATATTCGGGAAATCCTTGGCAATCAAATATTGAGAATCATCCTTCGGACAGGTCAGCCGGGACAAGTACCGCCAAAAAAGGTAATTCTTGACTACGATATTAACGATTACAAAACTAAGGCGGATCTAACAGACGATAAGTTGTTTGTAACGCTGGTTACGGCTTTGCGTGTTTATGACAACTTGCAACAGTTAGAGCAGGCTAAAAATGAGCTAGCTGGCTACTCGCATAATCTAGAATTAAAGGTTGAAGCGCGGACTAGACAGCTACAGTCGGCGCTCAGCGAGGTAGAGGCAGCTCATAAGCAAATGCTTACCCAAGAAAAACTAGCATATCTAGGAATCTTGACGGCGGGAGTTGCACATGAAATTAGAAACCCCCTCAACTTTGTCAACAATCTTGCTCATATAACTGGAAATTTAGTTGAAGAGTTAGCCCAGGAATTGTCAGGTGGTAAGCCCAAGGAAGAAGTAGTTAAAGAAGTCTTATCACTTATATCTGAAAACTTGTCGGACATTCAAAACTACGGTAGCAGAGCTGGCAGTATTATCCGTAATATGTTAGCCCATGCTAATCATAAAGGCGGTTTAAGAAAGCAACTTTGTAATTTAAACAATCTAGTTGATGAGGCAGTTAGGCTAGTTTATCACAGTGCTAAAAGTAGAGTCAAAGGATTTAACGCTACCATTAATACTAACTATGATTCTGCTATAGGTGAGATTTCTATAGTTCCCCAGGATATCAGTAGAGCCTTAGTTAATATTTTGGATAATGCTTGTTATGCCATTCAAAGTAAGCAAATTAATAGTGCTGCTGATTATGCCCCTACATTGAAAATTAGCACTCGTAAAGTAGGGGAGCAAGTAGAAATTACTATTTGGGATAATGGTTGTGGGATACCGTCATCTATTGTTAACGATATTTTCACCCCCTTTTTTACAACCAAGTCAGCAGAGCAAGGTACGGGTTTAGGACTGTCTCTCACCAACGACATTATTGCTGGCAAACACCAAGGATGTATCCAGGTTAATACTAGAGAAGGGGAATTTACTGAATTCCAGATTCAATTACCTATCGGTTAAGTCAGTCGTATTTTTGTCAAGTCTATCTTTTTATTCTGGCGTCCGGTTTGCTTTGTATCTGGGGTATCTACAGTAGTTTCTGAAGGCTTGGTAGCTTCTGAAGTTCTTACCTTTTCTGTAGCAGTTTCTAAAGGTTTTACCTTCTCTGTAGGTGGCAATATCTTTTTGTCAGTCTCACGTGGTTTTCCAGAGGGGGTTGTCTCTAGCACTTTTCTAGTTATTTGTTTCTTGGATGGCGCAGTATTAGTTGCCAGTGATTCAGATTCTTTTTGTAGATTTGGTATACTTACTTCTGCCTCATTTAGCAATTTTGGTGCTGTCTGGGAAATCCTGGGATCGGTTTTACCTACATAACGACTCTTTAGTTTGCCAGTTTCTTTATCGTAATACCGGATGTAATAATATGGGCCAAATTCCCTTACTGTCCCATTTTTATTTTTTACACGCCTCATTCGTTTTTCTACATGGCCTTTGTTTAATAGGGACAGTGGTATTTCCCCTCTTAGACTCCTTTTAAAGTCCTCGTCACTTATCTGTTCTTTCTCTTTTTCGCGTTCAATTGCTATTAACCTAAGTTCTTCTAGCTCCTCTTGAAGTCTTTCTATATCTTCAGGCGTGAACCCATCTTCAATTATTTCGGCTACTGTGTCATATAGATACCGCTTAGGTAGTCTTCTAGCCAGACCTGTAACCATATTTTTCTTGACTGGTTTCCTTTCTAACGATCTATCCCTTGGAGTTGCTACCCGCTCTGTTGGGTGGGTAGTAGTTTCATCGGTTTCGGTTACTGTTGTAGCAGCTACGTCTATAGTCTTTATGGCTAGGGCGGATTCAATGCTTTTTTGCAGCTCGTTTAGCTCTGTAGTTTTTGGAATAAAGTCTGTTACTCCAGTTTTGAAAGCCCTCCTCATGTTTTCTGTATCGTTATAGCCAGTGATGACTATTGCATTGAGGTTAGGGTTGACTTGCTTTAATCTTTCTAACAAAGTCAATCCATCCATCTCTGGCATATTAATATCAGTGATTATCAAGCTTATCTCTGGTGACTTTTTAGCTAAAGCTAGAGCCTCTTGACCGTTTTTGGCAAACTCGAATTGCCATTCGCCTTCTTTTATTTTTCGTCTAAAGTTAAGAGATAAAGCTTTTAGGAACTTTGGTTCATCATCAACAACTAATATTTTTTGCATGGCTATTAATTTGTGTTACATTAACAGTTGTACCAGCATTATAACTTACCTTTTTAAACTATGGGACGTAAAAAGAAAGAAGTACAACCCGATTCGCACCTACAGCAATTATCACCTATGGAAGAGTTGGTATTAAGCCAGCAGCGATTATTGCTTCTTGGTAAGCTGGTAGGGGGTCTAGCTCACGAGATTAAGACACCGCTTAGTTTTGTGAAGCAGTACAATAAAATATCAACTGATCTGGCAGTCGAACTTCAGAAATTTCTGGAAAAGCGCCATTCTAAGTTTACATCTCAAGAAACCCAGGAGTTAGCTGAAATTATTGAGACTTTTTTAGACAGTAATAATGAGGTTAGTGATTCAGCCAATAGGATAGATAGGCTAATTACAGATGTGCTGTTCCAGTTCAAGTCTCCGGTTATTGTCCCCAGTCTAGTCAATACTCTTATTGAAGA
>Ga0196964_10000386_pt1 | contig 28710 bp, 18 predicted proteins | sample S1_10metaG_FD_148615 | JGI IMG/M metagenome (GOLD analysis project Ga0196964, IMG submission 148615) | Soil microbial communities from Anza Borrego desert, Southern California, United States - S1_10 | ecosystem: Environmental > Terrestrial > Soil > Desert | place: USA: California | collected... | reverse complement strand
AGCATCATGGTCTTCCCGCGCAAAACTTAGGGACGGTCTCCCGCTACCTTGCCGCTCCGTTTCTCCATCCCGGACTTCCCGGACAGGGCAGTGCCGCACAGTGGCATCACCCTGCCTCGGCATTCCCTGGTTGTGGTTGGGGGGAACAAGGTCCTGTTGCCGGCAGCCGGGGTTGTGCTTCCCTTTGACAGGGTGCTGCCAGCGGCAAACAGGGTATTGTTCTGCTCCTTCAAAACCCTGTCGGAAACAGGCAGGGTTCTGAGCGACACGCACAGGATCGCGTTTCCCGCTCACAGGGTTATGTTTTCCCCGCGCAGGACGGTGTTTATCTCTTCCAGGGTCGTGTTTGTCTCTTCCAGGGTTATGATTGTCAGTAACCGGGCAGTGTCTTAAGCTTCCGGGGTTGTGTTTGTCACGGGCAGGGAGGTGTTTGTGCGTCACCGGATGATGACCAGCCTTTACAGCGGAGTGTTTTTGCCTTCCGGGGTTGTGTTTACGTCACATTGGATCATAACGTTTTCTTTTACAGTCCGGGGTGCGATTTCGGGGGCGCGGGAAGCCCGGTCCGGGCCTCCTGGCTTAAAGATGAATGGACTGCTTTATAAAAGCGAAGATGTGTTTCCGCGGTCTGAACCGGTAACTGGTTATTTGAGTCCTGCAGGATGATAGCGCAAACCACGGAACGGGACGCTGGCGCAGGCAAGCGCTTCCGCTGATTCCGTTCCCTTCGCCGGCAGGCAGGCAGTTGCAACGCGCTTCGGGCTGTAATTGTTTGTCTGTTATCTGGTTACACGTTTGGATCAGCTACAGCCTGCGTTCTTCCGTTTCTGGTGGCAAATGTTTTGTTAGCAATAGGCAGAGGCTGACTATCCCGGCTTTTACTAAAACCAGAACACACCTGATAGATGAAAGAAAATGAATCTTTTTGGCAGCGCCTTGGCCTGCATGAATGGTTTTTAAAGGATGATGGAACCGACGACGAAACAGGCGCCCTTTCCATCACGCCGGATAAAGTATACCACTATGTGCTGGAGAAGTTCCATGAATCTATCAAGGAGCTTTCCTTCGCCAACCGTACCGTGTTCTTTCACGAGTACATTATCTGTTTCAATACAGAAGATTACCAGGAGTTTATAGAACATAAAAAAGGGTTGTTCGGATTGATCTCGCAGGAGATCGTGCGCGAGTTTCACAAACAGCTGAAAGAATACCGGAAAAAAGGAACCAAGGTGGTGCCTTCGTCCAACAAATGGGTCTTCCGCTTTGTATCTCATCCTGACTACGCCAAGGGAGACATGGGCTTTATCGGCAAGCTCATTCCCGATGCGGGTGTGCAGAAGGAAGACAACCTCAGGGTTACCTACATACCCCGTCAGACCGGTATTGCGCAGACGGTAGACATCAACCAGGATGTGCTGCAGGCGTTCAACTACTATAGCGAAGGCTATTACGAGCTGCCTTACCTGGAAGATGGCGGGGAAGAAGAGCCGGTGTCCGTTGTGGAAAAAACACCGGGGGGCACCAGCGGCGCAAAGGCAAAGCTGGAGACCATCCTGCCCGACAAAAATTACGCAGGCAAGAAGCTGCAGTACTTTATCCGCGCCGGGCAGATCACCGTAGCCGGCAGCGATGCAAAAGAGGCCGATGATGTGTTCCGCATCCCCTCCGACTGGGTAAACAATCCGCACCTGTATATCAGGTATGACGAGGCAAAGAAAAAGTTCTTCCTCGCGTCATTCGGAGAGAAGACCATCGTGAATGAAAAAGAAGTGCCGCGCAGCACCGAAGACAGTCCGGAGTGGGTGGATCTGCCTGTAAACTCGCATATCGTATTGAATGGCATCGTTGGCATAAATATTTTCAACGCGTAGCATGTCTCATATTCTGTCCCTGTGCCTGCTGGTGCTTTGCATATTGCTGCTGGCGGCACATTTTGGTGAAATAAGAAAATCCCACAGAGCCGATGACAAATAGCTATTTCGGAGCAACGGATACCGGACGGCTGCGGGATAATAATGAAGATGCTTTCATTGCCCGTGAGGTAGGTGAGGGCAGATATATTGCTGCCTGCGTCATAGATGGGGTGGGGGGCTATGACGGAGGGGAGATCGCCGCTGCGGTAGCCCGCGACACGATCAATGAAGTGCTGTCTTACCCTTTTGAAGATGCCGTTAAAACGCTTCGTTCGGCTATGCTGTTTGCCAATGAGCGCATCTTCGAGGAGAAAGAAAAGAACCCGGAGAAAAGCAGGATGTCCTGCGTGCTTACAGCGGCCCTGGTGGATATGGCAAACAACCATTTCTATTATATACACCTCGGCGACACCCGGCTATACCTGATCCGCGACAGCACACTGGTAAAGGTAACGAAAGATCACTCCTTCGTCGGCTTCCTGGAAGATTCCGGCAGGCTGACAGAGGAAGCAGCGATGCGGCATCCGAAGCGAAATGAGATCAACAAGGCCCTGGGCTTCGATCCGGAGTTCCACCAGAAGGAAGATGCGTTCGAGTCGGGCGACTCACCGTTCCTGCCGGGAGATATGCTGCTGCTTTGCAGCGACGGACTTACCGATATGATCAACAGGGAACAGATCATCGGCATAGCAGCCGGCAGAGGCAGCATCGAAGAGAAGGTAAGCAGGCTGATAGCCGCTGCCAACGAAGCGGGAGGACGCGATAACATTACGGTAGTGCTGGTGCAGCATCGGAAAGAAAAGAAGAACCATGAAGCGACCATGCCCGCGCGGCCGCAGGAAACCCGGATGGCAGGAGATGGGCTCAGCAAGCCGGAACCACTACCGGACCTGCGGCAGAAACGCAAACGTTCGCGGGCGTTCCTGATCATCCTGGCAGCGATACTGCTCCTGCTGCTCGCCGCCATCTGGCTGCTGGGTAATTACGGACCATGGGTAGGCAGGGGAACAGGCAGGCAGGGAACGTTCAGGGAATTAAAGAAGCCGGCAATGCCGGACCATATCGGCTTGTTGCCCTATCAGCAACAGGCAACAGGAACAGCACAAATCACTCATTCATGAAAGGCGGCATCAGGGCAAGGAATCTTGAAAGGATATTTATCATACTCGCATCCGTCATTCTCGGACTGCTTTTCTTCCGGCTGTATCACCAGGAAGAAAAGCAGTTTGAAGAAGTAAGACAGCGGCTGGCCGATGGCACCATCGTGAACCTGAACGAGCCTGACCGGGCCGAGCGGATGATGGTGCTGCTGCAGAAACGTTTCTTCCTCGAAGACCCTAAGGACATAGCATTTGCCGGCAAGGCGATAGAAAGAGGATTTGCAGAAGAGGGGCTCGTCATAGACAACATCGGGGAGCTGAATAAAAAGCGCTTCAATGTGCCTGCAGGGGAAGCGTACAGCCAGGGCGGCACCTCCTACCGCAACCGTGCGGTGCTGAGCCGCTACCTTGTGGGCTATACCCAGCACGATTCCCTACTGTATGAGCGGGAATCGAAATCGCCCATGCAGGTGCCCGCGCAGGCACAGCTGAATATGGGCAAGGGAACCATCAGCGGGATCATCTCTACCGAAGAGGAGGCACCGGTCGCCGGCGTGCTGGTACGGCTTTCTATGGTGGTGCCTGAAGACAGCCTTTACGGGGCCGGACGCACCGAAGAACAGGTGCGGCTGGTAACGGACAGTGCCGCCGGACTCCGTCGTGTGTTCCTGCTGGACTCATCGGGTCAAAAACAGCTCCAGACCTTCCATGCCTATGCGCGCACCGATGCCTCGGGCAGGTATGGTTTCAACGGGCTCCCCGACGGCAAAGCATTTGAAGTGCTGCCCCTGAAGCCGGGCAGCCAGTTCGGTCCGCCCAAAGGCATTGAAATACTGGATGAGCCCGAAGAGCTGAACTTCCTGGAGACCCGGCACGCGCTGAAGCTGTTTTCCACCCGCGACTTCAACAACCTGAAGAAAGAGCGCTCCCTTATCGTGCGCACACCCGCCGAAGCGGCGAAATGGTACAAGATCATCGGTCTTGGGTTCATCGTCTCCTTTGTCGTGTTGCACCTGGTGCTCACCTTCCGCCGGCCCAATGCCGATCAGCTGCTGCTGCCGGTGCTGATGGTGCTTACGGGTCTTTCTTTCCTCTGCCTGCTCAGTCTCCAGGATCCGCTTCGCGACCGCTTCCTGGCACAAAGCACATTCTATTATTTCCTGGGCGGTATAGCATTGATCATACTGTTCCAGTTCATTGAGTTCCGCTCCTTCACCACCGACTCGAAGCTATACCGCATGCTGGTATTCACCAGGCATGCCCGTGCCGGAAACGGGTATCCCTGGGCATTACTGGCGCTGGGGCTGCTTACCCTCACGCTGCTGTTTGGTTCCGGCCCGGAAGGCAGCGGGGTGAAGGTTAATCTCGGTCCTTTTCAGCCGAGCGAAGTGGTCAAATACCTGCTGATCATTTTCCTCTCAGGGTATTTCGCCACCAATGAAAAATTCATTTCCGAATATGCAAGCTGGCATCGCCGGGGCAGCTTCTTTGTGTTTGCGCTGGTGGCCATCCTTGCCGCCATCCTGCTCTACCTCATGCTCGGCGACCTGGGTCCGGCAATGGTGAGCTGCTTTACCTTCATCATCCTGTTTTCCTTCTCGCGCGGCGACTTCCTGGCCATGGTTGGTTCCGTGGTCCTTTACATCCTGGCCATCTGGCTTATCGGCAACCTCTGGATCGCTACGGGTGCGGTGTTCGCGACGGTGATCCTCGCCTCTGTATTTTACAAGCGCGGGCTGAGCGAGTCGTCAATCATGGTGCTGGTGATCATTGCCGGCTTTATGCTGCTGGACCAGATCACCCCCCTGACCGAGCTTATTCCGGGTCCGATGAAAAGACTTGTGGACAGAAAAGCAATCTGGCAGGATCCCTGGAATAACGAAGTGTTTGGCGGCGATCATATTGCCAATGCGATCTGGGGCATGACCAGCGGCGGACTGAGCGGGCAGGGGATCGGGGAAGGCTTTGCCAAGACCATCCCGGAAGCCCATACGGATATGATCCTGCCCTCGCTGGGGGAGGAGTTCGGGCTGGCCGGCATACTGTGCATCTTTATCCTGTTCCTCATTTTCGTGCACCGCGCCATCATCATCGGCAGGCAAACGGGAAGGTCGTTCCTGTTCTACCTCAGTGCAGGTATCGGGCTGTCGACATTCGTACAGTTTCTCCTCATTGCAGGCGGGTCTATCGGTGCCCTTCCGCTTTCGGGTGTTTCGCTGCCCTTCCTCAGCTACGGTGGCTCTTCGCTCATCATCAACATGATGGCAACGGGCTTCCTGCTTTCGGTATCCCATGTGCGCGGCAGCGCGGTACAGATGCAGTATATCTCCGGCCACCAGGACCGCAACCTGGTGCCTGCGCTGGCCGCTGCGCTGCTCAGCGTCATCCTCTTGGGCGTCTCTGTTTCCCGCTATCTTTTCAATAGCAGGAAATGGGTAGTGCAGCCTGCGCTCGTGGCAGACAGGAGCGGAGCACGCATCTTCTCCTATAACCCCCGCATCGCCATTCTCATGAACCGGCTGCAGGCTGGTACCCTGTTCGATCGCAGGGGCAGGATCCTGGCAACAAGCAATCCGCAGCTGGTGCAGCAGCAGAAACCCCTGCTGGTAGGCATGGGACTGGATGGCACCCGGCTGGATGCCATGATGCGGCAACGCCTGGACCGCTTCTACCCGTTCTGGGAGCAGACCTTTTTCTGGGTAGGCGATATGAACACGGGCATTTTTATGGGTGCCACCAACGGCTACTTTGCCGAGTACGAGCACCTGGCCGAGCTCCGTGGCTTCGAGACGCCGGAGACCAGCGTAGACGTTGCAGCGACCAATTTCAGGCAGGAAAGGTTCCTGCCGGCACGTAAAACGGAGATGACGGTGCGGAAACGCGACTACAGCGCCCTGGCTCCGCTGCTCCTCGCAGGGATCAACAGCCGTGAGGTTGCCGCATTCAAGAAGCGCAACCGGGATGTGTATATGACCATCGATGCCGAGCTGCAGTTGCGCCTGAATCATGAGCTGAACACCCTGGACAGCCTGAAGCGCAGCCGGATCTCCGTGGTCGTGATGGATGCGTCCAATGGCGATGTGCTTGCCTCCTCCTTCTACCCGATGGTGGACCTGAGCAACCCGGACCAGCTGCAGTTGACCGCTGTGGAGCAGAACAAGCTGCCGTTCTGGATATCGAACAGTGATGTAGGCTTTACGCATGCTACCCAGCCCGGTTCTACCGCGAAGCTGGCGACGGCATTGGCCGCGTTTAACAAGCTGGGCATGGCTGCGGCGAAGAAGACGATCCTGGTGCGCGGCGGCGACCTGATACGTACCAGCGGCTATGAGCCTGATGAGGCCGGACATATCACCATAGAGCGCGGCATCGTGCGGTCAAACAACCCCTTCTTTATCCGTCTTGCCAACGAGTACCAGCTCCAGGAAGAAATGGCCACCCTGTATATGCAGACAGGCATGTTCCTGCGCGGCATCGGCGGTTATTACTATTCCGGCAATACGAACAACGCCGCCAAGCAGGAACAGTGGCGCGCTGTATGGCGGGAAACGGAGTTCCGCAGCCTGAAATCTTATAATCCCAACAATATCAGGCGCACCAGGGGGAAGGGCATCTCCGGGATGTCCTGGGGTCAGGGGGAACTGATTGCCACACCGGCGGCGATGGCCAGGCTGGCTGCGGGAATCGCCAACAAGGGAGTCCTCATCCCGAACCGGTATATCTACCGTGTGGCAGACAGTCTGCTGCCCATACGCCGGGGAATCCCTGTGGCCCGCGACTCGCAATATGCCATCCTGATGACTGAATACATGAAGAAGCAGAGCGCCTCCAAAGTGGATAAGCTTGGCATTGCCGTTGCGGGAAAGACCGGTACCCCGGAGCGGATTGCCCGGAATGAGCGGATCAATGACGGATGGTATGTGTTTTTTGCACCTAAAGGCAGAGGCCAAGGACATCTGGCTGTCTGCGTGAGGGTTGAGAATACAAGAGGCTCCAGTGTGGCAGTAAGGCTTGCCGGCGCCGACGTGATCCCGGTGCTGCGGCAGATGGGATATATCAAAGGGTTTGAAGATCCCCGGGCCGACAGCCTGGGTACCAATCCTGCCATCAGCGGCTATCCGGCTGAGACAGGCATACTGCGATCCACAACGGTGACAAATGGGGCCGCGACACCAGTGCGCAATGATACCGGAGCGGGAAGAACACAAAGACAGACAACGAACGGAACGACCGATAGAAACAACAGAGATACCGTAAATCAATAGACATGTTCGGCTTATTCGATAATAAAAAAGAGGCACCCAGGGACGTAAAGGAGATCCGTCACGAGCTGCTGCAATTCATCAAGGATCAGCTCAAAGGGATCGAGAGCGGAGAGGGGGGCGGGATACACAGCATACAGCTATACCTGGCACCCGGCGACGAGGAACGACACCTCTATGAGGCGGCGGTGCACCTGGACAACCCGGATAAATTCAAGGGAGAGATCCAGCGTATTGCCGATGACTACGCTATAGACCTGCCCGGCGGTTGGCAGCTCGAGCTGTCATTTGAAAACGAGGTGCCGCAAAAATGTATCCGTACGGAACATCTTCCTGTGGGTTTGTATATCGCCACCAGGAAACAATCGCTTTCCAGTAAAAGAACCAATGCCCAGGTCAAAGTGCTGCTTGGCCGGGCAGAACAGGAGGTCTATGTCCTGACGCCGGAGAAACGGCGGTATTGTATCGGCAGGGAACGCCATGCAAAGACACCTGACGGATTTTTGCGTGAGAACAATATCGCTTTCCCCGCCGACAATAACGAAGAAGGCAATAAGTATGTAAGCCGCCAGCATGCGCATATAGAATGGAATGCCGCAGAAGGCTCTTACTATCTCTACGCCGATGAGGGCGGTGTGCCTCCGAGGAACAAAGTAAAGGTGCAGACCATCACCGGCGAGCAGATACGCCTGCAGACTACCCAGATCGGGCACCGGCTCAACGATGGCGACCAGATCGTGCTCGGGGAAGGCGCGCTGCTTTCCTTTAACTATATATCAGAGACCCAATCATGAGCAAGGTATTTACCATAGCGGAAGGACTGGAAAACCTGGGTGCGCTGAAAACGGGCGGACAGGGCTCGGTATACAAGGCAAGGCGCACCGGTGTGATCGTTACGGCGGTGAAGCTGCTGCCAACCCCTATCATGAGTGAATCGCTGAGCGATAAGAACTATATAGATTTCCAGAACGAGGTTCAGAAGCTGAAAAGGGTAAACGAGGAACCTAATCCCAACGTGGTGAAGATATTGAGCTCCGGCATTACGGAGACCGGGTCTTTTCCCTTCATTGAAATGGAGTTCATAGAAGGTCCGGACCTCGAGGAACTGCTCAAGTATCCGCATGAGCCTGTATTCACGATCAAGGAAACCATTAAGGTAGCCGAGCACCTGGCAAATGCGCTGGCCCATTGCCATCGCGCTGAAGTAAAGCACGGTGATATAAAAAGCAACAACGTAAAGCTCAATATACACACCGGCAATTATGTGTTGCTTGATTTCGGGCTGGCGGTCATGTCCGATGAGCAGCGAAGGACAAGTCTCAGGCAGGCAGGCGCTATCGAGTTCATGGCGCCGGAGCAGGGTAGCGGAGAGGTACTCTTCCAGACCGATGTCTACAGCTTCGGTGTTATCCTGTTCGAGCTGCTGGCCGGGCAGGTCCCTTTCCCGCTTCTGGACAAAGGCGAGACTGCCAGGAACCAGATCATGCTTTCGCATATGGAAACGCCTCCGCCCAATGTGCGGGAGCTGAGACAGGCGAATATAAGGACCTGGACCGGTGAAAAGCTGGATCATGAGCTGAACGTGCCGCAATGGCTTGTTGCCATGATCTATCGCTGCCTGGAGAAGAATCCGCAGAAACGGTTTGCCAATGGTATTGAGCTTTACGAGTACGTCATCAAGAACAGCGTTTCCGCCGCCCCGCTCGGCGAGGATATCGAAGAGCAGCTAACGGTGCTGCGCGAAGAAAACAAGAAGCTGCGCCAGGAGAACGAAGATCTGCAGCGAAAACTGATCAGCGGCGGCAGGCCGGCAGCCGGCAGTGTTGTCCCGGGCAGGAAAGCCGGTAACGGCTGGAAGATAGCGGCGCTGGCACTGGGAGGTCTGCTCCTGATCTATTTCCTGGTAAATGTGCTGCGGAAAGACGAAACTGCGGCAACGACAACAACCACTGCCGACAGTGTGAAAAAGAAAAGCACGGCGCCTAAGGTGCTGGGTCAGTATATCGTGATTGCCGAGCGCGCTTATTTCCACAACAAGCCGGACGTGAACACCCGCCGTTCCGCTTACCTCGTGCCTTCTACGGATGTGGTCAAAGCGCTGAAGGATGAAGGGGAGTTTATCTATACTGAGTTTACCAACTCGAGAGGAAAGACCTCCAAAGGCTGGGTGCTGAAAGCCGACCTGATGCCACTGGGGGAATGGAGTAAGCGTAACGCCGAGTCCGTAAGGCTTACGCCCCAGCAGATAGACCGCCAGCTCAGGGAAGCAAGGGAATTTCTCGAAAGAGGAGAAACAGATGCGGCCCTTCAGCTTTACGAGCTGATGGCCTTGCAACAGGTTCCAGAAGCTATGTACTATTACGGCGATCTTGCATTACGGAATGAGAACAGGGCAATCAGTTGCCGGGAAGCGATCAATTTCCTGACGGAAGCAATACAGGCAGGATATACTCCTGCCAAGAAGACGATGGGTATATTGTATCTTTTCGGGGATGACCGGCGTGTGATGCGCTCCAGAAATTATACCCGGTGTAATTTCAGTGAAAACCACGAAAAAGGTTCGGGACTTCTCATGGAAGCTGCACTGGAAGGCGACGAGGAAGCCCAGCAGTTGCTTGACGAGCTCAGGCAGGGAGAATAGTGCTCCGTTAAGTTTTTACTCTTCCGTCACCACCTCGATCTCTCTGTCGGCCCGTTCCCTGTCTTTATCTTTCAGGACCCGGTCTTTTCCCTTACTGATACCCTTCCGGATCAGCCTGGATGCTTCCTGCTCCATGACGGCTTCCCACTCCTGCTCGGAAACAGCCGGTATTTCATCCGGTCCTTCTTCGATAATAATCACCTCCGGCTGCTCCTTTCTGATCTTTGGCAGCTCGGCCTCATAATGCACTGCTTCTTCTTCCGGCAGTCTCAGGGGTTCAGCCCTGGTAGCTGCAGTGGTTATGGTCTTTGCCTCTTTTTCTTCTTTTCGGTCAATGAAATTATATGCGTAGCCCTTGTAGGCTTTGCGGTGTGCTTCATTAAGTGTCCATGGTTCCTGTGTATGTCCGGCGATGATCACTTTTTTACTTAGGTTTTCAGGGGCAGTGCCGGAAGAGGGTTTTTTCTTCAGCCAGGTCCTGCCGCCGTCCAGGGAATAAACGAACTGTTCTTTCTGAAGATCGTAGTAGGCGTTCAGCTTTGGGTAATAGTAGAATTTATAGGGGCTGTCCTTATTCACTGCAATCTCTTTGTTTTTCGGAATCACTGCCATGACCACAATCCCCATCAATAGTACACCCAGTATGATCCACCAGCTCTTTTTCATCTTAGTCGCTTTACTAGCGTAATACCTTCAAATAACGTTCCCTCAAAGCCTAAGGTTATAATAAATATGGATGGGCAGCAGATTCCTCAGATTCCGGCAGAATACCGCATTCATGGCGCTGTTTTCCGGACAGAGATTTACCGTCCGGAGCTCCATCAAAGGCATTCATGTGGTTTTTTCTGAACGTGTGAGGATAAGCGTTCTGAGTAGAACTACTCAGGTGACCGCTGTTTGACAAATGCTGTTCTTAATTTGTAAACTGTTGTTTTTCAGGGAGTGTAAGGTTTATGCTTTGTGTACAAGAAAAAGTATTCATATTCCTTTCTTTTTGCATTCACTTTTAGTTAACTTAGTTAGCAACCGGATGTCTTCCTATCCTTCCGGCTCCGCAGCTTTAACATTCATTGTTTAACGGATCAGATAATACGAAAAAGGGGTAAGCCGAAAACCTGTTCAGAGTAGGCAGCAATTAATGATTACCATGGTGAGAAAACGTCTACACTTCCTTCGTTTTTTACTGTTGTCATGTACCGTGCTCGTTCCCTGGGCGATGCAGGCACAGACAAACTTAACCACAACCACCACATTTGCGAACAACAACGGTAATGGTACCGTTACGTTCAATCTTCAGAACACAAACAGCTATGATGTGATAATTACAGACATAGCGGGCGTTACCAGCAGCAGCGGCACCGTCAATGTCGAGTTCTGGTACAAGACAACGCCTTTGTCGGGATCGCCCGGCAATATCTCCACCGCAAACGGCTGGACGCAGGCCGCAACCGGCACGATCACCGGTATCGCGAACAGTTCAACGACGGTAACGCAGCCGTTTTTGTCCAACATGAACTTTATACTGCCTGCGAATACCACATACGCGATCGCCATATTCGCAACAAGCCAGCGGTATTCAACCATCAGCGCCGGAACCACTACAATCAGCGCCGGCGGGGTGAACCTTATTACCGGCACCAATATCGGCTACGGTGGGGGTACACCTCCGGCGACTCCTGGCAACAGCCCGCGTGGATGGATCGGTACCATCACATTCATCCCTGCGGTTCCGTGTACCAGCCCGCCGAACGGGGGCGTTGCAACCATCAGCGATGCAACCCCTTGCACGGGTTCCAGTGTGTTGCTTGGCGTAACCGGTCATTCTTCCGGAACCGGTCAGACCTACCAATGGGAAGAGGCGAGTTCGTTAGCCGGCCCGTGGACGGCGATCACAGGTGCTACCAATACCAACGCTACCGTCACCGTCAATGCCTCCACTTACTACAGGCTGGCCATGACCTGCAGCGGAAGCACAGCTTACTCCCAGGAGATTTTTGCCAATGTGCCTACTCCGTTCCCGGGCGGCACCTATACTATCAACAGCGGTATGCCGACCGACGTAGCATCGGGCGGAACCAACTTTAATTCGTTTTCTGATTTTGCCAACGCGGTTGCCTGCGGTATTGCGGGGCCGATCGTGGTTGATGTGACCCCCGGCGTTTATAACGAGCGGCTGTTCCTGGGCGAGATCGGGGGTACTTCGGCTACCAACACCATTACCATCAACGGCTATGGTGCAACGCTGAACTATATTTCTACCAATGGCAGTGAACGAGGTATCGTTACCCTCAACGGGACTGACTACGTGACCATCAACAACCTTAATATCACCGGTATTACATCAAGTACATCGTCCTATGCCTGGGGTGTATTCATGACCAACAGTGCCGATAACAACACGATTTCGGGCTGTACGATTATTATTGATTCCACAACTACCAGCTCCAATCACTGTCCGATCGTAGTGAGTGGTTCCGCAACGAGCGCCACTACTACCGGCGCTGGCTGCGATAATATAACCATCACCAACAACGTCCTCGCTGGCGGCTACTATGGAATGACGATGAATGGTACTACCGGCGCCGGCATGATGGAGAACTGGGTGGTGACCAACAACAGCGTCCGCAACTTCTATGCTTACGGTATCTATGGCGGCGGGACTAACAATGCCCTGATCGAAGGCAACGACATCCACAGGATGAACCGGGCGGCGGTGACTACTTTCGGTGGTATCTACCTGTTTACCTTCAACAGCAATCTGAAAGTACTCCGGAATAAAATACATGACCCTGCTACCGGTGTCCCGACCAACACCTCAACGCAATATGGTATCTACCTTGCTGCAAGCAACACTTCTGCCGGCAACGAGAACCTGATTGCGAACAACGTCATTTACAATTTTACAGGAGCCGGTTCCCAGTACGGACTCTATAACTCCTCCTCCGGAAATACGCGATACTACTACAATACAGTTTCGATGCAATCCACCGGAACCTCCTCAAATCTGACGTACGGTTTCTACCAGACCACCATCCAGTCAGGTATCGAGCTTCGCAATAACAATATTGTGATCTCCAGGGCAACGAGCGGTAACAAGGTTGGTATTTACATGAACAGCGGTATCACCGGCTTCAGCTCCAACTACAATAATATCTACGTGACCGGAGCTACCGGTACCAACAATATCGGATATTCCGGCTCCCTGATCACTTCGATGAGCGCCTGGCAGCTGGCTACGTCTCAGGATGCCAACTCAGTGTCCATTGATCCGATATTTGCCAATCCGGCAACGGGTGACCTGACGCCGACCAATGCGATCCTGGATAACCTCGGTACACCAGTTATCGTGACCAACGATATCGTCGGAAATACACGCGACGTGAATACACCGGATATCGGTGCGTTCGAATTCAGCACCGGCGCCTGCTCCGGGCAGCCTATCGCCGGCACTGCCAGCGTGCCTGTGCTCTCAGCCTGTGCCGGCGGGCCGGTGAACCTCACCCTGGCCGGTTATACGATTGCGACTGGTATCAATATTGACTGGCAGAGCTCACCCGCCGGCGCCAATAGCTGGACAACGGTAAGCACGACCAGCGCACCGAGCTTTACTACGCCTATGCCATCGGTATCCACGGATTTCCGGGCTGTCGTAACCTGTACCAACAGCGGTCTGACAGACTATTCCAATGTGCTGTCGCTGACAATTGATCCGTTCTACCTGTGCTATTGTTCTCCGCTGACTGGTACAACGCTTCACAGCAACAATGGTAATTACATTACCAATGTAGCGATAGCGAACACCACCCTTAACAGCCCCTCCTCAGCAGTGGGTGCAGGCGGATATACCCGTAAGGACTATACCGTAGCAGCCAATACGGCTGCACTGACCCAGCTGGTCCCTTATACTGCGAATATCACTGTCGGTGCAGCAACCTACAACGTTGTAGGGTGGATTGACTATGACCACAGCGGTACCTTCGATGTCAGTGAGTTCATACAGTTTACCACAGGCGGAACCAACGCCAGCGCTACGATCAATGTTCCGGCAACTTCCAGCCTCGGTCTTACAGGCTTCCGTGTACGTGCCTACACTACTACCTCTTACGGATCGTCCGGTGCCTGCAACAGTATCTCCACCGGATATGAGACCGAAGATTATGTGATCACGATCAATCCTGCAGTGGCATGCGCCGGTGTCCCTACTGCCACAGGTAATGCGACTTCAAATGTTTCGTCGATCTGTATCGGGAACAGCATCAACCTGAACGTGACCGGACAGTCTTATGACCAGGGTATTACCATCCAGTGGGAATCTTCACCTGCCGGTGCCGGTACCTGGACACCGATCGCCGGTGCAACCAACCCGACAACTACTTACAGCGGCGCTACCGGAGATATGGATTTTCGCCTGGCAGTGACCTGTAATAACCCCGGTGGCGGCACAGGTTACTCCAACACAGTGACCGTGGCCGTGACCAGTCCCCAGATTGTCAGTACCTCGCCGAGTACCATCTGTGGTACCGGTGTCGCTATCCTGGGAGCTACTCCCGGTCCGGGCGTGAATGTGAAGTGGTATGCAGCATCTACAGGGGGCGCTCCCCTAGCCACCGGCAATACATTTACCACGCCGACCATTTCTGCGACGACAACGTACTACGCTGAACCGGTCGTCGGATTAGGGGGCAATGACTCGCTGGCAATGAACCCGACAACATCGGGAACAACTGGTAATTATTATCACATGTTTATGGTTTCGTCGCCAACCGGGATGACCATGACAGACTTTGGCATTAAATGCAACCAGGCCGCGGGCACACTGACATCCTGGGATATCTATTACCGCCCGGACAACTACCAATCGGTACCCGGCGCTAACACTTCTTCCACCGGATGGACGCTTTTGTCATCCGTAACTGGCGTGCCGTCAATGGGTACCAACTTATTTACTACTATTGCCAGCAATCTTAGCCTGGTAATACCTCCGGGCGCTACCTATTCCTTCCACATTGCCCCCGGGTCCGGAACAACCCATGCTTACGGAACCTCATCTCTGGGTACTACGGTTATTTCCAATACCAACGCGAGCCTTATCGCTGGTCATCGCGGCGGCGGCCTGTTTAACTGTACGGTGAGCGGCGGTAACCCGATTGCCAGGATCGGCTACTCTCTTGGCTGTACCGGTCCGCGCGTGGGTGTAACAGCTACTGTTACCCCCGGCACCCCGATCAGCGTAACCGCCACACAGGATACGATCTGCCTGGGAGGCTCCACGACTATTTCTGCAACGTCCGCGAACAGCAATTATACCTATACCTGGACACCCGGTGGTTCCGGTGCTTCACATACCGTTTCGCCTGCGACAACTACTACATACTACGTTTCCGCGTTTGATGCCGGCGCCAACTGTACTACCAATGACAGCGTTATTATCGCTGTGGCTTCGACTGCAGCAACAGTAACTACAAACGCAAGCGCGACCACGATTTGTCAGAGCGGTAACGTAACATTTACCGTCAACCCGCTTCCGACTGCCGGCATCACCTTCCAGTGGGAAAAGAATACAGGTTCAGGCTATGCGGATATTCCGGGTGCGACCAATGACACACTCACCGATAATGCAACCATCACAGCGGACTACCGACTGAAGATGTATTGTGCCGGCAACCTGGTGAACACATCATCTCCGGTGACCGTAACCGTGAATGCGCCGGCGATCCTCCAGACGATACCGGGAAGCAGGTGTAATACCGGCAGTGTCAGCCTGATCGCAAGGGCAACACCGGGCGCCATGATCAAATGGTATAGCGCTGCAACAGGTGGCGCTCCACTGGATACAGGCGCAATGTTCACGACACCGGCGATATCTGCAACCACTACCTATTATGTAGCGGCGGAAACGGCAGGCGGCTCTACGGGTGCTTCTCCGCTTCAGATAACGGAAATTGATCTCGGCACGCCTGACCGGCTCGAAATTCAGAATGTCTCCGGCGTTCCCATTGATGTGACAGGGTGGAAGGTATTTATCAGCGACAGCTACACTAACATTAATCTGGTGAATTCAAATGTTCAGACACTCAGCGGCACGCTCAATCCTGGAGCCATCCTCACCTGGACAGACAATTCAGCTACCAATTACTGGGGCAGCAATATGTTCTGGAACCCCGGCGCCTTCCCGAGCTTCGCAGGCTGGGCAGCTATTATGGACAACAACAATGTGCTGAAGGATGTCGTGTTCTGGAACTGGCCGACCAGCAATATCCAGGGCGCCAGCTGGACCGTTAACAGTACCACGATCACGCCGGGCAGCCTGTGGAACGGACATGGCATCAATGCCACCACGGTAGCGGCAACAGACGGACTTTCCCGCGATGGTCTGATGGACAACAACGACTCTGCTGATTTCAGCATTGCCCCATTATCTGTCGGTTTGTCTAATACCACAATGACACTGCCGTTCGCCGGCTTTGGCTGCTCCAGCACCCGCGTGCCTGTAGATGCAGCGATCACCCCGACGAACACAGGAACCGGCCTTGCAGCAGGCGGCACCACGATCTCGACCACTCATGGCGACGGAAGCACAGTGAACTACGATGATCTGTGTACAGAAAAAGTAACGACGATCGCCGATGCTGCGGGCGGCAACGTGCTTGGGCAGACAACTGCGAGGGTGATCAGAACGACGTCCGTGCAAACCCATAACGGGCTGCCTTATGTGCCGCGCTTCTTTGATATTACCCCTTCCAGCAGCGGTCCTGCCACCGTGAGCCTTTATGCGACTCAGGCAGACTTTAACGATTATAACAGCTATGTAACTGCGAACGCGCTCCCGCTTCCGTTACTCCCTACAGGTCCGGCTGATGTTGCAGGCATTGCCAACATCGTGATCACCCAGTTCCATGACAGCGCGAACGGTGGTACCACGGGGCCGCTGGGTCTGTATAACAATGCCAACAGTTCTTTCATCACCAACAATAACATCACCACCACCTGGAACGGTAACTACTGGACGATGACGTTCCCGGTAACCGGATTCTCCGGCTTCTTTATCCATAGCGGTGCTACCCCGCTCGCCATCAGCATTGAAAGGATCAGCGCTGTAAATGTGGGTGACCGCAACAGGGTGGATTGGAAAACAGGCGTTGAAGAGAACGGTGTTGTGTTTGAAGTGGAAAGAAGCCTGGACGGCAGCCGCTTCTCCAGGATTGGCGCTGTGAACGCCAAAGGACAGGCTTCAGCTTACAGCTTCTGGGATAATGAGCCGGTAGCAGGTGTCAATTACTACCGCATCAAAGCCATAACGCTTTCCGGCAGCTATTCATATTCCGAAGTTGTCAGCGCCGTGGTGCGGACAACAGGTTCCTTCGCTATGGAAGTGTATCCGAATCCTGCGGGCGAATTCGCCAATGTGAGGGTCTACGGTGCTACCGGAAGCACAGCGACGATAACCGTGACCGACCTGACAGGTAAACTGGTCCGTACGGTGCCCGTAAGCAACAATGCTGCGACGATCGGCCTCCAGGGTATCGCAGCAGGTGTTTACCTGGTGAAATATGATGACGGCAGCCAGACACACACCGTCCGGCTCACGAAACAATAAACCTGAGTGACAAGTAGAATAAAGGGACCGCTTGCGGTCCCTTTATTTTTAGGAGATCGTCGCTCAATCCTGCTTCCAGTCTTTTTCCAGCCGCTCCTTCATAGCGGTATCCGTCAGGTCAAACTTCACAGGAACTACGGAAGCATAGCCCGCCTTTAACGCTTCGACATCAGTGTCCGGTCCCTGGTCCATGTTTACAAAACGCCCGACCATCCAGTAATATTTTTCTCCTCTGGGGTCCACCCGTTCATCAAATTCCTCTTCCCATTTGGCATAGGCCTGCCTGCAAATCTTCAATCCCTTAAAATCTGTTGCCGTGACTTTCGGAATGTTCACATTAAGGAGGGTATGAGGAGGCATCGGCTGTTGCAGCAGCCTGGCCGTCACGGTTCTTGCAACTTCTCTTGCAATGGAGAAATCAGCGTCAAAATTATAATCGAGCAAAGAGAAGCCGACGGAGGGAATGCCTTCGATCGCTGCTTCCATAGCGGCAGACATGGTTCCGGAGTAAATGACGTTGATGGAGTGGTTGGCGCCGTGGTTAATGCCACTGACACAGATATCCGGCTTCCGGTGCAGCACTTTGTCCCGTGCCAGTTTGACGCAGTCTACAGGAGTGCCGCTGGTTTGCCAGCATTCCACCCCTTCAATCGCTTCCACCCGGTGCAGCCGGAGCGGCTTGCCTATTGTAATGGCGTGGCCCATACCGGATTGCGGACTATCAGGGGCTACCACCACCACTTGTCCCAGGTCGCGTACTGCTTCTACGAGATTTCGGATGCCGGGAGCCGTAATGCCATCATCATTGGTGACCAGAATTATCGGTTTATCATTATTCATAGCGCAAATTTACCGGGAACAGAGCTGGGTTTTATCCCGCTACTGATCTTCGATACAAAAATCGTCCTGCCGGTAACTGCCGCCTGTTAAGAAATGAATAAGTCTTTCTGCAGCGGCCCTTCCGGGTCCACAGCATAATTGTTGAAATCAGTAATACCTGCTTCCCGGAGCACATGCTCATCTGTGAACAGGTTGCCGGTACATTCCCGCGATGGCTTGTTCAGGATATGCACGGCAGCATCTGCGACGATTTCCGGCTTGCGGCTCCGGCGGACGAGGGCATCGCCCCCCAGCAGGTTTCTGACCGCAGCTGTGGCAATGGTGGTCATTGGCCAGAGGGAATTGGCAGCTATTCCGTCTTGCCTGAACTCCGCCGCCCAGCCAAGTGTCAGCATGCTCATATTATACTTGGTGATCGTATAGGCAACATGGCCGGCAAACCATTCCGGTCTGAGGTCTAACGGGGGAGACAGGGTAAGTATATGCGGGTTGGCGGCCTTCTTAAGAAAGGGGATACAATGTTTGGTAACCAGGAAGGTACCACGTACATTGACAGCCTGCATCAGGTCAAGTCTTTTGGTTTCCAGCGCTTCTGTACCGGAAAGGTTGATGGCAGAGGCATTATTAACGACCCCGTCTATTCCGCCAAAGATGCTGATCGTCTGGCGCACTGCTTCCAGGATCTGCTCTTCGTCCCTGATGTCGCATTGGATCGGCAGCGCTTTGCCGCCAGCCTCCTCGATTTCCTGCGCGGCAGAGTAGATAGTGCCCCCAAGACGTGGATCTTCCGAAACGGATTTGGAAACAACTGCGATATAGGCGCCCTCCCTTGCCAGGCGAAGAGCTATCGCCTTACCGATCCCGCGGCTGGCGCCGGTAATAAAAAAGCACTTTCCTTTCAGATCCATAGCTGGTGGATTATTATACGGAGAAGTTACAGATAAATCCTGTTCCGTGTTTTGCATCTGCACGGAAAAAGACACAAAGGCTGCCATTTGGCAGCCTTTGCAGTCCTGGTTTAACTGAACTTTTTAAGCGTTCGCCGCTCCTTCAGCCACTTGCTGGCGAATGAACTCGGCGTTGATATGCATACGCACTTCATCGCTCACGACAATGCCTCCGGCTTCTGTAACCGCACTCCAGTGCAGGCCAAACTCCTTACGGTTGATCTTTCCGTCTACCGTAAAGCCGGCCCTTGTATTGCCCCAGGGATCTTCTATGATACCTCCGAATTCCACATCGAGCTTCACCGGCTTCGTAGTGCCCCGGATGGTCAGGTCGCCATGCAGAATGTACTTGTCTTCGCCGGCTTTTTCCAGCTTTGTGCTGATAAAATGTACTTTCGGATGATTTTCCGCATCGAAGAAATCAGCTGATTTCAGGTGCGCGTCCCGCTGCTCGTTATTCGTCGAGATGGACGCGAGATCCGCCGTAAACTCCGCTTTCGCTGACGTGAAGTCATCGCCTTCGGTAGTGACAGTAGCGTTAAAATCGCTGAAATAGCCTGTGACCGTTGAGATCATCATGTGTTTTACTTTGAACTGCACTTCCGAATGGGTAGTGTCGATGTTCCAGGTGGTAGTTGCCATAGTCTTAATTTTTTTGTTTACAATTATGGTTTGCTAATCGAGCTTCCGCATATCATCCAGTATGCGGTTTAGCTTTTGCGCATCGTCTTCGCTGAGCTCGAGTATCTCGGGCGTTCTTTTTTCCAGCGCTTCATTGACAATACTCAATTGTGCCAGCCCGGTCTCCGTGAGCACAATAAGAGTTTCCCTCTTGTCTTCCCGGGACGTTGATCTTTTTACCAGCTTCTTGGCTACGAGCCGGTCAATGATCCTTGGGACATTGGAACTTTTTTCCAGCATCCTCGAGCTGATGTCCTTGATGCACATTGCTTCCGGGTGCTTGCCTCTCAGGATGCGCATTACATTGAACTGTTCCGTAGTGATGCCATGCTCTTTCATAACAGCACTAACGTGCGTCTTCAGCCAATAGGCCGTATACATGATGTTGAGCGTAGCCTTGTGCTGTTCACTCCTGAAATTGTCTGTTCTGATAGCTTCCTGAAGCTTCATAATGCAAATGTATGTAGGTACATTAAACTATGGAAATAGTCTCCCCCTATGGCATGATCATTCAAAAAAATTAAGCCATTCGTCGAAGAATGGCTTAAATATAAATGGATTGTTTAAAACAACGGAAGATTACTGCTTCAAAAATTTACGCACAACCCTTTCTGATCCAGCTTCGAAGATGAGGAGATACACGCCCGCAGGCAGCCCGGCAACCCCCATCGTGAATCTGCTCACCCCGGCAGGCAGCGGTTTTGCCGTCCTGGTGATTATTTGCCCAACGGGGGTGATCAGTGTTAATACTGCCTCGCCCGCCACGGGTATTACGGCTTCCAGCTCCAGGCTATTGCCTGCCGGGTTGTTCAGTAGCTGCAAAGCTGATCCGGTCTGACCGAACGCAACAAACACGATGTTGGAGTAAGTGCTGTTGCCGTCTCTGCCGTTCTCCCGTATTCTGTAAAAGTTCCGGTTCAGGGGCGCAAGGTCCCGGAACTGGTAGATGCCTGCACCTGATCCTTTTGCCGTCAGCCTGCCGATCGCGTCAAACGAACTGCCGTTCCCGGACCTTTCTATCACAAACTCGCTAACATGCTGTTCCTTTCCGGTGCCCCATTCCAGGTCTACGGCCCCACCGGATGGTGTTGCCCTGAAATAGGACCAGTCCACCGCCAGAACAGGATTATCTGTACGCTTATACCATACCGGAGCCGTTACCGTCCGGTTGCCATTGATCAGGATATCGGCGTAGTAGTAAGCTGAATCGCCGTTGTTCAGGCTGTGGTCGGTATAATGAAGCACGTAGCCGGTGTCGGAGCTGATCATTACCGGCAGTACACCGCTGCCCGCAATGCCATACATCAGGCGGATAACAGGTAATGTCCCGCTGCTGGTCGGATCTTTTGCCGTTACTGTAATGGCCGGTGCAAAATCATGGGTCATCAGGCTGCCCATCTGTTGCCCGTATACCATGATTTCAGCCCTGGTATCACAATCCTGGGTAGCATAGAATCTTCTGTGCTGCATACTGCTCAGGAAGTCTGCCTTATTTATTGAAGGTGAGATCACCGCCGTGCGCGTATAGGCAGTGGTGCCAAATGTGGTATTATGGTTGTCGTGATCGATCATCGGTGCAACGTGGTAGCCTTTTGCCAGGAGCTGCTGCCAGTAACCCAGGAAGGACATGCTGCTCCCGGGATCACTATAGCTGGTATTGGTACTGAAAGCAGGTCCGCTTTCTACCGCCACACCGGCAACGGCGCTGTCGGCAATCAGATTGAAGCCGGCAAAAGCCAGGTTCTGAAAATCGGAGGATGAAGGATGAGCCAGGGTGGCGAATGCATTGCTGCTCCGGAACTGGTTCACCTTGCGGAACAGTCCGGAAGCGGATACAAAATCATTCTGGGTGACAAAAATGTTGTAGTTCGGGCTTCCACCGATGGTTTCCCAGCCGATCAGAGAATCGATGCCATATACCAGGGCATGCCCTCCGTTGTTCAGTGTGCCCCACTCCATACCATACAGCGCCAGGAAGCCGGGGTTTGCCGTGGTAAAGCTGTTTGCTTCTGCAATGCCCTGGTGGTAGTTAGCCAGCAGCATGCCAGGGTTGTTCGCTGCCGTATAGTGATTATGCTCGCTGATCCCGAGGAAATCCATACATAGTGCATTCTTCGCGTACAGGTAATCATCTTCGGGTGTGAGGCTGCCATTGTCTTTGTTTCCGTCGGAAAAAGAGCTGTGCGCATGCAGGTTGCCGAAGTAGAAATTGTAAGCGGGGGTCAGGATAGTTGCCGCGCTTCCGCTGAGATAGCTGCTTGTGCGGTACATGGGACCGCCGGTGCATTCCTTGTTGTACGAGAATACAAAGAAATGATAGTTGGTTGCGGCGGCAAGAGATGCAGCGCTGAAGCTGAAGCTGTTTCCGGCGGAAAGCACAATACCTCCGCCAAGGTTGTCGCCGGCATGATAAACGACACCATTCTGTGGCATTGCGGACAGCGTATTGCCGGTGCTCATCACAACCAGGTATGCATCTGTGCCGGCAGGATGCGGATTAAAAAAGCCAAGGATCTGGTCCGTGCCGGGGTGAAGCACAAGATTAGTTGCGGCTCCCGGCGGTGTAGTACATGGCACTACGATCGCTGTGCTCTGGCTGCCCGTGAGCGGCGTGCCGGTGAGATAGGCAGGTCCATTGCTGCAGATGGCGCTGTTGACTGCAAAAACAAAATAATGATAGCTGGTGCTGTGCGCCAGTCCCGTCGCTGTAAAGCTGGTTGCCCCGCCCCGGTATACTACGGTTCCGTTCCCAAGCGCATCTCCCATATTATAGACGGTTCCATTTACCGGAGCCGCACCCAGGGTCCCGGTGTTCGACCGGATCACCAGGTATTCATCGGCGCCAGAGGCTGTGAAGCTGCCGCTCATCGAATTGGTTGTCACATTACTGAACTGAAGACCGGTCGGCTGGGCAGCCGGCGTTGCACAGGGCGGACCGGCGGGAGTGGTCGCCGTGCCGGAAAGCGCATCGACACTCCGGTAGCGGATCGTGCCGTTGCAGTAGATGTTAAGTGAGAAAACAAAGAACGTATATGTTGTCTGCGGATTCAGTCCGGTTGCCGTAAAGCTGGTATTGCTGCCCCGGTAGATGACAATACCGTCGCCCACATTATCACCCGGATTAAAAACAAAGCTATCCGCAGGATTGGCCGTGAGGGAGCCGTTGGCGGTCGCTACCACCAGGTATTCATCGGGTGCCGGGCTGGCAGCGGTAAAGCTTCCCTGCACAGTGGTGGCGGACGTCACATTCAGCATCAATGCAGTAGGGGAGGCTGCCGGCACGGAGCAGGCAGGTCCGGATGCGGTTACCTTAATATTGTCCAGGGCGATGAGCGGACGGGAACCCGTAGTGCCCCCTGTGCCGTTATGATAGTAGAACCGGAGTCTTGCCGTAGCCGCATTATTGAAACTGGCAGGAAGGGCTACGTTCAGCACTGTGCCTGAGCTGGGTGCATAATTGGTGATATTGAGCACCTGCGCGGCGGTGATCTCGGTGAAGTTCACGCCATCCGTAGAGCCGTATACCCTGAGCGAGCCTTTGCGGTTGCTCGTATTGGCGCCGTTGTTTACAGAAGCCCAGTCGAAGCTGAGCGTGCCTGCGGCAATATTGGTAAAATCGAGATGGAGGTCAATAGCGGCAGCATTTGTATTGTCCGAAGTGCCGGTTGCCAGGAGCATAATCCTGCCATTGACCGAGTCACGGTGCACGCCGCCGCTGCTGGCGGAGCTTGCGAAGCTGGTGGTGCCATGCGTGATCCGGGTCCCGTTCGGGATGGTTCCCGTACCGCCCGGAGCCAGACCCGACCAGTGTTGGGCGCCGTTACCGGCAGCGAATCCGTTGGTCCAGTTAATGATGTCATCAAAGTCTTCCTGCCAGGTCAGCGCAGGCTGGTTAGCCATTACTACCGGGGTCTGGGCATATACTTCGATGACTGCAAGCACCGAAACAAAGGTTAGCCAGATCTTTCTCATGATCTTTTAAATTATAACGGTTTATTGTTTGGTAAGGAGTTGAGACACCCAATGCCCGCTTCCCTTTGCCGAGAGCCGGATGATATAGGTGCCCGGAGTAAGGGATGAAAGGGATATGGCTGCATTGCCGTTCGCTATTGTTCCGGAAGCCAGCTGTCGGCCATCTGTGGCAAGTACCCGGTAGTAAACGTCGCCCTGCTGCCCGGAGGAAACAGATAGCCGATCGCCGGCAGGCACAGGATAGATACTGAAGACCGGCTGTTCTCTGTTGGTAATCCCGCTCGTCCCGGTTACGACATACTGTGTTTTTACGGGGAAATGATCCGAGACATACTGGTTATAATAGAGCACCCAGTTGTTCACTTCCGCCTGGAGCAGCCTTGCGCTGTTCGGGACATAGTATGCTGCCATCTCATTGCTTAGGATCACATGATCGAGGAAGCTCGGATATCCGGCGATGGAAGATATACCCGCTGCGGACAAAGGCAGCGTTACCGAATGATAGGAGTTGGCGTCGGTACTGTCGCTTACAAAATTGTAGTAGTTGCTCTGACTGGCACTGTTGCAGATAGACTCGTCCAGATCATCATTGAAATCGCCGAGGATGATCAGCCTGTCATTGGCGAAATGCTGGTCCAGCGTGTCTTTTAGTTCCTGTGCGCCGGCTATCCGGCGGTTACAGGAAGTGTTGTCGCTCATTGCCTTTGCATGCAGGATGACGAAATGCATTCTCTGCCAGCTGTTATCACTGCCCAGCACGTCTGCCATTACCAGGTAAGGGTACCGGCCGCTGCTCCAGTTATAATAAGCATTGCCTCCAAACTGCAGCAGGGCGCGACCGCTTACGTTCTTGACCATTGATTTGCGATACACGAAGGCGAGCTTCTGGGCACTGAACCATCCGGGATCCGAAATGCCGCTCGCAAAGCTGCCGAAAGGAGAAATCACGTAACCATAATCACCGTTGATGGATTGCACCAGGCTTGCCAGCGAATCTTTGTTGACCACTTCAACCAGGGCATAGATATCAGCATTCATCTGGTTCATCAGCGCTCGTGTTTTACTCATTTCTTCCGGCAGTTCAGCGGGGGTGTCGCCGAAAAACTCCAGGTTCCAATTCACGATGTCCAGTGTATCTGCATGGTTGTTCTGTGCCCCTGCTCCATGAGTACAGAAAAGAACAATCAGCAGCAGCCCTGCCTTGGCCAGGTTAAAAAAATGAGAGTAGCCCTTCGTCACTATAGTCTGTTATAATATATAAAAACTGCATCAAGCAGCCCTGCAAAATTAGGCTATATTCCCTGCAAAACCGGGTAAAGCCGCTTTTCTTTCATTGGTTAACAGATAAATAAGAATACAGATATGCTATTCGCTACGTACAGGTGTAGGTCAGTATGATCCGTGTTGCCTGCATAGTTAGCCGCGGAAGAACCATCCGATGATGAATCCGCCCAGCAAAGCGAGGATCAGCATGATCAGGCGGAGCGCAGCCGCTTGTTTACCGTTCTCCAGCCGATCTTCCAGGGCGCTGATTTTCTGCCGGTTCAGCGCTGCCGCAGATAAGAGCTGCTGCTCATGATGACGTTTCAGGCTTTCCAGCTCTTCAGCGAGCAGGCGTTCCTTCATCGCAAATCCCGACTGCAGTTGTTCAGCGCCTCTGGCGCTCAGGTCTTCCAGGTCTTTAATCTTCTGCATCAGGTTGCTTACTTTCTGCTCATAGCCCGCCTGGATCTGGGCAGTAATTGAAGACACAAGTTTTGCTTTCGAATGCTCCAGCTCTTCTTTTGTCCGGTTATATAGGTCGTCAAGATATTGTCCCAGCTCTGCTGGTACCGTAAAGGCCTTGTCGGCAATCTTTTGCACTAACGTAACATCCTCGGCATGGCCTATCGCGGTGATAAAAAAAGGTTGAAGATTCAGGCAAGCAGCTGCAATTGACGGACGGTTGAAAATATCAAGGTTTTCTCCGCCGCCTCTGGCGATGACGGCAATATCTGCGCGGCAGCTTTTGACCGAGCTGATGATTTCCTGCTCGGAGTTTAGATTGATGCGCCGGAAACTGATCTCGTAGAATTCCAGGCATCCTTTCAGCTGGTGGCGTATGTCGGAATCAATGATGGCGCTGTTGCCGATGAGGATCTGTACCGTGACCTGCTTCTCTTCCTGAATCCTTTTTTTGATAAAAGAAGTGACATCCCGATAGCCCAGCGTCGCTTTCTCCTGTTGCAGCGTCACCATTTCCACATCGCGCTCGCTATAACGGTTCCCGGTCTGCTCCAGCAACTCGCTCAACACGATCTGCACTTCTATTCTGCCTCCGTTATTTACTACCCGGCGACTGATATATCCCCAGAAATGAATGGTCTTCTCAGGCTTCAGCTCATTGCGAACCAGGGCAGGCACCAGCAGGGTCATCTGGGCATCCATAGATTCATCGCGGATCGTATCGTAAAAGAATCCATTATAATTAGCGCCTTTCCCCGGCAAATAAATACCTTTCAGCCGGATCAGCTTCCTGGATTGCTGCACCTGCAGCGCATTATTGAACAGATTAAGGACTGAAGAAGGAGAATACGTTATCTCTACCCCCGCACCCAGCTGGAACCCTTCCATCACCAGAGATATTTCCGTTAAAGTTAGGCAAAATCGCTGAGGATGAGGAGGTAGTGTGCTGCGCTTTTACGATTTCATGCTTATACGCCTTTCGACTCATTTTTACACAAAAGTGTACCTGCCGATTACACAAATGTGTATTTTTTTCGTGCGCTCGGTGTCGGAAGTTTGTAGTGCAAAACAGCAACAATGTACCGGACAGCCGACATATCATTCCAGGGATTTCCAACTGCAGCATCTAAGCTGCCCGATGATGCGGTAGGGCAGGCTGCACCGGTGGCATCTGGAAGCATTGCCGCAATACACCGGACTCCGGATGTCGCTGTCTCCCGTTCTGGTATACAAGGCTTCGGTGCTACCCGCAAAAAAGCTGTGCGTTCTGTGGTAATGGTCCGCACTGGAGAGGAAGCCTTTTTTGCATACGACATAGCCGCTATGTCATATGACATAAGGTCTATGTCGTACGTCAAAGGTCTTATGTTATACGACATAAAGTCTATGTCATACGTCAAAGATTCTATGTCATAAGACCTAGCGTCTATGTCTTACGTCAAAGCTTCTATGTCGTATGACATAGTCTTTAAGTCACACGACAAAGCTCCTATGTCGTACGACAAAGTCTTTAAGTCATACGACACAGTCTTTAAGTCGTATGACATAGCCCCTGTGTCGTACGACATGGTCTTTATGTCATACGACATAGCCTCTATGTCATACGTCAAAGCCGTGATATCGCAGGCCAAAGTTGTTGCGGCAGGCTTCCGGAAAGGCGGGCAGTTAGTGCGTTCAGTAATCGTTGGGGTGTTATTCCCGGGAGGATACGAAGGGGTCACTGTTACAATCACCCTTTCATTTTCTGAACTGGTAGATCGCGTAGGGGAGATCGATCGAATGATACAGCTCTAAGCCATGCCTTTCGTAAAAGGGAATGTTCCTTTCGTTGGAGGTCTCGAGGCACACCGGTCGTTGCTGTGATCCGCAATGAAGCAGCAGCTCACCCAGCAGCCTGCTTCCATGTCCCTTTCCCTGTTGTTCGGGGGCAACGCCTATGAACCAGAGGTAGGCAAAAGGCCGTTTCGGATGAAATGATTTGAGTATTGCTTCCCGCTTCATGATGCTGAATAGCCTTGGCATGCCGATGACACTAAACGCAAGCTCCAGATCGCGCCAGACGGTACGAATGGTCGTTCGCTTCTTATCGGGATGAAGGATCAGGGCAACAGCATTGCCATCGTCGGCTATCCAGACCTCTCCAAAGTCGGTGCATTGATCCAGCGCATATTGCATTAGCCGGCGGATGCGACAGGAGCGTGCATTGCCTGCTTTCACCACGAAGTTTACGCTTTTGTTCGCATCAAATGAGCGGGTAAGCAGATCCAGGATGCGGGGGTTATCCAAATGGTTGGCGGGCCTCATGAGCGCAAACCTAAACACAAAAAAGAAAAGCAGCTCAGCGCTGCTTTCCCCGGATGTTGTTTTGTGAGTGGCTGCTTACCGCCTGTAGCCCGCAGCCTGATTTCCATGTTGGTTGCTCACACGCAGCCGATTCTCTACATGACGCACGCCACCAACGGTTTCAGCAATGTCTTCCGCGCGGCGCTTCGCATATTTATCAGGTACGGTACCGGTGAGTGTCACTTCGCAGTTGGTTACTTTTACCTCGACCTCAGAAGCATCTACCCATGGGTCATCGCTCAAACGGTCATTGATGTCTTCTTCGATCCTGGAGTCGGAGCGCTGGTAGCCTTTGGGGCCCATGCCCTGGTAGCGCCCCTGGTAATGCGTCCTTTCGCGGAAGCGGTCTTCCCGCAGGCGGCGGTCGGCATCATCATCGCCAAACCAGCTCCGTACCTTATCGCCGGCACGGTCGAGCCAGTCGCGGTTATCGCGTTCCCAGCGCTCTTCCTGCGCCGCATCGTACCTGCCGGAGTAGCTGCTGTATTCGCGGCCGGGATTTCCCCAGGCCCAGCCTCTTTCCCTGCTGTAGCTTGGTCCGCCAAATTCATTGCTATATTCTTTTCCTTCCTGTCCGCGGCCGAAATGTCCGTATTCGCCACCGAAGTTGGAACCAAAGCCTCCCCGGTTATACGCATAATTGCTGCCTACGCCCAGGTTGTTGGGTTGTCCCGATAGTCACGATCATC
>Ga0196964_10000385_pt1 | contig 28748 bp, 28 predicted proteins | sample S1_10metaG_FD_148615 | JGI IMG/M metagenome (GOLD analysis project Ga0196964, IMG submission 148615) | Soil microbial communities from Anza Borrego desert, Southern California, United States - S1_10 | ecosystem: Environmental > Terrestrial > Soil > Desert | place: USA: California | collected... | reverse complement strand
CGGCTTCAACCTCGGGGCCGACGACTACATGCACAAGCCGTTCTCGCAGCGGCTGCTGCTGGAGCGGGTGAAGGCGGTGCTGCGCCGGGCCGGCGTCGACATCGGCGAACCCGAGGCGGCCGGGGGTGAGGGCTCCAAGGCCATCAAGCGCGGCAAGCTGACGCTCGATCCCGCCCGCCACGAGTGCACCTGGGAAGGGCGGCCGGTGAAGCTGACCGTCACCGAGTTCCTGCTGCTGCAGGCGCTGGCCCAGCGGCCGGGCTTCGTGAAGAGCCGGGACAACCTGATGGACGCGGCCTACGACGACCAGGTCTACGTCGACGACCGCACCATCGACAGCCACATCAAGCGCATGCGGAAGAAGTTCCGCCAGGTGGACCCCGAGTTCGACGCGATCGAAACCCTCTATGGCGTCGGATACCGTTACCGCGAAAGCTGACAGCGGCCGTCCCCGCCAGCCGGGACGGCGTTTCGCGGGATCGCGGCTCGGCCGCCTGATCCTGGCGCTGAACCTGCTCGGCCTGCTGATCCTGGTCGGCGGGGCCTTCGCCGTCACCGAGATCCGCGGCAGCCTGGTGCAGACCCGGCTGGAATCGCTGACCGCCCAGGGCGAGCTGGTCGCCGACCTGATCGCCGACTACGCCACCCGCGGCGAGCCGACGCCGGCCATCCGCCCGCTGCTGGCGGCCCAGGCCCTGGAGGAGCGCTACATCCCGCCGGGCCAGCGCGCGCGCCTGTTCGACGACAACGGCGAGCTGATCGCCGACAGCTACCTGGTCGCCGCCTCGGTCGAGGAGGCGCCCCTGCCGCCGGCCCGCTCGTCCAAGCCCCGGCCGCCCTCGAAGCGGGAAAAGGCGCGCGAGGCGCGCAAGCTGGAGCTGGCCCGCCAGGCGCTCAAGCGCGAGGTGGTCGACGCGCTGCAGACCGGCGAGCCGGTGGCCGGCGTGCGGGTCTCGGAAACGGGCCGGCGCGTGGTCTCCGTCTCCATCCCGATCCGGCGCGTGCGCGCGGTGCTGGGCGTGCTGACGCTGGAGGCCACCGACGTCGACGCCATCGTCGCCAAGCAGCGCTGGGCGCTGCTGCCGTTCGTGCTGGTGGCGCTGGGGGTGACCCTGGTGTCCTCGGTGCTGCTGCACCTGTTCGTGGCCCGGCCGATCCTGCGGCTGTCGGCCGCCGCCGACCAGGTCCGGCTGTCGCGCGCCCGCGCCATCTCCCTGCCGGACCTCGAGGAGCGCCACGACGAGCTCGGCGACCTGGCCCGTTCGCTGGAGACCATGACCGAGACCCTCTCGGACCGCATGGACGCCATCGAGCGCTTCGCCGCCGACGTCAGCCACGAGATCAAGAACCCCCTGACCTCGATCCGCTCGGCCATCGAGACCCTGGAGCTGGTCAAGGACCCGACCCAGCGGGCGCGGCTGGTCGCGCTGCTGCAGCAGGACGTGCGGCGGCTGGACCGCCTGATCACCGACATCTCCAACGCCTCGCGCCTGGACGCCGAGCTGTCGCGCGAGGCGCCGCGGCCGGTCGACCTCGGCCGCCTGCTGGCCGAGATCGCCTCGCTCTACGAACAGGACGTCACCCCGGGTCAGGCCCACGTGCGCCTGATCCAGCCGCCGGGCGACGAGTCCCTGCGGGTGCTCGGCCGCGAGGGGCCGCTGGGCCAGGTGTTCCGCAACCTGGTCGACAACGCCCGCTCCTTCAGCCCGCCGGACGGGGAGGTGCGCATCTTCCTCGAGCGCGCCCGCGACGAGCCCGAGCTCCAGGTCGTGGTGCGGGTCGAGGACGACGGCCCCGGCATTCCTCCGGACAACCTCGAATCGGTGTTCGAGCGCTTCTACACCTCGCGCCCGGCCGGCGAGGCCTTCGGCGGCAACTCCGGGCTCGGCCTGTCCATCGCCCGCCAGATCGTCCAGGCCCACGGCGGCGAGATCCACGCCGAGAACCGCCTGGGCGAGGGCGGCCGCGTGGCCGGGGCGCGCTTCGTGGTCCGCCTGCGGGCGGCGCCGTGACGAGGCGCGGATGATCGTCCACGCCGGCGCCATCGCCCGTTTCGACCGCGGAGGCTGGCGCGCGGTGCTGGTGTTCGGCGAATCCGGCAGCGGCAAGAGCGACCTGGCGCTGAGGGCGCTGCAGGCCGGCTGGCGGCTGGTCTCGGACGACTACAGCGAGGTCTGGTCCTCGGGGGGCGCGCTGTGGGCCCGGGCGCCGGAGACCATCGCCGGCCGCATCGAGGCGCGCGGCCTGGGGATCGAGGGCGAGCCCGCGCTCGGCCTCGCCCGCGTCTGCCTGGCGGTGATCTGCCGGACCGACGAGGTCGAGCGGCTGCCCGAGCCGGAAACGGTGCGCGTGGCCGAGGTCGCCACCCCCTGCGTGCGCCTCAACGCGCTGCACGCTTCGGCCCTCGCCAAGCTGGATCGCGCGCTTTCGACGCGGGGCCTCGTCGTCCCGCTCGCCGACGAGTCGCTTGGAACCGGCGAGGCTTGGGACTACAAGGCGCGCTCTTCCGGCGCGGCGAGGCCGAGGTGAGGGGGCCGAAAGGCCTGTAATGAGGTTCGGATGATCGGACTCGTGATCGTCACCCACGGGGGGCTGGCGGCCGAATTCATATCCGCCATGGAGCACGTGGTGGGGCCCCAGCGCGGGGTCGCGGCCATCTGCATCGGCCCCGAGGACGACATGGAGCGCCGCCGCCAGGACATCCTGGACGCGGCGGCGGCCGTCAACGACGGCGACGGCGTCATCCTGCTCACCGACATGTTCGGGGGCACGCCCTCGAACCTGGCCATCACCACCATGAGCCAGACCGGCGCCGAGGTGATCGCGGGCCTGAACCTGCCGATGCTGATCAAGCTGGCCGGCGTGCGCCACAAGGCCAGCCTGCAGGAATGCGTGCATCTGGCCCAGGAAGCCGGACGCAAGTACATCTCGGTCGCGTCCTACGTGCTGGCGGGCGAGAAGTAACCGGGACCGGATGTCGGGCCTCAAGCGGACGGTCGAGATCTGCAACGAGCGCGGCCTGCACGCCCGCGCGTCCGCCAAGTTCGTCAAGGCCGCCTCCGCCTTCGACAGCGAAGTCACCGTCACCAAGGACGGGACCACCGTCGACGCCCGCTCGATCATGGGGCTGCTGATGCTGGGGGCCGGCCCCGGCTCGACCATCGACATCGCCGCCGAGGGCCCCGACGCGGAAGCCGCGGTCGAGACCCTGGCCGCCCTGGTCGAGTGCCGCTTCGAGGAAGAGCGCTAGACAACGCCGGCGCCGCGGTGGAGCCTGGCGGCCGGAGGGCCCGACCCATGCGCACCCTGCTGATCGCCGCCGCGGCCCTGTTGCTGGCCGGCGCCGCCTTCGCCCAGACCTACGCCTCTCCGCCGCCGGGTTCGCTGGAGCGCAGGGCCATCCTCGACGCCATGCGCCCGCGCGTGGAGCGCCAGCTGGGCGCGCCGGTGGAGTTCGTGGTGCGCGAGATCCGCGTCGGCGGGGGCTGGGCCTTCGTGCAGGCCGACCCGCAGCGCCCGGGCGGCGGCGCGATCGAGAACCCGATCGAGGAGGCCGACGGCGTGCACACCGAGGCCATCCTGAGGAAGGCGGGCGTCCGCTGGGTGGTGCAGGACCTCGGCGTCGGGTCGACGGACGTCTGGTGGCTGGCCTGGTGCGACCGGGTTCCGGCGGGGCTGATGCAAGGCTGCGGCTGAGGCTATTCCGCCGCCATCTCCTGCGCCGTCCCCATCGGCCGGAGCCCGAGGTCGGCGAACAGCCTGGCGTCCTCGTCGTGCTCGGGATTGGGCGTGGTCAGCAGGCGGCCGCCGACGAAGATCGAGTTGGCCCCGGCCAGGAAACACAGGGCCTGGGTCTCGCGGCTCATCCCCTCGCGGCCGGCCGACAGGCGCACCACCGCCCTGGGGCACACCAGCCGCGCCACCGCGATGGTGCGGACGAACTCGAGGGGGTCGATCTCGCCCTCGCGGCGGACCTGGTCGCCCAGCGGGGTCCCGGCCACCGGCACCAGGGCGTTCACCGGCAGGCTGGCCGGATGCTCCGGCAGGGTGGCCAGGGCGTGCAGCAGCGAGGCCCGGTCGCGCCGCGTCTCCCCCATGCCGACGATGCCGCCGCAGCAGGTCGACATGCCCGCCGCGCGCACCGCTTCCAGGGTGTCCAGCCGGTCCTGGTAGGTGCGGGTGGTGACGATGCGGCCGTAGTCCTCCGGGCCGGTGTCGAGGTTGTGGTTGTAGTAGTCGAGCCCGGCCGCCTTCAGCGCCCGCGCCTGGTCGGGCGTCAGCATGCCCAGGGTGGCGCAGGTCTCCAGGCCCAGCGCTTTCACGCCGGCGATCATCGCCTCCAGCTTCGGCAGGTCGCGGTCCTTCAGCTCGCGCCAGGCCGCGCCCATGCAGAAGCGCTGCGCCCCGCCGGCGCGGGCCCTGGCCGCCTCGGCCACCACGGCCTCGGGCTCCATCAGGCGGGTCGCCTTCAGGCCCGTGTCGAAGTGGGCGGACTGGCTGCAGTAGCCGCAGTTCTCGGCGCAGCCGCCGGTCTTCACCGAGAGGAGCTGCGACAGCTGCACCTCGGTGGGGTCGAACCAGCGGCGGTGGACCTCGGCGGCGGCGAACACCAGCTCGGTGAACGGTCGCGCGAACAGGGCCTCGACCTCGTCGAGCGTCCAGTCGTGGCGGGGTTCGGCCGGGTCGCGCAGCATGATCGCCTCCATCGGCAGCGGCTTAGCCCACCTCCACCCTCCAGGCCACTCCGAGCTCGCCGATACGGCCAAGCTTCGCTGCGCCGCATCTTAATCCGGCCGCAAGCCGGGGTATGTTGCCCTACGACGTAGTCGGGGGACCGTCACCATTGCGCCTGCTTCTCGTAGCACTGGCTTGCATCCTCGCCTTCGGTTCGGGAGCCGCCCGCAGCGCGGCTCCCGGGCCGGTCTCCTATCAGGTCACGCCCGAACTCGAGGACGGCCGCCTCGACGCCCTGGCGGTCGAGATGCGGCTGCGCGGCGACGCCGACGGCCAGACCTACATCCGGCTCCCCGACAGCTGGTCCGGCGTCTCCGACCTGCACAGGGCCGTGCACGACCTGAAGGCCGAGGGCGGACGCCTGCAGCGGGTGTCCGACGCCGAGGTGAAGCTGATCCACGCGCCGAACGCCCCCGTCTCCCTGAGCTACCGCATCCGCCAGGACTTCCGGGGCGAGCTGACCGCCGGCCAGGGCCCCCCGTTCCGCGCCGTGGTCCGCCCCGACCGCTTCACGGCGCTGGGCTGGGCGGTGTTCGGCGAGGTCTCCGGCCCGATCGGCCGCCCGGTCGAGTTCCGCTGGGGCCAGGCCCCCGAGGGCTGGACCGTGGCCTCGGACCTCGACCACACGACGCGCCTGACCAACACCGGCGAGCTGCTCGACAGCGTGCTGGTGGGCGGCCAGGGCATGCGCATGATCGAACGGCCGGCCGCCGGCGGGCGGCTGCGCGTGGCCGTCCACGGCGAATGGAAGTTCACGCCGCAGGAGCTGGCCCAGCTGCTGGTGCGGATCACCGAGGCCTCGGCCGGCTTCTGGGGTGACGAGGGCGAGGACTTCTTCGTCGCCGTGACCCCGCTGAAGGCGCCGGGCGGCGGCTCGGCCCAGTACGGCGTCGGCCTCGGCGACGCCTTCTCGCTGTGGACCACCGACGACGCGGACGCCGCCTCGCTCCGCCACATCGTGGCCCACGAGCACCAGCACGTGTGGTTCCCGACCCGGGTCGGCGGCGTGCGCACCGGCCCCGACGAGCCGCTGGACTACTGGCTGTCGGAGGGCTTCACCGATTTCTACACCCTGCGCCTGCTGCTGCGCTCGGGGCTGTGGTCGCTCGAGGAGTTCGTCGAGGACTACAACCGCATCCTGCGCGCCTACGGCTCCTCGCCGGTGAAGACCGCGCCGAACCGGATCGTCGCCGCCGGCTTCTGGGAGGATCCGGCGGTCGCCGACCTGCCCTACCAGTGCGGCCTGGTGCTGGCGGCCCTGTGGGACGACCGGCTGCGCCGCGAGACCAAGGGCGCCCGGGACCTGGACGACGTCATCCTGGCCATGAAGGCGCGCGCCGCGGGCCAGACCGAGGCCGGCCGTGCGGTCGAGAACCTGCGGCTGTCCTACGACCAGTTCGGCTCCAGCCTGGACGCCGACCTGCGCACCCTGGTCGAGGCCGGCGGCGCGGTCAGCCTGCCGGCCGACCTCTTCGGCGCCTGCGCCCGGGTGGCCACCCACCAGCAGCCCGAGTTCGACCGCGGCTTCGACACCGCCAAGACCAACGAGCTGAACGGCGTGGTCGCCGGCGTCGACCCCGAGGGCCCGGCCTACGCCGCGGGCCTGCGCAACGGCATGCGCATCGTGGGGCGCCTGACCCCGGCGGCGCAGGACAACCCCAACGCCGTGCTGGCCTACCAGGTGCGCGACGAGAGCGGGGCCAAGGTCATCCGCTACCAGCCGCGCGGCCGCCGCCAGGTCACCTTCCAGCAGATCGAGCTGACCCCGGGCATGGACGCCGCCCAGCGGGCCGCCTGCGCCCGCGCCATGAGCGGCCACTGAACCTTTCGCGCATTTAACTGGCGCAGCGGCGGCGCTTTGGCGATCCATTCCACCATGCAGACGAAACTCCTGTTCGCCGCGGCCGCGGCCGTGTTCCTCATGGGCGCCGCGCCCGCCGCCGACGGCTTCGTCCACTACCGCGCATCGCCCGTCGTCGAGGGCGGCGCCCTGACCTCCATCGCCGTGGAGATGCGATTCACGGGCGACGCCGACGGCGAGACCCGCCTGCACCTGCCCGACCGCTGGGCCGGCGAGACCGAGTACTTCAAGCACCTGCGCGACCTCTCGATCGAGGGCGCGACCGCGCGCGAGGATGGTCCGGCCTGGAGGGTGCTGACCCATGCGCCCGGCGCGGCGCTGACCGTGCGTTATCGCGTGCTGAGCGCCTACGACGCGGATCCGCAGGTCGGCCGCACCAACGGCAACCCCTACCGTCCGATCATCCGCCCGCAGTGGTTCTCGGCCATCGGCCACGGTCTGTTCGCGGAGCCCGAGGGCGGCGTCGACCGGCCGGCCGACTTCCGCTGGGGCGAGGTCCCGGCCGGCTGGAAGGTGGCCTCGGACCTCGACCACTCCCAATGGGGCGCGCGCCTGTCCGTCGGCGACGTCCAGCAGAGCGTCATGCTCGGCGGTCCCGGGCTCAGGGTCTACGTGCAGCCGGTGAAGGGCGCCGACGTGCGGCTGGCGGTGCTGGGCGAGTGGCCGGCCTTCAAGGCCGAGGACTTCTCGACCCTGATCGCCCGCGTGCTGCGGTCCCAGCGCGACTACTGGAAGGCGCCGGGCGAGACCTACTTCGTGGCGCTGACGCCGCTGACGCCGCAGGAAGGCTCGATCTCGCTCGGCGGCACCGGGCTGGACGACGGCTTCGCCCTCTACGCCGGCACCGACACGCCGCTGGAGCCGATGCGCTACCTGCTGGCCCACGAGCACATGCACACCTGGGTGCCGCGGCGGCTCGGACGCATGCCGGAGGGCGAGCAGGAGGCGGCCGACTACTGGTTCAGCGAGGGCTTCACGGACTTCATGACCCACCGCACCCTGCTGCGCTCGGGCGTCTGGTCGCTGGAGGACTACGTCGAGAAGCTCAACGAGGAGCTCCACGCCTACGCCGTGTCGTCCTCGCGCACCGCGCCCAACAGCGAGATCGTGAAGCGCTTCTGGTCCGACGGCGAGGTGCAGAAGCTGCCCTACCGGCGCGGCATGCTGCTGGCCCTGCTGTGGGACTTCCGCCTGCGCCAGGCGACCCGCGGCGCGAAGGACATGGACGACGTGCTCGAGCGCCAGCAGGACCTGGCCAGCCAGGCGCGCGCGCGATTCGAGGACCCGCGCGCGGCCGAACTCTTCCCCGTCGCCTACCGCGCGCTGGGCGGCGACCTGGGCGAGGACATCGCCCGCCAGGTCGAGCGCGGCGAGGCGGTGCTGCTGCCGCAGAGCCTGTTCGGCGCCTGCGCCACCGTGGAGACCGTCCGCCGGGCGAGGTTCGCGCGCGGCTGGGACGCCGAGGCCACCACCCGCAACGGCAACGTCGTGACCGGCCTGCGGGACGACAGCCCGGCCTTCGCCGCGGGCCTGCGCAACGGCATGCAGATCGTCAGGCGCGAGTTCGGCGAGCCGGGGAACTCGACCGTCGAGTACGGCCTGCGGGTGAAGGACGGCGACGGCGAGCGCGTGATCCGCTTCATGCCCACCGCCCCGGGCTTCGAGACGGTGCAGAAGGTGGTGCTGGCGCCCGGGATGGGCGCCGCGAGGAAGGCCGCCTGCGCGCGCTCGATGAGCGGCGCCTAGCGCCTGTAGACGCGCCCGTCCTTCATCACGAAGCCGACCCGCTTGAGCGCAGTGACGTCGGTCAGCGGGTCGCCGGCGACGGCGATGACGTCGGCCCGCTTGCCCGGCTCCAGCGTCCCGATCTGGTCGGCCAGGCCCAGCAGGTCGGCGGCGTTGACGGTGGCGGCCTGGATGGCGGCCATGGGGCTCATGCCGTAGCGGACCATGAGCTCGAACTCGTCGGCGTTCCTGCCGTGCTTGGACACCCCGGCGTCGGTGCCGAAGGCGATGCGCACGCCGCGCGGATAGGCGGCCTGCAGCGCCTTGCCGGTGATGCCGATGCGCCACTCGATCTTGGCCTTCACCTCGGGCGAATAGGCGTCGGGGTTGGCCGCCAGCCGCTCCAGGTAGCCGTTCACGGTCGACAGGGTGGGCACGTAGTAGGCGCGGGTCTTGAGGAACAGCTTGATGCCCGCCTCGTCGAGCAGGGTGCCGTGCTCGATCGAATCGGCGCCCGCGCGCAGGGCCACGGCGACGCCGTCGGCGCCGTGGGCGTGGACGGCGACCTTCTTGCCGTAGAGGTGGGCGGTCTCGACGATGGCGCGCGCCTCGTCGTCGAACATCTGCTGGCCCAGGCCCGCGCCGATGCGGCTGTTCACCCCGGCGGTGGTGGCGATCTTGATCACGTCGACGCCGCGGCGGACCTGCAGGCGCACCGCGCGGCGGCAGCTCTCGACCCCGTCGCACAGGTTCTCCTGACTGATGGCGCCGTGCAGGTGCTCGTCGAAGCCCAGGGTGCCGTCCATGTGTCCGGAGGTGGTCGAGATCGAGCGGCCGGCGTCGACGATGCGTGGCCCCTCCACGTCGCCGCGCGCGACGGCGTCGCGCAGCGCCAGGGTCACCCCGTCCGCGTCGCCCAGGTTGCGTACGGTGGTGAAGCCGGCCTGCAGCGTCTTCCTCGCATTGACCGCCGCCTCGTAGGCGCTGTCGGCGACCGAATCCTGGACGTCGGCGAGCTGGCGCTCGACGCCGGCGCGGTCGCTGACGAGGTGGACGTGGCTGTCGATCAGGCCCGGCAGCACGAAGCGGTCCTTCAGGTCGATGACCGTGGCCCCGGGAACTTCCACCCAGCCGTCGGCGACGCGGTCGATGCGGCCGTTGCGGACCACGAGGGTGGAGGGCCCGCGCGGCGCCTGGCCCGGCCGGTCCAGCAGGCGGCCGGCGTGGATCACCGTCACCTCGTCGGGACGGGCGGAACCGGCGGGCTGGGCGTCGGCGGCGCCGAGCGCCAGCGCCCCCAGGACCAGCGCGAGGGCTGCGCTCTTCAGCGCGCGGACGGACGACGGCATGCGGACCTCCCCAACTCCTCGGCCATGCTAATTCGCGACGGCCCGACGCGCGCGCCGAAAATCATATAAAGATATCTTTATATCCTCCTCCGGCGCGTTTATAGAGCGCCCGCAATTCCGACATCGAGGACCGCGCCGCCATGACCGATTACGTCGTCAAGGACATCTCGCTCGCCGACTGGGGCCGCAAGGAGATCGCCATCGCCGAGACCGAGATGCCCGGCCTGATGGCCGTGCGCGAGGAGTACGGCGCGCAGAAGCCGCTGAAGGGCGCGCGCATCGCCGGATCGCTGCACATGACCATCCAGACCGCGGTCCTGATCCAGACGCTGGAGGCGCTGGGCGCGGAGGTGCGCTGGGCCTCGTGCAACATCTTCTCGACCCAGGACCACGCCGCCGCCGCCATCGCCGCGGCCGGCACCCCGGTGTTCGCGGTCAAGGGCGAGACCCTCTACGAGTACTGGGAGTACGCCCACAAGATCTTCGAGTGGGCCGACGGCGGCTACGCCAACATGATCCTCGACGACGGCGGCGACGCCACCCTGCTGTGCGTGCTGGGCCCCAAGGCCGAGCGTGACCCGTCGATCCTCGACAACCCGGCCAACGACGAGGAGGAGGCGCTGTTCGCGGTGATGAAGCGCTACCTGGCCGACAAGCCGGGCTTCTACACCGCCATCCGCGACGCGGTGCAGGGCGTGTCGGAGGAGACCACCACGGGCGTCCACCGGCTCTACCAGATGGCCGAGCGCGGCGAGCTGCCGTTCCCGGCCATCAACGTCAACGACAGCGTCACCAAGTCCAAGTTCGACAACCTCTACGGCTGCCGCGAGAGCCTGGTCGACGCCATCCGCCGCGGCACCGACGTGATGCTGGCCGGCAAGGTGGCGGTGGTCATGGGCTACGGCGACGTCGGCAAGGGCTCGGCCGCCAGCCTGCGCAACGGCGGCGCGCGCGTCATCGTCACCGAGGTCGACCCGATCTGCGCCCTGCAGGCGGCCATGGAGGGCTACGCCGTCCGCCGCATCGAGACCGTGGTCGAGGACGCCGACATCTTCGTCACCGCCACCGGCAACAAGGACGTGCTCACCGTCGAGCACATGCGGCGGATGAAGAACAACGCCATCGTCGCCAACATCGGCCACTTCGACAGCGAGATTCAGATCTCGGGCCTGCGCAACTTCAAGTGGGACGAGATCAAGCCGCAGGTCCACCACGTGGAGTTCCCGGACGGCAAGAAGATCATCGTGCTGTCCGAGGGCCGGCTGGTGAACCTGGGCAACGCGACGGGCCACCCGTCCTTCGTCATGTCGGCCAGCTTCACCAACCAGACGCTGGCGCAGATGGAGCTGTGGACCAACCGCAAGGCCTACGAAAACAAGGTCTACACCCTGCCCAAGAAGCTCGACGAGAAGGTCGCCATGCTGCACCTCGACAAGCTGGGCGCGGAACTGACCCGGCTGTCGGCCGAGCAGGCCGCCTACATCGGGGTCAAGCCCGAGGGCCCGTTCAAGCCCGACCACTACCGGTACTGAGCCGGCTCGCGCGCAGGGTGCGGCCATCGGCGCCCTCGCGCGGGCTTCCGAGCGGCGTCCGGCCCGGCTAGAACCTTCGCCGTTGCAGTGCGGCCGGGGGGCTTGGCGTGATCATCGGCATCGATCTGGGCACCACCAACTGTGCGGTGGGGGTGTGGCGCGACGGCAGGGTCGAGCTCGTGCCCAACAGCCTGGGCCACGTGCTGACGCCGTCGGCCGTCAGCCTCGACGAGAAGTCCGGCGAGATGCTCGTGGGCCTGGCCGCGCGCGAGCGCCAGGCCACCCACCCCGGCCTCACCGCCACGGTGTTCAAGCGCTACATGGGCTCGTCGAAGGCGACGACCCTGGGCAAGCGCAGCTTCCTGCCCGAGGAGCTGTCGGCGGTGGTGCTGCAGCGCCTCAAGGCCGACGCCGAGGCCTTCCTCGGCCAGCCGGTGACCGAGGCGGTGATCACCGTCCCCGCCTACTTCAACGACAAGCAGCGCAAGGCCACCCGCCGGGCGGGCCAGATGGCCGGGCTGAAGGTCGAGCGGCTGCTCAACGAGCCGACCGCCGCGGCCCTGGCCTTCGGCATCCACGAGCTGGGCGCGGACACCCGGTTCCTGGTCTTCGACCTCGGCGGCGGCACCTTCGACGTCTCAATCCTCGAGATCTTCGAGGGCGTGGTCGAGGTGCGCGCCTCGACCGGCGACAACCGCCTGGGCGGCGAGGACTTCAACGAGGCGCTGGTCGAGCACTTCGCCGCCTCGATGCCGAAGAAGTGGCGCGACGATCGCCTCGACGCCGGGCTGGTGCAGCGCCTGCGCATCGCCGCCGAGCGCGCCCGCCGGGCGCTGTCCGAGGGCGAGGCCGCGCGGATGGCCGTCACCTGGCGGGACCAGACCCACGAGATCGAGGTGACCACGGTCCAGTTCGAGGAGATGTGCGCCCCGCTGCTCGGCCGCCTGCGCGAGCCCGTGCTGCGCGCCCTGCGCGACGCCGGCATCCCCGCCGAGGGCCTGAAGGAGATCGTCATGGTCGGCGGCGCCACCCGCATGCCGGTGGTGCGCAAGGCGGTGACCCGCATGTTCGGCCGCTTCCCCTCGCACGCGGTCAACCCGGACGAGGCCGTCGCCATCGGAGCCGCCATCCAGGCCGGGCTGAAGGCCCGCGACGCGGCGCTCAACGAAGTGGTGGTCACCGACGTCTGCCCCTACACCCTGGGCATCGAGACCAGCGACCGGGGGCCGAACAACCAGCTGATCCAGGGCGTGTTCGCGCCGATCATCGAACGCAACACGGTGATCCCGGCCAGCCGCATGCAGTACTTCTCCACCCTGGAGGACAACCAGCGCGAGGTGCGCATCAACGTCTTCCAGGGCGAGGCGCGGCGGGCGCGCGACAACGTCTTCCTCGGCGAGACCCGCATCCCCGTGCCGCCCGGACGCGGCGGCGAGGTCGCCATCGAGGTGCGCTTCACCTACGACATCAACGGCCTGCTCGAGGTGGACGTGCACGTGCCCGACACCGGCGAGCGGCGCGAGCTGATCATCGCCGACGCCGACACCCGCTCGGCCGCGGACTTCGAGGCCCGCCGGGCGGCCCTGGCCCAGCTCAAGCACCATCCGCGCGACCTCGACGCCAACAAGGCCGCCCTGGCCCGCGCCGAGCGTTGCTACGAGGACTTCCTGGGCGACCAGCGCCAGTTCGTCGCCCGCGTCACCAGCGCCTTCGAGGCCGTGCTCGACCGCCAGGACCCGCGCGAGATCGAGCACGCCCGCAAGGAGCTGCTCGCCGCCCTGGATTCGCTGGAAGGCGAAACCTGGCTGTGAGCCGACGCTCGGTCTGGAGCATCCTGGGGGTCCCGGCGACGGCCGAGCGCGACGACATCCGGCGCGCCTACGCCCGCAAGCTGAAGGTCACCAACCCCGAGGACGACGCCGAGGGCTTCCAGGCCCTGCGCGAGGCCTACGAGGCCGCCCTGCGCCACGCCGACTGGAACGCCCGGCGCCAGGCCCATGGCTGGGACGAGGACGACGACGACTACGAGGAGGCGGAGGGCGCCGTGGTCGCCGCATCGCCCGAGCCGGCCGTCGCCGAAGCGCAGACGGCGGCTGGGGCCGCCGACACCGCCGTGCCGCCGGCGGGACCCCCGCGGCCGAACGAGATCGAGGTGCTGGAGCAGCGTCACCAGGCGCTCTGCGACCGGCTGCTCGACCTGGCGAAGGACCCGAAGAGCGACGCGGCCGCGCTGGAGGCGGCCTTCCGCGCCGTGCTCGCCAGCCCGGCCATGGACATCGTGCGCGTGCACGAGAACACCGAGCGCTGGCTCGGCATGTTCATCGGCGGCATGGCGCCGATGACCGATTCCCTGATCGAGCCGGCCATCGCCCATTTCCGCTGGGACGACAACTACGTCGGACGGCGCAACCCCCACGCCGACCCCACCCTGGCCCGCCGGTCGCAGATCCAGTTCCTGAAGGCCCAGCCCTGCTACCTGGCCGCGCGCGACGCCCTCTCCCAGCCCCCCAGGGGGCGCCGCCTGAGGCGCAACATCCTGTCGACCTCGGAAAGCTCCGTGCGCGACCTGCTGGCCCTGATCGAAGAACACCCGGTGTTCCGGGCCAGCTTCGACGAGGAGGCCATCGCCTGGTGGACCGCGCGGCTGGCGCGGCCGCACCTCGGCGCATCGGTCTGGTGGTCACTGATCCTGAGCGCGCCGTTCGCCCTGCTGGCCGCGGTCCTCGGCGTGACCGTGGGCGTCGAGGCCCTGACGCCCTTCGCCGTGCTGGCGGGCCTGCTGGCCACCCCGGCCATGGGCCTGGCGGCTTGGCACTTCGCCGTCTCCCTGCCCCGGTCCGAGCTCGCCGACTTGGTCGAGCGCGAGCCCTGGCTGCGCGTGGGCTGGCTGCCGGCGGCCGTGCTCCCGGTCGTCGTGGCCGCGCTGGTCCCGCCCGCCTGGGAGGCCGGAGGGGCCCTGGCCCTGTTGAGCCTGCCGGGGCTGATCTGGGCCCTGTGGCTGGGCGAGCCGGACACCCGCAAGCTCTCCGGCGAGGGCTGGACGCCGCTGGACCACTACTCGCTGTTCGGGGTGGCGCTGAACCTGACGCAGTGGGCCTGGCGGCCGAACATGCCGTTCCCGTGGGTGCTGCGGGCGATCTTCGCCTACTTCTACCTGGCCTGCTTCTGGCGCCGGGCGGCGATCGACATGGACCACGCGGTCTGGGTCCAGATGACCCTGCCGCTCGCCCTGGCGGCGGCCACCTGCGTCATGGGCCAAGGATCGCTCGACCGGGCCTGGCGGTTCGAGCTGCCCGAGAAGACCCGCCGGGTCATGGCCATGGCCCTCGGCGGGCTGGCGGCGCTGGCCGCCGGCCTGCTGGCCTTCGCCTACGCGCCGGAGCTGCGCACGCCCGCCGCCCTGCTGACCGTCGTCGCCGTGCTGATCCACAAGGCTCCCGCCTCGCAGCTGGGCGGCCGCGGGTCGCTGGTCCGCGACGTCTCGGTGCGCTTCGGCTGGCTGGCCTGGGCGGTGCTCAGCCTGTTCGTCCTCGGCCAGGACGCCCTGCCGCTCCGCTTCGCCGGCTTCTGGATCCTCACCGGCGTGGCGGTGACCGTCTTCTTCGTCCTGGCCGGCGAGGGCGCGCCCGAGGCGAGGGCGAAGAAGGCCAAGCGGCCGGTCTGGGACCGCTGAGCCGGGAGCGGCTGGCGGCGCGGCGCGGCGGCGGCTACAGCGGGACCATGCCGCTGGCCCTGATCCTTTCCAGCCACGTCGCCGGCAGCCGCGTCGGCGGCTTCGCCCAGGCCCTGGCGCTGGCCCCCTTCAAGGTCGACCCCGTGCTTGCCCCCACGGTGCTGTTCGGCCGTCATCCCGGCTGGGGCCCGCCCGGCGGCGCCGCGGTCGAAGCCGCCACCTTCCGCGGCGTGCTCGAGGGCCTGGAGGCCCACGGCGCCTTCGCCCTCGCCGACGCCCTGATCGCCGGCTACTTCGCCTCGGCCGAGCAGGTCGCGATCGCAGCCGAAACCATCGACCGGGTGCGCGCGGCGACGGATCGCGGCGGAGCCTACTCGGACCGCTGCGTGGTGGTGGTCGATCCGATCATGGGCGACGACGACGCCGGCCTTTACGTCAGGCCGGAGGTGGCCGAGGCCATCGCCCGCGAGCTGATCCCCCGCGCCGACTGGCTGACGCCCAACGCCTGGGAGCTGACGCGCCTGAGCGGCATGCCTGTGACCTCGGCCCGGGAGGCCTCGGCCGCCGCGCGCAGGCTGGGCAAGCCGACCCTGGCGACGTCGGTCCCCTGCGGCGAGGGCCGCATCGGCCTGGTCTGCGCCACCGCGGACGGGGCCGTCCTCTACAGCCACGCCCGGCTGGAGAACGTCCCGCACGGAACCGGCGACCTAGTGGCGGCGGTGTTCGCCGCCGGGCTGATCGAGCACGGGGCGTCGCCGTTCGACTCGGCCGAGCGCGCCGCCCGCGCCGCGGCCGAGACGGTGGAGGCGGCGGTGCGCTGGCGGGCGCCCGAGCTGCCGGTGACGGCGCTGGGCGGCCGCCTGGCGGCGCCGACCGCCGAGGTCGTGGTCGAGCGCCTGGCCTAGCAGGCGGCCCCGGGCGTCATGGCGATGGGCGGACGGTCGAAGTCGTAGTCGACGATGGCCTGCAGCGAACGGCTTTCGGCGACCTGCACCAGGGCCGCGCAGTGGAACTCGCGCGGCGGGCAGGAGACGGCGCGCACCGGCAGCGCCTTCAGCAGCTTGCCGCGCGCCAGGCAGACGTCGATGCGGTCCCCCGCGCGGGGCGTCTCGGCGGCCCCGGTGCGCGGGACCCTTATCGGCATCAGCACCGTCCCGGCGCCCGGGGGCCTGCCCGACGTGAGCCGGACATCGGTGTTCGCCGCGGCTTCCGGGCCCTCGGCGTCGCACGCTCTCAGCACCAGCAGGGTCACCGGGATCACCGCCAGGATAAGCGACACAACCACCAACTTACGTAGCATAGCGCCTCCAAAATCAACCAGAGCGAGTATGGCCGGGATCGGGCGGGGAGGGAATCGGATTCCTGCGGCGACCGGCGCGCGTTAGGAGAGGGCATGACCGAGATCCACGGATCCGCGCCCGGCCGCTTCGCCCGCGTCAAGGACGCCTTCGCCGCCAACTTCTCCGAAGGCCTGGAGATCGGCGCGCGCTTCTCCGTGGTGCTGGACGGCGAACTGGTGGTCGACCTGATCGGCGGCCATGTCGACCGCGCGAAGACCAGGCCATGGGACGCGCGGACGATCGCGCCGGTGTTCTCGGCCGGCAAGGCGGTGATGGCGCTGATGATCGCGCGCCTCGTCGACCAGGGGCGGCTCGACTACGAGCAGCCGGTGTCGAAGGTCTGGCCCGAGTTCGGCGAGGCCGGAAAGGCGATGATCACCCTGGGCGAGCTGATGAGCCACCAGGCCGGCCTGCCCGGGCTGCAGCCGCCCCAGGACCCGACGATCTGGTACGACCGCGAGGCGGTGCTGCGGGTGCTGGAGCACCAGGCGCCGATGTGGGAGCCGGGGACCGCCTCGGGCTACCACCCCACCACCATCGGCTTCCTGGCGGGCGAGATCTTCCGGCGCGTCGACGGCCGCGCGATGGCGGCGGCGCTGAGCGAGGACATCGCCCGGCCGCTGGGGCTGGACCTGTGGATCGGTCTGCCCGAGGCCGAGTGGGGCCGCCTGGCCGAGATGCGCAAGCCGCCGGCCATGCCGTTCCTGGGGGAGCTCGACGACGTCAAGCGGGCCGCCTTCCTCGACCGCGGCTCGTCGCCCAGCGGCAAGGGCGATTCCGAATGGCGCAAGCTGGACGTGCCCTCGACCCACACCCACACGGACGGCCCCAGCCTGGCGCGGTTCCTGAGCCTCGTGGCCGAGGGCGGGCGGCTGGGCGGCCAGCAGCTGCTGTCGTCCCTGACCCTGGCCAAGGCGACGCGCGAGCGGTCCTGGGGGCCCGACCGGGTGCTGCCCTTCGAGATTTCCTGGGCCGCCGGGCTGATGCGCAACCGGGGGCTGAAGATCTACGGCCTCGGGGAACTGGCGGTGGGCCATTCGGGGTGGGGCGGCAGCTGCGGATTCGCCGATCCGGAGACGCGCCTGTCGGCGGCCTACGTCATGAACTGGCAGTCGCCGCACCTGATCGGCGACCCGCGCGCCCTGCGCCTGATCGAGGCCCTCTACGCCTCCCTCTGAGCCGGCCGGCCGGAGGGCACGGTCAGCGCCGCGATCAGGGCCGACAGCAGGGCCAGGCCGGCGGCCACCGCCATCGACACCTGGAAGCCGCGGCGGAAGGCCGCCTTCTCGGCCGCGGTGATCGCCGCCTCGCCGTCGCCGCCCATCACCGCCGCCAGCCGCTGGCCCGCCTCCTCCACGCCGAGGCCGGTCGCGGCGGCGAAGGCCAGGCCGAGCACGAGCGTCAGCACGGCGGTCGCCAGCATGCCGCCGACGCGGGCGGCGGCGTTGTTGATCCCCGACGCCAGGCCCGCCTTGTCGGCGTCCGCGGCGGCGAACAGGGCGGCGGTCAGGGGCGCGATGGCGATCGCCATGCCGAGCGCCAGCGTCACCAGCCCGGGCAGCCAGGCGCGCCAGTAGTCCGCCCCCGCCTCGGGCGGGATGAAGAGGGCGAAGCCGAGCGCCGCCAGCAGCGGTCCGGCGATCAGGAACGGCCGCGGACCCCAGCGGTCCGCGGCGCGTCCGGCCAGCGGCGCGCCGAGCCCGAGCACCACGGCGAAGGGCGCCAGCGCCGCGCCCGTCTCGGCCGCCGACAGCCCGTCCACCCGCATCCACTCGAAGGGCAGCAGGTAGAAGGCGCCGGAGAGGGCGAAGTACAGGGCCACGGTGAGCAGGTTGACGCCGCTGAAGGCGCGGTCGCGGAACATGCCGAGCGGCAGCATCGGCGCCCTGGCGCGGCGCTCGACGAAGACGAACAGGCCGAGCGCCGCTAGCGCCGCGGCCAGGGTGGCGAAGAAGCGCACGGACGTCAGGCCCCACTCGACCGCGCCGCTGAGGCTGAAGCCCAGCAGGCCGAGCCCGGCCACCGCCAGCGCCGCGCCGGTCCAGTCCGGCGGCCGCGCCGTCCGGTCGCGGCTCTCCGGAATGGCGGCCAGCGCCAGCAGCACGGCGATGGCGGCCACCGGGGCGTTGATCAGGAACACCCAGCGCCAGCCGGCCTGGTCGACCAGCCAGCCGCCGAGCACCGGTCCGAGCGCGGTGGCCAGGGCGCTGGCCCCGGCCCAGATCCCCAGCGCCCGGCCCCGCTCCCCCGGACCGAAGCAGACCGGCACCAGGGCGAGCGAGGCGGGCACGAGGAAGGCGGCGCCGACGCCCTGCAGCACGCGGGCGGCGACCAGGGCCTCGATGCCGGGGACCAGCCCGCAGAGCAGCGAGGCCGCCGTGAAGAGGGAGGCGCCGCCGATGAACACGCGCTTGCGTCCGTAGCGGTCGCCGGCCGCGCCGCCGACCAGCACCAGGGCGCCCAGCGCCAGCAGGTAGCCGTTCGACACCCACTGGATCTGCGCCGCGCTGGCGTCGAGGTCGCCCTGGATGGCGGGCAGGGCGACGCCGACCACCGTGCCGTCGATAAAGGCCAGGCTGGAGCCCAGGACGATCGCCGCCAGGGCCAGGCCGCGGCGAGCGCCGGCCGTGTCAGGCGTTGCCGGCGCGGACCGGCGCGGGCTGGTCTTCCGCGTCATCGAGCGCATCCTGCCCCACCGGGTCCATCGGCGCGACCACGGATTCGGGCGCGCACTCGGTGACCTGGTCGGCGGCCAGCCGCTCCTGGCGGGCGATCTTCAGCCGCCGCCAGGCGCCGTAGGCGAAGACCGAGGCGCCCAGCCAGATGAAGCCGAAGGAGACGCCGCGCAGCAGGCCGAAGGCCTCGCCCTGGGCGACGCCGATGACGAAGCTGATGGTCGGGGCCAGGAACTGCAGGAAGCCCATGGTCGACAGCGGCATGCGCCGCGCCGCCCAGGAGAACAGCATCAGCGGTCCGACCGTGAACGGACCGGCCATGAACAGCCAGAAGGCCGAGGTCGGACCGTCGAGGAAATGGCCGGCGCCCGACTGCTGCAGGAACCACAGGTAGGCGACGCCCGGCAGGGTGATGAACAGGCACTCCACGAACAGCCCGGTCTGGGCGTCGGCCTGCACCGACTTGCGGATGACGCCGTAGGCGCCGAAGGAGAAGGCCAGCACCAGCGATATCCAGGGCACGTGGCCGAGCGCCCAGGCCTGGACGCCCACGCCGACGGCGGCGAGCGCGATGGCGGCGACGCCGAAGCGGTCGATCCGCTCCCGGAACAGCGCCGCGCCGGCGGCCATGTTGATCAACGGATTCAAGTAGTAGCCGAGGCTGGTCTCGAGCGTGCGGCCGTTGTTCACGGACCAGACGAACAGGGTCCAGTTGGCGGCGATCAGCACCGTCGACAGGGCCAGCAGGCCCAGGGTCTTCGGACTGCGCAGCACGCGCCAGACCTGCGGCCCCTGCCTGGCCAGCAAGACCAGCAGCCCGGCCCACAGCACCGACCACACGGCGCGGTGGCCCATGATCTCCCAGGCGTCGGCCCCGGCCTTGCCCATCTGCTGGAAGACCAGCGGGCCGAGGCCCCAGATGGCGTAGCAGGAAATCCCCGCGATCAGGGCCGCGCGGCCGTCCGCATCCTGCGCCGCGGGGGCTGGGCTCACGCCAGCGCCGGCGCCAGGACGCCCTCGCGGTCGAGCAGCTGGGCGATCTGCACCGCGTTCAGGGCCGCGCCCTTGCGCAGGTTGTCGGAGACCACCCAGAGGTTCAGGCCGTGGTCGACGGTCGGGTCGCGGCGGATGCGGCTGACGTAGACGGCGAACTCGCCGGCCGCCTCCTTGGGCGTGATGTAGCCGCCATCCTCCTGCTTATCGATCACCTGCACGCCGGGGGCCTCGCGCAGCAGGTCGCGCGCCTCGTCGGCGTCCAGCGGCCCGTCGAACTCCAGGTTGACGCTTTCGGAGTGGCCCACGAACACCGGCACCCGCACGCAGGTGGTGGTGATGGCGATGGAAGGGTCGAGGATCTTGTGCAGCTCCTCGATCATCTTCTGCTCCTCGCCGGTGTATCCGTCGGGGCCGAAGTCGCCGATGTGCGGGATCAGGTTGAAGGCGATCTGCTTGGTGAACACCTTGGGGTCGGAGGGGCCGAGCACGAAGACGCCCTTGGTCTGCTCCCAGAGCTCGTCCATGCCCTGCTTCCCCTTGCCGGAGACCGACTGGTAGGTCGAGCAGACCACCCGCTTGATCGGGACCGCGTCGTGCAGCGGCTTCAGGGCCACGACCAGCTGGGCGACCGAGCAGTTGGGGTTGGCGACGATGTTCTTCTTGCGCGCGTCCCAGATGGCGTCCGGGTTCACCTCGGGCACGATCAGCGGCACCTGCGGGTGCATGCGCCAGGCCGAGGAGTTGTCGATGACGATCGGGCCCTGGGCGCCGATCCGCTCGGACCAGGCCTTGGACACCTCGCCGCCGGCGCTCATCAGCACGATGTCGACGCGGCTGAAGTCGAACTGCTCCAGGTCCTGGCACTTCAAGGTCCGCTCGCCGAAGCTGACGTCCATGCCCATCGACCTGCGCGAGGCGATGGCGTGAATCTCGGAGACCGGGAACTCCAGCTCCTCGAGGATGGCCATCATCTCGCGGCCCACCGCGCCCGTGGCGCCCACGACGGCGACGCGATAGCTCATGGAGGTCTCCGAAAAGGGTCGAGCGCCGCATCCCGGCGCGCCCTCCCATGTAGGCCTTCGCGAGCAAGTCGCAACGGGATTCCCGCGATCCGCGGCGGGGATTTCCTTATGCCGTCATAAGCGGGGCCAGGGGCGGCCTTTTCTTGCCGCGAATCAGGCGGGCGGAGGGGGTTGTCAGGGGCGGATTTCTAGATTCCGTAGTTAATTCAGCAGGTTATTTGATTGCCGGTTTACAGCGACTTTTCGACCGGCGCGGGTCGCGCTAACCGGGGGCCATGAGCCTCTCCGTCCGCGCCGCGTACAGGCGCCTGATCAAGACCGGCCGCATCGGGCCGGACCCCGGCCAGGAGCGGGCGGTGGAGGCCCTGGCGCGGCTGGAGCGCGACCTGGCGCGGGCCAGGCCGTTCCTCGGCCTCGGCAAGCCCAGGGCGGCGCGCGGCCTCTACCTCTGGGGCCCGCCGGGGCGCGGCAAGTCCATGCTCATGGACCTGTTCTTCGACGCTGCGCCCGCGGCGAAGAAGCAGCGCAGCCACTTCCACGCCTTCATGGCCGAGGTCCACGCCCTGGTGAAGCGCTGGCGCGACGGCGGTCCGGCCGAGCGCCGCAGGGTGTTCGGGACGGCCAAGGGCGACGACCCGATCGAGCCGGTCGCCGACGTCATCGCCGCGCGCGCCTCGCTGCTCTGCTTCGACGAGCTGCAGGTCACCGACATCGCCGACGCCATGATCCTGGGGCGGTTGTTCGACGCCCTGTTCGACCGGCGGGTGACCCTGGTCGCCACCTCCAACCGGCCGCCGGACGATCTCTACCGGGACGGCATCAACCGGCAGCTGTTCCTGCCCTTCATCGACCACATCAAGCAGCGCTGCGAGGTGGTCGAGGTGGCCGGGCCGCGCGACTTCCGGCTCGACCGCCTGCTGGGCGCGCGGGTCTATTTCAGCCCCGACGACGCGGCCAACCGGGCGGCGTTCGACGCCCTGTGGCGCGACCTCACCGACGTCAACCGCGAGATCGGGGCCTCGGTGGAGGTGCTGGGCCGGCGGCTCGACTTCCCCCACGCCGTGGGCGGACAGTTGCGCGCCGACTTCGACGAGCTTTGCCGCCAGCCGCTGGGGCCCCAGGACTACCTGGCCATCGCCGCGCGTTTCCACACCGTATTCCTGGAGGGGATTCCGAAGATGGACGTGCAGGACCGCAACGCCGCGCGCCGTCTCGTCACCCTCGTCGACGCCCTCTACGAGGACAAGGACCGGCTGGTGGTGCTGGCGGCCGCCGAGCCGGAACAGCTCTATCGGTTGGGGGACGGCGCCTTCGAGTTCGAGCGCACCGCCTCGCGGCTGAGGGAGATGCAGTCGGCGGAATACCTCGGTCTGCCGCGGAGCTGAGACATGGACGAGATCCCCACCGCCGAGGCCTTCGTCCGCCTGCGCACCGGCGACAGCGAGGCGCAGCGCCGGGCCGCCTGGAGCCCGGCGCCCGAGGCCGTGTGGTTCGAGGTCATCGAGCGGTTTCCCGAGATGCGCTTCTGGGTCGCCCAGAACAAGACCGTGCCGCTGGCCGTGCTGCGCCGCCTGGCGCGGGACGACGACCCGCGGGTCCGCCACATGGTGGCGTCGAAACGCAAGCTGGATCGCGAGCTGTTCGAGCTGCTCGCGGGCGACGCGGACGAGAGCGTCCGCAGGCGGCTCGCCCTCAACCCGGGCCTCCCGGCCGACATCCGCGAAAGGCTCGCGGCCGGCGAGGGCTAGTCCTCGAAATTCCCGTACGGAGCGAACACGGACAGCTCCCGGCTCTCCTTCCATGCGCGCAGCGACCAGTGCACGGTGCGGAAGGCCAGGTCGTCCCACGGAATCTCCGACCAGGCGAACAGCCTGACCTCGAGGCTCTCGGGACCCGCCGCGAAACTGCCGACCAGGCGCGCCCGGCGGAAGACGTGCACCTGGGCCCGCGCCACCACGTCGAACACCGCCAGCAGGGCGTCGACCTCGACCTCGGCGCAGGCCTCCTCGCGGGTCTCGCGCAGGGCCGCCTCGAGCGTCGACTCGCCCTCCTCCATGAAGCCCGCCGGCATGGTCCAGTAGCCCTTGCGCGGATGGATCGCCCGCCTGCAGAGCAGGATCCTCACGGCCTCCAGCGGCACGCAGCCCTCGCCGTGGGGCGGGCCCGCGTCGCTGGCCGCGACCAGGGTTCCGGCCACGATCTTCGGGTTGACGTAGTCGACGAAGCCGCAGTGGTCGCAGACGCGGCGCTCGCGGTCCTCGCCGGTCGGGATGCGGACGGAGAAGGAAGGCTCGATCTTCAGGGTCATGGCGCGAGCCTAGCGACTCTCTCGGCGGCGCGCGAACCCTGCGCGGTCGCATCCGTACACGGACCATTGTCGCCAAACTGTCGTGGAACGGTGATACTGTCGCGCGCCAATCGGGAGCGGGACATCCATGGCCAAGGGCAAACGCAAACACGCGGGGAGCTCGCTCGACTCCTCCCCGAGCCACCTTCTGCACCGCATGCTGCAGGTGGCGCTCGACGTCTACGCCGAGGAGACCGGAGCGGGGGGCGTCACCCAGCGGCAGTTCGCGGTGCTGACCGCCGTGGCCGAAAACGAGGGGCTGACCCAGACCGACCTGGTGCGCGCCACCGGCATCGACCGCTCGACCCTCGCCGACCTGGTGGCGCGGATGATCGGCAAGGAGCTCCTGGAGCGCGAGCGGTCGGCGACCGACGCGCGCGCCAACACCGTGCGCCTGGCGCCGGGCGGCTGGGCGGCGCTGGACGCCGCGCGGCCGAAGGTCGAGGCGGCCGACAAGCGCATCCTGGCGCTGCTGCCCGGCGCCAAGCGGGCGTCCTTCCTGAAGGTGCTGGCCGAGGTCGCCCGCTCGGCCGAGGCGGAGAAGGAGGCGGCGGCCGAGCGACAGTCGCGCAAGGCCGAGAAGGCGCGCCGGAAGGCCGAGCGCCTGGCCAAGGCGCCCAAGCCGCCGAAGCGCGAGAAGAAGGCCAAGAAGCCGAAGGCGGAAAAGCCCGCCAAGGCCGCGAAACCGGCCAAGGCTGCGAAGGCCCCGAAGGCCGCGAAGGCGCCCAAGCCGGCAAAACCGGTCAAGAAGGCCAAGCCGCCGAAGAAGGCCGCCTAGGGCCTAGACCTTGATGTCGAGCAGGCTGCCCGGACGCAGCAGGCGTTCGACCGGCGCAGCCGCATCGAGGGCGGCGGTGGGCTGCGAGACGGCCCGCGCCGGGGCGGCCTCGGCCGGCTGGGCGATCCCCTGGGCCTGACCGAGCGCCTGGCTGAAGAAGGCCCGCTGCGCCGCGCGCGCCGCCTCGCTCGGGCCCTCGGGACGGAGCGGAAGCTTCGGCGGAACGAACGGGCGGATGGGCGCGGCCATGGCCGTGGTGTGCGGCCGCGTCGGTCGAAATTTGGTTAACGCGCGCTGGCCTTGAGCGCGGCCGCCAGCCGGTCGGCCGCGGCGCGGTCGAGCGGCCCGGAATGCTTGGCCACGATCACCCCCCGGGCGTCCACGGCGTAGGTCTCCGGCACGCCGGCGATGCCGAGCTCGACCCCCGACAGACCCTCCGGATCGGCCAGGGCGAGGGCGAAGGGGTCGCCGAGCTCGTCGAGGAAGGCGCGGCTGTTCTCGGGCCGGTCGCGCCAGGCCACGCCGACGATGGTCACTCCCTGCCCCTTCAGCCGCATCAGCTCCGGGTGCTCGATCCGGCACGGCGCGCACCAGGAGGCGAAGATGTTGACCAGGGCCGGTCCGCGAACCGCCCGGTTCAGCGGCTGCGGCGCCCCGCCGTCGACCGGGGCCAGCGCCACCGCCGGCAGCGGCTTGCCGACCAGGGCGTCGGGCCTGAACTCCGGATCGCGCTTCAGCGACCAGCCGACGAAGAGGACGGCCAGCAGCACCAGCAGGGCCAGCGGGAGGAAGGCGAGCCAGCGGCTCACGGGGTCCGCTCCCGCTCGGCATCGTCCAGCGCCCTCGCCGCCCGCCGGGCCCGGGCCACGACCCAGACCGCGAGCGCCGCCAGCACCAGGGCGCTGATCCCCCAGGCCGGCCAGACGAAGGCGGCGTACCGCCCCATGTCGAGGTCGAGGCTCATGCGCGTCCGGCCGCCTTCAGCTGCAGGGCCGCCGCGCGGCGGGCGCGGATCTCGCCGTGGATGGCGGTGATCCACAGCGCCAGGAACAGGGTGGTGTAGGCGCCGGCCATGACCAGCAGCGGCGCGAGCAGGTCGGCGGTCATGGTCGGCCCGTCCAGGCGCAGCACCGAGGTCGGCTGGTGCAGGGTGTTCCACCAGTCCACCGAGAACTTGACGATGGGCAGGTTGATCAACCCGACCAGCGCCAGCACCGAGGCCGCGCGGCCGGCCTTGGCCTCGTCGTCGATGGAGGCGCGCAGGGCCATGTAGCCGAGGTAGAACAGGAACAGCACCAGGACCGAGGTCAGGCGCGCGTCCCACTCCCACCAGGTGCCCCACATCGGCCGCCCCCACAGCGAGCCGGTGACCAGGGCCAGGGCCGTGAAGGCCGCCCCCAGCGGCGCGGCGGCGCGGGCGGCGACGTCGGCCAGCACGTGGCGGAAGACCAGGGCGAAGAAGCTGGCCCCGCCGAGCACGGCGTAGACCATCAGCGACAGCCAGGCCGCCGGCACGTGCACGAACATGATCCGCACCGTGTCGCCCTGCTGGTAGTCCTCGGGGGCGGTGAAGGAGAGCCAGACCCCCACGGCGAACAGGATCGCCGCCAGCCCGCCGAGGATCGCCGGGGCGTGGCGGGTGACGCTCAGGAACCGCTGCGGGTTGGCGAGGCCGAAGACCATGGCGGCGCAATAGTCCGGCGTTGGGGCGCGGGCAAGGCGGCGGCAAGGTCCGCCGTCGCGGCCGGACGGCCTTCAGTCGAGGGCGTTCCTCACCGCGGCCGCCGCCGCGAAGGGCGTCAGGGCCACCGCCGCGAGGCTGTAGGCGGCCAGCAGCGCGAAGCCCGGCCCCCAGTTCAGGCCCTCCGAGAAGGCGTGCAGGGCGCCGGCGCCGAAGATCACGGGCGGGGCGAAGAGGGGCAACACCACCAGCGCGATCAGCACCCCTCCCCGGCGGGCGCCGAGCGCCAGGGCGGCGCCCATGGCCCCGACGAAGGCGAAGCCCAGGCCGCCGACGAGGGCGGCGGCGAAGACCAGCGGCGCCATCGCCGCCGGCGCGCCCAGCATCAGGGCGGCGACCGGCGCCGCCAGGGCCAGCGGCAAGCCGCCGGCGGTCCACTGCGCCAGGCCCTTGGCCGCCGCCACCGCCGCCAGCGGCGCGGGGCCGAGCGCCAGCAGGTCCAGCGTCCCGTCCTCGTAGTCCCGCTCGTAGAGGCGCTCGAGCGACAGCAGGGTCGAGAGCGCGAGCGCGATCCAGGCGACGCCCGGCGCGACCGCGCGCAGCCGCTCGGGCTCGGATCCGACCGCCAGCGGGACCAGGGCCGCGATGCAGGCGTAGAAGCCGCAGGCCATCAGCGCCCCGCCGCCCCTGCCCCAGGCCAGTGAGAGTTCGCGGCGGTAGAGGGTGAGGAAGGCGCTCACAGCGACACCTCGCGGGCCGCGATCGGCAGCGGGTCGTGCACCGCGGCCACGACCAGCCCTCCGCCGTCGAGGTGGGCGCGCATCAGGTCGCCGAGCCGTTCGCGCCACCTCGCGTCCAGCGGCGCCAGCGGCTCGTCCAGCAGCCACAGCGGGCGCGGCGAGGCCACCAGCCGCGCCAGGGCCAGACGCCGCCGTTGTCCCGCCGACAGCTTGCGCGTCTCCAGGGCCAGCAGCGGCTTGAGCTCCAGGGTCTCGGCCGCGCGGGCCAGCCCGGCCGCGTCGCCGCCGGTCCAGCGGGCCTGGAACGCCATCTCGTCGCCCGCCGCGCGGGCGGGTTTCAACCCGTCCTGGTGCCCCAGCAGATGCAGGCCGCGCGACCGCGCCTCCTCGGCGTCGAGCGGACCCTCCGGGCCGTCGAAGGCCACCGCTCCGCCCTCGGGCCGGAGCAGCCCGGCGATGGCTCGCAGCAACGAGGTCTTGCCCGAGCCGTTCGGCCCCGTGAGCGCCACGGCGTGGCCGGCCTCGAGCGCGAACGACAGCCCCGAAAACAGCGTCCGCCCGCCCCGCGCCACGGCCAGGTTCTCGACCAGCAGGCGCGCGATCACGCCCGGTCCGTCCTTTTCCATGGCGCCGGCAGGGATACCCCCGTGACGCGCGGCCCAGCCCGGTCTAAGAAGCGCGCGGCCGCGCCGGGCAAACGCCGCGCCGTCGAGGATCCTGTGCGTCCCCGACAACAGCGCGCGAACCCGGAACCGATTGTCGGTCGGCCATGCGACAAGAAGGACCTCCCATGCCGTCCACTGACAGCTACTCCGCCCGCCGGGACCTCTCCGTCGGGCGCAAGAAGTACGTCTATTACAGCCTGGCCGCCGCCGAGGAAGCGGGTCTGACCGGCATCTCCCGCCTCCCCCGCTCGATGAAGGTGCTGCTGGAGAACCTGCTTCGCAACGAGGACGGCGTCTCGGTCGGCCCGGACGACCTCAAGGCGATGGCCGCCTGGCTCGACTCCGGCAACCGCGGCCGGGTCGAGCACGAGATCGCCTTCCGCCCCGCGCGGGTGCTGATGCAGGACTTCACCGGCGTGCCGGCGGTGGTGGACCTGGCGGCCATGCGCGACGCCATGACGAAGCTCGAAGGCGACCCGACCAAGATCAATCCGCTGGTCCCCGTCGACCTGGTCATCGACCACTCGGTGATGGTCGACCACTTCGGCGCCGCCACGTCCTTCAAGCGGAACGTCGACCGGGAATACGAGCGCAACATGGAGCGCTACCGGTTCCTGCGCTGGGGCTCGACCGCCTTCAACAACTTCCGCGTGGTGCCGCCGGGGACCGGCATCTGCCACCAGGTGAACCTGGAGTACCTGGCCCAGACCGTGTGGACGGCCGAGGACGGCAAGGCCACCCTCGCCTATCCGGACACCGTGGTCGGCACCGATTCCCACACCACCATGGTCAACGGCCTGGCGGTGCTGGGCTGGGGCGTCGGCGGCATCGAGGCCGAGGCGGCCATGCTGGGCCAGCCGATCCCGATGCTGCTGCCCGAGGTGGTGGGCTTCCGCCTGACCGGCGCCCTGCCCGAAGGGGCCACCGCCACCGACCTGGTGCTGACCGTCACCCAGATGCTGCGCAAACACGGGGTGGTGGGCAAGTTCGTGGAGTTCTTCGGCCCCGGGGTGACCTCCCTGACCATCGAGGACCAGGCCACGATCTCCAACATGGCGCCCGAGTACGGCGCCACATGCGGCTTCTTCCCGGTGTCGCAGGCCACGCTCGACTACCTGACGGCCACCGGCCGGGCCAAGGAGCGGGTGGCGCTGGTCGAGGCCTACGCCAAGGCCCAGGGCCTGTGGAGCGACGACACCACCGAGGCGCCGGAGTTCACCGAGACGCTGGAGCTCGACCTGGGCGAGGTGCAGCCCTCGCTGGCCGGCCCGCGCCGGCCGCAGGACCGCGTGCTCCTGACGGAGGCGGCGACGTCGTTCGAGGCGGCGCTGGGCGAGACCTTCGGCAAGACCGGCGACACCCACGGCCGCACCAAGGTCGAGGGCGAAAGCTTCGACATCGGCCACGGCGACGTGGTCATCGCCGCCATCACCTCCTGCACCAACACCTCCAACCCCTCGGTGCTGATCGCCGCCGGCCTGGTCGCGCGCAAGGCCCGCGAGCGCGGCCTGACGGTGAAGCCGTGGGTGAAGACCTCGCTCGCCCCCGGCTCGCAGGTGGTCACCGACTACCTGGAGGCGTCGGGCCTGCAGGACGACCTCGACGCGCTGGGCTTCAACCTGGTCGGCTA
>Ga0196964_10000384_pt1 | contig 28835 bp, 23 predicted proteins | sample S1_10metaG_FD_148615 | JGI IMG/M metagenome (GOLD analysis project Ga0196964, IMG submission 148615) | Soil microbial communities from Anza Borrego desert, Southern California, United States - S1_10 | ecosystem: Environmental > Terrestrial > Soil > Desert | place: USA: California | collected... | reverse complement strand
AGCGGCGGTCCTCCTCGGCGGCCGTGCGGGGCAGCGGGATGGCGCGCGGCGCCAGGCCGTAGAGCGAGGCCATCGGCGCGTCCTCGACCATGACGGTCTCGTGGTCGCCGTAGCCGTTGAAGCCGGTGGACATCGCCACGCCGTAGGCGCCCAGCATGCCGATCTCGACGTAGTCGCCTTCGCGCACGTCGGCCGGCAGCCAGAACGGCCCGGGCATGTGGTCGATGGAGTCGCAGGTCGGGCCGTAGAACCGGAACGGCTTCAGCTCGGACGACTGCTCCCCGTCGCGCACCAGCTTGACCGGGAACGGCCACTTGGAGTGCGTCGCGTCGAACAGGCCGCCGTAGCTGCCGTCGTTCAGGTACAGGGCGTCGCCTTTGCGCAGGTCGACCTTGCACAGGATCGAGGACGACTCCGCCACCAGCGCCCGGCCGGGCTCGCACCACAGCTCGGTGGTCTCGGAGACCGGCATCTCGTTGAAGCCGCGGTGGATGGCGTCGGCGTATTCCTGCAGGTCCGGCGGAACCATGCCCGGGTAGACCGAGGGGAAGCCGCCGCCCACGTCGACCACGTCGGCGAACACGCCGGCGCGCACCAGCGCCCGGCCGACCTGGGCCATGGCGGCCTGGTAGGCGGACGGCCGCATGCACTGCGAGCCCACGTGGAAGGACACGCCCATCAGCTCGGTGGTCGCCTGACGGGCGGCCAGCAGCAGGGACGGGGCCTGGTCCGGAGTCACGCCGAACTTGCCCGAGAGCGTGTAGGCCGCGCCGTCGGCGGAGACCTGCATGCGCACGATCAGGCTCAGGTCGCGCGCGCCGCCGGTGGCGTCGAGGATCTTCTGCAGCTCCTCGTGGCAGTCGAGCGCGAAGGTCTTCACCCCGTGCTCGAAGTACGCCTTGGTGATCGCAGCGCGGCTCTTGACCGGGTGCATGAACGCCAGCCGCGCGGAGGGCGCGACCGAGCGCACGAGCTCGATTTCCGGAATCGACGCGACATCGAACGCCGTGACGCCCGCGTCCCACAGGGTCTGGATGACCCATGCGGACGGGTTCGCCTTCACGGCGTAGAACACGTCGCCTTTAAGATTCTCCTGGAACCACTTCGCCGCTACGGTCACCGCGTCCGGCCGCACGAGGGCGACAGGGCGTTCCGGAGACCGCGCTCGGACCAGGTCCAGGGGCGTATGGTGCTTTGCCACCCACGCAACCCCCAACAAGTTGTTGAACCCAGACCGGCGTTAGCAGCGTTTCGGACGTCCCGGGGTCCGCCGGAGGCGTGCGAAATAGGGGCAATCGACCCCCCTGTAAAGCGGTTAGTCGGCGGAACGCCGTTCTGCGGCGATACGGCGCGGCGGAGCGCCGCGTCGCCGCGTTCGCCGCAAGGGCTTCTTTCTTTCCACAGGGCGTCATAAAAGCTTCGCGCGGCTGGGCCATGTCTGGCCGGCTCTAGAGCCGTGAGGGGAGTTCCGCTTGACCGACGCCGTCGCGACGGTGCGCGCCGTGTCGAAGACCTATGGGCAACGCCGTGCGCTGGACGGCGTGAGCCTCGACGTGCGCGCGGGCGAGATGGTCGCCCTGATCGGACCGTCCGGGTCCGGAAAGTCGACCCTGCTGCGTTCGATCACCGGCCTGATCCCGATCGATTCGGGCAAAGGCTCGATCGAGGTGTTCGGCGTGCCGGTGCAGAAGAACGGGCGGGTGACCGCCCAGGTTCGCAAGGCGCGGGGCAAGCTCGGCTTCATCGCCCAGCAGTTCAATCTGGTCGGGCGGCTGTCGCTGTTCACCAACACCATGCTCGGCGCGCTGTCGCGGCTGGGGCCGGCGCAGTCGCTGCTGGGCTGGTGGCCGCGCGAGGAGAAGCAGAAGGCCATGGCCGCCCTGCACCGGGTGGGCGTGTCCGACTACGCGGCCCAGCGCGCCAACACCCTGTCCGGCGGCCAGCAGCAGCGCGGCGCCATTGCCCGCGCCCTGGTCCAGGGCGCCGAGGCGATCCTGGCCGACGAGCCGGTGGCCTCGCTCGACCCGGTGTCGGCGCGCCGGGTGATGGAACTGCTCAGCGAACTGAACAAGCGCGACGGCATCGCCGTGCTGGTGACGCTGCACCAGGTCGACTACGCGCTGCGCTACTGCGACCGCGTGGTCGCCCTGCAATCGGGCAAGATCGTCTACGACGGCCCCAGCACGGGCCTCGGCCGCGACAAGCTTATCGAAATCTACGGTCCCGAGATCGAGGACGCGTACTGGGAAGGATCAGCGACGTGAACACGCGCAGACACCTCTTCGGCCTGGCCGCCGTCGCGGCGGCGGCTCTGTCGCTCTCGGCCTGCGGCCAGGGCGGCGACAAGGCCGAAGGCGGCTCCAAGAATGAGATCACCTTCTCCATCCTGTCGACCGAGAACTCGCAGAACCAGGAGCAGCTCTGGGCGCCGTTCCTGGCCGACATGGAGAAGCAGACCGGCCTAGAGGTGAAGCCGTTCTTCGCCTCCAACTACACCTCGCTGATCGAGGCGATGCGCTTCAAGCAGGTGGACGTGGGCTGGTTCTCCAACCAGTCGGGCCTGGAGGCGGTGCGCCGCGCGAACGCCGAGGTGTTCCTGCGCTCGTCCGATCCGTCCGGCGAGGACGGCTACAATTCGGTGGTCATCGTCAAGGCCGGCAGTCCGCTGACCGTCGACGACCTGACCCGTTGCGACAAACGGCTGACCTTCGGCCTGGGCGACGCCAAGTCGACCTCCGGCACCCTGGCGCCGATGACTTATCTGTTCGGTCCGAAGAACGTTGATCCGCAGGCCTGCTTCAAGACCGTGCGTTCGGCCAACCACGAGGCCAACCTGCTGTCGGTCGCCAACGGCCTGCTGGACGCGGCCAGCAACAACTCCACCATGCTGCGCCTGCGCCCCGAGGAATCGAAGCGGATCAAGGTGATCTGGACCTCGCCGCGGCTGCCCGAGGACCCGATCGTCTGGCGCAAGGACCTGGATCCGGCCGTCAAGGAAAAGGTCCGTTCCTTCTTCCTCAGCTACGGCACCGGCGAGGGCGACAAGGCCGAGCAGGAGCGCAAGAACCTGGCCGCCCTGTCGTTCGGCGTGTTCCGCCCGGCCGACGACACGCACCTGCTGCCGGTGCGCGAGATGGAGGCCATGGAAAAGGTGCTGACCGCCCGCGCCGCCAAGGACTCCGCCAAGACCGCCGCGGCGGAGAAGGAACTGGCCGCCGTCCGCAGCGAGCGCGCCGCCTACGACGCCCGCACCGCCCAGGCGCCCGTCCAGCCGCTGCCGAGCGCCCAGTAAGCCGATGACCGCCGCCCCAGCCGCCGCGTCCGCCGTTCCGCCGCCGCCGCGGCGCACCTTCGTCGACCTGCTGTTCGACTTCGCCCTGTGGGGCGGGTTGATCGTCCTGCTGCTGGTCAGCTTCGACAAGGTCGAGATGCACAACATCCCGCGCCTGGTCTCCAACTCGGAGAACATGCGCCAGTTCGGGCAGGACTTCCTGCGGCCGGACTTCGGCAACATCCGCGCCTACGTCGAGGCGATGTGGCTGACCATCCAGATCGCGCTGTGGGGCACGGCGCTGGCGGTGCTGCTGGGCATTCCGCTGGGCCTGCTCAGCGCGCGCAACATCGCGCCCTTCTGGGTGGTGCAGCCGGTGCGGCGGGTGCTGGACCTGCTCCGCTCGATCCCCGACCTGGTGATGGGCACCATCTTCCTGGTGGCGGTGGGCCTTGGACCGCTGGCCGGCGTCCTGGCGCTGGCGCTGAACACCGGCGGCGTGCTCGGCAAGCTGTTCTCCGAAGCGGTCGAGTCGATCGATCCCCGTCCGGTCGAGGGCGTGCGCGCCACCGGCGCCAAGCCGCTGCACGAGATCGTCTGGGGGGTGATTCCCCAGGTGGCGCCGCTGTGGACCTCGTTCGCCCTGTACCGCTTCGAGTCGAATTCGCGCGCGGCCACCGTGCTGGGCCTGATCGGCGCAGGCGGCATCGGGCGGCTGCTGTTCGACAGCCTGAACGGCTTCAACTACAGCCAGGTCTCGGCCATCGCCATCGTGATCGTCGTCGCCGTTTCGCTTATCGACCTGCTTTCGCAGGCCATTCGCAAGCGGCTGCTGTAACGGGAAGATCATAACCCGGACGAAGTTTCACGAAACCTACTAGAAAAAGCGTTATTTCCTTTGCATTTCAGTGTGGCGGCGAGTCCTCACAGGTAATCGCCGCCACTTTTCCTTAGCCGTCCTGAAACAAAAGCGTCACCGGGTCTCGGTAAGCGCTCCGTGCACTCGACAACGGTCGGGGTGGGGACAGCTACAAGGATCATCGAAATGCGGAAGACCACGCTGCTGAGCGGGGCCGCCCTGGGCCTGATCGTCGCCCTCGGCCTCGGGGCCGCCGCCCAGGCCCAGGATCTGGGCGTGAAGTGGAAGGGCGCGCCGGAGTTCTCGAACGACGACGTGAAGTTCAAGGTCCGCGGGCGGGTCTACATGGACTACGTCGCGCAGGACGTGGATCGCGAAACCGGCACGGACTACGACACCTCCAACACCCGCCTGCGCACCGCGCGTCTGGGCGTGGAGGGCTCCTGGAACGCCAACTGGGCCTACAAGGCCGAAGTGACCCTGAACCAGGGCGCGGCCCAGTGGGAAGACCTGGTCCTGGAGTACAAGCCCAACGACAACACCTCGCTGATGATCGGCAACTTCAGGTCGGTCTCGCTCGAGAACATCAACTCCTCGCGCTACATCACCTTCATGGAACGCGGCGCGTTCAACGACTTCATCGACGCCGGGCGGGTGATGACCGTGGCGGCCAAGATGAACGGCGAGAACTGGACCCTGGCGGGCGGCGCCCACGGCGATTCGGTCAACAACACCGACGTCAACAGCGGCACGGCCGAAGGCGACGAGCAGCTGGCCTGGTTCGCCCGCGGCACCTTCGCGCCGATCATGACCGACTCCACCAACCTCCACCTGGGGCTGTGGGCGCGCAAGCGCGACCTGAACGACCAGGCGGCGCGCTACCGCGTGCGCAACAACTCCAACGTCGGCGATCGCTTCACCCAGACCGGCTCGGGCGCCACCCAGCTGATCGAGAGCGACACCCAGATCGGCGCCGAAGCCGCCCTGGTGTGGAACGCCTTCTCGCTGCAAGGCGAGTACGCGCGGCTCGACGCCGAGCGCGTGGGCGCGGCCGACGCGGAAGCGAACGGCTACTACGTCTACGGCTCGTTCTTCCTGACCGGCGAGCGCCGCTTCTACGAGCCCAAGAAGGGCGAGTTCGGCCGCACCAAGATACTGAACCCGACCAACGCCGGGGGCATGGGCGCCTGGGAAGTGGGCCTGCGCTACGACAACGTCGACCTGACCGACTTCCACAGCGGGTCGAACACCCAGGCCGGCGAGTACAGCGCCGTGACCGCGGGGCTGAACTGGTATCCGTTCACCTACGTCCGGTTCATGGCCAACTACACTAAGGCCGAGAACGACAGCCCGACCGTCGGTCAGGACGTGGACGTCGACACCCTGCAGTTCCGCGCTCAGTTCGACTTCTGATCGGCTGAACGCCACGGGGCCCGCAGCGTGACCGCGGGCCCGCCCTTCTCCCAAGGAGACTGAGATGAAGAAGCTTCTCGCCTGCGCGGCTTCGGTCGCGCTGCTGGCCTCGGCCGGCGCCGCCGCGGCCCGCGACTACGTCTGGGCCGCCGGTTCCTCCACCGTCTTCCCGTTCACCACACGCGTGGCCGAAAATTACGCCCGCAAGACCGGCAAGAAGGCGCCCAAAGTCGAGAGCCTGGGCACCGGCGGCGGCATCAAGCTGTTCTGCTCGGGCGCCGGCGCCGGTTTCCCCGACATCGCCAACGCCTCCCGGCCGATGAAGAAGTCCGAGTACGACGCCTGCCAGGCCAAGGGCGTCAAGGAGATCGTCGAGATCAAGATCGGCTTCGACGGCATCGTCATCGCCGGCGACAGGGACGGCGCGGACTACAACTTCCGCATCGAATACCTGTATCTGGCCCTGGCCAAGGACGTACTGCGAAGCGGCAAGTTCGTTAAGAACCCGTATACCACCTGGGACCAGATCGGGCCGGGCATGCCGGGCGCCCGCATCAGCGTCTACGGCCCGCCGCCGACCTCGGGCACCCGGGACGCCTTCGTCGAACTGGGCCTGGAGACCGGCGCCCGCAAGTATCCGGTCCTCGAAGAGGTCCGCTCCAACAACGAGAAGAAGTTCAAGCAGCTGGCCGGCACCATCCGCGAGGACGGCGCTTGGATCGACGCGGGCGAGAACGACAACGCCATCGTCGGCACCCTGACCAAGACCCCGGGGGCGCTCGGCGTGTTCGGCTACTCGTTCCTGGACAACAACCGCGACAAGGTGAAGGCCATGCCGATCGGCGGCGTCCGGCCGACCGACCAGAGCATCGCCGACGGCTCCTATCCGCTGTCGCGCTCGCTCTACATCTACGTGAAGAAGGCGAACGTGGGCGTCACGCCGGGCCTGAAGGAGTTCCTGGCCGAGTTCATCTCCGACGCTGCCACCGGGCGCGGCGGCTACCTGTCCGACCGGGGCCTGATCGCCCTGCCCAAGGCGCAGCACGACGCGCAGAAGCAGGTCGCAGGCGCCCTGGCCCCGATGCGTCGCCCGGCGGCGTAAGCGCGGATCACACCGAGCGAGGGGGCGGCGGATCGAAAGGTCCGCCGCCCTTCCTTTATCTGAAACGAAGGCCGCTCAGGCCCCGACGGCCAGGAAGCCGGGGTTCTCGAAGCCGCGGTCGGCCTTGCCGTAGGCCAGGGGCTCGCCGTCCATCGTCAGCACACGCCCGCCGGCGGCGGCCAGCACCGCGTGGGCGGCGGCGGTGTCCCACTCCATGGTGCGTCCCGGGCGCGGATAGACGTCGGCGCGGCCCTCGGCGATCAGGCAGAACTTCACCGACGAATCCAGCCCCTGCCACGAGGTGCAGCCGTGGCGGGCGCACAGCCGCTCCGCTTCGTCGTCCTTGACCGTATGGCTGAGCAGGGCGACGCCGCGCCCCTCCGGCTTCTGGCGCACCCGCACCGGGGTTGCCTGCGTCTCGCCGAAGCGGCGGCGCATCGCGCCCTCGCCGGCGGTGTACCAGACCGTGCCCGAGGCGGGCGCGGCCACGGCGCCGGCGACCGGGCGGCCGTCCTCGATCAGGCCGATGTTGACCGTATAGCTCTCGCCGCCCCGCACGAAGCCGCGGGTGCCGTCCAGCGGGTCGACCAGGAAGAACCGGCGACCGACCGCGTCCGGCGTTCCGTACTCGGACGCGTCCTCCTCCGAGACGATGCAGGCGCCGGGGAACAGGGCGTGCAGGCGCTTGAGGATATGCGCCTCGGCGGCCCGGTCGGCCTGGGTGACGGGGCTGTCGTCGGTCTTGGTCTCCACCTCTAGGTCCGACCGCCAGAAGGGCAGGATGATCTGGGCGGCCTCCTCGACGATGTCGGCGAGGGTGGCGCCGATCTCGGCGGCGGTCTGGGCTGGGGCGAGAAGGGCTGAATCGTTCACGGGGCGACCCTAGGCCGTCGGTCCGGTTTTCCGGAAGCGCAAATCACTTCAGGGTGGCGACCATGAGCATGACCGAGCCCGCCCGTAACCCGTTCGACACGCCCGCCCCCGCCGAAGGCGCCACCGACCTGGCCAGCCATGTGGCGGCCAAGCTGTGCCACGACTTCATCAGCCCGTCGGGCGCGATCGTCTCCGGCCTCGACCTGCTGAAGGACCCGACCGCCCAGGACATGCGCGAGGAGGCCATGAGCCTGATCGAGGCCAGCGCGAGGAAGCTGGTCTCCATCGTCCACTTCGCCCGCGTGGCGTTCGGCGCGGCCACCACCTCGGAGCGGTTCGACGCGCGCGAGCTGGAGACGCTGGTGCGCGGGATGTTCGAGCACGTCCGCGCCGAACTCGACTGGCGCGTGTCGGTCGACACTTTCGAGAAGCCGCACGCGCGCGCCCTGCTGAACCTGGCCCAGATCGGCGCCGGCGCCTTGCCCACCGGCGGGGTGGCGACGCTGAGCGTACAGCTCGAGGACGGCGGGCTGGCCATGCGGCTGGACGCGAAAGGCCCGCGCGCACGCCTGAAGACCGAAGTGGCCACGGGCCTGCGCGGCGACCGCCTGACCGAGGGCCTCGCCGGCCAGTGGATCCAGCCCTTCTGGCTGCACGAGGTGGTCCGCGACGCCGGCGGAACCCTGGACTTCGACACCGCCGAGGAGCGGGTGGAGATCGTGGCGCGGGTCCCGGCCTGAAGCTTACGCCGCCTCCTTCTCGCCCCCGACCGTCGGCGCAGGAGCGCGCTTCACGCCGGCCTTCTGGCCGGGCTTCATGAACTTCACCAGCACCCGCTGGCCGATCAGCAGCGGCGCGTCGTCGGCCGAGACCACGACCTCGACCACCCGCTCGTCGCTGCGCTCGGAGGGATCGTCGGACTGCAGCTTGCGGGCGCCGAACACCGCGGCGCGGCGCAGCACGCGGCCGACATAGACCTTGGTCTCGTCGGCTTCCGGCACCACCTCGACCTCCTGGCCGATCGCGACCGAGGGGATGGCGCTTTCGACGATCTCGGCGCGGACGATGCGGGCCGCGACCGGCTCAATGTCGAACATGTTGGAGACGTTCAGGGTCGAGGCGCCGGCGCCGGGGTTGGCGTAGCGACGCACCACCACTCCGTCGACCGGGGCGCGGATCACCGTCAGCTCCAGGTCGTACTGTGCCTCGTTCATCCGGGCGCGGGCGGTGGCGACCGCGGCGCGCTGGGCGTCGATCTGGGCCTCCCAGTCGCGCACCTGGTCCATCTGCTGGTCGAGGCGCTGCTTGGCGACGAAGTTGCTGTCGGCCAGGCGGGCCAGGCGCTGGTGCTCGCGTCGCGCGGCCTGGGCCTTCACCTGCAGCACGCGGATCTGGGCCTCGGCCTGGGCCACTTCGGCGCGGGCGCGGCTGACGGCCAGGCGCGGGTCCTCGTCCTCCTGGCGGGCCAGGATCTGGCCCTTGGTCACGCGCTCGCCCTCCTGGACATAGACCTCCTGCACCACGCCGGCGCGGCGGGCGGCGACGGAGATGATGCCGCCCTCCACGTCCGCCTTGCCGTTGGCGATCGCCGCGTAGGGGGTGCTCTGCACCTGCTTCTTGGTCGCCGCCGCCTCGGCCGCCTTCTTCTCGGCCGCCTGCTTGTTCATGAACACGAAGCCAGCGCTGCCGCCCGCGATCAGGAGCAGCAGGATCCAGAACCAGGGCCGCCGAAAGATGCCGAACATGGTGGTCTATCCCCCGTAGTCTCTTATTGCGCCGCCGGCTCGGGCGTGCGGCGGACGTCGTCGAGCACGCGTCCGTCTTCGATATGGATGATGCGGTCGGCCCAGGCCTCCAGGCGCGGGTCGTGGGTGACGCAGATCACCGCCGCCCCGTGCTCGGTCGCGGCGCGGCGGAGCAGGCGGATCACCACCTGGCCGTTCTCGCTGTCGAGCGCGGAGGTGGGTTCGTCGGCGAACAGCAGCTTGGGCTCCTTGGCCAGGGCTCGGGCGATGGCCACGCGCTGCTTCTCGCCGCCCGACAGCTCCGACGGGCGCTGGTTCATGCGCGGGCCCAGGCCCACCTCCTCCAGCGCCGCGCGGGCCCGGCGCTGCGCCTCGCCCTTGCTCAGGCCCTGGTACTTCAGGACGGTGGCCACCTGCTGCACGGCGGTGAGCGCCGGGAACAGGTTGAACCCCTGGAAGATGAAGCCGCAGTGGTCCAGGCGGAACTTGTCGATCCGCCCTGAAGGCTTCTTCCAGAGGTCTTCGCCGAGCGCGGTGACGCGCCCCTCGTCGGGCTTCAGCAGGCCGGACAGGGCGGCGATCAGGGTCGACTTGCCCGACCCGGACGGTCCCATGACCATGGTCAGCTCGCCGTGTGCGGCGTCGAAGTCCATCGACTTCAGCACCTCGATATGGGTGCGGCCGGTCTTGAACCGCTTGACCAGGCCCGTCGCGTCGATCGCCTTCTTGCTCATCGCAGCAGGTCCGCGGGCTGGCTCTGTTTCAGGACGCCCAGCGACAGCAGGCCCGACAGCACCGCGATCACCAGCAGCAGGCCGCTGACCAGCAGCACCGACCACAGCGGGAACGCCATCGGCAGGCCCCCGGCAGCCGCTAGCAGCGACACGCCCCAGGTCAGCAGGCCCGTGGCCGCCAGGCCCGCCACGCCGACCCAGAAGCTCAGCTCCAGCACGATCCGGCGCAGGCTGCCCATGGATACGCCGAGCGCCCGCAGGCTGGCGAACTCCTTGATGTTGGCGAAGATCGCGCCGCGCAGGGTCTGCCAGGTGATGCTGATGCCGATGAAGATCCCCAGGAACAGCGAGAAGCCCAGCATGATGCCGATGAACTGCTCCTTGAGCAGCGACTGCTCGTTGGCCTTGGCCAGCTCCTCGCGGGTCCAGGCGCGGTACTGCTTGTTGCTCATGGCGTTCAGCTGGTCGCGCACGATCTCTGCGCGTGAGGGGTCACGCAGCTTGACCATCAGCGGCCCGACCCGCGGCCCCTCGTTGGAGAGGTTCAGCAGCTTGGCGGTCTGGCGGGACATGACCACCATCGGCTGCATCAGGTTGGGATAGCCCCGCAGCACGATCTTCACCCGCACGGTCCGGCCGTTCAGCGTCGCCTTGTCGCCGGGCTTGACCCCCAGGCGGGTCAGCGAGGTCTCGTCCACGGCGATCACATAGGGCTCCATCAGCCCCTCGCGGATGTCGTCGCCGAAGTCCGACGGCAGGGTGACCGAGCCCGGCGCGGTGTCCACCACCATGGTCTGGACGAACTCGCGCTTGCGCTTGGCGCCCTCGCCCGGACTGTTCTGCCAGAGCGCCCCGTCGCCATCGAGGTCCATCACGTCCAGCACCTCGGGGTGCATGTAGATCTGCGGCATGATCCGGCGCGGCAGGCCGGCGCCGCCGCCGAACAGGGCCTCTGCCTTGGGCGCCAGGATCATCACGTGGGCGGAGGAACGGTCGATGGTGGCGGTGAAGGCCCGGCCGATGCCCATGAACATGCCGACCTGGGCCAGCACCAGGAGCCCTGAGAAGGCGAGCGCGACGATGGCCGCCATGTAGCGGCGCCACTCGTACAGCAGCGTTGAAAGCGCGAGCGACATGAACGTCGTTATCCCCCGCGGCCCTTCTCGCCGACCGTAAGCCTGCGGCCAAGTTAAATCGGCTTCAGACGGCTGCGGCCGATCCGCCGGAGATTACGGTCTTGTAATTTCCTGACCGGGCGAGAGCGTGGTTTGAAGCTGACCGAACAGAATGCGCGGTCCAACCGCGAGAGAAGGGGAAGAGATGTCGGGATTTAAGACCTTGCTCGCGGCGGGCGCGTCCGCCTGCGTGTTCGCAGCCTCCGGGGCTGCCTTGGCCGACGAGGGCATGTGGCCGGTCGACGCGTTTCCCAGCGCGGCGGTGAAGGCCAAGTACGGCGTCAACGTCGACAAGGCGTTCCTGGACCGCATCCGCGGGGCGTCGGCCCGCATCCCCGGCTGCTCGGCCGGCGTGGTGTCCAAGGACGGCCTGATGCAGACCAACTACCACTGCGTCGAGAGCTGCGCGGGCAACCTGTCCACGCCTGAGAACGACTACTTCGTTAAGGGCTTCCTGACCTCGGCCCGCACCGAGGAGAAGCAGTGCCCCGGCATGTGGGCCGAGATCCTCCAGTCGATCGACGACGTGACCGCGCGGGTGAACGCCGCGGGCGCGGGCAAGACCGGCGCGCCCCTGGTGCAGGCGCTGTCGGTGGAGACCGCCGCGATCGAGAAGGAATCCTGCGCGAACCAGACCGGCTTCCGCTGCCAGGTGATAAGCTTCTACGGCGGCGGGCAGTACAAGCTGTACAAGTTCCGCCGTTACGACGACGTGCGCCTGGTGTTCGCGCCGGAGTTCAAGACCGGCTTCTTCGGCGGCGATCCGGACAACTTCAACTTTCCGCGCTTCAACCTCGATATCAGCTACATCCGCCTGTACGACGGCGGCAAGCCGGCCTCCACTCCGGTCCACTTCAAGTGGAACCCGGCGGCCCCGATGGCGGGAGAGCCGATCTTCGTGCCCGGCAACCCGGGCACCACGCAGCGGCAGCTGACGATGGCGCAGCTGAACTTCCTGCGTTCGACCTCGCTTCTGGCCGAGCACACCCAGCGCTCGGAGCTGCGGGGCAAATTCCTGCGGCTTGAGCAGGAGTCGCCCGACGCGGCGCGGCTTGTCTCCGACACGCTCATTGGCCTGGAGAACAGCTTCAAGGTCTACTTCGGTCGGCTGAAGGTGCTGCTGGACGACGCCTTCATGGGCAAGAAGGCCAAGGAAGAGGCCGACCTGCGCGCCCGCGTGGCGGCGAACGCCGAGCTGGCCCAGGCGGTGGGCGATCCCTGGGGCGAGATCGCGCGGGCCTACGACGCCTACGGCGAGCTGTATCCCAGCTACTACTTCCTCGAAACCAACGCCGGCGGCGGCTCGACCCTGTTCGGCTACGCGCGGGCGCTGGTCCGCGCCGCGGCGGAGCGGGAGAAGCCGGTCGCCGAGCGACTGCCGGGCTATGACGACGCTTCGTTGCAGCGCCTGGCCGGGACCATGGCGGCGGCGACCAAGGTCGAGCCGGAGCTGGAGCGGGTCTATCTCGGCCATTGGCTGTCCAAGGCGCGCGAGTACCTGACCGCCGACGCTCCCGAGACCAAGCTGCTGCTCGGCCGCGACGCTCCCGAGGCCAAGGCGCGCGCGCTGGTCTCCGGCACCAAGCTGGCCGACCCGGCGGCGCGCAAGGCGCTGCTGGACGGCGGCATGGCGGCGGTCCAGGCCTCCGACGACCCGCTGATCAAGCTGGCGCTGGCGATCGACCCGGCCGCGCGCGGCGTGCGCCGGCAGGTCGAGCAGACGGTGACCGGCCCGGTCTCGGCCGCCCAGTCGCGCATCGCCCGGGCCCGCTTCGGCGCCTACGGCGACACCCTGTATCCGGACGCCACCTTCTCGCTGCGCATCACCTACGGCCAGGTCGCCGGGTGGACCGAGCGCGGCAAGGAGATTCCGCCGGTCACCACCCTGGGCGGTCTGTACCAGCGCGCCACCGGCCAGGCCCCCTACGACCTGCCGCAGAGCTGGTTCAAGGCCGAGAGCAAGGTGAACAAGGACACCGTCTTCAACTTCTCCGGCACCGGCGACATTATCGGCGGCGCCTCGGGCTCCCCGACGCTGAACGCCAAGGGCGAAGTGATCGGGGCGGTGTTCGACGGCAACATCTGGTCGCTCGGCGGCGCCTATGGCTACGACCCGGTGATGAACCGCTCGGTGCACGTGGCCGCCTCCGGCATCCAGGAAGCCCTGCTGAAGGTCTACGGCCGCGAAGCCCTGGTGAAGGAACTGAACGGGAAGTGAGTTCAACTCCTCCCCTGTTCCGCGGTGCGGAACGGGGGAGGGGAACCGCCGAAGGCGGTGGAGGGGGCGCGCTCCGGGCGAACCGGCCCGGGTTCGCCCGCGATCAAGACTGTTAAGGACTTCGCGGCGGCACGCCCCCTCCACCGCTTCGCGGTCCCCCTCCTCCGCACGCTCCGCTACGGGGGAGGAGATTGGACGAGGACCCCATGACCCGCCACCGCCTGCTTTCCGCGACCGCCGCCCTCCTGCTCTCCCTGCCCGTCGCGGCGGGGGCTTCGGAGGGGATGTGGACGTTCGACCGCGTGCCGCTGGACAAGGTGAAGGCCGACACCGGCGTCGCCGTCAACCGCGCCTGGTTGAACAAGGTGCGGGCGGGCGCGGTCAGGATCGGCGGCTGCTCGGCCTCGCTGGTTTCGCCCGAGGGGCTGGTGCTGACCAACCAGCATTGCGTCCGCTCCTGCGCCCAGACCTTCTCCACGCCCGAGAAGGACGTGGTGCGCGACGGCTTCTCCACCGCCTCGCGCGAGGAGGAGCGGGTCTGCCCCGGCCAGACGGCCGAAATCCTGCTGACCATCGACGACATGACCGCGCGGGTGAACGCGGCCACCGCCGGCCAGACCGGCCAGGCCTTCGTCAAGGCGCGGGACGCCGCGATCACCGGCATCGAGCGCGAGGTCTGCGGAACCGATCCCAAGCTGCGCTGCCAGGTCGTCACCCTGCACCGGGGCGGGGAGTACAAGCTCTACAAGTACCGCAAGTATTCCGACGTGCGGCTGGTGTTCACGCCCGAGCACCAGGCGGTGGTGTTCGGGGGCGACCCGGACAACTTCAACTTCCCCCGCTACGCGCTGGATGCAGCCTTCCTGCGCGTCTACGAGGACGGCAAGCCCGCCGCCACCCCGCAGCACCTGAAGTGGACCCCGCGCGCGCCCAAGCCCGGCGAACCGGTGTTCGTGGCCGGCAACCCGGGTTCGACCGCGCGCCTGCGCACCGTCGCCCAGCTCGAAACCGAGCGCGACTACGCCCTGCCGGCGACCATCAAGCGGCTGTCGGAGCTGCGCGGCCGGCTGCTGCGCTTCGCCGACGAGAGCGAGGACCATCGCCGCATGACCCGCGACGCGATCCGCGGGACCGAGAACAACCTGAAGCGCACCTGGGGCATGCACCAGACCCTCGCCGACCGCGCCTTCCTGGACGCCAAGCGCGCGGCCGAGGCCGACTTCCGCGCCCGCGGGGCGGCCGAGGGCGATCCCTGGGGCGAGATCGCCGCGGTGCAGGACGACGCGGCGGCGCTGGCCCCCGCCTACGACTGGCTGGAAGGCCAGGCGGGGCAGGGCTCGGTGCTGTACGGCTACGCCCGCAGCCTGGTCCGCGCCGCGCTGGAGCGCGAGAAGGCCAGCGCCGAGCGGCTGCCGGAGTACGCGGACTCCCGCCTGGCCAACCTGCAGAAGTCGGTGCTCGATCCCCGCCGTATCGAGCCGGAGCTGGAGCAGCTGTATCTGGGCTTCTGGCTGTCGAAGCTGCGCGAGGGGCTGGGAACCGACGCGCCGCAGACCAAGCTGGTGCTCGGGCGCGAGTCGCCGGAGGGGATCGCCGCGCGGCTGGTCGCCGAGACCAAGCTGGCCGATCCCGCCGTGCGCAAGGCGCTGTGGGAGGGCGGCCTGGCGGCGGTGCGGGCGTCCGACGACCCGATGATCCGCTTCGTGCTGAACGCCGACCCGGCCGCTCGCGCCGCCCGCTCGGCCTGGGAAGCGCGGGTTTCCGGCCCCACCGACCGGGCCGCCGAGCGCCTGGCGCTGGCCCGCTTCAAAGCCTACGGGAACGAGGTCTATCCCGACGCCACCGGCACCTTGCGGCTCTCCTGGGGCCGGATCGAGGGGTGGATGGAGGGCGACCGCGAGGTCCCGCCGGTCACCACCGTGGCCGGCCTGTGGGAACGCGCCACGGGCGCCGCGCCGTTCGACGTGTCGCCCAAGCTGGCGGCGGCGAAGGACCGGCTGAATCCGGCGACGATCTACACCGTGTCGACCAGCAACGACATTATCGGCGGCAACTCCGGCTCGCCGCTACTGGACGCCAAGGGGAACGTGATCGGGGCGGTGTTCGACGGCAACCTGCACTCCAACGGCGGCGCCTACGGCTACGACCCGCGCCTGAACCGCGCGGTGGCGGTTTCGGCGGCCATGTTCCAGGAGGCCATGCTGAAGGTTTACGGCCAGGACCGGCTGGTGAAGGAACTGAACGGGAAGTGACGCTTCCGCACGAGGCGGGAGGATCAGTCCTCCGCCTCGTGCGGGATGGCGCGCCGGGCCGTGCGAAAGTAGTCGAGGCCGGTCCACAGGGTCAGGATCGCCGCCAGCCAGACCAGGCCGAAAGCGAAGGTGGACACCGGCCCGTAGACCTCCGGGCTCATCTCGATCGGCAGACCGGGCCAGGCGGCGACGAACAGCACCACGCCGTAGGCGACCAGCTGCACGGTGGTCTTCCACTTCGCCAGGGTGGTGACCGGGAAGGACACGCCGCGCTTGGCCCCCGCCTCGCGCAGGGCCGACACCGCGAACTCGCGGAACAGGATCAGGGCCGAGGGCACGGCGATGGTGGCGACATAGGGCTGGGCCCCCTGCGCCAGCAGCCCCAGGATCGTGCCGCAGATCAGGATCTTGTCGGCGATCGGGTCCAGCACCGCGCCCCACTGGGTCTCGGAATTCAGCTTGCGGGCCAGCATGCCGTCGAAGAAGTCGGTCATGGCGGCGACCACGAACAGCACCAGCGCCGCCGACAGCAGCCGGAACTGCCCCTCCCCGTCCAGCCCCGCGCCGATGAACGGAATGCCCCCGGCCGCCCCCGCCAGGCAGCCGAACATCAGCAGGCCGATCACCAGACGCGACGATGTCAGGATGTTGGGCAGGGGGTTGGCCTTGTGCATCGGGGTCTCGCCTCGCTTGAGTCGTCTCTATCCTAGCCGCGAAAGGTGGCAGGAGAAGCGCCGCTTCAGCTCCGCGCCTCCAACACGTCCGCGAGCAGGGGGTGGAGTTCGTCCTTGAACGGATTTGCGACGGTGACGCCTCTCCAGACGAAGCCGTCTTGCAGGTCCTCGGAAAGCAGAAGGTCGCACCCGGTCTCGGCGGCGACGGCGAGAATGACGGCGTCCCAAATCTGTAAGCGGCGTTCGGCTGCTAAATCGAAAGCCGTGAAGAGCGCCTGCGAACTGGTTCCGACCACTTCACATAATCCGGCCCAAGCCAGCACCCGTGCACGTGCCTCCGGCTGGGTCAGCCTGCGCTTGCGCACCAGAACGTTGAAAGTTTCGCCGAGAACCTGCGCGGGGACCACGAGTTGGGCGCGGCGAGCCCTATCCAGCAGACGGTTGGCTGCATCCTGCTTTGCGGGGGTGTCCACGCCTTCGGCGTAGACGAGCACGTTCGAGTCGAGGGCGATCTTCAATCGTAGGCCTCGTCCCGATTGAATTTGCCGAGGTTCATCGCCGGACGAGCCATCAGTTCGGCCAGAAAGGCGCTCCAGGCTTCCTCACGCCGGGCTTGCTCGGCCTCATCATCAGACTTCAGAGGCTCGATGCGAGCCACAGGCTTGCCCCGCGAGGTGACGACGTAGCTCTCCCCCTCGCGGACATGACGCAGCACCTCTGAAAAGCGGCGGTTCGCGTCAGCGGCTGAGATGGTTTGCGGAGCACGGCTGGAGTTTGTAGGCATCTCACTACCTTAACATGATCGGCGCGCTTTCGCCACTCCCGCCGACCTCCTATCCCCGCCCCGCCGGGCGGAAGTGGTCGTAGATGCGCTGGGCCAGGGCCTCGTTGACGCCCTCGACCTTGGCGAGGTCGGCGACGGAGGCGCGGCCGACGCCCTTGGCGGAGCCGAAGGCGTGCAGCAGGGCCTTCTTGCGGCGGGGGCCGACGCCCTCGATGTCGTCGAGCGGATTGCGCTTCACGTCCATGGCGCGGCGGGTGCGGTGGCTGCCGATGGCGAAGCGGTGCGCCTCGTCGCGGACCCGCTGGAGGTAGTAGAGCACGGGGCTGCGGGGCTCGAGCATGAACGGCGGCTGGCCGGGGCGGAAGAACCGCTCCAGCCCCGCGTCGCGGTCCGGCCCCTTGGCGACGCCGACCACCGGGATGTCGTCCACCCCCAGCTCCTGCATCACCTCCACCACGGCCGCCAGCTGCCCCGCGCCGCCGTCGATCAGCACAAGGTCGGGCCGCGGCGGGTCCTCGCCGGCCTCCTCCTCCTTGACCAGCCGGGCGAAGCGGCGGCCCAGCACCTCGCGCATCATGCCGTAGTCGTCGCCGGGCGCGAGCTCGTCGGAGCGGATGTTGAACTTGCGGTACTGGTTCTTCTGGAACCCCTCCGGCCCGGCCACGATCATGGCGCCGACCGCGTTGGTCCCCATCACGTGGGAGTTGTCGTAGACCTCGATCCGCTCGGGCGGCCCCTCCAGGCCGAAGGTCTCGCACAGCTCGTTCAGGATGCGCCCCTGGGCCGAGGTCTCGGCCAGCTTGCGGCCCAGCGCCTCGCGCGCGTTGGTCAGGGCCTGAACCACCAGCTCGCGCTTCTCGCCACGCGACGGGGTGGCGATCTCGACCTTGCGGTTCACCTTCAGCGCCAGGGCGTCGGCCAGCAGCACCCGCTCGGCCGGCTCGTGGCTGGTCAGGATCAGCCGCGGCACCGGCTTGTTCTCGTAGAACTGGCCCATGAACGACGACAGGATCTCGGGCTCGGCGTCGCTCTTGTCGATGCGCGGGAAGTAGGCCCAGTTGCCCCAGTTCTGGCCGGCGCGGAAGAAGAACACCTGGACGCAGGCGTGGCCGCCCTCGACGTGCAGGGCGAACACGTCGGCCTCCTGCACCGTCTCGGGATTGATCGACTGCTCCATCGAGATCGCCGACAGGGCGCGGATGCGGTCCCGCAGCTTCGCGGCCCGCTCGAAGTCGAGGTCGTCGGAGGCCGCCTGCATCTCCGACGACAGCCGCTCCATCACCGACCGGCTGCGTCCGCGCAGGAAGGCGCCCGCCTCCTCGACCAGCTCCATGTACTCGGGCGGCGAGATCAGGTTCACGCACGGCGCCGAGCAGCGCTTGATCTGGTGCAGCATGCACGGCCGCGTGCGGCTCTCGAACACGCTGTCGGAGCAGGAGCGCAGCAGGAACGCCTTCTGCAGGGTGTTCAGCGTCCGGTTCACCGCCCAGGTGGAGGCGAACGGGCCGAAGTAGTCGCCCTTGATCGTGTGCGCGCCGCGGTGCTTGCGAACCTGCGGGGCGGGATGGTCGCGCCGGATCATCAGCTCTGCGAAGCTCTTGTCGTCGCGCAGCACGACGTTGAACTTGGGCTTCAGCCGCTTGATCAGGTTGGATTCCAGCAGCAGCGCCTCGGTCTCGGTCGAGGTGGTGACCAGCTCCATCGCGCGGGTCAGCGAGACCATGTGGGCGATGCGCTGGGTGTGGGCGCGCCCTTGGGCGTATTGGCCGATGCGCTTCCGCAGGTTGCGCGCCTTGCCGACGTAGAGCACCTCCGCCCCTTCGCCCAGCATCCTGTAGACGCCCGCGCAGTCGGGCGCGCGGCGGGCCACGTCGCGGATCAGCTCCGCGCCGCTCATGCCGGGAGGGGAGGAGACGGAGTCGTCCATGGGCGCGATCATATAGGCGCCCGCGCTCGACGGGGGAGGGCGGCGACGCAAGTGGCGGTCGCCGCCGCTTGACCGCAATCGCGCGCTAGCTTGCACTGCGACGACCCGCTGGAGCCCTCCGTGCCGACGACAGGTTCATACGCGCTGCTGGTCGCCGCCTTTCTGCGGGCGGCGGCCGTTCCCGCCCTGGCGTCGGACGAGACTCCGTCGGCGGTTGCGTCGTCTCAGGCCGCATCCGTCGAGCAGCGGGTGCGCGGGACGGTGCGGAGCGCCTGGCATCTGAAGGACACCGATCGTTCCGCAGCCGTGGCGGCGCTGCACGCGGCCGTGGCCGCCGCCGAGCGGGAAGGCGGGGCGGGCGCGCCCGAGGCCGCGGCCTATCTGGTGCTGCTGGCCGAACTCCGGCACGGGACCGACGAGGGAAAGGCCGCCGCCGCGCGCGCCGCGACCGTCGCCCGTTCGCGGCTCGAGGAGGCTACGCCGCTGGTGGTCGTGGCGGGCCAGGCTCTGGTCACGGCGGACGGGGTCAAGGACCGCGTCGCGGTGATGAACGTGCTGCGGGCGGGCTACCAGCTGTTGACCGAGACCGGCGACGTGCCCCGGTTCGTGGATCACGCCGCCCTGCTCGGCGACTTCATGCTCGAATGGGCGCGCGACTGGCGGGCGGACCGGCTGTTCGGGGGCGCCAAGGCCATGCCGGCCGAACAGACGGAGCGCATCCGCAAGGGCCTGCTGACCGACGCGGAGACCTACGCCCGCGCGGCCCTGGAGGTCTCTATCGAAACCCGCGGCGCTGCCGACGCCGCCGTCGGCGCTCACCGGTTGCGGCTGGCGCGGGTGTTGCTGGCTCTGGATCGTCCGCGCGAGGCGGAGGCGGAGCTGCGCCTGCTGGTCGATCTCAGGAAGACCGGCGGCGACGTCGCCGGACAGCTCGCCGCGCTGGATTGGCTGGCGGAGGCGGTCCGGGCGGACGGGCGGCAGGACGAGGTGGTGGAGCTGCGTCGCCAGGCGCTGGCCCTGGCCGCGGCGCACGGCGGCCCGGTCGGCGAGGGGGCGCTGAAAGCCCGCACCGGCCTCGCCTACGCCCTGGAGGCCGCCGAACGTCTGGACGAGGCCGAACAGGCGCTCGCGGCCGTGGTCGCGGCGACCAAGGACGCGCGCCGCCACGACGCCCTGGCCAATCTGGCCGAGTTCTACGGCCGCGACGGCCGCCCGGAGCAGGCCGAGCCGATCTGGCGCGAGGCGCTGCGGCTGGCGCCGGCGAACGTCCGGGAGAGCACGCTGCTGCAGCTGGTCGACACCCTGGTCGACCTCGGCCGGTACGACGAGGCGGAGGCGCTTCTCCGACCCGAGATGCGCCGCGAAAAGGTCTGGAGCGGGACGTTCGCGATCCAGGCCGTGCAATTGACCGAAGCTTGGGGCGACCTGCTTTACCGGCAGGGACGCTATGCCGAGGCCGAGGCCGCCCTCGCCTGGGGGCTGGACCAGGTGAAGCTCTTGCCGGCCGAGTACGTCGGCAACATGCGCACCGCGCGGGCGGGGGCGCTGCTTCGGCTGGGGCGCGAGGACGACGCGCTCGAGCTGCTGAAGGCCGATCTCGCCGCGATGGAGCGGGCCGGGGCGCGGCGCGACGCCGCCACCGCGCGACTGAACCTGGCGAGCGTTCACCAGAAGGCCGGACGCCTGGCGGAAGCCGAGGCGCTCACCGCGACGGCGCTGGCCGACCGGATCGCCATGCTTGGACCCGACCACCCGGACACGGTTTCAGCCCTGTCGGCCCGCGCGGGCGTGCTGGCGAAACTCGGGCGCGACGCGGAGGCCGAGGCGCTGTACCGCCAGATGCGCCAGACCCTGGACCGCCGCGTCCGGGCCGCCGACGACACCGCGGCGCTCCACACCAACTACGGACTGTTCCTGCTGGAGCGCGAGCGTCCGGGCGAGGCCCTGCCCCTGCTCCGCGGCGCCTCCGCCGACGTGCGGCGTGCGCTGAACCGCCGCCAGCGGGACCTGGAAACCTCCGGCCATCGCCGGGCGGCCTTCAGCAACCACGTTCGGGTCGCCTGGGCCGCGGCGCATTCTCCGAAGCCTTGACCCGGGCGCGCCGGGCCGCGATCCAGCGCCCATGACCTCCTCCGACTCGCCCGTCTACGAAGCCGTCACCCAGGGCGTGGCCGTGCGCGTGGTGGTCAGTTTCCTGCCGCAGCAGTCGGACCCGCCGAACCGCTGGTTCTGGGCCTACATGGTCGAGATCGAGAACCTGGGGGAGCGCACGGTCCAGCTCGTCTCCCGCCGCTGGACCATCACCGACGCGCTGGGCCGCTCCGAGGAGGTGCAGGGCCTGGGCGTGGTCGGCGAGCAGCCGATCCTGCGCCCCGGCGAGAAGCACCAGTACACCTCCGGCTGCCCGCTCCCCACGCCCTCCGGAGCCATGGCCGGCAGCTACCGCATGCTGGTCGACGGCGGCGAGCCCTTCGACGCGGAGATCCCGGCCTTCTCGCTCGAACTTCCGGGCGCGCGCGCGGTGCTGAACTGAAAGCGGCTCGAACGAAATCGTGGAGCTCTGGCGGCGGCTGTGAGTAAAGTCGCGCACGCCGGAAACGGCGGGGCCGGTCCGGCCGTTTCGCAGATGTGAGCCTCCCGACACGCCGCGCATGACCGACGACTCCTCCGGACCGCCGCCGCCCGTGCGCGGAGAGCGGCCGCCGCCCTTCTCGCACCACCCGCCGATCCCGCCGGAGAAGCGGCTGCGCGCGGCCGCGACCCTGATCGCGGTGGTGCTGGTCACCTTGTTCCTGTGGCTGAGCTGGGCCCTGCCGGTGTCGCGGGCGCTGGAGCCGCTGCGCGACCCGACGCTGGTGTTCGTCGACGTAGACGGCAAGCCGTTCGCCAGGCGCGGGTTCCAGAAGGCCGAGCCGGTGGACGTGAGGAAGCTGCCCGACCACGTGGCCGAGGCGGTGATCGCCATCGAGGACCGGCGCTTCTATCGCCACCCCGGCATCGACGGGCGGGCGATCGTGCGGGCGCTGCGGGCCAACTCCGAGGCCGGGGGCGTGGTGCAGGGCGGGTCGACCATCACCCAGCAGCTGGCCAAGAACTCGTTTTTGGGGCCCGAGCGCAGCTTCAAGCGCAAGTTCCAAGAGGCGCTGATCTCGCTGTGGATCGAGGTGCGGCTCAGCAAGGAGCAGATCCTCTCGCGTTACCTGTCCAGCGTCTATTTCGGCGACGGCATGTACGGCATCCGGGCGGCGTCGCGGCACTACTTCGACAAGGAGCCAGAGCACCTGACCGTGGGCGAGTCGGCCATGCTGGCCGGGCTGATCAAGGCGCCCTCGCGCCTCAACCCCAGCCGCAACCTGAAGGCCTCCCGCGAGCGGGCCCGGGTGGTGCTGGCCGAGATGGTGCGCAACGACTTCATCACCCAGGCGGAGGCCAAGAAGGCGGCCCTGCCGCGCTCCCGGGCCCGCGACCGGCTGCCGGTCGGCAACTACTTCGTCGACTGGATATTCGACGAAGCCGAGGCTTCCCATGACGCCCGCTACGGCGAGGTGGAGGTGCGCACCACCGTCGACGGGCGGCTGCAGCGCAAGGCCGAGCAGGTGATCCGCACCACCCTCGCCCGGCGGGGCGGGCGGCTGAACGCGACGCAGGCGGCGCTGGTGTCGATGCGCTGCGACGGCAGCGTGGTGGCCATGGTCGGGGGCAAGGACTATCGCCAGAACCAGTACAACCGCGCCACCCAGGCGCGGCGCCAGCCGGGCTCGGCGTTCAAGCTGTTCGTCTACCTGGCCGCGTTCCGGGCCGGCGAGAGCCCCTACTCGGTGATCGACGGATCGCCGCTGATGGTCGCCAACTGGACGCCGCGCAACTACGAGGGCGGCTATCACGGCCCGACCCCTATCCGCGACGCCTTCGCCCGCTCCAGCAACGTTGCGGCGGTGCGGCTGCAGGAGGGCGTGGGCCGCCGCAACGTGATCCGCGCCGCCCGCGATCTCGGCATCCGAACGCCGCTGGAGCCGACCCCCAGCCTGGCGCTGGGATCCTATGAGACCACCCTGCTGCAGCTGACCTCGGCCTACGCCGGCGTGCGGTCGGGCACCTATCCGGTGGAGCCGACCGGCCTGGCCGGCCGCGACGGCGCGGCGCGGCGGCCGTGGTGGGAGTTCCCCAAGCGCCTGGACGCCCGGCGCGAGCGCGGGCCGCTGCTGGAGGTCATGCGGGCGGTCGTCGCCGAGGGGACCGGCCGGGCCGCGTCGCTGGGCGACATCCCGGCGTTCGGCAAGACCGGCACCACCCAGGACTACCGCGACGCCCTGTTCATCGGCTTCGCCGGCGACCTGGTCACCGGCGTGTGGGTCGGCAACGACGACCAGAGCTCGATGCGCGGGGTGACCGGCGGCAGCCTGCCGGCCGAGATCTGGCGCGAGTACATGAAGACGGCCATGGCCCAGCCGCGTTACCGTTCGGGCCGCGGCTGCGCGCCGCTGGACGTGCCGCGCCCGGCCGAGACCGTGCCGCTGGACCAGCTGCCGCCCCTGCCCTTGCCGGAGGACGTCTACGCTCAGTACCCGCCGGTGCTGGACCCCTACGGCCTGCCGCCGGAGCTGCCGACGGTGGAGGGCGATCCGGAACCGGCGTTCCCGGGGGAGGCTCCGCCAGCGCCGGCGCAAGGACCCGACCCGGTGGTGATCCTGCCGCCCGACGACCGCCTGCCCCCCCCGACCGACGAACCCGGCGAGGCGGAGAACGACGAGGACGACGACGCGCCGTCGGGGTAGCGACGGTCCGCCGCTCGTCGCCCTGAACCGGTTCCCGTCATCGGGCGTTCAGGGTCGGGGGCGTAGACGAGAGGGGTCATGAGCGACGCGTACCCTCCCAACGGGCGACCCAACTCGGTGCCGCCCGACCTCGAAGAAGACGAGCTGCCGATCCATCGGGGCGAGCCGCCGCGGTTCCGGCGCAACCTCTTCGCCGCCCTGGGCCTGGGCGTGATCGCCCTGGCCGCGGGCGCCTATGCGGTGCATTCCCTGTGGGATCGTGCGCCTCGCCAGAGCACGATCACGGCCGAGCGGAAGGCGCCCGATCTGCCGGCCGGCGCAGAGGCGGTCGGCTGGTCGCCGCCGGACCAGGGGCAGGTGCGGCGCGCCTACGCCGACGCGGTGCGGGTTTACGCGGCCGAGGGCCTCTCCGGTCTCGCCCGGCAGGGACAGACCTGCTTCTCCACCCTGAACAGCGCGCCCAGCTATGCGACGCTGGACTATTGCCTGGCGCTGGACGCGATCGGCGCGGAGGTGCAGCGGCGGCTGTCGGCCGGCGCCGCGCCCGACCCGCAGAGCTGGTTCGGCCAGGCCGACGTGCGGGGCCTGAACGCCGCGCGGGTGGTGCTGGCGGGCCAGAGCGACGCCAGCGCGCGGCTGATCGACGTGCGCCGCATGGCCCAGGGCCTGGTGCGCGAGGCCGACGCCCGCACCCGCGCCGCTGCGGCTCCTCCGGTCGTTCCCGCCCCGACCACGCCCGTCGTGCAACCGGCGGTTCCCGCCCCGGCCGAGCCCGCGCCGACGGTGGTCGCCGAGGCGCCTCGGCCCGCGGTCAAGGTCGTCCCGCCGGCCCAGAAGGCCGCGCCCCGTCCGACGGTGACCGCCCAGGCGCCCGCTCCGAAGGCTCCCGCCGTCAAGACGCCGCCCGCCCCCCGCCCGACCGTGGTGGCCAAGGCGCCGGTCCAGAAGGCGCCCGCGCCCAAGGCCGCCCCGCCGCCGGTGCGCGAGGCGTCTGTCCGCCCGTCGTTCAATTGCCGCTACGCGCGGAGCGTGTCGGAACGGATGGTGTGTTCAAACTCAAGGCTGGCCGACGCCGACCAGCGGCTGGACTCGGTGTTCCGGCGGGCGATGGCGCGGGCGGACGATCCCGCTGCGCTGCGCCGCCAGCAGGACCGCTGGCTGGCCGCGCGCGAACGCGCCGCCCGGCTCGACGGCGAGCAGGGCGTGCTGCAGATCTACGAACTCAGGATCGACGAGCTGCGCGAGGAGTACTGAGCGTCAGCCCATCAGCATGGGAACCAGCGGCGCGGCGGCCGCGACCGCCCATACCGCGGCGATGAACACCAGTTGCTTCGTCTTGCTCGTCATCTCGGTCGCCCCCGTGGCCGGACGGACGCAAAGATGACTCAATCCTTAAGCTGTGCAAGCGGGCGCCGCCTGTCGCGCGAAAACGTCGCAGTATCGCGCCCTGCCCGCCCCGTCAGCCGAGCAGGATCCGCTCGCCCTCGGTCCTGTGCTGCACGCCGACAGCGGTGAACAGGCGCTGCAGGAAAGCCCGGGGATCGTCTACGCCGTTCTCGACGAAGGCGCGCACCTCGGCGGTCAACGCCGGGTCGCCGGTCGCCTCGGCGAAAGCCGCCAGCCATTCCTCCGACTCCACGACTCCGTCGGACCGGTTCCGCTCGATCAGCCCGCGCCAGAAGACGGCGGCGTCGGCGGACGGGTCGCCGCGGCGCAGGCCCGCCTCGGCGGCGAGCAGCAGCAGGGCGCCGCAGGCGTAGGAGGCGCGGTGCTCGCTGCGCTCGGCGGCGCCGGCCAGGGCCTCGCCCGGACCGGTCAGCGCCAGGCACTCGTCCACCGAGGCCTGCAGCCTGGCCTTGGCGCCGAAGGCGGGCTCGATCGCCTGGATCGCGCGCACGGCCAGCAGGTCGGCGCCGCCTTCGGTTATCCACGCGTCGGCGGCGCGGCCGGTGCGGACCTCTTGCCCTGCCCAGAAGTGCGCCGCCTCATGGCCCACGAACCAGCGCATCAGGTCGACCAACGCCGGCAGCGGCCGGGTCGCCTGTGCGCCGCGCATGTTCAGCACGATCAGCCCGGACAGAGCCCCGCCGTTGAACGAGACGCCAGGCGTCTCCGCCCCGCCCCAGCCGGCGTAGACGGTGGGCCGTCCGCCCGTGCGCGGACCCAGCCGCCGCGCGTGCTCGGCCAGCAGCAGCGGACCCAGGCGGTCGATCTCGGCGCGCAGCCACGGCGGCAGGCCCGGGTCGGCGACCACCGCTATGACCTCGGTCTCGGTCAGGGGCGTGCGGCCGACGTAGACGTAGCGGTCGCGGCTGAAGTCGGTCTCCACCCGGCCCTGGAACACCCGCCCGTCCAGCAGCATCGGCTCGCGGCTCCGGATCGTGAACCGGCCGGGCGCGTCCTCCAGCGCCGCCACGTTCAGGTCGGACGGCAGCGTCTCGGCCTGCGCCGCGCTCACCAGCGGCGCCACCGCATACTGGCCGACGAAGTGCGCCCGGCCGCCGTCGGTGAAGTGCAGCACCGGCACGTAGTCGGCCCTGAGCGGCTCGCCGAACGGCTTGATCCGAACCCGCACGCGAGTCAGCGGCCGCCCGCCCGCGGTCAGGACGTCGTGGGCGCCGCGCCGCTCCAGCCGTACGCCGCGCGTCTCGACCGTCCACGATCGCGGCCGCCAGGGGAGATTCTCCTCCTCGGTCGTGGCCGAGCGGCGGAACACCCAGGCGGGGGCGGGACGGCGGAACCGGTAATCGGCGATCCACTCGCCGTCTCCGGCCGGGCGCAGGGTCACCTCGACCGAGGGCTCAGGGGGCGGCGCGGAGGCTTCGGCTGGCGAGACGGCGAAGACGCAGACGAGCAGGGCGGTCAGGGCGGCGGCGGCGCGGGCGAAGCAGGGCATGAACCGGCTTTAGGGCGCCGTCCCCGCGGCGTCAGCTTAAGCTTTCGACAGCCTGTGGCGCGGGGCGGCCGTCGGTCTCGAACTGCAGTTCCGCCAGGCGGGCGTAGAGCCCGTCGCGGGCGACAAGGTCGGCGTGGGTCCCCTGTTCGACCACCCGTCCCTGGTCGATCACCACGATCCGGTCGGCCCGCAGCACCGTGGCCAGACGGTGGGCGATGACCAGGGTGGTGCGGCCCTTCACCGCCTCCTCCAAGGCCTGCTGAACCAGCCGCTCGTTCTCCGCGTCCAGCGCGCTGGTGGCCTCGTCCAGCAGCAGCACCGGCGCGTCGCGCAGCAGCGCCCGGGCGATGGCGAGCCGCTGGCGCTGACCGCCCGACAGGGAGCGCGCCCGCTCGCCCAGCGGCGTGGCGAACCCCTCGGGCAGGGCGTCGACGAAGCCCCGCGCCTGGGCGGCCTCGGCGGCGCGCACGGCCTCGACCTCGTCGGCCTCCTCACGGCCGAAGCGGATGTTGTCGAGCGCCGAGCCGGAGAACAGCGGCGCCTCCTGGGCGACCAGCGCCAGGCGGGCGCGGACCTCGCGCGGGTCGGCGTCTCTCAGGTCGATGCCGTCCATGGTCACCCGTCCCGACTGCGGGTCGTAGAACCGCAGCAACAGGCGGAACACCGTGCTCTTGCCGGCCCCCGACGGGCCGACCAGGGCCACCGTCTCTCCCTCCTCGACCCTGAGGTCGAAGCCGCGCAGCGCCGGCAGGTCGGGGCGGCCGGGATAGGCGAAGGTGACGTTCTCGAACGCGACCTCGCCCTTGGGGAAGGGCATGGGCTTCGGGTCAGCGGGCGCTGCGATCACCGGCCGCTCGCGCAGCAGCTCGTCGATCCTCTGCATGGCGCCGGCCGCCTTCTGCACGTCGCCCCAGGTCTCGCCCAGCGCCCCGACCGATCCGGCCGCCAGCAGGGCCAGGAACACGAACTGCACCAGGGCGCCGGGCGTCATCGCCCCGGCCTGCACGTCGCGCGCGCCCAGCCACAGCACCACCGTCACCCCGCCGAAGGTCAGGCCGATCACCAGCGCGGTCAGCACCGCGCGCGCCCGCACCCGCGTCAGCGAGGCGGCGAAGGCGGTCTCCACCGCCTCGCGGAAACGCCGCGTGGCGCTCTGCTCGCGTCCGAACGCCTGCACCGTCTCCAGCGCGTCCAGGCTCTCGCCGGCTAGGCCCACCGCCTGGGCGAAGCGGTCCTGGGTGGTCACGGTCAGCTTGCGCACCTGCCGGCCGAACACGAACAGCGGCAGGATCAGCAGCGGGAACATCAGCACCACCATGCCGGTCAGGCGGGGGCTGACCACCGTCAGCAGCACCAGCGAACCGGCCAGCGCCAGGATGTTGCGCAGTGCCACCGAGATCGAGGTGCTGACCAGGGTGTCGATCAGCTGGATGTCGGCGGTCAGGCGCGACAGCACCTCGCCGGTCCGCATCTTCAGGAAGAACGAGGGATCGAGCGTCAGCACGTGGGCGTAGAGCGTCTGGCGCACGTCGGCCACCACCCGCTCGCCCAGCTTGGTGACGTAGAAGTAGCGAAGCGCCGTGGCGATGGCCAAGGCGACCGCCACCGAACCCAGCAGCAGGAACCAGCGGTCCAGCGCCTCGCCCCCTCCGGCGCTGACGGTGGTGAACCCATGGTCGACCAGCAGCCGCGCCGCCCCGGTGAGACCCAGGGTCGCGCCGGTGGAGATCAGCAGGAACACCGCCGCCAGCAGGGCGTCGCCCTTGTGCCGCAGCAGATAAGGGACCAGCCGCGCCAGCGGGCGGACGTCGCGCGCCTTGGGCCGGCGCGCGGCGGCGTCGGCCATTTCGCGGACCAGCACCGCGCCCGTGCTCGGACGGCCGTCGGCGGCGGCGGAGGCGGGGTCCTCGGAACTCATCGGGCCTCTTGATTCTCTACGCGCCGGAAGTGTATAGACCCGCGCTCCCGCCGGGACCGCCGGCGGGTTTTCCGTTTTTGCGACCTTACTTGTCCGGACCCGAGCGATGAAACAGGACATCCATCCCGACTACCACTTCATCACCGTGGTCATGACCGACGGGACGACCTACCAAACCCGCTCGACCTACGGCAAGGAAGGCGCGACCCTGAACCTGGA